>Ga0247733_1000011_pt1 | contig 347279 bp, 382 predicted proteins | sample UWRJL043104R2_FD_180932 | JGI IMG/M metagenome (GOLD analysis project Ga0247733, IMG submission 180932) | Plant litter microbial communities from Arlington Agricultural Research Station in Wisconsin, United States - UWRJ-L043-104R-2 | ecosystem: Environmental > Terrestrial > Plant litter >... | reverse complement strand
GAGGAGAGGTGCCTTGGAAGATTTATCCCGTTGGGTAAGGACATGGCACCTGGAAGTCAATACTAACCTAGGTCAAATGGGGCAGTCGGGAGCCTCAGGTTCGAATCCTGGGCCATCCAATTTTTTTGCATTTCTTTTGACATGGACGTGGCTTTTTATTTTGGTGGAGTGATTGGTTAGACTGTATGTGGCGGTGAGGGTTTGGTGAATGACGAAGCCCTGTTAGCTCTCTTTAAAGTAGAAGGGAAAGCGCTGTTTCACTACCTGTGTAACTTTACTCTACATGTTTTTGTAAAAACTACATCGAGATCAACACATCACCACCAAACAAAAGAGCTTAACTGGCGCCTCCACCATACTTTCTTCCTATCCCCAAATCTAAATCATGCTCCGTAACAGGATGCATACCCAATCCACCACTACCACTCCTAGAAGCCCTGCCAATAATCGCATTCACAAGATTCCTGTTCTCACCACGGTGGTCCTGAAAAGCACCCCCAACATGCACAAAGCTCGCGGGAATAGGCGCCAAAATTCTGCCCCTCACTTCGACCGAATTTGACTTGTGCACACCAAATCCGGAAAGCGCAGGATCTGTAGGGCTATCTGCGGGCGTGTGGGATAAAAGCTGCGCATGTATGTATTCGTTGGCTACAATACTGCTGCGGGATGGCGGATAGGGCGGTGATGGCGCATTGCGCATGGGTGTGTAGGAGCGCGGATGATTGCTGTCGGATACGCTCTTAGATTGGTGCTGAACGAGGCGAAGGGAGGAGGGAGGGAGACGGTACGATTCAATGTTTGTGGAGATATCGAGGATCGGGATTTGGGAGCGAGGATGGGTCGTCGAAGGTGCTACTGAGCTGTCGTGCCGGAAGGATGAATCAAACCGCTGAACATCCGGTGGAGACATTATTCCCGTAGCATTCTTCACTTGCTCATGCATTAGACAGTAAGCTGGGGCGCCCATTTCGGTCATGTTGCCATTCGCACTAGCACTCGCGCTGATGCCGCTCTCTGCACTACCTCTGTGTGTTTGGGCGTTGATGGGGTTACTACGTGTGCTGGATGTGTCTGCACTAAATTCCGAGGAGGAGAGAGGAGTATTCCTGCTTAGTGAGGGAGAGTGGCAATTCTCGGGATTATCGAGCGAGGTGAGCTGTGGTATGGATGGACGGCCTTTGCGGAGAAATTGCGTGCTGCGGCGGAAGAGCGATCTCCAGGCTGAGAGCATGGAGACGCGGAAGAGGAGGATGAAGATTTCTATGCCGACGAGCTAGGGTCTAATTAGCTTTGCTGTTCCTCAAATTTGAAGAACAAGTGTGGAAGGGGAAGACTTACAGAAGCCATTATCAACGAAATAAGTACAGCAGTCTGATCCACAGTAAAATTCTTGACATACTTCCTGCACTCTTCCTTATCCCCCATACTCAGCGTCAGACAAATGATCCATATCTTAACCGGCTTGATGTTACTTGGGTCGTTGAACACACGTCCCAGCTTTGAATCTTGTGTCCAAAACACGACAAAGAAGCTAATGCTCCCAAGAATAACGAAGATGCTGATCAGGATGTTTCGCCATTGGAGAAGAAAGAGACGTTTGACATTCCTCCAATTCTCGGCTTTGGCGCGTGCGTGTCGGTGCGGGTGCGAGTCTATCGCTGAAGCACGCCTTTCGCGACGGAAGGTACGCACGTAGACGAAGAAACAGTAACTTGTGGTGACGGCTTGTAGGAGGAAGCCTAAGATGGCGAAGATAACGAGCCAGATCCAGAATGTTATGATGGCGTATTCGTGGTTGGGGAGGCACGTCTGCCCCATACGATAACTGAATCCCGTGGCGGCCAAAATTACAACCAGGAAAATCAGTGGGACTATCGTTCCAAACAAGATGCTCCCCAGTTTGAACATTTTCCCAGGATCTCTATCCCAGAAGATGCGGATGTGCAGCCACAGCGAGCGGAGGAAGACCCAGACAACGCTTCCCAGCCCTCCGAGCGTAACGAGTGAGCCAGTCCAGACGCAAGACATGGATGATTTCATGTCGTTGGGTGTGATGTCGTCATGGCACATGTTCGGGTTTGTGAAGATGGGGATGGCGAAGGAGAGCGAGATGAATAGAACGGGAAAGAGGAGACCAACAGACAGATAATGTCGACGTGTCGCCTCGGCGGGAAGGACAGCAAATGAGAGGAGGAGGAAGCAACAAAGGACGACGGAGAGTATAGAGAGGTGGTTTGGGATGCGGAATTGCTCTTGCCATTCTAGACACGCACATCAGTTTGATACTGTGACCAAGGAGAGACATACGTGGTGGGTAGAGCCAGTCCTGTATCGGACACGGGAAACAGCATGTCGTGCCGCCGAAGGACCCGAGCCCACAGTAGCGTCCGGGTTGATCTACCTTGCATCAGCTCTAATATATCCAGCCCGAAATTCGTCAAACTTACAACCGCCGAGATCTGAAAAAAGCACTTCATCAAGCAGTGGCAGGGTGCATTTTGCATGCGTCTGATTTGCAAATTGTTGGAGATGCATCGTAACAGCCCTCGAATTGCGGTCGTGTCTGTACTGCGGGCGTATGCGACCCTTTGGGAACAACTAGACTTCACAACTTGCGCAAGACAGTCACCGATTTCCAAGTCTTTGTCTTCCAAGTTCGCCATGCTGCTTCAGATCCTATCGGCGTAGCATGCGGCGAATAATATTCCTTTCTTGTCGTGATAGTGGTGCTGGCATACGTACAATACTCCTTTCCCATCTCTTTCTTCCCAGCCATGGCCGAAACGAGCAAGGCAAAGAATGTGTGCATAGACAAAGAATTGTAAAAGTTGAATAGCGAACTTGATGTGATTGTCAATGTCGCCGAGGCAAAGGCGTGAGTTGATGAGATAGAAAGAACAAAGAAAGCTGGGTATGGGCGAGACTTGCTATTGAGAAGATCCACTAGCATGCAACATGCTCTTCATTGTCATACAAACGCCAACCGTGTCAATTATTCTGGTATCTCTATCTAGACTTACACGATGCCCGCATTGAAATCGGACGCACTCAAACCGGAACGCCCGTGAAACCTATCTTGATCTTAGGCCGCGAGCCATCGACCGTCTCGGAACGGAATTGGTCCCGCCACCACTCCCCGTCGCGCCTTGCCTGCAGAAATGCAGCTCGCGCCTCGGGGTCCAAGCTCTCGACATCTTCTTCGTCCAGGTCAGGCAAGCCGTTCACACCGACATCGAGGAAGTTGGCGTCCGGCCCAGGTAGGCCGAGGCCAGCATACATGGGTTTCTGGACGTACGTGTCGACCACGAGGTAGTGTTTGCGGACGAGCGGCGGCACGTCGCTCTCTTCTGGGGGTACCTCTTCCCACTTCGCATGGGTCGGTTGAGTGCTCCTTGGATAGCACATGAGATTTGTGTGCGGGTCGTAGATGCCGTTCATGTTGGCTTTGCGGAGCGCGGAGAGATTGCCATTGAAGCGACTGTCGAACGTTAGTGTACTGCATCGCGAAAGACGCTTCTAGACTTACCTAGCAGACCGGGCATGTTCAAACTGCCAATTGGCGGACGTAATGTTCACCTTCCGCTTCCCTGGTACTGGTTTTCCATTTGCCGTGGGAACGCTGGGGGCTCCGGTATGGTAGACGGCGCTCGCACCGTGCCAGGCGACATACTGGTTCTTGTTGTATGGTTCACTCACTACATCGTTGGGATCAGCTAGCTCGCCCTCGACGTCGCCCCGCTCCTTCGCGGCAGTCACATAGTAGTCGTCGATGACCCTCTTTCCACCGATAATAATGCGCGCGCCGAACTCTCTAAAGACCGAGCGGGCTGTGACAACACCAATCGCACGACCCTTGTAGGAATGGGGAATGATTTGGCGGTCGATGAGGTCCTTCTTCTCGCTGTCATCGATGATGATCTTGTAGAGCTGCATGTGCTTGGTGAAGAAGAGGTAGCTGTCCCGGAAGCCGCAGCAGCGCGCAGGTTCGGTAGACAGCATGTACAGCCTGTCGCCGCGTCCGGTAATAGTGAAGACGCGCACACGGTAGTCCCGGCCTCCTTGGAGATTGCCCAGCTTGTCCACCTTCTCTTCCCCCTCAGCATCCTCGGGGAGGTTAACCTCATCGTCGATCACGTCCATCAGGTTGCCTTCCTTATCAATAGGTACCCGGGTCGTGTACGACGGTCCGCCCTTGGCTCGTCCTCGGAAGCCTCCACCAGCGGGGCGCCCGCGCTTGCGCTTGATGGGCGTCCCGCCTTCGGAGGTGTTGTCGGGGATTGCATTCCAGTCCGCTGGCCGGTTCTTGGGTGGGCGACCAAGGCGCTTCTTGCGCGGGACGACGACGACGGGTGTGACGGAGCGCTCAGATGGCGCCTTCTCATCGTCGGACTCCTGTGCGGGCGTGCCGGCGTCTTCCTCCTCTGCGGGTGTCTCAGGTCGCGACTCCGGTACGTCGATCATGTCTTCGTCGTCGTCGAATTGCTGGGGTGTTGGGCTGCGGGCAGGTGTGCTGTGCACAGCTGCAGCGCGCGAAGGCCGGCCGCGCGCCATTGTGGTATTTGATGGGTGGAAGTCGCGCTTTTCACTAGCAAAAGATGAGTATCAAAGTGGGAGTCGCGTTTGACGGATGTTTGGGTGAAAGAAAGGTGCGGTGGGCGATGATCTAGTTTGCGCCAGGTAAGGTTGAGGTTGGGATCGCGACTCACTTTCTGGACGTGTCGCGACAACTATCTTGCACGGGCCATCGTCCGTCACGTGCCACTCGCATCCCCCCAGGTGCCAACGATTGAACGTTCAACCATCCGTTCCGCAAAATCCATTGCTGTCTCAACTCCATCCAGCAGCCAAAGTAACGACCTTGTTTGTAGGAAACCATGTCATGTCATCGCCATGCTTATTACAGGCTCATACCTCTCGGCCGGCCGACACCTTTTATACGTTTGGCTGCAATGCAAGGCATTCTGCGACCGATGCTGATAGAAAATTCACACCATCGCTGACTAGAGTACTCTGACGGTGGCCGATGCCTCGTCTGTGAAAAGGAACAAATAATGTGGTAGAGCACTCTGCAGCTCACATCTGCTGCCGCTTCCTCTTCTCGAGACTGCCTGCCGGCTCTCCCTTACTATTTCTTCCCTAGGACACTCACAATCTGTTTGTTTGTCAACAAGCCGTTATCAAGAGTCAAGAGCATATGAAGACCCTAACACATGGCCGCCTCGCCTTTGCGACCCGTTGCCATTCTTCACCACGACAACCACGCAGCTAACCCTCAGCTGCCTGACAGAGGCAGCTTCAGCAATCAGCCATGACCTTCAAGCGCCTGGCTATCCGGACGAAAAAGAGTCTCTCCGGACTCTATTCTTTCAATGACGACCAGGTCGCTTCTGCGTACGCTCTCCCGCTGGCATCTGCGGCCTGGCCAGACTAACACCTTGCAGTCCAGAGTCAAGCAAACAGACTACCCCTATCAAAGACGGCAATTCAAACACTTGCGATGAGTTTAGCATACCATCCCCCGGTGACGTCTCGCCCGTCAAAGACAGTCCCTCCAGACGCAAACGACTACTTGGTTCCTTACGGAGCATGGGATCTCTGCGAAGCCTGCGTTCGGCCCACAGTTACACCAAAACCTCGGACGGCTTGCATGACCAATCGGAGCCGGAGCCAGCAAGTCCACAGACGCCAAACCAGCAGATGCCATCCCTAGCACTTGGTTTCGAGGTATCACCGCCCAATCAGCCCATGTTCACCATGCGCAAGATGTCCAGTTCCTCGAGCATGGTCGTTCAACGCTCGTCTCCCATCACTGTACCAGTGTCGGCTGGACAGCCAGCACCTACGTACAACACACCCTCAGGATTCCCCACGTTCGAGGTGGGCACGGTGCCACAATCCCCCGCTCCTTTGCAGAGAGTTTCAGTTCAGGAGGCTATCCTCAGTTATGCCGCAGATGGGGTCCCAGATGCGGATTCCATCCGCAGCGTGGACATATCGCCTGATCCACTTCCAACCCCAATGCCGGGTACCCATCTGCCACTCGAGGATGTTGCTGCGCCAGAAATCGTTGTCTCGTCACCTTCAGCTGCGTCGATACAGGCAAACATCCTTCATTCCGACACCGATCAGGGCTACTTTTCTGCTGCTGTGTCGAAGGAATCCACCCGCCAGCGCGAAGAGAGTCTCATTACAACGGATGAGCTTGACCCCGCAGCCGACGCCGAGATCGTCGCGATGCTGGCTATGGGTGCAAACACGATTGTTCACTACCCACCTGAGGCTTCTTCCGGACGGCTGGACCCGGTGCATTCCGATGAAGCCATGCCGCTCCGTCCTGATGACGCATTCACCCTTGATTCACCGACAAGAGAAATTTCAGACGACGAAGCTATCGGTGGTGACCTTGCATGCATCGTTTGGGACGATCCAGCCATGGCCAACGAGGACAAGTCCCGTCGTGGACACGGCTCGAGCGTTTGGAGTCGCCATCAAGACTCTCATGCATCCACGTCCAATCACACCGAAGCTGATACGGAGGCTACCGACTTGACTTTCTTGACTTTTCCAGACGAAGAGTGTCCGCATACTGTTGATGGAACTGACGAGCTGGTCAATGAGGCGCAGGTGTCTGCAGACGATAGGGAGACGCTGCAGGACATTATCCGCGCCTATGCTGGACCGATGCTGTACCACGAGGAAGCTGAGGCGCACCATGCTTGCGAACACAGCGACGACTTTGCCGAGTTTCAAGCTCCTCCTCTCGAAGAGGTTACTAGCGCCAAAGTGAAGGCAGAGGTCGAGGACTCGATCAGAGTTATGAACAGGAGTTTGGGAGGATAAACGACTGGATTGATCGGTTGCACAGAAACTGGATGGTCCCGGTCTCGGTTCCGTTTGTCGAAGGAGTTTGAAGTTACTTGGTGGGTTTGCAATCATTCATAGGGCATGATAATAGTTCCACAGTAGAAGTAAATCAGTATCGTGCTCCAGTCAATCCGCTTCATCAAACTCAGATCGCCGCATATGCATCGGAAACCAATTCTCTGCAAAGTGACGTATCGGATTATTTGAAGCTCTCATGCCACTGGTAGTCGGACCAAGGTCAGGCCACCTTGAGTCACGCGCTCCCATTGGCGAGCTCCGCGCAACACTACTCCACCGGCAACAATCGTACGATCAATCTGCAAACTTGACCCATCACCGGCACTGAAGATGTATCAATTATTGACTGGCGCACCCGGTGCTGCCCCAGCGGCTCATCTGTTGCTATATCTATGTGGTGATCCTCTGCCCCTCATTACTACCCCGCCGTCGACACGATGGGCTCCTTACACGGCGATACGGTAATTCTCGGCGCGGGAATTATTGGACTTTCCACAGCGTATTATTTGTGTCAGTCTGGGAATACGAAACCGGAGTCTATACATCTTGTGGATTCGAGTGAGCAGCTGTTGCATTGCGCATCTGGATTCGCGGGCGGTTTTTTGGCCGCGGATTGTATGTTGCATTCCACCAATTCCCAAGCACAAACACGTCTCCAAACTGTAACCAAGACACTTCTAACATGTTCCAGGGTTTGCACCCTCCAACGCCTCCCTAGGCGCGCTCTCATTCGCTCTCCACAAGTCGCTCGCCGAGGAACATGATGGGCGGAAGACATGGAGCTATAGTTCGAGCACGAGTTACTCGCTGAGTCAGGATAGCGAAGCAGCTGTTGGCGGCAGTGGAGAGGACTGGTTGGAGTCGGGTAAGAGTCGGGCAGAAGTTACGGCGTCGAAGGATGCAGCGGGTAAAGAAGAATTGGGGCCAAGATGGTTGAAGAGAGTAGAGGAGGGGAGCTTAGAAACGATTAGTCGGGAGGGAGCAGTTGCGCAGATGTGAGTGCGCTGAAAGTCGTCGTCGCAGGGTATATGGGGCTAATGGGTTGGTAGTGATCCGCTTAGGTTCTGTCAGTGGCTGCTTGAGAGGTGCTTGGAGAAGGGTGTGAAGGTACACCAACCTGCGAGAGCTCTCTCGGTTTCAACAGGCGAGAGCAATCAGCTGAACGGCGTACGAATCAGCGAGAATGGCACGGAGACGGAGCGTACGTCAATCGACTTTCTATCCACGAAGCACCAGCTAACAATACCCAGTCTCCTGCACCCGCCTCCTCATAACCTCCGGCGCCTGGACCCCCCGCGTCTTCACCACGCTCTTCCCCAAATCCACAGTCCGCGTGCCAATCTCCTCGCTAGCCGGACACTCCCTCCTCGTCCGGAATCCGTTCCACCAGCCGACCGACAGCGACACGGAAGTCTGCCACGCAGTGTTCGCTACAGATAGCTTAGGGTTCTCGCCTGAGTGGTTTTCTAGGGTTGGAGGAGAGCTGTATCTTGCGGGGCTGAACACTACGATGATGCCTTTGCCGGAGACGGCTATGGAGGTGAAGGCGGCGGATGAGGCAATCGAGAAGTTGAAGGAGTGTGCGAAGGAGATGATTGGGACTGTGGATGGGAAAGCTATGGAGGTTTTGAGGGCGTCTTTGGTCTGTCCACTTCATTTACCCTCCATCCTGATATTTTATACTGACTCTTACACAGTGCTTCCGCGCTGTGTCGGCCAGTGGTCGACCCCTCGTATGTCGCGTCCCCGATACGAAACTCGGAAGTGGAATTAAGACTCGCGGTCGAGGCGAGGGAGGCGTCTTCATCGCGGCTGGTCATGGTGCTTGGGGTATATCTCAGGCGCCGGGGACTGGAATCGTCATGGCGGAGATGATGGAGGGACGGCCGACTTCTGCGAATGTTTCTGCCCTGGGATTGCCATCTTAGTACCACCAGGAGGCGCAATGGGTTGGGGTTGGGGTTGTGGTCGTGGGAAGGGCGGTCTACTTCGGCTGAGCTCTAGGGACTTCATGTGATGATACGAAATGGGAAAACTGGGATATGGCAAGGAATCAGCGAGTACTTTCGGTGCCAATGTTAGGGTAAACAAGGTTATAGAGTTCGGCATCAATGCAACGCCTCCGTTCATCACTCCACCACCAACGAACCCCGTCGCGTGACCACCGTTCCCCACAAAAGCGCAGCAACGGAACCATCACCATTACGATGCCCGCTCACCCGCTCCACAAATCCAAACCTTTCGCGTGGGTCTCGTGCTGCCCAACAGCGCATATCGTCACCATGACGTCAATTTTTTCAGGTACCAAACTAATTCACCTACCTACCCACATCCATATAAAAAAAAGATCTCGCGAGAAACTGGTTGCGCAATCAACGACTCTTCAACTCCAATCTGTCCTTAAATCAACCTTACAACACCTTTAAACCCACCAACCTCTTCATATACTGCAAATATGCCTCGCAACGGTGACGGATCGTCCGACAACGGACCCATTGAGGCCGGCGAGAACCTCATCCACGGCGCGAGCGGCGATGTGAGTACTCCTTTGTCTCGCACTTCTACAATTCGAGGGTGGTGTGGTGGAGGGCCTACGTTCGGGCTACCTCAATTCCGAGGTTCGCGCGTGGGGCACAGCTACCTCCCCTGCGTATGCGTCGGCTTTGCTCGTTGACCGAATTGAGGTCGGGAGTGAAGTTGGATGTATGCGTGTTGGAGGCGTGCAAGAGGGGCGAGGAGGAAGGCAAGACTGCAGTCGAAGCCTGACTTTTGAGTCTCCCTCGTCTCCTCCCGTGCACTGCATTTGGCCCGGAACTCAAGTCCAGGCGTAGCAAATGCAGTCCCCTCTCGCCGCCACCCTCTACACAACGCTCGTCAAATCAACCTTGAACAAAACTAATACACCCCTCAGAACACCCTCAAGCACACCCAAAAGGTGGCCCCCATGCCTGAAGGCGAGAAAGGCGCAGGTATATTCCCCTCATTCCCACCTCTCTACCCAGTAAGCTGACACCTGGACGCAGCACTCGAGGGCTTGAACGCCAGCGGCGGCGGCTCCGGCGTCATCGGCTCCGGCCAGGGCAAGGGCGCACAAGACGGGAACAAGCCCGCCGTCGTCGACGAGGCCACCAAGAGCTCGTAAGCGCGACCGGAAGGCTGGCCTTTGCAATACGCCGTGAAAGGCGGGGCAAGTAAGGCCGTGGTGTGGTAGGATGTGATATTATGCGAGTGAACCCACGTCAGGGTCGCTCGGCATGGAACGATCAAGAAAGGGAGGCCTGGAACGGCTAGCTTACTCTCCGACATGAATGAAATGCAATTATTAATGTCATGATATTCTGGGTTGTTGACGTGCGGGTGCTTTTTTGCTTGGTGCTGTGTTGGTGCTGATGCTAGTGTGGGCTGAGTGACGAAGGATGGCTGATGTGTATGCAGCGGGGACAAAGACGGTGAACGGCGAGACAAAATGTCAGCACTTGAGCTGACACGGCTCAGCAGCGCGATAACGCCAGCATCCTGTGAAACCTAGTGTATACCTTGCAGGAAGGCGTAGTATCACCCCGAGGAGCCACGCAAAGAGGAACATCACGATGGGCAAAAGCAAGAAATATGATGGGAAGAGTGGTTGATTGGCTCTACGAGGCACCAGCCCTTGGTACGAATCCACCATCAAGATATCTAAACGCGATATCCAGAATATCCTCAACCACCCCATCGACGAAACAGTTACAGTAGTCAAACATGTTATCGTGACGCATCAAGACTCCTGATCAATGACCGAGTCCGCCTCAAAGCCCATGACCCTTTGCGCCGTCCGCCCATTTGTCTAGACCCAAGTGACCGTGAACGCCTCAATTTCTTACCATCCCTCGCAGCCCGCCGCGATGCACCGAAAGATCTCTCGACCGCTTCGACGCTAGATGCTCGCTGCGAAAGCCCCGTCGCTAACGTGAGTTGCGCCAGGGGCTGTCTGCAAGTCGAGGTACTTTGCATCAAAGTGGTCAGAGAGGCCAAAGTCGGCATCGTGGTGGGTGTCGAAGAGGCTGGAAGAGAAGAAGACATCACGATCGACCAGGCCAGTAGTGGGTTCCAGGCCGCCGGGGTTGGTGTCGGGGAACTGGTCAAAGTCGAAAAGATTGTCGATAGGCTTGTCGTCCAGGGGAGCTGGAGCGAGAGGTGGAAAAGCGAAAGAAAAGCCCAGATCGCCGCTAGGGAGGCTGGTGCCGCTGACGTCGACTGACACTGCAGGTCGCACAATATCTCTGCAGGATATCGTGTCGTGTCGAAGTCAGAGGCGGCCTCGCTGAAGTTTGGCGTCTCGGGTTGGCAGGAGGAGTCGCGGGGCGAGTCCATGCTGTCCATTGTCATTGAGACTGGGCTGGGGAAGGAGGAGGATGTGGTCTGGGCGGGGTTGACGGTGTTGTTGGAACCGAGGAACGAGTCGAGGTCGACGACGGGGGCGGAGGCCTCCGAGGACAGCTCGACGCCGCCGGGGTACTTCTCGCGGTAGGCCTTGAGCTCGGCGGCCATACGGGCGACGGCCTGCTGGGCGGCGACGAGGTCGGCGTGGAGCTTGTCCTTCTCGACCTGGATGTACTCGTACTCCTGGCGCTTGCGTTCCCGCGAGTTGTGGGCGGCCAGGCGATTCCGCTTGACGCGCTCGATGCGGCGCTGCTCCTTCTCGTCCTCGGTCTTGGCCCGCTTGCGCGGGGGCAGGTTGGTCTTGGGCTCGGGGAGCACCTGCCCCCACGACTTGCGCTTCTTCACCGACTTGGCGTCGCCATGTGACGACGAGGGCGATGGCGACTGTGAGGGGGTCGGCGAGTCGAAGTCGACGTGGAGGTCCTCCATCTTGATGGTGGTGGTGGTGCCGGCCACGTCCGAGGGGGGCGGCGTCATGTCGTCGTAGTGGTGGGAGGTCATGTCGACCGACTCAGAAAATGTAGTGGGTGCGAATTGCTCGGTGTCAAAAAAAGAGTCCATGCCCCTGTGGTGTGGGTTGTCGATGCGTGGAGTGAGGAGCGTGCATCTGGAGGGGGGAGGAGATGGAGGGCTGATATTCGCCGTGGTGCGGAGAGGACAGCTGTCCTTTATGGCCGCCCACGCCTGCAGGGGGGCGCAGTCGTGCTTTCCCGAAGCGGCGTAGTCGCACTTTATTTTGGAAGCGACGCCTTTTACCCCGAATACGGCCCGTGCTGCATCCCTGGGTGCCATCCTGGGTGCCATCCTGGCTGCTATCCTGGCTGCCTGTAACGCACATGCCATCCCTCGTAACTCGCACTCTAAGTCGCCCTCGCCTACACGAGCAGAACCCGCGACTGTTCAATAAATCGCAGCAGAGTGGTGGCCCACGGATAATCTAGGCTTCTCTGTTCTCTGTCCACGCGCGGCTTCTGGGCCCAGGGGGTCCGTCGAACACCACGGCAGCACATCGAAGCCTCGGCCCGCTGCTGCTGTTGGTGGGCCCACCAACTGCGTTTCACAATCGGTCTCCGCGCTGCTCCCCAGGGGAATCCAGGGGCGCTTCTGTTGCATGCCGCACCTTTTCCAACATTTTGTGCCTCCTTCGCCTTGGTGACGTGGGACCAGTGTCGAGTCGTCGTCCTCGACTGGGCCCCTCAACGCTTCCCGGTGGGAGCCTGCGCGGTGCTCCAGCGGCACCGGGACACTACCATCCACACGAAAACTGGGGACTCGGCACTCAGCATCGCCTAATTGTGTCGAGAATGAGGTCAGCCCACGGTAGCGCAGCAGCTCAGCCTGATGCTCCACTAGGTGGCGCGACGAAACACTGCTGCGTCGTACGCGACCCCCATTGGGAAGTCGCCGCAATAGCAGCCCAAGCCGACATGCTTTTTCGCAGTCACGCCCTCGTCTTCCATCAAAAATTAATATGGCTGCTCGTCGTCGCTGCATTCTCGATCGACCGCGCATGGTCAGAAGAAGGCGGGAGACCTTCTCGAACAATCTGCACCCCATACTTTCAATCTATTTTTCCGGGCGCCCACCCATAGCACCCAATATCCCCGCATATCCGCCCAATATATACATCGGCTTTGTACACGAAGCACGAAGGCACGGCGGTGCTACTGCCGGGAGATTTGCGCTTTCCTGGGGTAACTACCCTGCACTGGAAGCACGAGGGAAGCAAAACGGACGTTTAGCCTGGCCCGTCCGTCTTGCCGCCGTCCTTGCCCATGTCGCATAGAACTCGTCCCTCGACGAGGAAGCTCGTTTCCTCTGTGCGTTTCGCCAATTTGCGAGGATCAATGTGGGAGGTGCTGCCAAACTTCCGGCGGCGGAATTACAACCACCCGGTGGAACAACGTTTGTTCAGCCGACCCCGTCTCATCAGGCATGCTATTTTATCGTGAATGTCCCGTTCCAGATTTTGTCTAGCTGCGTCGAGTCGGGCGTTCGGTGCGCGACCGTCGCCACCGATACAAGACGGAGCGGCGCCCATCGCTGGCGAAACGTACGTACGTGTCTCATACGTGTTTCCCCATCACGAGTCATTATATCGCTTTCTCTTCGCCGTTTCGGCAGTCGAAGATTTGGATGCGCGGGAGCTAGCAAGGCAACACCATTCGAGCCTATCAGATGGCGAGAAACGGAGGTGCCTGAGAATCCATCTCAAAACGCACCGAGACGATAAGTCGTCATCGGACCGCCTAGAACTTACCCAAGGTCCACGCTCGTGAATATTGCGACGATATCGGCGGAAGCTTCGATTAGGCCCTCCTCAGTTTCGATCTTGACAGCGTGGAAGGACCAAGTTCAAGTATGACTCCGATGATGACGACGTCCTCGAGCTTTCGCCTCGCCACTTCTCGCGCCGGAGCTACCGAGAGCTTGCGAATCGTTGTGCTTGCCCCTGAGCTTGCTTATCGGATAGTTGATGTGTCAACAGCTTGTCGCAGTCAATAGTTCCTATGCGTTCGAACCGCAACCCAGGAGGCGCTTTTCTTGGAGGACTTAACGTCCGTCCCTGCGTGCTGGGACGCACGGTGTAACGGGACGCTTTGCACTTCGGACCTTCGCTTTCTCTTTTTCGCAATTACATAGACTTGTGAATCTTGTGTGATATTCTGTTGTCAATTTTCTGTAAGTGCACCAGCCTCCGACAAGAATTACTGTGATGTTGACTGTGTTATCGATCGCTTCGTCGGCGCCGAAAATCAACCCTTAGTCAATACCTCTTTTCATTTCGCGACCACGAGGGCCTCCGTAGACTTCGGAGGGTTGAATATAAAGTTTAAATAAGAAACATCCTGTTTCTAAGCTCTAAAGGCCTCTATAACCTAGCAACGATGTGGTCCGAGAGTTTCGCCGGTCAAGATCGAAGACAGTGAAAAGCGTTCCAGCGTGTTGAGATGCACTACAAATATACCCACTCAAATCCACCACTAAGAATAGCTGTGGCGCATAGCGACAGCTTTCCAGAAGTGTGCGCGGCTTCTCTGGGGCTAACATAACTCTATACTGCATAACGATGTGCTCGAGATCTATATCCTGCTTGCCTACAATATACAAAGACAAGCCTCAGCACCAGGTCAACCTAATTTCCGTCTGAATTTGCGGAAGAGTTTGTGCCGTCTAGAAGCTGGTTTGACTGCTTCTGCCTCAATGTTGGCAGAAAGATCCGTAGCACTGGGTCTTTGCGCCGACGACTCTGCTCTTGATCTATCGTCTTGTTCAGATTCTATACCCAAGCCAGCAAGCCTGCTTCGAAGTTCCTGGCAATCTAGATGATCAGTTCCGAGCACGTTTTCGAAGCCTGAGAGAGCTTTCGAGTACCAGGTTCTGGCATCCTCCACCTGGTGCTGAAGATCGTAGAGGGAGGCAAAGCTCCACACATTTCTCAGTGCGGGAAGATAAGTAGATAGGTTTTCTGGCTTTATTGCCTTCTCGTAGCCTTGTAGCGCCCGCTGGTACATCTTCTCCGCCTCGTCAAGCCGACCTAGCTTCGCGTAGAGGTTGCCCAAGTTGTTGACTGTGGAGAGTGTTGATGTGTGCTCTAGTCCCCATGCCTTCTCGAAGCCCTGCAGCGCCCGCTGGTACATCTTCTCCGCCTCGTCAAGCCGTCCTAGGTCTGCGTAGAGGATGCCCAAGTTGTTGACTGTGGAGAGTGTTGATGTGTGCTCTAGTCCCCATGCCTTCTCTTTGCCCTGCAGCGCCCGCTGGTACATCTTCTCCGCCTCGTTAAGCCGTCCTAGCTTCGCGTAGAGAAGGCCCAAGTTATTGACTGTGGAGAGTGTTGATGTGTGCTCTAGTCCCCATGCCTTCTCTTTGCCCTGCAGCGCCCGCTGGTACATCTTCTCCGCCTCGTCAAGCCGTCCTAGCTTCGCGTAGAGAAGGCCCAAGTCGTTGACTGTGTCAAGTGTTGATGTGTGCTCTAGTCCCCATGCCTTCTCTTTGCCCTGCAGCGCCCGCTGGTACATCTTCTCCGCCTCGTCAAGCCGACCTAGCTTCGCGTAGAGAAGGCCCAAGTTATTGACTGTGTCAAGTGTTAATATATGCTCTAGTCCCCATACCTTCTCTTTGCCCTGCAGCGCCCGCTGGTACATCTTCTCTACCTCGTTAAGCCGTCCTAGCTTCGCGTAGAGGATGCCCAAGTTGTTAACTGTATTAAGTGTTAATATATACTCTAGTCCCCATGCCTTCTCTTTACCCTGCAGCGCCCGCTGGTACATCCTCTCCGCCTCGTCAAGCCGTCCTAGGTCTGCGTAGAGAAGGCCCAAGTTGTTGACTGTAGAGAGTGTTAATATATGCTCTAGTCCCCATGCCTTCTCGTAGCCCTATAGCGCCCGCTGGTATATCTTCTCCGCCTCGTTAAGCCGTCCTAGGTCCGCGTAGAGGTTGCCCAAGTTATTAACTGTGTTAAGTGTTGATATATACTCTAGTCCCTATACCTTCTCATAGCCCTGCAGCGCCCGCTGGTATATCTTCTCCGCCTCGTCAAGCCGTCCTAGGTCCGCGTAGAGGCTGCCCAAGTTATTAACTATGTTAAGTGTTAATATGTGCTCTAGTCCCTATGCCTTCTCGTAGCCCTGCAGCGCCCGCTGGTACATCTTCTCCGCCTCGTTAAGCCGTCCTAGGTCCGCGTAGAGGCTGCCTAAGTTATTAACTATGTTAAGTGTTAATGTGTGCTCTAGTCCCTATGCCTTCTCGAAGCCCTACAGCGCCCGCTGGTACATCTTCTCCGCCTCGTCAAGCCGTCCTAGGTCCGCGTAGAGGCTGCCCAAGTTATTAACTGTATCAAGTGTTGATGTGTGCTCTAGTCCCCATGCCTTCTCGTAGCCCTGCAGCGCCCGCTGGTATATCTTCTCCGCCTTGTCAAGCCGTCCTAGGTCCGCGTAGAGGCTGCCCAAGTTATTAACTGTGTTAAGTGTTGATGTGTGCTCTAGTCCCCATGCCTTCTCTTTGCCCTGCAGCGCCCGCTGGTACATCTTCTCCGCCTCGTCAAGCCGTCCTAGGTCCGCGTAGAGAAGGCCCAAGTTGTTGACTGTGATAAGTGTTGATGTATGCTCTAGTCCCCATGCCTTCTCGTAGCCCTGCAGCGCCCGCTGGTACATCTTCTCCGCCTCGTCAAGCCGTCCTAGGCCCGCGTAGAGGATGCCCAAGTTGTTGACTGTGGAGAGTGTTGATGTGTGCTCTAGTCCCCATGCCTTCTCGTAGCCCTGCAGCGCCCGCTGGTACATCTTCTCCGCCTCGTCAAGCCGTCCTAGGTCCGCGTAGAGGTTGCCCAAGTTGTTGACTGTGTCAAGTGTTGATGTGTGCTCTAGTCCCCATGCCTTCTCTTTGCCCTGCAGCGCCCGCTGGTACATCTTCTCCGCCTCGTCAAGCCGTCCTAGGTCCGCGTAGAGAAGGCCCAAGTTGTTGACTGTGTCAAGTGTTGATGTGTGCTCTAGTCCCCATGCCTTCTCGTAGCCCTGCAGCGCCCGCTGGTACATTTTCACCGCCTTCTGTCGATCTTCGCCTGCAAAAAAATAGCCCAGATTGTAATATGTCGACTCTTGTATCATGCCTACGTCTGTCTCTTCTTCTTCGGCAAAGCCCGTATTTATCAACCACGCACTAACGCCTATAGCATGCCCTAGCAGTCGCTTCCGCTTTTTCGAGAACTCTGGCTCTGATTCAGACGGAACGTTTATTGCCACTATGCCCGCTGCAATGCAGCCAAGAACGTGCTGCTCCTTATCTTCTACCAGCTGCCCGCACCACCGATGCAGCACCGAGTGCATCGAGTGGCTGTTGCTCCCTTCTCTTGCATCCGCGAGCGAGTAGCTTGATAGAAGGCCGACTGCATCCGTGTACGCCAGATTGTCTTTTGCGATGCTAAGTAGCCATGTCGGAACATCCACCTTTTTAGACAGTTTTGATGCAGCTGCGACCAGCTTGTACCAGAGCTCACCGTGGTCTAAGAAACCCCACAGTTTAAGCAGCCACGCCGCTTCGTTGCTCTGCTTCTGCACCTGCTCGTACGACATAGTCCACGTCGTTAACACATTCCGGTCGCCGTACTCCTCGAGCGCAAACCGGCCTTGACTCTGCATTAGGTGCTCCCAAGTTTTGTCGTAGTGTTCTGTATAGCTTAATGCAGACATACCCGTCTTTCGTATATACGAACCGGCCTGGGTGAGAGCTAAAGGGAGTCCTTCAAGTCGCTCGAGAATACTGCCGGCATCTATTACTGCGTATTAATTGCTATATCCTCTATTTCAGCATTTACAACTCACCATCAATCAACCTTCCAGCATGGTTCTCTAAAATCGCTCTTGCCTGCTCTGTGTTTACCCTCCCTACCTTCAGCCCCGATCCGAGGCTCTGCAGGTTTTCTAGTCGACTTGTGATAAGTATTGACCCATGATCTTTGTAAGGGAAATACGTTTTCGGATTGTACGCCTCCTTGTCTTGTTTGTCGTAGTAGTCGCGGTCGGCGTTGTCGAATATTATTAGCCAATGCCGATTCGTTGGAAGAGACAGCCACCGGAGATACTCGCGCACAGCCATATTGACGTCAAAAGTAGAATGCTTTAGCATCTCTACACCACCTGCTGTCAGTTCGTCCTGCGGCAGCGTCTGCATTATACTCGCAAACGACTGCTTTAGGCTAGCTTCTGACGCCCCGTCTATCCAGAAGACGCTGCTGAAACGGTGATGGTGTTCCCGCGCGAACTCGACCGCAAGCTGTGTCTTGCCTATGCCACCGAGGCCGTGGAGCACGACAATCTTCTGTCGACTGACGGCAGCTGTGTTTTTGAAGAGAAGCCGCTCTAGCTCCTGCATCTCTGCATCGCGTTGAACGAACTTGCCCACGGTTGGCACACCTTTGAGATGGAAGTCGACCTTGTGCTTGCCATAGTCTGCCACAACAGTCAACCTCTATTTGTCGTCGTCCACGGCTAGGATGCATAGTTACATTGAGATCGCGCCCATACGAGCTTAGGAGATTCGTTAACCATGCCCTCGACTACTTCTGCTACCGTCTCAAAGTCTTCCTCCGTAGCCTTGCCAAACTTGTTCATGTCGAAGTGGGTGCGCGAGAGCGAGTACTTGCTCGTCGCGTCCGATAGGTCGAGACAGCCAGAGCTTTCGCTGACCACAAACCTCTGTGCATGTAGTTAGCCTCGCAGGTCGTATAAGACTCGTTCACACTTGCCGTCCGACTCTGGCCCCCCACGATCCTCCCTACGTCGCTAACCTTGAGCTCGTAGAAGCATGCGATCTGCGTCTTGCTCGTCTGACCCCGCATCTTCTTTAGGAAGCCATCCACCACCTCTTGCAGGTACGCGTTTCCCGGCTGCAGCACCTCGAGAGCGGTGGGCTGCACCTGATCGTTGTTGTATTCACGCCGGGCCGCCTCCAGCATCTCCATTTGGTCCATCCCGCCCGCGCCTCGAAACGGCGTGCCAAAGAAGATCAGGCCGACAGTTGACTGGAATACTCCAGGCCAGTCGCTCGGGTACTGTTCGGCTTCCAGCAGTGCCTGGGAGACGCTCAGCTGCTGGCGCATCGCTGTCTAGAAGACCTACTCACCTCGAGCACGACCAGCCCGCCAAAACAGTGCGCCACAAATAGCAGTGGACGAAACAATTTATCCTGACACAGTCAGCGGGCACACCACGCCAGTCAGGCACGGTCGGCACCTTTCTCTTCCGCTTCAAGGCTCTCAGCAACCGCTCTGCCACCGTAGACGCGCTCTGCTGCATGGCCTCCTTGCCGAACCACTGCGACTGATATCCGTAGCGCATGATGCGTGCGTTCGGCGCCACTGCCGGCAGCATGCTTTCCTCCTCGAGCCAGTTGACCCATCGCGGGCTCTCCTTGGTGCCCACGTTCCTGCACCAGCTGTCATCGGGATGGGCGCCAAGGCCGTGGATTGCGACGATGCTAGGTGGCTCACTGTAAGTCTAAGCCAGCAGGCGTAGGAGCTAAACGCACTCAATAATCTGGGCAGCTTCTACCTCTGCTGGTGCCTCGCGGAGCACCTTTAGCCCAATGTCGTCTTCGGTCACTAGCCGGCCCTAGCCCCGCGTTAGCCTCGGCGTGCGGGTCCGTCGCGCTACCTACCATGGTTGTTTTCGCGTTACAACTAAATGTGATGCGTAAGGGCGAAAGGGAGTGGCGAGGAGTTGCGCAGGCAGTTGATGAGTATGCCAGGCTGAGACAGCCCGCGCTCTATCGACTTGACCGCCCTGCAGCGAGGCTGGGGTTGAGCAGGCTGCCGCCAGCTGAAGGCGAGCCCCTCACGAGGCCTCAGGCACAAACACGATCCTGACAGAGAAGACCTATTGCTGCCAAATCGATTCAACGTGCAGACGCGACCCACACAGACACACTGCTCACGACTAGACATGCCTCCATTCTCGAAAGAAGCTGAGCTCGCGCACGACTACGAGCCTGCAGCCAAAGCATCAACGTCCGCGACTTTACCAGGCTACCCTTTGGTCAAGTGGAACGACAACCCTCGCATGAAACAATTCCTTGAGCAGGAACTCTGGTGCGGGGATCTTGAGCTCATGGCGCCGCGTCTCTGGATTATGACGACTTTCTCTGGCGCCAACATTAACCCTTTGCACCGCCAGCGTGTCAAGGGTCGCGAGATCGTCGTTACGGAAGAACCAAGACTGCATCTAGCCTGGATCCACAACCGTATCTTCGTCAAACCTCTACCACGGTATCTGCTGTCACATGCATTCTGGAAAACGATTCTGGAAGCGGGCTCGGGCTACAGCCAGAGTGACCTCTGCAAGGCTGCAACTGGGTTCCTGCGGACGTACCGCTATTTAATACAGCACGAGTCCGACTTTCATATCGCTCAGCAGGACAACCTCCGCCTCATACCCAAAGACATAGATTGGCCATCGTTCTGCCGATTCGTCTTGGAACTCCGCCACATCGACGACACAGTTGTGTCGAAGAGATACTGCTACGGCGAACTAAGACTGACACGACTCAATTTGTATGCCCCGCTGCTTCTTCGCAAATTCCACTTCGAGCAGGTCCATGGACAGTACGGAGACTTTTTCGGACGGCTGTATGGGCCTTTACTCTTCGCTTTCGCCGTGGTCTCAACGATTTTAAACTCGATGCAGGTTGCACTTGCAGCTGACCAGCTAGAGGCCTCTCGTTGGGAGGCAGTGTGGCACGTGTGTCGATACTTCAGTATAGTCAGCCTTGTCGCAGCGGCTATCATCTCATTGTGGTTTATACTCCTGTGGCTATGGATTTTCTTGGACGAATGGATATATACTATAAGAAAAAAGCTAGCGAAGAAACGAGAAGCTCGAAGTACGCCATGTTAGATAGGCATAATGAGTATATATTTATTAGAAGGCGAAGCTCCGAAGTGTGAACCCGTCCCGTTGCACCGTGCATCCCGGCACGCTTAGACAGATGTTAGTTCGCAGCTTAGTCGCAGCACTGGGCTGTCTTGACTCGTTTCTCGACTAACTTCTACATTTCTCTTCTTCGACCTTTTGTTATCCTAGAGTAAGAGGCTGTTATGGTGACATTTACTTGCATAACGTTGCAAAAAGTCTTTGGCTCCATGCACAATGCAGACTCATTATGCGAAAAAAAAACCACCGAGAGACGAGCCTCCTCTGAACCCCAACAGCACCAAACTCTCGCGAACAACCCGACTAGAAGCATCAAGCAACTAGTCTACCCTATCCTAACTTGACATGAACTCAAATTGCTTTACCCTCATGGAGTTCCTTACCTCGGATGGCTTCTTGGTAGACAACAAGACCACTTTTCCGTTCGAGGATGTGGCTCGGTCCCGTCGTGGTAATAGCCCCCCAGGCGCTTCAACCCAGGACGTTGTCTCGGTTGAGCACCAGACTGTCTCATCGCGCCAGGCACAGAAGGTATCTCGTATACGCCAAGAGCACCCACAGCCTCTTGCGGGTAGTCCAACCTATGATGGTACTGGTTTCGCACCTTCTGCGACCACTGAGCCTCGCCGTGCTCTGGATGAGCACTGTGGCTTTCTACAACGAGCTTTAGGCGAGCCATCGTTATCCGCGCAGCACGCAAAGCGTCGACGTGATAACACTGCTCCGTCATCACCGAACGTTCATATCATGTCTTGGGAGCAAGACTGTGGACTTGTTCCAGATAATACGACCTCGACGCCGGCGTCACGCGTGAACCATGCTGAGGACATTTGTCAGGCTCCGGGGTTATCCCGACAGTGTAATGGTTCGTCTCGACCAGGACGTCCTACTCCAACATCCCTAGGCCGACATACTGCTCTCGAAGCATCGCGCACTCCTCACAAGCACATAGATATCCATGCAGCCGGTCGATCTCGCGAGGACGGTCGAGCTCAACTGCAGCCGACCGTTACTCCTACGCAGACTAACCTACACGTACAAACGCGTCGCTGGCAAGACGCCTCTCCGCGTGCTCCTCACACATACACAGGTACCAAAGTAGGCGGGCGATACCGCGGTGGCCGTTTAGCACGACTGTTGCTGATATGCAGGTAGATTCACACGTCGCACCACAGCCCTTGCAGGAGGCGCCTCCCCTTCGCCTTCGTCAGCAAGATATCTTTGCTCATAAGCCTTCTCTCATACCCAGCAGACAGGTTGCGTCGTCTCTGATCGAAGCAACAGATTCCCACCAGTTAGATTCTCGTAACCAGATGTATCTGCACCCGGGGCTCACGCTATCCATCCACGTCCGCGATAAATCACACCGTGTTCGGGAGGCGTTCAAGCGTGAATGGAACCACTTGAAGGAGGTGTATCGTGCATGTGAGTATCAGAATGTCTTATGTGGTGTGGTGTGGTGAGTTGGAGTGGGATGGGTGGGAGTGGGCGGGAGTTGATGATCATTAAAAAAGCCTTGATGATTAGGGTTGGGGGTCGAAGGTGGTGGAAGAGAAGCAGATGTCATGAGTGATTTAACGCTTAGACATCGAGTGGTAGACTTGCTCGACAGTAGTATCGAGGGCCAGCCGAATTGAATCGCATTACCTTGGAACTTCTCTCTCGCCCCCTCAAAGTGTAAACGTGCGATGTGATCATGAACTCTGTACTCTTTTAGGTCCCAACCCACAACTTACCGTACCCACCATTGCCTCAGCACCGCCTTGACATTCCCTCAAATCACTAAATTCTATCAGCCCTTACCCAGACAATCTTCTTCTGCATAGTCTATGCATCGCGTATGCTCACTGCCGACTGCTCGCTGCTGACTGCCCGCTGCTAGGTTCGACAAACACCACTGCTCCCATCTCGGTCTATCCATGTCCCCCCTCCCCCGATTCGGCCATTTGAGACACGCTCCCCTTCCATTCTCAAATGGATTGTCTCGTGCGCGACCTTGTATATCGCTCTACGCTACGCACCCTACCATAATCAGAATCAATAACGATGAGAAAGTACTTTCCTTCGCACTTGGTTACCAGACAAAGCACTGCCCTAATGCTCATATTCTACTGTACACCCCAGTCTCGAATTCCCCTCGCTTGCACACGCTGCACATCGCTTTACTCTCCTCGTCCCGTCTCATGGACTTCCCATCGTTCTAGCACCCTCTCGGTCTCCACCGGTGCCAGACATATTCGCCATGGCGTTCTACTACGCTACCTACCACAACCATCCATCTACACATGCAGCTTGGTTGAAAACAAAACGCTGGACCACTCTTGGAGTCGCCTGCGACTCCATAACTAGCCTCACTTGACGAGGCTTGATTCCAGCCGAACGGTCAATCTGACGCCTGCGCAATTCTCCCACGCTCCCTGATCCAATTGCCAACATCTTCCTCTCTTCTTACTAGCCTCTCATACAACTACGTCACCTGCATGCGTAAACGCTACACGGCGATAAATGCGACATAGAATAGCTATTCTCTATCTAATCCTCCAATGTCGAGACATGCTGCCCTTGGTGGGTGGATATACGTCTAGCTCCTACAGTGGCGATGTACAGTTAGCTTGAAACGAGCATTGGTACTGTATATGGCAATTACTGGCTGATGGTTGTCGATTGTCACTGTCAAAAACGACACTTTCCAACACGAAATCATTAACACATAATAGAACAATCGAGCGAACCATCGTCATTGCGCTCCTACGCCTTCTAATATAAACTCGCCATCGACATCCCCCAGCACACACACCAACAAAGCGCAGATATCTAGTATATCTTCCAAATGAGAAACTCCACCCATGCAAAGCCAAACTCAAGACATGACAGTCCGAGCCCATCGCCGACCAGAGCCATTCTAATCTAACAGGATGGGGTCCGGATCAACAACGATGGTAATTCGTAAACAGGAGTATAAAATGCCAGCCAGTCTAGCAACTGGATCCAAAAACATGGACGATCGCCTAGCAGCGTCTGTCCTCCTGAAAGGGGGGTATGGGTAAATCATTGAAACAACAGCGACCAACTGCCAGCAACACAACCAATGCCGCCGAAACGATGTGACCAAAGAGAAATAAAGAGATGATACATAAATGTGATGAATGAGGATTTGAAGGAGAATAAAATGGTCCAGGGACTTCCCCATGTGCAGCCGGATGCATTAGGGATCAAATTGTGCCAATAAGGATAGAATGACAGTAGAGGAAAACGTGACTTTACAGTTAAAAAGTATAGAAAATCGAGCGTGGCAGACCGGTCATGCAAAAAAAGGGGCGAGTACAGCGATCAGGACAGGGAGTACGGTAAGTCACAGGATGCAACATGCGCTTCCTGAAGGCCTGCAATCAGTTAGCAAGGGTCCATCAAAGCACATTCGGGTGCTTGCCATGGCCCGTTCGAGCCGTCCCGACATTGCGTCTGAGTGACACGCAACGTCAAACCCCCTTTCCTCATCCAGGTTGGTTCGGTTCACAGCCACGTTCCAGGACGTCCTCCGCGGACCGATCGCTAAATCTGCGAAGCATACAAAAAAACAAAACTCACCATCTCTGGCCCCGTATCCTGGCAATCCAAGAATACACAATCTTTAACCTCTCTCGTACTCTTGTGGTGCGAAGCAGCGCGTACTTCTCCTCTTCGGCGATAGGTAGCACGGATGCAAACCAGTATGGGAAGAGCGCAGGATCCTGGGGTGGCTCGCCGTAGACAGAGACGATGCGTGCGCTGAGCCAGGGCGCACTCTGATTTCGCATCTCGCGGACAAATCCCATGCAGCTGTCGAGCAGTTGTTGTGTGGAATACAGGTTGAGCGCAAGAGTACCTGGAAGTGGAGTCCCGGGGTTTTCGCGACGAAACCGGTTAACTATTTCTTGTGCAGCAACAGTCTCGCTCTGCTCCAGTGCACCCTCCTCCCCAAGCGACAGGTCTTCGACGCGCTCGACGCGGCCCACGTGATAGCCATCCAGCATTCCGTGAGCTCGAATCCGGAAACGACCTATGCCTCGCGTTTCCACAAAGCTTCGTCCATCGCGGAGGAGTTCCAGATTGACAATTTCCAGAAGAGTGCCGTACTCGAGGAACTGTGTAGGTCCAAGTTCACCTTGCGACGCAGATGATCGGTTGTACATGACCATGCCGAACTGTCTATTGCCGTCCCAACAGCGTCGCATCATCAACCGGTACCGAGGCTCGAATACATGAAGAAAGGTCGGCATCGTGGGAAGAGCCAAGGTGCAAACGAAGAGCGGGGTGTCGAGGGAATCGTCACCGGCTTGCTCTTCCATCTCCACTGCCATCTTGCGTGCGGCTATAAGATCAGGACACAGGCCGTGTAGGAGGGAATTGAGGAGGATATTGCTGCCCTTATTCTGTAGTGAAGGCGGGATGTGCAAGCCCGTCCGGCACATAGGGCATATATTACTGTGGTCCATGACACGTGCGAGACAGCGGCGGCAGAAAGTGTGGCCGCAGGAGGTGGTGGTGGGATCCAGCATCATGTTATAACAGACGAGGCAGTCGAGCTCTTTGTGCGCAACTTCCCGTAGCCGTTCTAGCAATGCAGCATCCAGACTCTGATACTCTTCACCCGAAGCTGACAAAGTCTTGTATGCGAGGTCCGAGCGGTACCGCAGTTCACCCATTGCTGCCATTGTGAAGGTTGACACCAGTCGGCCGCCATGCAGCACCCGCGCGTGGCCCCTCTCCTGCATCTGGTCTTTTTCCTCCGTTGGTACGCTTTCGTCCCACCGCAAAATCTCTTCGAGTAGGGTGGGCGTGTCTTCGATGGCGGGTCTGTGCTGGTCCATCTCAATCTTGATCAGCTCCATGAGCTTGGTCAGAGTTACGTCCACATGGCACTCCGCCGCCGCATGCTCAGCACCGCACAGTGGCAGTGGACACGTTACGCCGACCAGTCGATCCGGGGTATTGGGATACGAAATGTTGGCGCGAGGTCTCGGGGTAGGGAGACAGGTACGGCAGACGGTGTGGCCGCACGGCAGCGTCACCGGGGCGCTGAAGGGCATCGAGCACCGCGGACACTGCACTAGACGGACCAGCTGTCTTGCGTCGCTGTGGGCGGCCAGAGTGGCCTGCTCAGAGGGCTCCCGCGGCGGTACATCGTCTACCATGAAAGCGTGTGGGTGTATGGGTGCCTTTTCCAGTGGCGTCTCACCGCCGGAGGGGAGCAGGAAAGCCTTCCGCCGTTGCGAATTCATACAGAATGTGTGGATGTTGCGCTCGCTCCTTCCTCCATTCACTTCGCGAGCAGCTGCTCCTGCAGGGCGGTCGGGGATCGAGGGTCGTGGCTTCGGATGCGGGGGTGGGATTGAGGGTGAGGGTGTGCGGGCGGATGTGGGTGTGTCGGGCTGCGCGTTTCAGTCACAGCAGAGGCTCTCAAGGCCGCCGTGTGAAACAGGGCAGGCGGGCAGGTGGATGGTGAGCCTGGGCAGTGTGAAGTCGACGTCGTCAGCGGATGTACGTAGGTGGCGGGCGGGGGGTAGCAGGCGTCGGTAACGATAGTAATATACAAGTCGCCAGAGCAGCAGACGAGGGACGGTGGTGATGAAGGAAAGGCCCGAGCAAGCAAGTGTATGTAGGTGGTGTTGGCGCCTGCCCACGCGAGTCGACGAGGTCATCAACCACCGACGCAGGCGCGGCCATGTTGGAAGAATGCATGATCCGTAGCCGGACAGGATCGGCGATGTCGTCCAACGCCAGGGCCCAGTGTGTCGTCGACCGGGAGGCAAAGGACCCTCGCCCCGATCAGTGTGCCACAGTCCAGCATTGCTCGTATCGATGGCCACATGCACCAATCGACACGGCGCGCTAGCCTCCAGCCGGTTGGCTTCTCTATCAAAATCTGCGCCCGCCCTCCAACGACGACCGCAGGGCCATGCTGTCTCTGCTGCCCACGTCCACGGTCGGCGGCGCAAATGCCCGACTGCGCTCGCTGAGGTACGGGCCCGACAATGTACTGGGATGTTACTGGAGGCTGGTTCCCTTCCGGCCCTCCACTGGCACTTGCGCGCGCGCGCATACAGCGCTGCCAAGAAGACTGATCATTACTCGAGCACCACGGCGTTCACCGCTCCCTGCTCTGCTCTCCAGGATCGTGCTCGTAACGAGATCAATGGCACGCAGTCGAGAGTGGGGAGCTGCAAAGGAACTGATGCGGGTTGTGCAAGCGTCATCGATGCCGTCGTCTGAAAGCCTGCACGGGCCAATCAGCGCCAGCCCCGCGCGGTGGGAGAAAACGCTCGTCTGCCATCCCATGTCGGCCTTGGCTGCGACTTGAGCCTCGCTGCCGCGGCCCAGCCCTTCTGAAAAGACCCTATTCATGACGACTATCGCACTGCTTCGGGTCTGGAGCGACATCACGTCACGGCCACCAACTCGAAATAGGTAGAGAGAACAAATGTCAATGTCTAGACTGGTCGCTGCACTTCTGCCCTGTCGTAGATCCACCTCGCTTGAACGCCCCCAAAACGTCCCACCTGCTGCTGTGGGGACAGCTTGTGCCAAAAACTCCATATGCAACATCTCCGCTTGAACCCTGGAATCGCTCAAGCCACACTACTAGTGTACATGGACCCTCTTGTTACATGGACCGAAACGCCAAAGCCGCATGGAATACGCGGACCCAATGAACAAACATCAAGACGCATACGGCGCCCCATCCGTATCCGCTGCAGACTCCGAGTCAGTGCTCTCTTCGCTCTGGTCTTCCTCTTCCTCTTCGAGCACAATCTGCTGGAGCACAGACTTGTCGAACAGGTCGAGAACGAACCGGCACGCCGGCAGGCGGAAGTGATGTGCTTCCAGAACCTGCATGACCTTGTGGAACATGGCCGGCTTCGTGAATCCTGGCGCTTTCTTTGCTTTGATTCTGTCAAAAGGTCAGTCTATGACCCTTGTTTACGGATCCAACGTTGCACGTACGCCTGGAGGTCGTTTGCTGCCTTCTTTGCCAGCACCGTGTTACCCAGGTCGGTTGCAAGCTTCAGAATACGCGCGTTCACGGCGTCACTGTCGGTAACAGCGACCCTCACCTCAGCCTTACGCTTCCAGCTTATATTGTCCGCTTTCGCTCTCCATGGCGTCATCTATGAGTGTCAGCAGGTGCAATGGACCACGACATCGGTGGGACCAACCGCAAACAATTTTCCGAAATTCAAGGGCAGGCAGAAGCCGAGTGCTTCGCCAGCCTCGTTGAGCGCGCCATCCCATCCGCATTCGAGCAGAATCTCTTGTCCGTGCAGACTCCTTGAGATTAGTCCCAGCACGTAGAACGCCGTGCCCCTGACCGACATGACTTGGGACATCTCCGCAATCTTGACAATCCAATTCACCACGTCTGAACTCTCAAGGAACGGCGCGCCTAATTCCATTGAACCCACGTTGCCCACTGCCCACAAACAGCCTTTCAGCTTGAGTATTATCTCGGCATCGTCGCTTTCCAGCGCGAAGTCGCGAATGGTGGCGACAAACTCGTCGAAATGACCCTTTTGTTTGAGAAGCTTGCATCCTTCTTTCGTCCGGGTAAGCTCGCGATAGAAGTGGGGCGGTACAATACCGTACTCGGGATGCTCGGACGCGTCATCGTAAGACGGATGGCTAGAAGGTTTCTCAGGTATGTCGGCCAGTGCACGCGCCATGGAAGCCTCGATTAATGCCACGTAAGTGTCATTTCGTCCCAGGAACCAGTCATCCATCTCTCTGGTGATGTAATCCAAACCATCCAAATAGTGGTACCCTACCGAGGTTGACAGGAAGCGAAGCAACAAAGGAGCGCCAATTTCACCTAAATGATCCAGAGCTGGACGACACTTCACCACAAATTCTAGTGACTCTGTTTGGTTGCATGCCTCTTCCAGAATCTTGATAGCCACCTCGCAGACTTCAACGTCGGGGTCGTAAAGCTGTGTGACGAGCAGCTTGATAGCCCACTCTGCTACACCCGGAGACCCCGAAGGTTGCATTGGCTTCGTGGCATATTTGCGAAGTAGCCTTGTCGCAAAGATGCGAACCTCCTTTGAGCAAGACGTCATCGCTTTGGATATGATGATGCGTATATGTCCGTCTAGAGTGTAGTCCATGTTGCTCAGCAGAGTCCGAATCAAGTCGTCGCGGTCATGAAGTTCGATGATGTGGTAGAACATATTCAAGACTCTCCATCGCTCCAGGATCTGGATGCCCTTTGGATCCTTGGTCAGCGCACCCAGAAGCGCAAAGTAGCCGCCGGTCAAAGTCTCATTCATTCGGTCCACCTGGAACATGGGAGATTCCGAAGTCAAGCCGCTCATCCTGTCAAAGTGGGACAGACACTCCGCAAGTTGCCTGATGAACTTGCTGTCGCTCAGGTACCTCACACCTTCTGGGTTCTGTAGCAGTGTGTGCATCAGAGCGCATCCAGCGCGGACATACCGCTGATTTGGTTTGGTGTTCTTGATATCGGAGAAACGATACTTAAATGGGCGGTAAAACCCAAGAAGGCGATGTACGAACTTGGTGATTTTCATGGCTTCGTCCAGTCGTTTTGCGTTAAGCATTGGACCTTCGACGGCGCTTTGAATGAGATCCCATCTCCACTTTGTGAAGGAGACGGTGTTCAGAACCTGAGTGTCTATCATCATGAGCCGAAATGTTGGCTCGTCCACCAGCATCGCTGCCTGGGCTTTCGATTGGTCTGTTTGTCGATTCACAGTGCCGCTCTCTTTGGGCGCGTTTGTTTTGCTGGTATAGAGGGTGCTATTTCCTGATCGATAGAGCGTTCGGTTCACGCTGTCGACCTGGTAAATCGTTCCGATAGCGACGAAGCGGCTTTCTGCAGTGAACTTGGAAGCCGACTGCAGGAGCTGGGGGAGCACTTGCAGCTCAGCGCTCCACGAAGATGGTAATAGCTCGTTCGCCATCTTCAATATCTCACCCAGTAGAAGCGTCGTCTTACGTTTGAGCGGAAGCGTCAAGGGATCTTCTTCGGCTTGGAGTAGAGCCGGAACGAGCCCGGCATGCAGAAAAGCCGCCAGCACGACCGCAACGTAATGCTCTAAAAGATTCCACTTGTTCGTTGGATCTTGACTGCCGCTTGATGTCTCATTTATCGCTTGGTTCTTCAGGTTCGTAACCCGACCATAGGTCGTCAGTCGCCGACCTGCGAGGAAGGACGAGGACCACGAGGGAGGCTTAATTCGGAGAATGTCGAAGAGCAGTTCCAGGAGAACGTTCCGAACATGCGGTGTAGGTATTTGCAGCGACATGAGGAGCGATCTTATCGGAAGAAAGTCGTCCATGCACAGTGTGAGTAACCCAGGCCAGCTTCTGAATAAGGAAGCGATAACTTTGGCGTTTGCTTTGAGTTTCTCTTCGTGGAGGTGACTGTGCGTTGTGCCTGCATCCGTGAACATGGCGAAAGGCGACTCCAGCTCATGCCCAGATGTGAGGAATTTCCGCCGCTGGGGGGTATCCAACAGATACAGCAAGGCGCTTCCTACGCTTTCTGCAGCGTGGTAGTTACCTTCTCCGAGGGCATCGATCAAGGTTCCCATGCCTCCAGCAGCGACCAGCAAAGCCGGCTTTCGGATGAGGATCTCAGCCAAGGTGAGAATGGCGATGTTTTTGAGCCGATCATCGGTGTGTTCAGCTACAGCGACAATGATGCGGACGACGGCGCGCGAAATTTCTTCCACGCCGCCTTTGACATCGAGAAATGCTCGAACAAACTTGAGTGCTTGTTCTCGTTCCACACTAGCCTTGCTTTCCTTTACGAGCGAGAGCATGACAAGATAGTCGGTGTGCAACCCGCGTATAATCTGTAGGGACTTGCGGTCGGTGAAAGCGTATCGCATCACACGATAAGCAGCAGCTACTACCTCGCGACTGTCGCTGAGAAGCATCATCTGCATCCTGAGACCAAAGATGGACCACGCCAAATCGTACTTTAACGTTGGATGTCGCTTTAGAAGATCGACCAAGGAGTTCGCACGTTCCACGTAGTACTCCGGCGGCATACTATCCGCCTCGAGGGCTTGGAGGAGCTCCGCAAGCACGAATGTGGGCGACTCTGTCTCATCCTCCTCTTCCTCTTGTTTCTTCGCGACATGGCGCGAGGGCGAGCGCGACAAATTGCGCCGGAACAAGTACGACAACCTGCTCTGTGGATCCGGGGGAGGCGATTTGATTTCCTTTGCTCTCTGAATCTCCGCCGCCAGACGCGACTTCAGCTGTGCTAGCTTCTTGTTCGAGATGTTGAGCTGCTCCTCTACCTGCAGCCTCTGACCTGCCGTGTTCTTTGCATTCTTCGCATTCAGAGCCTCGAGCAGGTTCTCCGAGCCGATCTTGATCTTGGTCTCCTTCTCGATCTGGTCCTGCAGGTCCGCCTGGCGCTGCTCAGTGGTGGCGGAGTCGTCCTCGCCTACTACGATGGCATAGTTGTCGAAGTCGGGTCGCAGTCGACCATCGTGCGACGTCGCAGGCCGCAGCTGCGAGCTGAAGCTGCCCGGAGCCTCCCTGGCGGTCGCGTACGAGGCCTGCCCGCGCGAACTGGACATGACGCTGGAGGCGGTCGAGGGCAGCGAACGTCCATCTCTATTGCGTGAGGGCGCGAGCAGCGAGACGTGGTCGGCGTCGGCCTGGGCGTTGACGGAGCGCGCGGGTGGCGTCATGAGCGTGCCTTAACCATACGTCGTCCACCCGCATCGCATGCCTGTACAACGGCCGCGTCTCGCTCTTCAAGCATGAGCTTTGCGCGTGTATCGGCCGGGGTGTGGGTTGCTTTGGCAGGTAATGGGCGGGGTCACGGCGCGGTGGTGCGCAAGAGCAGGCGACAGGGCGCGTCACGTTTGGTCGGAGATGGGAGGGAGCGTGGAAGACGGTAAATAGCGACAGTCGGGTGTCAATGATTGTGTGAATTCCTCGCAATCCACGCCTGCACCGAGCCTACGGTGAGGAGACGTGAGCCGTATCGAAGCCCAGGCCAACATCGGCCCGCACTGGCCCCGACACCTGCGGCTGGTACGGACTGGACTTGGATGCGGAGGAGCGACGCTGCACATCATGCTCAGCGACAGCTTACTGCACCACCAGGTGTACGTCTCTGGTCCCCACCAGCATCGCCTGATGTCGTGCAGAGTTTTGCCCGTCCTACCCTGCGTGCAATATTGAACTTTGCTGGCGATGGACCCCGCAAACGGAGCTTTACTGCAAAGGTCACGTGGACTGTGCGTTCGGCCAATGGCGCACTCCCTGGCATCATCGGACGTCGCCGAAAGCCAGCTGCTCCAATGCGCGAGAGCTCCGTCCGCCATCTCCTGCGATCTTCTGCGCTCCAATCGTAAAAGCAAACTCGCGCCATCTCGGCCGCTCCCGTTCGACGGTCGTCAGATAAGGACCCGCGCGCAGAGTATATCTATCGTCGTGGTGCCTCACTTATCGCTCACCAGCATTATCTCTCCTCGTCCCATATCTCATAGAACAGTCAACAGCTTGCCCTTTCCTCCCTTGCCTATCGAGAACCCAATTGCTACCATTTTCCATAACTTCCATCAGCATGTCTGAACTCAGCTACGCCCGCTACGGAAAGGACAACATCCGCCTGTACAAAGTAGATAAGAACGAGAAGACGGGCGTCCACACCGTCGTCGAGCAGACAGTATGCACGCTCCTCGAGGGAGACATTGACACCTCGTAAGCGCACCAGTACCTTCAGCCCACCGACTGCACATCCTGACATATCCCAGCTACACCAAGGCCGACAACTCCGTCGTCGTTGCCACCGACACCCAAAAGCAGACTACCTACATCCTCGCAAAGCAAAACCCTATCGACCCGCCCGAACAGTTCGCCGCCGTCCTCGCCGAACACTTCGTCAAGCAATACTCGCACATCCACGCTGCCCACGTCAAAATCATCCAGCACCGATGGACGCGCATGGCCATTGACGGCAAGCCGCACCCTCACTCCTTCTACCGCGACAGCAACGAGATCCGCGTGGTCGAAGCTGTGGCCCGCGAGGGTGAGGGCATCACCATTCGTTCAAAGATCGAGAAGCTGCTGGTGCTGAAGAGCACTGGGAGTGCATTCCATGGTTTCCACCGCGATGAGTTCACGCAGCTGCCCGAGACTTGGGATCGCATTCTGAGCACGGAGATCGAGGCTGGATGGAAGTGGAAGACTTTCAAGGATCTTGCGGAAGTTAAGAAGGTGGATTTCAACTCGGCGTGGGAGGTGGCAAGGAACATTACCATGGAGACCTTTGCCAACGACAATAGCGCTAGTGTGCAGGCTACCATGTACAAGATGTGCGACCTCATCCTCGCGGCTGTTCCGCTCGTCGATGCCGTTGACTACTCGCTACCCAATAAGCATTACTTTGAGATTGGTAAGCTAACCCTCCTTCAAAGCCTCAGTGATCCCACACTAACACCCGACAGACCTCAGCTGGCACAAGGGCCTTCAGAACAAGGGCAAGGACGCCACTGTCTTTGCGCCCCAATCTGACCCCAACGGTCTCATTCAGTGCACCGTCGCCCGGAAGCCCAAGTCCAAGCTCTAGACTTTCACTTTCATCCCATTACGAGTTCACGAGTTCCTATTGTAAATTAGCATGAAGCTGTTGCTTTCGTAGAACACAAAGTTTTGTATATAGACTGTCGTTTCTTATTTGGGAGTAACAATCACTATGATACCATTGAGGAGGGGGCGACTGTTAGAGGCACGGGTTTGCAAGTAGTAGGCTAGATACAAAGGGGACGAGACACAATTGAGAGAGTAGTTTACCATTCATGCAAGACTTCTCTTGTGACGTGCGGTTGTCTTCCTTTGCACAAAGACATCTGTGCTATATGTGATTTCTGACGGGACGAAATATGAGATACTGAACAACAGTGGGTTCAAGACGATCGAACCATGCAATATACAGTCAATATGCTACATAAGAAGACTTGAGATATGTCAACGCCGCAAGCCATGCGTTTCTTCATACAAGTACACATACACTCTCACATGCCTTCCCTAGCTTATCTAACAGGCTTATCACCTATCTTCGTAACTCTCAAGAATGTCATGAACTCGGCACCTCCTTCCTCGCCTCCTCCAACGTCCTCCTAATATCCGGATGCTCCACAATCCCCTGCCCTCCCCCTAACCCGACCCTCAAAAAGTTCTCCTGATACGGATTCCCCCTTCCTTCAAATGTCTTCAACCTCTCCAACCTGCCCTTCCTCAATCGATTCTTTGGCAACATACCGCTAACCGCCTTCCTCAACACCTCACCCCCACCCCATTTCTCAATCATGTTCTCCATGCTGATTTCCTTTAGACTGCCGGGACGCGTCGTGTGCGTTCGGTAGAGCTTTTGTTGGCGTTTTTTGCCGGTCGTGTGGACGAGTGCGCAGTTGGTGGCTACGACATAGTCGCCGCAGTCGGTTGAGGGGTCGAAGATCGGCTTGTGTTTACCCATTAAGGTGAGGGCTATTGAGGAGGCGAGGCGGCCGAGGGCTCGGGGGTCGCTGGCTAGGTCGATATGGTGCCAGGCGCGAGCGTAGGCTAGGCGGGTCTGGAGGTTGGGTTAGCATGGATCTTCGTGCTGTGGGTTCGCATGTCTCCTCGCGACGAGGTTCGCGACGTGCCGTGTGACGGAATGGGTGCGGAAGTCCGATGGGAGTCGTACCTGGCCTACGGTCTGAGACATTGTGAAGGGAGGCCAATGGCCTCAGGACGTGTATTAAGGCTCTCTATTTAACTGTTTCAGCTCGACGATGGAGGATCAGGGTAGTTCAGATGGTTGACACGGTCGATGATTGCACTGTCCTGAAGTCAAGTTTGAGATGCTTGGCAATTAATTCTGGGAGGCGCGGTCACGTGCTATCGGCCCGCGGCGGCGCTCGCGACCCACCCGATTTCAAAGCCGGGATGAAGTGATGCTTGGGAAATCATAGAAACACATCAACATTACACTACTCGTACTTCCCATAACATGGTTATACCCACTTTCGAGACCACCTTTGCGGTGCCTATGACTTGCGAAGCATGTGTCAGAGATATTGAAGGCTCACTCAAACATCTAAGTGGTACGAGTCTCGGGCAGCTAAACAGTGATCTGATAGACTGATTCATGATAGGCATACAAAAGATTACCGCAGATCTGAAAGAGCAATTGGTTTCTATCGAAGGAAGTGCAGCACCTTCTGCCATTGTTGAGGCCATACAATCCACCGGCCGCGATGCCATCCTCCGAGGCAGTGGAAAGTCGAACAGTACGTGTGCCCACACGACGATATTTCGCGACGTCTCCCTTCCCCAAGATAAAGCTTTGCAGTGATAATAAACTTGTCTTGGCCTTCCCGTCGTTGCAGCATATTAATGAGAGATCTACAGGTGCTGCTGTATGCATACTAGAGTCGCACGCACCACACGTGGAGAACAAGGTGCGGGGACTGGTGCGCATGGTCCAGGTTGCGCCCGATTTGACGATCGTGGACCTCAGCATTAGAGGATTGTCGCCTGGAACCTACCACGCTACAGTACGAGAGACAGGAGATATTTCTAACGGTCCCGAGTCCACCGGAGGCATCTGGGAGGCGCTCAAGGCGAAGAAGGATGGCACAGCCTGCCGGGGCATTTTCGGGACGGTGGAAGTGAGCAAGGGGGGTGTGGGCGCCGTATTTCTAGACAAGCCCATCCAAGTGTGGGAGATGGTCGGACGGAGCATGGTGGTTGCGAAACAGCAAGATGGCAAGTTTGATAAAGACGATCCAGATACGCTTGTGGGCGTGATAGCAAGGTAAGCAAACACTTCACTCTGGTTGGCAGCTGCTGACAAGAGACCAAGGAGCGCTGGCGTCTGGGAGAACGACAAGACGGTGTGTTCGTGTTCTGGTAAGACGGTTTGGCAGGAACGCAATGACGAAGTTGGCCGGGGGATGCTGTGAAGACCGGAGACTCGTCTGCCATCAGATGAGGCGAGTGGCTGGACGCCGGTCGCTAGCGGATATCCAAGATAAACCTGTCAGGTCTTGGTAGTTCCATCATAGTCCTAATAATGCCGTTGGCCGCCGTATTTGGCTACCGTTCTGTGAGGCGTGGACCTGGATTTCTAGGCCGAAACGGTGTCTGCGTGAGTCGCCTGCACAGAACAGATGGCAGTGGCCATTCGAAGCCTCATAGTTCATGCGTTCATGCCTCAGACTGGGCAGCGGCCGTCACGTGGCGTCTCAAGGGCAAAATTGCCATGTAACAGACCTCAAACGCGACAATCGTCAACAGAGGAGGGCCGGAGTCCGCTGGCGAAATGCTACATACGTGCTGCTGAAGGCGGGCAAGGCGGCCTGCCATGAATTCGATAGCGCGCACGAAGACCATGTGCCATTTGGGGATCGGATGGCGGTGGTGTCATGGCTCGAATGGGTTCGGTCAATGGGTCGCGTCGAGCCTCGAAGCGCTGTGGATGTCGGAGAGACGGCGAAACAGCCAATCATGATGGCCAATGCGTGGGTCGCCAAGGGCCAACTTCAGACGCGCTGGGACTCAGATCTCAGAAGTGGTCTCCCCACTTGCGCCAGCCTCCAGCCGCCCGCCAAAATCCCCTGCTGGTGCCCTGTCTCCTTGCCGTGCTGGCCTCGAAACCTCTTCCCTCGCCCAAACCTCCGTTACTGTCCTTAAGAGTTGCCCCCACTGCTGTCCCTCCTTTGCACCCCGCCCCTCTACCGACACACGCCCGCGATACTGCATCCTAATAGCCGAGTACGACGGCCACATAGTAATACTCGACACCGCGCAACCCATAGCCCCGGCGGCTGCGTCATAATCTGGGAGGAGCGAGGAAACGAACCATCAAGGAGCAGTTCAGACGGAAAGCGCCCCTCCACCGTGGAGCGGTAGAAAGGATAGACTTGGACGGGAGGCTTGACGACACCATACTGCCGGGTAACTAAAAGAAACCTTCGTCATGTCTCTGAAGCAGGTAAGCGCGTCCCGCCGTCTAGACCTCAATCGCTGGTCGTTCGAACTCGACGGTCACAATCGCTAAATGTGGGATAGGAAATTGAGACCTGGGTGGCAGCCCTGACCGCCTACGACAACAATGAATTCGACGACGCATTGAAAGAGTTCGACGCCATATCCGACACTTCCAAGATCCTGTTCAACTGCGGCGTGATCCATGCTACGCTCGGCGAGCATGAGAAGGCGGTGAGTAACAGTGATTTCGAACGAACTTAAGCATGTGCTCATATCTACGCAGGTCGATTGCTACCAGCGCGCTGTGCGGCTGGACCAGTACCTCGCCGTCGCCTACTTCCAGCAGGGTGTTTCGAACTTCCTCATGGGCGACTTCGAGGAGGCGCTCGCCAACTTCAACGACACACTACTCTACCTCCGCGGAAACAACAACATCGATTACGATCAGCTGGGTCTGAAGTTCAAGCTCTACTCTTGTGAAGTCCTCTTTAACCGTGGTCTTTGCTACATTTACCTCCAGCAGAAGGACGCGGGTATGCAGGATCTGTCCTTTGCAGCAAAGGAAAAGGTGGTGCCCGACCATGACGTAATTGACGAGGCCATTAATGAAGCGGCAGAGGTAAGACTCATGTTGATGCAAAATCCTGATTCGAATACTGACGTCTCCAGGGCTACACCGTCTTCTCCATCCCAGTTGGTATCGTCTACCGCCCCAACGAAGCCAAGGTCAAGAACTTGAAGACAAAGGACTACCTCGGCAAGGCTCGTCTCGTTGCCGCGTCAGATCGCCAGAACGCATTTACTGGGTTCGCTGGATCAGAAATCAAGAAGATGAACAGCGCAGCCAAGGACGATCGGACCGAGGACAAGATTTCCTACGCCGCCACAAATCTCGTGAAGCCCGAACTTCAGAGCAGGGCACGACAGCAATCAGAGCCGCCGATTTCTCGCAACATTTATCCCCCAACACCGCCACCGGAGGCGGACAACCGCAGGTCTGCTGGCAAGAAAGAGGAAGGTGGTCAGATGAGCCGTGCCCAGTCCGTCCGTGGTGGTGGACCCAAGCCGCAGCCGCTCAACCTTGGTCGCGCTGCCTTCGACAGGAGGGATGAGCCGCCGCAGCGCAGACCTACACAGCGTTCCGCCTCTGAACGACCGCCCCCTACCCGCCAGGAGTCAATGCGCCAGCAGGACCGCCGCGAGCGAGATCGACCACCACCCCGTCGTCGGGGCTCTGACGAAGATTACGATGACTATGACGATATCTACGACCAGTATGGACGTGGAAGCCGAGGCGGCTACACTCGATCCCGTCAAGGAAAGAACTCGCGGCCAGCGTATATCGACGAAGAGGATGAGGACGACTACGACGGCAGCGATGTTGATGATGCCGACTTCGAGATGGTGTCCCGTTCCAAGACCAACAGGAGAAAATCACCCTCTCGCTCAAATACGACCTCTGGGCGTGCGGGTGGAAAGATCCGGGTCAAGGTGCACGCTGGCGATACCCGATACGTATTCGTCACGCCGAACACGTCGATGCGCGACTTCGTCCAGTCGATCCGCGAGAAGTTTGGCCTCCGCAACAATTTCAAGGTGGAGATCAAGGACGACGGCGATATGATCACTATGGCGGACGAAGATGACCTGGACATGGCTATCCAGAGCGCGAAGCAAATGGCTCGCAAGGAAGGCGCGGATGTACCGAAGATGGAGGTATGGGTTACCCTTTTTCCCTCTTCTATCCTAGCCCCTGAGGATGCCTATATGCAGGCTCCTCTTTCCCCTACTGTTGAAGCTCCTTCATTTTGAAAAGTTGGAACACTGCTGATTCTAGTGCCCGCAGGTCTGGATAAAAGAAGTATAGACTAGAGATACCCCGCTGGCATCGCATCATCGAGTGAGGGCCGCAGCATCTGTTTTTCCCTTTCCGCTTTTTCTACATTTGGATATTCGACTTGGGATGTCGTTGGTGTCCCTTTTCCTACCCACCCCTCTTGACGTAATATCGAGACATGTCGTTTTACAAGCGAGCATCGATCTTTTCCCCTCTCAAGCATAAATACGCGAGCCCGCCCCCTGAGACATTTGGCGTTATTTTGTCATTTACACAGCCGGACTGTTGAGTGTCCGCGTAGACTTGGAGCGAGGAATTTGTGTGCGCATATGGCGGAGCGTCTCCGTTGCTTGAATCTAATCATGAGCTACGACGTGTATCTTGTATGCATCATACCTTACGCTCTATCAATGAACATACATATCTATTACTTTCTCATGATGAATTACAGTGTGACGTGCAGCAAATGCTAAATGTCGGTACCAGCACGAAACCTTGGCTGTTATAGCGGCCAGATTGGATGTCTCTCATCGAGATCAACTTGCCATTTACATCACCAAGTCCACGTGTTCACCCACCTACACGGTACTATCTTATCCGCCACCCTTCTAGGAAAGATTTACAGAACAGACAAGCTGCATTCAATGCAACCAAAAACGCCCCCAGCACGCGAGTATCAGCCCACAATGTTTTTTGGCAGGCCCGGCAGAACTGATAAGCACAAACGGCATAAGTTCTGTTTGAGACAAACCTCCGATTATGCAACTCTTGCCGGCCTGGGATCGCCAGGGTGGTGAAACGTGTGTCAGACTTGGTATGGCAATGATGGCATCATCATGGGTGGGGGCTTGCGCCATGATGGTAAGTGCTACCTACATGTGCGAAGTGGAATCATTGTGTTAGACATCTAGTTACGAGAGAGGGTGTGGAGGTACTGGTTGTAAAATGACGTGCCTGTATATCGGACACGAGGATACAACATGGGATAGTGTTGCCTAATGAAACGGTCTAAGGTGGACGAGCCAAGAGGGGGGAAAATGATGATGCAAAGCGTACGAAGCGTTCGAAGCATCTGTCAAGCCAGCATGGGGGGCTTGGTGAGGCTTGGGTACCGGGTCGGAGACAGCTTGGTGTTTGAGGGGAGGAGGGTTGGCTGGGCGGTGCATGTTTCAGAAGGATGGTGTGATGTCAGAGGTGTGACGCGCTGCATCGGAGTAGGTAAGCGATGGGATTGTTGCGAGGGCGGGAGAACAGGATGATGTCTGGATGTAGGCCCGGGACCTTTCACTTTTTCGCGTAGTGGTGGGTCCTAATTTGTACCATAGTATACAGTATATTGTACATTCGCGATCCGGTCCTCAAATGAGGAGAGCCGCTCAGCTACCCGAACGCCGTCCCTAATGCAAGAGCCATCCACAGTGTCGTACTCCTCCCTTCTCGTATCAAGAACTCATCAACTAGTATCCACTAGGCCACAGCTTCCGCTGCAAGACGATACCATTATCGAATTGTCACCGCGTTGCCAAGATTTTTCGACATTTACGCTGGGAGTAGGATCTCGGCCCAGCTGCTGTGCAGGAACGCCACACCGACCTACATTTCCATCATTAGCGTGGGTTCCCAATGGTCATGCAGATATCCTTCGTAGGCGTTGTGGAGTAGAGCTCTACGTCCGCCCTAGGAATGGCATGCGGTGGAGGAGGCAGGCGCAAGGTCAACGTACAGTGAACATGCCGATCGCCGTGACAACCGAGCGGTTCTCCTGGTTCATGACCGTCTGGTATGCGCTACGCGCGTAGTTTGTGTCGCTGCTGGGGCCGGCAAGGGTGCGTCCTCCTTTTCCTGATTTGGGGGCGGCCATGGCTAAGGCTGGAGAATTGTCAGCGGGTGATATGGATGGGCATAGGGTCGCGCCTACGTATAGGGTAATGGAGAGGGATGCGGGACGTATGTATGGTGGTGGTGAGGCTTGTTATGATGGATGCAGTCGCGATGATGATGGATGGGAAACTTTGAGATTCGGGGTGGAGCAATGATTGGCCGAGCTTTCATCGCGGGTTACGTAAGCGATCTCCATCACATTCAATATAGAGGCTTTTGATTGTTAGTGTATCAAACACGATTCCAGAAGAGAACCTATGTATTTTTGTTACATGTATTCGCAGCAGCACTATGAAGGACAATCCTGCTCCTCAGTATTCCAATGCTTCTTCACCCAATCCGTCATGATATTTGTGAAGCTCTCCCCGTCCGCAAAATCTTCCGTATCCTCCAGTGTATAGCTCTCGCCCAGATACTCCAGAGCCATTAGAACCCATTTCTCGACAAACGAGTTGTACATGACATCGACAATCGCGGGAGCGTCTTCTTCTTTTGAGAAGCCGACGGTCGCTTGTATGCAGTTTGGAAGTTTGTAAAACTGGATACTAGAATGCAAGGTGTCATCGCCTTCGGTACCAGCATCGTCGTGGGTGGTGTAGCCGGGGGAGAGAGATTCTCTGTCGTTAGAGGAAAGGGGAATTTGAGTGTTGACGTTGTGGACGAATGTTTCATGGGCAGTGGTGTACATCTCTGGTCGATAATGCGCCGCAACGTGTTCTGGCGGTTGCAGGTAAGCTTTCTGATCGATCATTGCCTGCAGTATCGGGCCCTCGTTGTTCAGCAGCTTCAGCACATTCTTAGCTGCTTTGTACGGGACGTCTTTCACCATCCTGACACCGCTCGTAAAGGGCGAGACGAGGAACTTGGTATCCTTTGTGAATGCGCCCTTGAAGATGTCGAAGCGCACACCACCCGTATTCACAATGACAACCGCTTTCTTGTCGTCCTTTTTGATACGCCTGGATGCTTCAATAGATTGCGGAAGAACCTCTTCTTCGAGCCAGGAGAAGATGGATTCGTTGTGCGGATATGGACGACGAGATACCCAAAGGTCATGGGGTGCGCAACCGTAGCGTTCATTGAGCCCCAAGCTCTTCCTCGCATCGCCGATGGCGGCCGTTACTTTCTGGCCGTGTGGGGTTGGGAAGGTCGTGTCGTTTTTGCCGCTGTGATGGCGGAGGGAGAAGAGATTGTTGTCGATGTATCTTCTCTCGAATTTGACTTTCGTTCTGGCTGTCTTCGCTGCTTGCGTCGCACTGCCGCCCGTGCTGAGCCCATCAATCGACATGAAGCCCAACGTTTCCATGTACCTCCCGCTTTCGAACGCTACCGACTTGGAGTCGAAGATCTTGTAGTCCCTAATATGACTATGGCCGCCGAAAAATTGTATAGGCGTGTCCCATTGCGCAGATCGTATAGTCGAGAAGACCTTTGCGTATTCAATGGATCGTATGTCGACATGTCCATATACAAGGATCAAATCCAAATCTTTGTCTCTGATGGCTTCCTTGAACCAATCTTCCTTGACGGTCTCTTCCACGGGCTGGATGATAGTATTGTTGTCATTGCCTGTAAAATCGAAGATGAAGCCAAAAGCCAGAATGCGGATACCCTGGTTCTTCGTCGTAAACTTCTTGAACCGGGGCGCCAACGGCTGTCGCTTTCCGGTGTCGGGATTGATAATATCGAGATTGGATGCCAAGTAGTGACCCTTGAAATCGGGTACAGTGTGGTAGAACTCGCCATTTGCGGACTCGGCTTTATACAGTTCGTGATTGCCAGAGCAGATCAGATCAATGCTCTGCTCTTTGGCGATTTCATACGTGAATTTGCCACGCGGTTTCGAAGAATCATAGATAGCGTTTCCCTCTATCCGATCTCCCGTGTCGATGAGGAGGAGATCTGAGCCTTCCGCGTCGGCTTTGTCACGGAGATGCTTGGCGAAGGAGATGTAGTCGCCCCAGTCGGCTGAAAATGACGGTCTAAAATTGTTAGACACTGCAATTCTGAGATGCACTTGGAGGTAATGTACTCTTGCAGATGTCCGCCCCACCAGCCGTGTACGTCAGTCGTGTGTAGGAAGTTTAATTGAGCCCATGGTAGCTCGCGTAACGGGGCGGCTATTGGGCAGGGAGCTGACGGCTGGGCGCACAAGGCACCATGAAAGAAAGTAAGTGGTATCAACAGTTTTCGGCTCATCTTTGTCTGTTTCATGATGCCTTGCTTCAAAGGATAAGGCAGATGCAGGAAGTAGGCGCCATGTAGGTACTCAAGTCGGTCAGTTGCTCGGTGGAAGGCTAAGAGCAAACAGGCGAACGATACGAACAGGTCTGACAGGAGGACGCAAGGCGTTCAAGCAGTAGTGATAGGGTGGGCAGCAAATCACACTCACGTGGATGTGAGATTCCAAGTGACGGCAGCGTTGGTCGAGGTGAATGCGGATCGGCTGACTAAAACGGAATAGGCTTCACCCCTGCTGCCGCCTGGATGCCTGCCTAGCGTACAATTCGCGTTCCTTACCCTGTCAGCTTTTTTTAAGCAACGCAACACAACACGAACCCCCAGCCACCTCGACATACAACCCTCCAACCCATCGCAGTCGCACTTCATCATCGACGCGCACAATGGCTCCCCGTGGAACTTCTCGCGCTGCTAGTGCAGCAGCGCCTGCAAAGACTGAGAAGGAAGTCGTCGTGAATGGCACTGGTACGTCACTAGCTCTAGTTCCATCGCATCGCTAATTCATCCAGGTGGCCGACCAGTTCGCGCAAAGAAATCAGAGACGCCGGTTGTAAACGGTACAGCTCCCGAACCCGCAAAGAAAGCGCCTGGTAAGTTCAACGCGTCGCGATCGATTCCTGCATCAGCTAAGACTCGACCAGCTGCCCGTGGTCGCGCAAAGAAGGAAGAGACGCCCGCCGCTGCGCCGAAAGCCGCACCAAAAGCCGCGCCGAAGCGCAAGATTGACGAAGAGAGCGCATCTGAAGCGGAAGCGGAAGCTGCACCCAAAGCAAAGAAGGCAAAGACAGCGGCGAAACCTGCAGAGAAGGATGCAGGGCCCAAACCCAAAGGTCCGCGACGCGTCCGGGGCAAGAGGACCGAGATAAACGAGATCCGGTATACCGTGCCACTGAAGGTCTTCGTGTTTGGCGAAGGCAGTTCAGGCGAGCTTGGGCTGGGCGCGCACAAGAAGGCCAAAGATGTCAAGCGGCCACGGTTCAACGAGGCGCTGACGAATATGAATGTGGTTAAGCTCGCGACAGGCGGTATGCATGTCGTCGCATTGACCAAGGACAACAAGATCTTGACTTGGGGTGTCAACGACAATGGCGCGTTAGGCCGTGATACGTCTGGCGCCAACGTCAAGCTGCGGGACATGAAGGCGGACGATTCCGATTCCGATTCTGACGACGATGAGACCGGCGGCCTAAATGACCTAGAAGCTACCCCGATCGCCGTCTCTTCAGAGCACTTCCCAGAGGACACGACATTCGTCGACATTGCGGCTGGTGACAGCTGTTCCTTTGCGCTGACGACCGAAGGCGCAGTGTACGGATGGGGCACTTTCCGCGTAAGTTCTCTCAGAATGCAGCACCTTTTCTTCGCTAACACTTCTGCAGAAAAACGAAGGCATTCTCGGTTTTGGACGAAGTATAAACACTGCCAACACTCCTGTCTACATCGACGGCGTTACGAAAGTCACCCAGCTTGCGTGCGGAACAAATCACGTCCTCGCACTTGACAAGGACAGGCATGTCTACGCCTGGGGCAACGGCCAACAGAACCAACTCGGTCGGCGCGTCACGGAGCGCACCCTCATCGAATCTTTACAGCCCAACCGCGTTGGTTTCCACGATAGCACCTTCAAGAGACCGAGCCAAAAGATTTCCAAAATCTCATGCGGAGATTATCACGGTCTAGCTATCGCAGAAGATGGCCATGTCTGGTCTTGGGGCGCCAACAACTACTGCGAGACGGGGCATCCTGAAGAAGCTGGGAGTGACAACGCCAGCGTGCTCACTCCGCGTATCATCCACAGCCTCGAGGGCAAAGGAGTTGTAGCCGTCGAGGGCGGTTCGCACCACAATGTTGCCTTTACATCCAGCGGCGAAGTCTACGTATGGGGACGCTGCGACGGCTCCCAAACCGGTATTCCCGTGAATGACCTCAACGACAGCATTGACGAAGATGTGGTGCTCAAGAGCGAGTCTGGCAAGGCCAAGATTCTAGTACAGCCGACCGTCATCCCAGGTCTCAAGGACATTGTCACTGGGGCTGTTGGCCCAGAGCACACCATCGTCATCAACAAGGATGGCAAAGCGTACGCTTGGGGCTTCTCGGCCAACTATCAGACTGGACTCGGCACGGACGATGACGTTGAGATCCCCACCATGATCGATAACACCGCCGTGAAGGAGACGAAGCTCATCTGGGCGGGTGCGGGCGGACAATACTCGATTCTTGCCAGCAAGAAGTAGTGAATACCCTTTCTCGTCGACAATATTTCCTCGTTTGAAGTCGTTTCGCTTTTCTCGTTCTGTAGTTGAACCTTTGGCATAAAATGGCGTCCCGTGGTTTCCTCGAGGGATATAGCGGTCGAGTCTGCATAGTAGCGAGTTTCTATATCTTTCCTCTGCGTCTTATTCTTTCTTATCGCTTTGGCGTGGGACGAGCTTAGCGGATCTGTGTGGCGATATAAATTGCATATATGGGGAAAGGAGAAATGAGGAAAGGAAAGGATGATTCACTGATGGGCTGACTTTTGCTGTGGACTTTGTAATAATACATGCTCTGTTCTGCTTTGCTGAGATTGACGTGTTCGCTGTGATGTGCGTTTAGAGATGAAGAATAGACATAAAGTGGTTAGAGATGTTGAAGGGAGAGCAGGTGTAGCTTGGGTGAGGATGCTGGGCCTCTATGTCGGAGTGTGCAGAGGAGTTTCGCGGAGCATACATCGCCCGAAGTAAGCTTGGTACTTTTGGCAGGTATTAATTTTGCCACGACTGCCCTTTCTCCTTCCTCTTCATAATATGTGTCTTTTGCAAGTTTGAGTCGTGACTAAATTCAAAGAAGCAAATCATACATGTTGTTCTTGAGAAGCGGTACTTACCAAAATCTACTGAACCAGACGCACATAAGAAAGAGCGAGAAAAACCTAAGTCACAAACTCCCCTCCCAGCGACAGTATTCGTCGACTTGTCTTAGTCTTTAGCGTGCTCTCCTGCGGATATCCATTGCACTAGACGCTTTAGAGCTTCGTCTTATGAAACACTCTCAGAAAGTGAGTGTTGTCGCACTTCAAAAATCACTGCAGAGCTCCAGTACATTCTCGAGTTTGACATTTTCAGGAAATACAGAGGCACAGTTGATCCGACTTTTGTTCTTTGCATCGACTCAATACACAAACACCAGAAGACGCCATGAGCTTCGAGAAGAGTGAAAGACATCAAAATCCTGACACGCTAGGGAGGAAGAGGAGCGAGCTCGTTGGAGGAAGGAAAGCATTCAATCACAGGAACATGCAGCGTTGCTTAGGAACTGCGGCGCAAACATGGCATTGCTGTTCGTTGGTGGTACGTGAATACGACACGGGTCGAGTGAGAAGTAGAACTGGAGTCCATGAACATGTATGCAGCATAAGGGAAATTGGAAGGTTTTGGCGTTACGACCTTTTCCGACCGTGTTATGCCTGGAACCGGACACACGCGACTTCATGGTTAGGATACCCAGCTGCTTCTCAACTGGAGATAAACAGTCTTCATGTTCCTTCGTATCGGCATTTCCAGTTGATACGAGGAAAATGGGGCTGTCATCCAAAACTTTCCTGTTCATTCTTCATGAAGAAATGAAATGGAATGACATGATTCGTGTGTCCAATTCTTGGTCTGCTTCGTCTCGAAAGTTGATTCATCGCAGAACACTTGCTGGCGAGCTTATGTTCTTGGTACCACAACGCGATGAATTTTTGCGGAGCGGGACATGGTATCCTCTTATGCAGCAAGATCGAAGTCCCAAAGTCGCAAAGTCCCAAAGTAGATCTCTCTATGACTGCTCCTTCGTTCTCTTCTTTCAGAAAAAACCGCCGACAACGTTCTATGGCTCTCGTCCTTTACACCAGCACTTCAAAGGTGTGCAAAAGTTTGCGCAATTGAGAACATGCGTGATTGGATGTTTCCAAAGGGAAACCAGAATCCTGTTATTGAATCTTCGTGGTCCGAACAATAACGCGATGTTGAGCGTGTTCAACGTATACCTTGAAATGTATCTGTTGGCACGCTACCCTGGTTTGATTATGTTTGCCCCACCGGGGCCTAAACTCGATATATTACGTGGTACTTCCTCCACTCCTGGATCACTGCTGCGATCACACATCAACTACACATCACAGTATTCTACTCCAATCAGTATGCCCGAAAAGTGCAAGAACCGCGAGCGCCTTGCCGCCGCTACCAGCTCGGGCGACGTACCCTTCATTCCCGTTGGCGCAATACGCGGTTCTCTCTGCTTTCGCTGTTTTGACCCCTCCGACAATATTCTGAAGTGCTCAGCATGTAAGAGGGCGGGTTACTGTTCTAAGCAATGTCAGAAGCTCGATTGGTCGATTTCGCATAAGAACCATTGCAAGATTTTCAAGACGATCAACGAGGTTGAGGAACAGCAGTATCAGAGGACGCGGAGTTGGGCTGAATACCGCGAATACCTCGTAAGTATAAGTATTACTTTTCTTAGTCAACAAGGTGATACTGATAATTATCATGCAGCTCACGACTGTCCGCGTCATTAGAAACGCTGCCCCCAATGACGAGGTTCTGCGGTTCGTCGTACAGTCAGTTCAACAAAAGTCAGATCTGTACTCGAGCACATACTAAGCCTGTATAGAGCACAACCGTACTGCACATCCTGTCGCCGTACCGCTGTTCAACTCGCAAACCGCCAGATCGCCCTGAAACGCTGTGATCAGTGCCGCTTAGTCTTCTCCTGTGCCGACTGCTCCGACAAACCCGAGCATTCAGAAGAGGTCTGCGCCGCATACCAGACCCATGGGAACAACGATGCCTTCCGTATCGGCTTCTTCGAGGACACTGGAAAAGCGACGCCCGTTACGTGTACGCAGTTTCCACGCAAGACGCGAAAGCTGCTTGCGGACTCGGCGGGCTGGTACGATTACTTCGTCAAGATGTCCGACAAGCCGCAGATCGCGGACATCATCAAGCCCGATTTCAGTGACCTTACTGATGTGGTGCATGAAGTTGGTTCTGCCAAAGACAAGGAGGATCAGGAGCGGATGCGCATGTTTCTACTTTTTGCTACGGATAATCTAACTATGCCACTTACGATCTTGTCGGCGCTGGAGGACATCAAGTGGGAAAAGCCGCAGCTGAACATACACATCGTGGGTGCAACAAGTCGTGAGCTAGTTGGCATTGGTAATTTCGAAGAGATTGTGCACCTCCTTCCTGGCCTCCGAAGCTTGCACATCACAGCTGCTGGACCAGCGCTTGCAGGAGGCGATCTAGGCCAACAAGGCTCGCCTTTTCTTCCCAAAACGCCCGTCGACTGTTGTCCGGCCTGCAAAGCAGACGGCCGAACACGAACAATCTCCATATACCAAGGTCTATATCACGACTTTGCGAACTCATCTCACTACGAAAAGCCAGACTTGGCCGTTCTGTTCAACAGCGGATGGGTAGACGGCGACGACGCCGAGTCGGACTGGGCTCCGACTATCAAGCTTTTGGCTGGAGGCGATGTGCCCGCACTGTTCACCACGTACAATGAACAAGAGGCGTTCAACGAAAGCTTCAAGCTAAAGGCTATGGGCGCGAAGTTCTTGGTTGAGGCCGGAAAGAATAAGTGGAGCGGGTTGGTGCCGACACCGGAGTTTATCGATGAGGAGTTTGGGATGTGGTTTCAAAATGCGTGCAGATATGTTATTAAGGGCCGGAATGCGTAAGTGATAGCAAGGATATTTGTGGAGCTATCATACCGTCGAGCTGCTACAAGACCGAAAACATTCCTACAGGAAACCCCGAAGTTCTTTTCAAAGTTTGTAGACGAAGCTTCCATGAGCTTTTTCCATACACTGCTTTGAGCAAAAACCAAAAGTTCGGTACCCTCAGATCATGTTTCTTGCCTATTCTGCGTTCATTCTAGGCGACTGTGTTCGGGTTTGAAGTCTTTTCAACAATTCTAGATTTTTTTTTCCCGCCGTGGAAAAGTATTAGCGTTATGGATATATTGGTACCGGCTCCAAACCGCTCCACTAAAGATCCTCTCTCTCTCTCTCTCTCTCTCTCGACAAGATCCTGCACGAATATCATTACGGGGAGCTCCCAAAAGCTATTGACTGCTGCGTGTTAATGTCTTCTACCGAGCAAAAAATCACCATGGCCAACCATCATAATTTTTTGCTCGACAGAAATCGCTCTCCACCGCAATCCGTGGCCCACAACTGGTATTTCCTATCAGGCGGCAACGTTTCGGCGGCAACTTCCGATCTGCTTTTCGTTCGGCACTTTTGAATATCAGGGACGAAGTGTGGCTCTCAAATTCCGTGAGCTCCAGTAAGGGGTACGGGCAGTGATGAGGGGTGCGGACATCCAACCCTTTGCAAGAAAAATAATATACTTCCCGGACGAAGACTAATCTACAACTAATCTCTAGTTCACTACGCATCCCCACAAGCCGCCGTCGTCACCGCCGCGGCCGTCCCGAAAATCGTAGCCAACGGACCCCCTAAACTCAGACCCCCGAACAAGGTCTTCATCGCGCCACACAAAGCAGCATTTTCACGGAGTCCAGCTTTACACTTGATAGTGACCGTCAATTTACCAAGCTGAATTCCCTCTTCGCCGTTGGCTTTGTCGGCGTTCGGAGGCACATCGCTTTCGAGCGAAGTGGTGTATTTGGATGGCATTTCGACACCCTTGACGTGGTCGCAGAGGTCCGGGAGATACCTGCATCTGTGGCCCACTGGGTCACATTTCTGTGGTCCGCGAAAGCACTGCTTGGTCACGTAGCCGGCGTATCTGTAGCTACGTTAACAGGGGTGTGCAGTAAGAGGGCAAACAAGAGGCTTACAAGTATTCCCCTTTGTCGTTCTTTTCGTGCTCGTAGGTAGCGATGAGACCGTCGACAAGCTTGGTCAAGTACGTCTTGTCTCTGCCGTTACATTCTAGCGTTGCCTCGCAGTTCATTGCGAGCGGCACCGGGGTGGGACTGCACAGCTTGTCTCCGGCATCCTTCTGGATGGCTTCTTTGATAGTCTCGAACCACTTTTTGACCAGTCCTTGTGCACCCTCGCTGGGTAGGCCTGGGTTCTTGCCAACTTCCAGCCCGTTGCGTCTATATTCGATCTTTGCTGTCTCTTTTGAGGACGTCACAAATAGCGACTGTTTTCTCTCGTGCGTGCAGTACAGTTCTGCGTAACATACGCCGTCATCCGTGTAATGCGTCGCATGTCCATCGTCGTGGAAACAGTTGAACCCCGTATAGCCGTACGTGATAGTCCCCATCCATTTCTGGAAATTTTTCTTTGCGTCCCATTTGTATGGAGCAATGTCGCACTTCCACTCAGCGCCATCGGTTGACTTTCCATGGCCACCACAACCTCCTTCCCACGATGGCGTGGCATTGATCTCTTTGTAGGCTATCTGGGTGGGTTTGTCGACGCCGTCTCGAGGCGAGTGGTCGTAGTAGGCTATGATACGGTCGGTTCTGGGCGCTCCTCTGTTGCTCCTGCATGTCAGGAGGCGCATTTGATCGTACCGCTGGGTCCATCGTGGGGTCAGAAGCGTTGTGTTGAGGGGTTCGGGTTCCGGGAGTCCTCGTGGAAGGGCGACTGCTGATGCGGTCGTTGCTAGTAGACATGCTACCACGAGCTTGTATGTTGACCGCATGTTAGTGGCTATGATTTAACAAGATCAGAAAGCGATATATGTTAAAGAGAATGATGTTTCAGGGAAACTGATGAAAGTTATGAAGTAGTTTGTGGAAGGCTAGACCGGGCACGTTTGTCGATATGGACAGAAATGATGTTCTGCCACGGCCGTGGATATTAGCGAACTTATAGTCAAAGTGCATGTCTATACAAAGTTTGTTCGTAAAAACGAAGGCGGAAGAGCCGACGAGGACCTGCGTCAATCGCTTGGTACACGCTGCCAAGGTGAGCTGGTAAGGGCTCAGCTAGAAGAAGACTGGGAGAGCTGAGTGCCCTCACCGCCGAGATATGTGACGCGGGACAGGCCACAAGACGGTATGGTAGTCAGATACTACACTGCAACATAGAAGTAGTCTTCCGACGACATGAAGCGGGACAAGCCACACAACCTGACGCTGAGTACAATGCAGGGGGAGAAAGTGTCATGTAACGTTGACAGCCATTGCCCAAATGGGGTGGATTGTCATGATTGCAACGTTGGGACGTCGATGGTGGTGATGAGGAGTGATGGAGGGTTGGAGGGTTGGATGCACGAGACGAGTCATGATGCTTTCCTCACCAGTCATCACATGACGTCGCGCCAAAACTTCCGTCCAAGCTTCACCCGAACCTCGACCCGCACCACGACGCGCCTGCAATGCCGCCCGCCCTCAATGTCGCTCTTGAGAGCCGCGAAAGGACAAATTGCCAACCAGCAGAAGCACCAAAATCTCAACGCCTTCATCTCGCTCGCCTCAGCCTCCTCGGTCCTCCCACGCGTTGAAGCCGCCCAAGCCCGGGATCCAGACAGGTACAGCGTCCTCGGTAGACTCGTCGCTATCAAGGATAATGTATGTACGACGGAATTGCCCACGACGGCCGCATCGGGCATATTGAAGCAGTTTTCGAGCCCATACGATGCGACGGTCGTGAAGCTGCTGCACGAGGCAGGCGCCATTGTCGCGGGGAAGACCAATATGGATGAATTCGGAATGGGATCGCATACTACACATTCGTACTTTGGAAAGGCGAAAATGAGTGGAAACTCTGATATAGAGAGGAGTGCAGGTGGTAGTTCGGGTGGGAGCGCGATTGCGGTTGCGACGCAACAGTGTTGGGCGTGAGTAGGGCTGCGAGGATGTTGTGGCTCAGAATGCTGATTTACGGTAGGGCTCTTGGGACGGATACAGGCGGCTCTGTGAGGCTGCCGGCTGCCTACACGGGCGTTGTGGGATTTAAGCCGAGTTACGGTTTGCTGAGCAGATGGGGAGTCATTGCGTATGCGAATTCGTTAGATACCGTGGGCATACTTGGGAATGATGTCACCTGTGTGGAATCAGTGTTTGGTAGGTCCTCATTCTTCTGTTGTGTGGGGTGCTTACTGATTTCGTATGGCAGATACCATCAACGTACACGACCCGCAAGATCCCACGTCTCTATCGCCCTCGACACGCTCTCGGCTCATCACCCATACTGACACGAAGTCCGCTTTGAGGATCGGTATCCCCCTGGAATACAACATTTCTAGCCTCGAGCCTGCCGTTCGCAAAACATGGCTTCACGCGCTCTCCCTCCTCCAAGCCCGTGGCCACACCCTCCACCCAGTCCACCTTCCGGCTACAAAACACGCTCTTTCAGCATACTACGTTCTCGCCCCCGCCGAAGCATCTAGCAACCTCGCCAAGTACGACGGAGTGCGCTACGGAAGCAGAGCGGACGGCATAGACGGCACACCGGAAAGCGTACTGTTTGCGAAGACACGCGGCCAAGGCTTTGGGCCTGAAGTACAGCGGAGAATCTTGCTAGGCGCTTTCACACTCAGTGCGCAGGCGATTGACAATTACTTCATCCAGGCGCAAAAGGTGCGAAGGTTGGTGCAGCAGGACTTCGACAATGTGTTTGCGGCACCGAACCAGCTCGTTGTAGGCGAAGGCAAGGCAAATGTGGAGGGTATGGATGTGCTGTTGTGTCCAACCACACCTACACTGGCTCCGTTGCTTGAGGAAGTTGAGGAGCAGGATCCGTTACAGGCATATATGAATGATGTGTTCACGGTCCCGGCAAGCTTGGCCGGCTTGCCTGCGATTAGTGTACCGACTCCTGTCGTTGAAAAAGAGGGGACATTTAAGAACCGGTATGCGGGTATGCAGATTATCGGGCAGTATGGGCATGATAAGATGGTACTTGATGTTGGGAAGGAGCTTTTGCAAGCTGTACAAGCATGAAGATCACACAGGAGGCTGCACCGAAACGTTCATGTCAAGAGTAATCGAGTGGCATTAGGAGTGCTGTATATTGTGTATAGTATGTATCAAATTAACACATTCCGAACCAACACTACGAGTAAATTTCGTTAATATATTTCCCTTGACGAGCCATCAATCAAACAGTATCATCGCGATTCAACGATCTAGCATGCATACTAATCCACATTTTTGCGGTGGAGGCTTCATGAGCTCTAAGTCTCGTGAGCAATAGGATCGATGGTTTATGCATGCTACATTACTGCGAGCGGCGACGTTATGCAACAGCCACGGAGGATCCTAGGTCCCAGTAGAACTTAGGACGTCTAAGTTCGTCTCTCTTTTACTGCGGATTTGCAGCATCTTATGGACCTTTTCAAAGACCAGGATGCACAAGTAAGGCAGTGTAGCACGTAGTCACGAATTCAGCGATGATGTGAGAGCGAAAGTATTGTCATAGATTGGACTAGCGACTAGTTGACCAGACAGCTAGCAAGTAGGCAATGCACAGCGCTTAGTCCACTCGTTCGTGTGATGACCTCCAATCCATTCACTTTCCACCCCATGTTTTACTCCACGATCGTCCTTGGCTTTTTCATCTTCCTTTCAATGCCGGCATACGTATCGATTGAGAGGATCTGGCTGAGACGACCGGGTTTGGTGGAGTGTATTTAGTGGCTGCAGGAGCCGCAGCCGCAGCTGGAGCAGTCGGCGGTGCCGGAGCAGGAGCAAGACTGGCAGTCGCTAGAGTCGTCTTGTCAGAAAATTGCTTCACCCAATGTATATTCTCGTTCGAGGTACAATGGTTCCGCCCCGATCGACTTCGAACGTGCCCAGGAGAAGTGGCGGATCTCAAGCCATCAAGGTGCTCCATGCCAACGAATAGGAGAAGCTCAGGACAAAAGGCATGTATCAAATGGGGAAAGCGTACCAGGGAGACATGATGTTGGAAGTAGTTGATTGGTAGCGGTGAGGCTTGGATTCTTGTTGTAGATGCGTGGTTGGGAAGTGTAATGTTGGTGCGTCGTGATGAGCCATCAGGGTGCGTACACTCCACCTATATATACCCCCAGCGCATACGGCCATACCGCGGAAACACACTCCTCACGCTGTCCAGCTGGCTTGGACCCCTTCCATCCCCAAGCTGCAAATGATATATCGATAACACATCAATACGGCACGCGGCTAACCAATCTCCGCGTTGGAGCGGCCCGGTCTACGAATCACACAGCTATTTGAGACGAGCCGGTGGGGATAATCAGTCGAGATGGCGTTGGCAGCGTCTTGTTGGGTACGATATACGCGAGTCCGGCGTGTCTGGACTAGGGGAGTGGGATGGGTCGGGCCTCCAGCTTTGGTCATATGGCATCAGTGGTGTTGCTGTGGAGTTGCTCCTGGGCGAGCTTACAACCTATGAGGCGAGAGACCCCGACACCATGTAGAGAGCGTGGCATGCAAATCATCAGCGCAGTAGCTCCTGCGAGAAGGCTAGACGGTGGCATGGACGCGGGCCATCGGGGGACAAGGACATGGGATTGGCGAGATTTCAAGCCCGCCGAGCCGGCTGTCAAACTGAGGGACGGGCCAGGTAAGTAGGTCCCGTAGCGTGGGGAGAGACAAGACATGCAGTGAGCACAGAGCATGCAGGACGAGCGGGGTTTGTGCCACCATATCGTGGCAGTATGCAGCAGGGGATCGGTTTCCTGAGCCGAACTGCATAGACGTGCTGGGAGCTGTGGATTGGTACACGCAGCTTCCTGGTAATGAATTGTATGGGTGGAATATCGAGCAGTGAGTGTGGACAATCGTGCACACCGGTCCAAGGGCGGCGAAACCCCGTGCAGATTCTCGACCCATAAGCGACGCAGTGCATGCAGGCTTGCGCTGAGCTCCTTCTCAGCTCGGAATACCATTTGAGGACGCGGGTGGCTTCGGGCTTAGATACGACGAATTGTCTCCGACAAGAGTGTTGAAGCTAATGCACTTGCGGCTCTCTAGTGCAGGTGTAGTCTTGGGGAGTTACGTACCTTCAGTGACATATCGACTTAGGCTGCTAGAGTGGGCAGTTACAAGGCACGGGACAGCGCTGTAGCCGCCATCAATTGCTCATTCACACAAAGACCACCTGATGCGAGGCGTTGCACGCGTAGATCTTCACTGACTCGGGATGACTGGATGTACTGACTACAGTACGCGCCGGCCACCCGCGTGAGTCGTGGGACATGCCATGTAGTCTACCTGCCTTTCGTGGCAGTAGAGATGGGGCGATTATGGAACGCCACGTACCGTCTTCGAAGGGACTGACACATCCTATCTCGCCTAACCTCGTGCCTCACACGTAGGCTCAGCCTTGACTCACTAGCCGTCGGTCAACCCCGACTGTATCGGAGGCAGGAAAGAAGCAAAGAAGCAGACACTAACATGAAAGTGGCCAAAGGATTCTGGCAGCAACATCTAGGTCACCACAGGGAAGGAGCCGCTCTACGCGCTCGAACAAGCCGAGGCCTCGCCAGTGCTGAAGGTAACAGCGTGACACCGAGGCAGCACAGACTGAAGTGGGATGGGGCGAAACAGACAGAGCACACAGTTGACAGAGTCCACTACACTCCCCCGTTAAGTTTCAATCCGACCAAGGGAATCGCCAGACATAAGACCTGACATTAGAGTGCGGAGCTGATACGTATCCATCGCAACCACTTTATTCAAACATTAAATGTCTAATTGCATCCGTATATCGTCGCCCAGCCTCCACTCGTCCTCCCTCGCCGTCCTTTCAAGCGGTGTATGTACATCATCCTCATCACTTCTCCGACTAGCACCCGTACTCGTCGAACTCGCAATCGTGACCCCCATGTCACTTGCTCCACTACCCCCCATACTCCCTCCACCCTTACTGCGACTTCTCTTCTTGAACCATCCGCGCTTGCTCTTCGTGCTTGCCGCGTCCGTGTCAGAGGTGACCGAGGCCGCGTACTCAGAGCTGTTGGCTAGCGTGTTGTCGGTACTGGTCGTTGTGCTTGCGTTGGAGGGAAACTTGTAGAGAGGGGCCGAGCGGGTCATGGAGGGTGTCGGTGTTGGAGGCTCGGTGGCGTCATCAATGGGGTCAAGGCGAGGTGTGGGGATGGGAGTCACTTCGGTGGAGGGCGTGATTTCTACGAGTTCGGCGTCGCGGTACCATTTTCGGCGCCGAGTGTAGCGGCCCCAGCCATCCTGGCCTCTTTTGCCGTCTCGCCACTACAGAAGGGTTAGTTCATGGGAGAAGGTAGCTTGTGAGCGGAAGACTTACCTTGTTGTCGTAGTATATCCACCCGGCATCGTCGCCAGAGGCTGCTTTGGCCCCCTTTCCGTCTTTCTCTGCACCATCAATCTTCCATTCACTTCCGTGGACCCATCTCCATCTCGCCTGGCCGCCTTCTACCTCAGGGAGCTCGAAGTCATCCTTTGGCGGAACAGAGTTCAAATGCTCGTCCGTCCAGGAGCCGCGTTCGTATGCTAACATAGACGAGGTCCATCCAATGCCCAGCCATCTCCTCTGATTTTCGAAAATGCTGAATGTGAAGCGAACACCAGGTGAGTCTGGTCGTCGCTTTGCCGCCAGTGACGCGGCAATCTCCTGCGCACCCTTTCGCCGAGGAGGTAGTGGTGGTGCACCGTCCTTGCCGTTCCTATTCGCCGGCTCCACCTCTCCGAAGTTCAATCCTGTGATGAAGATACATACCCTGCGGACTGTCCGTGAGCGCCACAGGATTGCGCGTGTCACCCGCGCTGGACGTGAATGCCAGCTGAGGACAACAGTACCCACAGCTAGCACCACTCGTTTCGTCGTCAGGAGGTAGAGTGGGGGTAAGGTGAGGATGATCCAAAGTGGCAGAACGAACAGTATCCGGACGAAAAGCAGAGTAAGCGCGGGCCGGGTCGTTGCCGACGTTGCAGTCCTTTGCGTAGAGAGGAAGTCGGTGAGGCGAAGGAACGGGTCCAGCAGGATGTTGCACCGCGAGGTAAGTAACTTCAGCGTCTCCACAATCTCTTCCAAGCTCTTGTGATGTTTGATGTTGCTCTCCGAAACCGCTCTCGAATGGCCCTTTTGTCCCTTCTCTCCCGTGAAAGAAGTCGAGGAGAGCGGGGAATATCTCCGCGTATACATCCCAAAGATGAGAGCCATCACCACTATGATGGGCCCTGCATATCGTGTGATTGCGTCACCGTACAGCACCACCGCCCAGAACCCCGCCACCAGAAGAAAGCTTTCCCACGGATCGCCGGTCGTCCATGTCAACAATCCTACAAACTTGTTCAGCGGCAAGAGAAACGGATGCGAATATGCGAGCACGCGCGTGATCTGCGGTGGTGTAGCAGCAAGCAATGGCGATTTCTGGTGTACCAATATAGCGGAGCGCAATTTGCTCTGCGGTGTAGCCTGGCTCAAGGTGGAGGGCGAGAAGGCGGCATAGGTCGGCGGATTCGGATCGGCGGTGGGCTGCGACGACGCATCATTTGCGGAGCGCGAGGGAGTGGACATGTGGTCTAGCCAAGGGGTATCTGAGGGTGCTGAATTAGCATGGTGGTGGTGGGAGACATTGTTGGGGTAGACACTTGCCAAATGCTGCCATGCATAAAGAGGTGCTGCGTCATCGCCCGTGGCTCGAAGTCGCGTCAATAGTGGCACTGGTGCTGCGGCTACTGGCAACGCAAACTGTGGCGTTGCTCCGGACGTTTCTATATGTTTTTAAGGATGAACGTCGTTGACAGGTAAGTTACGATGCTACATTTGTCTTCCGGGGGGAGTTGCGGGTGAGGAGCGACGGAGCATGTGAAGGAGAATGAATGACCAAGCCGAGCGTCAGAAGGCGTCGGTCTTGGGGCTACGTCAACATCCCAAGCGCTATGCAGTATAAGGACGCTCATTTCGAGACCGGAAACATTAGGTCTCTACCACTACGACGTGTCTCTCGGTCTTGCAGTATCGTGGTCTTCTCCGTGGTCTTCTCCGTGGTCTCGTCCAGATGCCAGTTTGCGCTCGAGATCTGATTGGTCGGGTCACGTGCCGGATCGGCTTCGGAAGTCGGAGGCAATTCTAGAAATTTGAAGATCCAAGACTCCCTTCCGCCGCACCTAGGGTCGCATTTCCCGTCAGCCAGGTCGCTCCGTAGCCAACAACTCCATCACTCAGCCGAGAGCTTGCATTGCAAGTTCCGCACGGACAAGCAAACACAATGGTACACTCTCGCTTTCCGCCAAGCACTTTGACGGCATCTAACGGCCACAGGCTCATCGCATAATAACACAAGTCGTCTTCTCCGGCGCCCGGATAATAGGACGCGCCGTCGCCGAATCTTACCGTCAAGCCGCCGCAACCCAGAAATATGCCGCCGCCAGCCAGGGCGGTGGCAACGCCTCCTTCGCGACCTCGAACATCACCATGGACGAAGCCTGCAAGATATTGAACGTCGGGCCGTCCAAGATGGGACAGATTGACTCGGAGTTCGTGTCGGAACGATTCAAGCAGCTGTTCGACATCAACGATCCGAGCAAGGGCGGCAGCTTCTACCTACAGAGCAAGATATTACGGGCGAGGGAGCGCATTGAGAGGGAGGTGCAGGGCTTCCAGCAGATGGCAGAGAGAGAAGCTGAGCTGAAAGGGGGCTTCAAGCCAAAATGGACAAAGGATGAGAAATGAGATGGTGGCTGAGGGAAGATATGGAACATCACGTTTCGAGGGCGGCAGCTTGAAGCAGAAGTCCTTGCCATCTGGACACTTCGGCAAGTGTGGACTAATTCGGACCTCTATGCATGGGACGGCGTTTGGGCATTGGCATAGCGGACATAGGCGCTGTTTGACGACGTGTTTGCCACTGCAAGAGGCATCGGCTACTAGAGAAGGCACATACTCCTAGCTGTTTCTCCACTCAGCTGTATATAGCTTGCGCTGGTCTGTTCTATACTGTATTATTGAGGAACTGCGTTGGCACACCTTTTGTATTTGTATTTGTATCGCGAGCGTTGGACCACAGCTTTGGCATATAGAAAGTTATAGTCGCACGATGCATTGGACTATTGCTACACGTAATCCGAGAGAAAGGGCTTTCTTGAACACAGTGTGAACATTTTCAGAGATTCCTCGCAATCATTCTTGTTCGTCCAGCTTTGTTACACAGGGAATGGTTCAGGCGCTTCTTTCTCGCGAACGCTCGTCATATGCACCTTCCATTCGCCAAGACGCTAGCGCGAACATTCTCAAAACCCCAACGCAAAGTCGCGACAGACAGAAAGTGTAATCTCTACCTCCCCCTCAACGCCCGCATCGACCCGACAAACAACCCACATCCTCCGTGACAAACAGCCGCCCGACACCCAGGCTCTCTCTCCCACGCAATGGGGGACTCGTACCGTCCAAACCGCCCCCCGCGCGACCATGCGCCGCTTGCAGACCGCATGACCTTCTCCAGCGGCGGAGGCAACAGTTACCGACCTGAAGATCGCCCACAGGATGGCGGCAGGAATTCCAACAATTCCGAGTTTACCTTTTCAAACAGCCACCAGGCGCCCCAGTTTCCGCCCTCGGGCCCAGCCAATGGCGACCACCGTGCGCGTCGACAGCAGCGTGGTCGCGGCGGGCCCCACAGCGGGCGCGATGGTAGGCGCGGTGGTGACTACGTGCCATCCCATGGTGGACCTAGAAATAACGCGTATGCATCCCGCCGGGGTCGGGGTTCTTACAAGAAGCCTGCTCCACACGAGCGCGCTTTGCTGCAGACTCGCGATGACACCATCGAGCAACCTTTGGGTGTTTCCGATGGCCCCAACAAGTTCCGCAACATGGCAGACATGTCAGACGACGAGGAAGCCGATATGGACTTTGACTCGGACAGTCCCGACGGTGATGCTGCTGACAACGGTAAACACAAGATGGCCCGGAAGCAATCAAGTACCGCCGCAGACGGCAACTCAGTGCCAAAGTGGTCTAATCCTGACCCTTACACTGCTCTGCCCCCGCCTGATGAGACCACAGGCAAGCGCATCGACGTCGTCAAGCTCATCCGCAAGGCGAAGATCGATGCTGCAGATAAGGTTGATGAGAGTAACGCCGTCGCCGCCAACGATGATTTCATATCGTTTGGCGACGATGGCGACAACGCCGATCAGCCAATTGTCCTGGGTTCTGATGAACCACCAGTTCTCTGGGGCGGCTCCTCCGTCGGTGGCCGGTCTTTTGCAGGGTCACTCAACGATGTGTCCACTTCTGGAGCGCTGTCTGCGCCAAAGCGCAACGCGAAACGTTCAGCTGAGGACGCAGGTCTTCCCCAGAGGCCGCAGCATCCGGACAGGTCTCACAAGCGAAAGCGTCCTACCCAGTCAGTTTTGGCAGAGGAGTGGGAGTCACTGCCTGGCCAATCCATGGCGCCGTGGACTGCCGGTCGTGATTACAAGCACTTGCTCACGCAACCTAACAAATGGTGAGTCCGTAACCGGCCCTCCATGCCAGTCCTGCATTGCTCACACTAGACAGGCTTCACAATGAGATCTTAGACTTTTATGACAGCGTTGCACCTCAGCCACACGAAACTGACCTCCGTCGGGGGTTGATTGAACGAGTCGAAGCGGCAATCGGGCTACAGCAATTTCCGCCATATCCCGCCCACGTGCAATGCTTTGGGTCATTCCCTGCCGGGCTTTTCCTACCCTCAGCCGACATGGACTTGGTGTACACGTCTGATCAATATCGCAATGGCGGAAACGCCGCCTTCAGTCCCTCGAAGAACCAGCTCTGGAAAATTGGTCACAAGCTCGAGCAAAAAGGAGTTGCTAGAGAGTTGGTCGTCATCCCCTTCGCCAAGGTTCCAATCATCAAGTTCAAGGATCAGATTACTGGCCTCCCTGTCGACATCTCTTTCGAAAACCTCAGTGGTGTGTACGCCCAAGACTATTTCAAGAAGTGGCTGGACGAGCATGAAGCCATGCTCTATCTTGTAGCCCTAGTCAAGCAGTTCTTGGTCATGCGCAGCTGGAACGAGGTAAGTACTGGAGGCCTCGGTGGTTTCAGCACCATCTGCCTGGTAGTGAGCTATCTCCAGCTCGAAGCAAAAGGGGAGAACTACGGAGATTTGTTCCTCGGTTTCCTGGACTATTACGGGAACAGATTTGATCTCAATCGTATGAGGATCGTGATGAATCCACCTGGCCGACATGATAAGGTATTTAGCTTCTCACGCTTCCTCTGCAGCGCCTTGACTGATTTTGATTAGGGCAGCATTGGTATTGATGGGCGAAAGGAGAAGCTAGACAATCTCTCCATTCAAGACCCAAACCGACCCGATAACAACATCTCTGGTGGTTCCTACAAGGTCCGAGACATCTTCAATGCATTCTCCGACGCACACAGGGAGCTTGTGGAGCGCATGCATGCGATCAGTCTCGGCACAGTAACTGGCAACAGCATCCTAGATGCCGTCATCGGCGGCAACTATGATTCATATAAGCAACATCGGAGTCACATGCAGAAGCAAGCTAGGAAGTATCTCCGGAAGTGAGTTCACGGCATGTGGGTTCGGTGGACTCTCTTCGTTCTTGCTTCCGTCCGCACTCCGACCGCGTTGTTATTTGTTACTCCCCATACACGAGCAGACTCACGTCTCAAGGGCCAGTTGAATTAGCGATAGCAATCCCGATTCGGGCGACGCCTATTCCGATGTTATGGATCCCAACGATACCGATTCCGATTTTATGGAGCCCGATACTTCGAGCGAGGACATGTTTTCTACTTTGAGCACGAAGCGAGGGTCAAAAAGTCTCTGAACGTTTAGATGGGGAGTGGTTGTTGGCGAGATGGCATGGAGCTATTCGGCGTTCCACGGGCCGGCATTCGCCAAATCACCAGGTAATATGGACAAGGCGTTGGCAAGAAAATCCTGTTATGCGTAGCTCAGGCAAGTGTTTTCGCCCAGCTGAGCTCGCTCACAGGTTGTACAGTTTAGGGCGCAGCATCTGTTTTATTCTGGAGATACCCGCGAGGACCTGTAGGAGTATCGGTCACTTTCGTCGTCGTCGACACGGTTCGAATTATACGCTTCGGACTATTACGACATCATCGGCTTGTCGAGCAGCAACATCTGTGGTTCGCGTATTTCGCAGTCGCGATGGCGTACTATGACGGATACCACCTTCACAGAGCCGCACCGGGATCGACCAGATTCATCCTTTACAGGATCAGCCAAATGTTACTGTAAAATAGGTTCATGACTCAAAAGCTTCCCCCTTTCTTCATTTTCTTCTTCTCTTCGTCGGTGTCACATGGGCTTGATTGATTTGCTTAGGCTACTAATGAGCACCCGGTGTGGGCTAGGAGACATCCCTTCGAAACTGGCAAAGAGAGGTTTTCTTTCGAGCTTCTTCGGAGCCACTTTACGGTGGTGAGGATGCCCTTTTCTCATTGAGTGTCTTGCTGAGAGCAGGCGCTTGAGGAGGATGACGGGGTGTGCCTCGAGCGCAGAGATCAAGAACGCATGGAGGTAGCTCGTTGCTAGGAGGCCCGCGTCGCCTTTGTCTCCTATTGGCACGCTCCAGCGCCCACTCCCTGGTATGTATGGCTGTACACTTCAGTGTGTGCTGTACGTGCTCGGCAATCTCGCTTATACAATGGAGGTCTGAGAGCATGAGAGAAACCGCTATACACTGCACGCAGGAAGACGGTACTATATGACACAAACGCACATAAAGGCATAGTGGACCATTCATGATCCTCAAGTGAGTTTGGTAGGCGCTTTGTTGCATTCTGAAGGGAGTGATGAGTGAGGCGGAACGTATGGGGCTTCTTTGGCTTGGTGCGATAGGAATTCAGGTATGTGTGATGTGACAGAAATCCCTCTTGCTGCACAGTCTGGGTAGTATATGCATTTGTGCTTATGACTGGATAATACTTGTACAAAACACTGAGTCACTAATCACACCGCGACTATCGAACACACAAAAGACCACTAGGTTACGCAAATAGAATTTGCCGCAATTGTGAGACAGAGGCACATCATGCAACACCACCACGCCGTCAATCCGCCATGCTGTAGCAAAGACCTTCTTTTTATTCTTGGCCGGGCCTTTTACTGAGGGCGTTCTTGTCCGAGACTGTAGAAGCTGCAGTATACAGGAACATCGTTAAAATATTATCAGTATGACGATCATGGTTGACACTATACTTTACAGACTAACATCAATACACCAAACTTGCCTAGTCGATTCGCATCAAATTCACTTCTCTAATATGACATTTTGAGCGGAAGTCTTCCTTTACAGGAAGGCATGTTTTGGATAGTATGCCTCGGTCGTTACGCCCCCACTGCGCTTAAATTTTATTAGAGTTAGGCCGTATGAAAACACGACATCGCTAGGTTGGGATGCACCGTCGACAGCCTTTTTCTGCCCTGCCAGGTCGTTTTCCATTGATTCCAACCCTCCGCCAAGCTTGGATGTGTTGGAGGTCCTGTGTTCGAATGAGAAGTTTCTTGCTATCTTCACAGAAGTGATCATGTAGAAGCGCCGAGAGAACGTATTCAGTGATCGAAGCACCGCGAGCTGCGTCTCTTGAAGGAGCCCTTCGAAGCCCACCAAATAGGAAGTCTCGAGCCTATCGTAGGTCCAAGTATGCTGCTCACTGAACCGGGTTGCTGACGCTGATGCTGACATACCGGCGATTTCAAGGAATTTGCTGAAGACATCGATTTCAACGCCCGTGGTGGTACTGCGAGTCATAGTGGTGGGGACATGATTGACTTCCGTAAACACACGGGCGCTCGATCCTTCTATCTGCAACCTTCGAACGATTCGATGAGGTTTTTCCGGGTCTACAATGATATTTCCTAGCGCAATAGCACCATCTGGTGGAAACGACCAGTCTGGCGCGAGGAGGTATGACTTTCGCGCAGGCCCCACATGTATACATCTCCCGAGTCGGTCCGCTAGCCACGGTGTTTCCTTCGTTTTCGAGAACCTATCAAGGACATGGACGATGTCGAGAGTCGGATCCTGTTGGAGGAAGGCGTCTGGTAAGGCGATTTTACCTTTTGGACGATTCTGGCTGATGACCATTAACAACCGAAACAGAACATTGATTACGCCCTCGATACCAGAGCATAATTCATCGAGCTCGCTGTTCTGCGTGGCTTCGACAACATTCGTCTCCGCTGATACGTTTGGGAACATCCGATTTGGAAGCATACCGTTGATTATCTTGCTCGCTTCAACTACGTTAGCCGCCCAGAAATGAAGCTTCAGTCAGGATGTCGTACCTTTGGTGGACCATTCGCACAAGTTTTCTAGTCCTTCTTGAATTGCATCTCGCATCTCATATCCATCACGAAGCCGATAGTCGAGCGAGCTTCGAGATTCTGGGGTTTGATAAGCTCCCAGGTTCTCTGCCCAGACTCTCAGCCGACCGAGGCTGTCGTCGAAAGTGTGCCACCGTGTCTTGTACTCTGAAGCTTGAACGCACCCAACGATGCCACTGAGCTCCTTGTCACAAGCTCTCGCCAGGGAAGAGAGTGTCGTTGTAGCCATAGCAATTCAGGAAACGGATTGTGGAGGTTAAGGGTAAATGGTGGAGAGCTCGACACTTATATGTATGACTGCGGGCTGTTTAAGGCTTGTCAGCTGAGTTTCCAGCCCCCTAAATACACAAGCGTGCCCCGCTTTTGCGGCTGAGCTGAATCATTTCGCTCCCACCTTTTTCACCAACGTCCTCACCAATGTTTACACTATCATGTTCTTGCTCTGACTCTGAACTTTGATGTAAAATTGGGGTACTCATAATGTCCGGCATCGAGATCGCGGCTATCGTTCTGAAGACTTTCCCAATCTTGCTTCAAGGCGCGAACGCACTGTTCCCTATCTTCCAGGGAACGAGAGACTGGTTTACGTTTGAGCAGACTTATCACAACTTCATTTCAGACATCCGAACAGAGTCTATTTTCTACAAACAGAGTCTGCGCATTTTCTTGACGCCGCTTCAGCTCCATCTTGAGGAGAATGGCTCCATGCACCAGAACGCCAATGCGCCATTGTGGTACGATCCAACTATCCGAAACAAGATCAAGTTGCGGATACAAGAAGAGAATTTCGACTGGTTCCTCGACCAACTGCGGACCATAGATCGTACTCTGCACGATTTATACAATCTGCTTCCTAAACAGGGCGAGAAGGTGAGTGTACCGTGCAACGTTGCTCCGCACTTCCCACTGTAAATGCAGATGATCAGTAGACTGAATTAATTTGTAGCTTCGAGCTCTGGACATCGGCACGATAGAGTACGAAATGAACCGCCTCAAGATCAGTTTCTCGATAGACAGACAACCGCTCATGGACACCCTCAAGAGCACTAACAGCAATCTGAACAGATTCGTGAGCAACGAGACGCTTATCGAACATTCTCCAACCTCGAAGAACATCAAAATCTACCAGAAACTACAGAAGCAGGCCAAATCCGTGTATAACGGGCTCCACGCGCGACTTACGTGCACTGCACCTCCGCACAGCCACCAATGCGCCGTGATGGTCGACTGGTCAGAGTATCCCAACAGTCTACACTCACCATCTCTGAAGCTGCTGGTGGGCGACCCGTCGAACCGGAAGCAGCTCCGATGTAGCGTGGAGATGGATTCAACCCCAGAGGTCGTCGTATCGGAGCAAGCTACATCCTGGGACTCGTACGACGTGCAGCTACGATCTAGAGAGTGGCGAGGAAAATTAGTCGAGGCTGCAAAGAGTCACAGCGTTGGCATCGCTACAGTTTCCGCTATGGCGACTATGCTAGATCCCAAAAACCCTCACATCGAGAAGATTTGGCAGGAAAGAGAGAATAGGAAGCTAAAGTCAAAGAAGGCGAGCCAGCTGCATGCCCCGAAAGTGAAGTCCTCACACAGACTTAGTATAAGTGGACTCGCCAGAAAATCCAAGAAGACTTCAAGGTCAGTAACGAGAATAAGCATGACATCCAGATCTAACCAATCTACCCGTAGTGCTGTCGACCAGCCACCGTCGACCTCAAATGGAGCGGGCACGACAATTCCAGCAGCAGGGAGTGTATCCGAATCTGGGAAAGACACCGATACCCAGCCAGCCTCGCTACCAGCGAAAAAACCAGTGCGCTTCAACGAAGCGGACTCCCCTCCACCAACGAACAACGTAGACCGTGAAGACTCCATCCTCATCGCCGACGTCTGCGCATTCCTAGCAAACCGCAACCTCCAGCCCACCCGCGAGCACCTCAAACACGAACAAGCCCGCCTCCATTTCGAACTCGACCCCCCCGACCAAACCATGCTCCAAACCGCCACCATGACCGACCTAAAAACAATCTTCACCACCCTCCCCAGACTCCCCGACCGTCTCCGCCTCGGCATAAAGCTCATCCGCACCTTCCTCAGCTTCGGAACCTCAGGCTGGATCCCCCAAGACTGGGACCGCCACAACGTGCGCATCCTCGGGCCACACGCTGCAGCGCAAGGGCCGCTCCACCCCTACATCTCGCACGCCGCCTTCTGCAAAGCGGCGCCCCTCGCCTTGACGGAAGACCAAACGCGATCCTTCTTCTTCGGCCTCGGCGTCATCCTGCTCGAACTCGCGGACAGCAAGACCCTCGAGCAGACCGAGGTCTGGAAGAAAGTCTCCACCACTGATCTCCAGCCGGCGTGGCTGCTCATGTGCGCCGCGGGAGACTGGTACGAGCAGTTGAAATGCCGGCACGACGAGACGCTGAGTGAGCCGATACGACGGTGCTTGAAGTACGGATTTGCGAACAGGGCGAACCTGGACGATGGGGCTTTCTTGGCTGAAGTCGCGGATGGCGTGTTGAAGCCTTTGGAGAGCTTTGTTAGTAGGTGGGGAATTGCGCCGAGGTAGTGGGATCGGACAGTGCTCTGTTGCTGGGTCGGGGGGGGGAAAGAAAGTCACTCTCCATCGTACAAAACGTTAGGTCACATCATGATTATTCAACACCTCTTTCACACTTACATGAAAGGCGCCAATCACGAAGGTTACTCTGAACCACCTCTACTATCTTCGTAGGTCTTAGGCAATGAGCAAGTATCAATAGACGAATTGATGAGCAAGTATCAATAGACGAATTGATGAGCAAGTATCAATAGACGAATTGATGAGCAAGTATCAATAGACGAATTGATGAGCAAGTATCAATAGACGAATTGATTAACTCCGTGAGGCTAGATTAGCTTGTTTACTCTGACTGGATTGGTACTATGTCCAGATAATGAATTGAATCCTAACATGGCTAATCTCCATTAATTTCAACGTTGCTAGCTGGCTTGACAGCTGGCTCGTAGTGACGATTAGTCTCGCGACGTGTGACCTCAACACTCAAGGAAAGTATGACTAACCTTCATCCACCTTACTTTGGCTACAGCATATAAAGTACGACACAATCCGTCTAATCAATCTGTAAATTTCAGATTGATTGATTGAAAAAATGCCATGCGTCAGCTTGATTATGAACGGATTGGTTAAACAAGCCGTCCTATCAATCTGGCTTGATGGATTCGTGTCGAAAAAATTTGACCAGGAAGGTTTGATGCAAATGATTACAAGGTTTGGCGAAGTAAAAAGATCTGACCGGGAAGGTCTGATGCAAATGATCATTAGGTTTGACGAAGTGAAATTTTAATACAAATGTGGTATCTCCGCGCCTCATGTCATGACAGACGGGTAAAGGGGAAACAAACTCCAAAAGCTCCGTCGCTTGATGCACAACGTGCAAATTCATACCTCGTGTCAAAGACGAGCGAGCATCAGCTCCCTCCTAGCGACCCCTGCTCCACTTCCCGATACGCCTCCGAGGACGAATGAGCCTCGTCTGGACATGGTCAAGCAAGGGCCTTAGACCACATGCTCACCCATCCGACTCCCACCAACCGGCCTCCGATCAATAGAGTGCTGTCCGTGGTGATGTCCAACCGGCTCACCGGCATGATGACCACCGTTACCACCAACAACACCACCATGCGTACCGCGGCCATTCGCAGCACCATGAGCAGCCGAGTCAATAGCACTGGCAGCCTTCGCCATGGTGCCTCGCGGACCATCCGCAGCATCGCCGGGAGCGCCGCCCCAAGCAGAGCCATCGTGGCCTCCCCAGCCGGCCTTGTGCGTGAAGACTGCAGAGTGGAAGCCGTCGAAGGTGTTGGGGCCTGCTCCATAGATGAAGGGAGCGTGGCGGACGAGGGGGATGTGGTTGACTGGATTGGAGTTAGATTTGATCAAAGAGGTTGCGCGGGGGGAGCTTACATCTGAAGTCCCAGACAGCAGCGTAGGTCATGCGGTACGAGCTGAAAGCCATGACGCTACCGATGACCGCGCCGGCGAAGATGTCGTACCAGTTGTGGTACTCGTCGATGGTGAGCGCACCGCCGATCAAGCAAGCGCCTAGAATAGGGGCATAGATGGCGATGAGCTTCCACATAGCGGGGTGGTAGTTGGAAAAGACCTTGAGCTTCGCGTTGAGGTACAGATACAGGTAAACGAAGCCAGCGAACGCAGCCGTGGTGTGCCCAGATGGCATGGACTCCAGACTATCATTGATCTCGTTCTCGTCGCCCGTGCAGATGCTGCGGTCGAACATAATCGAGCGGAACCCATTCGCCATGTTGCCATGAGGGATGAAGTTGGGCGGGATCACAGGCTTGCAGACAGCGAGGAAGTGAGGACGCAGTCCACCGATGAGCCACTTGATGAAGACCTGGAAGACGGCTGCGGAGATGAGAGAGTACAGCAGGCCGATGGTGGCGTTATTGACGTCCCAGAAGCTGCGGGCTCGGATCTGCACGATCAGGAAGACGAGGAAGGGGATGAAGAAGGCCATCAGAGCAGCCGCGTAGATGGGAATGATCTCGTTGCGCATCGGGTAGGCGAACTCGGGGTAGACGACCTCGCCGTCGGAGAAGCTGACGGGGAAGCTCCTGCTAGGCGCTGGTCTCGCCATGTACACGCCTAATCCGATGGCGCCCATGATAGCCATGGTCACGATGTCCAGGGCGGTGGCCTTGATCCACTGGCCAAAGGTCGGGCGCGTGTTCCACGAAGCTACGCCATTGGATGTCGTGTGTGTCTGGTTGCGGCGAGCGAAAAGGCCTGGTTTCTTTTCGTGAGTGCCGGTCGCCGCTGTGGTGTTGGCGTCCACGGGCGCAGCGCGCCGGTTGAAGAAGCCCATTGTTTGTATGTGATGAGGTGTGTTCTTCTAGTGCGGCGTTAGAAAAGTGGTGTGGCAAGAGCGTGGAGAGAGAGAGAGATATGAACTGGGTGAGGTTGGAGGTAGAAGGGGAAATGGAGAGGGCAGGAGCGAGACTGACGTTGCACCAAAGTGGTAGGTAACTAGCAAACAAACAATCGGCGTAGGCAGCCGATGTGGAGAGGACAGTGACGTAGGTATACACCAACGAAGAACAATTCCACTCACTCAAACAAAGTATCAAAAGTACATCACAGTTCAGCCACCACACGACCCTCTATATACCCCCAAAACCGCAACCGTATTTTCCAGCGACATCATACCACGCCCACCATGCTCCCATTCGTTGACCAGCACGCACAAAGCCACAAACAGGCTCGCATCCCTGCAGCGAGAAGCGCACAGTTCAATTCAAGCCCCATGACGAAGGCGCAAAAGCCTAAATCGAGCGTGGTTGTGAAGATCGTTGCTCTGCTGAGGTGTTGAAACGCACGGGTGGCTCAAAGCTTGGTCGGACGTGAAAAAGCTTGGAAGCTTGTCTGCGCTTGGCCAGCAGTTGGGGTTGTTAGCGGTGGCACGTTTCTTCCACGAGCTGTTGGTAGAAGAGAGGGAGTATGTGAGGTATATGCTCGAAAAGTTGTTGCTCCTAATGCTCGTCTTCTATATAACCGACGTTTTGCACACGTCGCAGAGCAACGTCTCGAGGTGCGAAACCTTCCTGACGTCACCTCCAATCCCGCATCAATTTCCCAGCCTACGGAATCGCGGCATAACAGCATCCACACACAACGGTTCTAAATTGCCGGATCATCATCAACCATCATCGCATTTCGCCAGTTTCGCATCCCATGACATAACAAATGACCAGTTCAGCGCGTCCAGGCCCCGCCACAGATGCACAGCCACGTCGCCACACTTGTGGTGATCGCCCGGCAATGTTGTGACTGGTTGGTCCAACGGCGATCCATGTATGCGTCGTTGCACGGTACCCAATTCCCAGTGTTGTACTGTGCTGAAGGAGTGATAGTTTGACGTATTACCATTTTCAAGACCTGGAATTGAGCAGTGTCATCGGCCCAATCCTGTCGCTGTGCTTGATATTAATATCAGGGGAGGCATGTCATCTCGCACGGTAGCTATGATTGCCTGACGCGACCGCGTAAAGGGTTTCAATTTGATAGTCTAATGCCCAGCTCTCTTCACCTCAGTTGGAAGAAGTCTTCAATGCAGGATTTACGTATTCATATTACAACAAAAGTCTCGAAGCTCAAAAGCAGCGTGCAACCAACGCCCGCCTTCCCAGTGGTATCGAATAGTCCCCATGGACGTGCGCCTCGCCCCGTCCAATCTCGTCTCAAAAATTCATGCTCTGTGTATATAGTGTGGTGGTGGTGTATTTCTGATGTAAGGTATATGGTACATAGAAAGAATGTCGAACGCGAGGTGCTTAGGAGTGGATGTGCACCTCGGTCGTGCCGGAGCGATGCCAGGTCGCGAGGAGCACACCGCAGCGGCCGCATTTGTGCTGAACATCCTTCAACGAGTTGATCAAGTAGGGAATGCAGCCCAAGCAGGCGAGGCAGCAGAGACCGAGAGCCCAGGCGCTGTCTGTTGTCAGTCTTCCATCGCGACGCTTTCCCCACTGGTAGCATAGGACTCACTGTGTGCTGTTGCCGGTCTCGAACGAAACGCTGGTCATAGAGCGTTGTCCACAGGCAGGGCAGTCGGCGGGCGCAGGCCCCCTGTTCAACGAAGCAATCGGCGTCGCATTCTGGTAGACGGTGCCGCTCTGTGCCTGCGGGGGCATACCGGGGTGGCCCTTGGTCTGGTCAAAGCCCGTTTCCTGAGGCGCGATGTATCCGCCCTGGGGTTGCTGGGGGACCGGCGACCCAGTGTACTGCGGCTGCTGCGGTTGCCCGTACCCCGGCTGGCCTTGCTGGAATTGCGGCTGGTTCGGATCCTGGGCGTAAACCGGTGGCTGCTGCGCGATGTCCGGAGACTGGGGGTACTGGTTCATGGGGACTTTATAAGGGTTAGCTGCGATTCATCTTGCATGTACAGAGGGTGGCGCGAGGCTGTTAAAGCTCTACAGATGCAACAAAGTAGCCGCAGAATGCGCGTCGAGTTTTGGAGTCGGATGCACTCACCACCTTGTTTCTCCATTGCGGCGGTTTGAGTCAGACTGTTGATGAGAAAGCGTGTAAAGAGGGTTGCAGTGTTGAGGGAGTGCGATGGAGGGAGCGATGCGCGGGTTCGAACAAAGAAGTGAAGAAGGTGCTGAACGCGGCTGGAGTCAAATTTGCTGGAGGACTGAAGAGCGCACGGAATTGCGAGAGGCGTCGGTTTTATGGAAGACTACCGTTACAAGGCGCAGCCTGGGGGCCAATTGCAAGGGGTTCGAGTGAAGATGGTGCACGGCTGCACAGCCTGCGATGCTGCTCGCTGATAGGCCGTCCGCCAATCACCCCCCGCGCTCGCAGACGCCATCGAGTTCAGCTGCGGCTTGGGCCCCCAATCACGGACTACACCAAATGTCACAGACCGCGACAGATCGTGCACATTTGGGCGCGTCGGCCTGATTTGCGGTCCTTTGAGATCGTCTGTCCGCCAGTAGCGGCGCAAGCCCAGGCGAGGCGGGCTTGCAGCATCCCCCAATTTCGCCTAGGCCCATCCGCTTTCGTCGCTAACTGCCTCGCATCTTTCGTGTCATGCATCGCCTCGTATCAAGGACGCGCCTAGACAACGCCTCGCATTGAAAGCGGTCACATATTATACCGAGCTGCCACATTTCAGATTCCAAGACGTCTTCACTACCACTTCGCGGTGCAAGTTTGATCAGCACAAATTTGCATTGACGTTGGTCGTAGTGGTAAGGCTGATTCCCGAGAAGGGTGAGTGGCGGCTAACGATAACAGGCTGGTCGCTGAGCTCCGCGAGCCTTGATTGGGCGTTCCTTGCATCCTGTGAGCTATGCTATTTTGAAACACGTGGCGCCTTCAGAGCCGGGCTGCGTGGCGCCGTGGACCCCAGTCTAGTTCCATCTCAGCAGATGAGGGGCTCTTCAAGAGGTCCTTCAGGCCAACAAGGCTCGAAGCTGAGCGCGTGAAAGAGTCTAGATGTGGACGACGTCCAGGCGATGATAAGGCTGTTCGTTCGACAACCGACCGATGACCTTCGACATACAGCCGGTAATATCCAACATCCAACATCCAACATCCACGGCGGCCAGCAGCTGATCATCATCTCGCCTTGGTGAGGACGCTATCCGAATGCGATTCGCCGAATGCACGGTCTATCGAAAGGATCAGTATCGCGTATCCATACCGTCAAGATCTGCCTCTTCTTCGGAATCGTCTGCGCTGCCAACATCGGTTCCTTTAAGTCCCTTGGTTTGCTCTGGCGTCAACTCGACGATGGTGGGGGCATATTCGCCGGTCTCGTCGTCCTCGTCTGCGCCGTTCATGTCCATCTCTACGCGCTCGCCGTCCTCTAATTCCAGCATGCCTCGCTTCACGTACGAGTCATCGAGCTCCCACCCGAACTCTTTTTGTAGGAACTCTTGAAGGTCATCGAACTCGTCCACCATGTCAGACTTCCACTTGCCGTCGAACTCATCGAGGCTCTTCCGGAATCTTCGAAGTAATGGCTTCAGGAAGCCCCCGCCTTGTTCGTTCAAGTCGAACAACCCAGCTTCCATGTCACCGCAGTGACTCAGTTGCAGGCGTAGAACTTTCAAAAACTCCAAGAAGAGATGTGTGCGCTCTTTGACCGCATCTCGGCAAGTCAAGAGGAGCCCTAGTATGCGCTTCCACTGCTCAAGACAGGAGTTGTTGTTGAGGGTCAGGACCATCAGAAAGGTGAATTGCAGTTCACCCAGGATCTCGTAGTCGCGGTTTCTCGTATTTTTGCCCTGAGCATATGACTCGATGAGCTCGCCCAGGGCCCAAGATCGGTCTTGCGCGGCTTCTGTTCGTTCTCTGCCGGTCGCGCCCTCCCTCCAAGTGCGCTTTAGGTTGACGGGTAGAAAGTGTAACTCCTGTTCAGGCTGCAAGACGCTGTTGCTCGACTCCAGTCCTGGGATCGTTTCGAGATCTTCCGCCGCAGACGATGCCGAATTTAGACCCCAGTGATCCGGGTTGAGGCCGCATATCCGTGAAAGGAGTGTTGGGGTTACCTCTGAGGTGAGTTCGCCCCAGTCTGTCGACTCCTCGGAGGTGTCGTCGTCTTCACCGGTCTCCCCGGACTTGACCGTCTGTCGATAAGGCGTCATTCCATCCTTCCAGACGCTGCCCAGATTCGCTCGCAACCTCATTACTTCCGTCTGCGAGGTCTCCTTGACCAGTTCCTCATTCTGCGCATCCCACTTTTTCACAAAGACCTGCGGCGGGCCGGATCCAGGAGAGACATAGAACCATGCACCGTGCCTTACCGCCAACGAAGAATCGCTCGCCGCGAAGACGAAATGCAGGCCTGGGGGGATGTTTTTGATGCCTCGGAAGCGCGGCGCGGTTGTGAAGGAAAGCAAGTCGATGCCGCCCAATGCCGCCGGCGGCAGGTCCAGCAAGAGCACGCAATGTGTCTGCGAACTCGGGTCCATTTTGGAGACGTGGAACAACGTCTCAAACGTCGTGTGGCGGAAAATGTTGAATGGAGTGAACTGAGGAGTCGGGAGAGGAAGGCGCATTATCCAGATGCGCAGACGGGCGAAGAGCGCGCAAACACGTGCGCGGCGCAGAGTGAAATTCTTGCAGCGAGCGAGTGGCGGGCGGTTACAATAGCGAAGGAATAGTATACAGAGGGTGATGTGGTGATGTGCCGATGAAATGCCCTCGGCTCTGCCTTCTCTGGAGCCCGTCTAAACCGTGGGCCATGGTTCCCGCGACGACCAGCAAGTTGGAGTGCCATCTGTAGCGGCGTTACGGCGGCCGAACGTTGATCTGCCCGGGTGCCTGCTCCGAAGCCCCGCAACGTCATCTGATTTGTCCGCGTTGGCTGCTCGGGAGCATGCAGGAGGCCACGCCCACATCAATCGGCTTCTGCATCCGTTTCACACAGCTGGAAGGAGACGTGATGCCGAACATCGCAAGCTCCACAGGCGTCTAGAGCGGATCGACCAGTCGCAGTGCAACCTGTCGTGCCTGTGAAGGCTCAACCGTGCCCCTACCTACCCCACCATGCCCGAGGTGGGAGCTCCAAGACCGCCGATCATCTCCGCCATCTGAGATAGCTTCAGAGCACATCCGGCCTACATCCATAGCCAGACACGTGCCATATACCTGACGCCTTGCTCGACAACAGGAGATAGCCACCCGCACACGCCTGTCGATCCTCCACCTCTGCAGCACAACATCGACAAGCCTCACATTCCCAGCACCTCGCCCCGCCCACCATGGACCGTCGCCGCACCCCCGGCCTGTCCTCCCTGAACGCGCGGGGCCTCCAGAACCACCACTACACCGCCCATGGCACCGTGCTGCGCACCCGTAATGCCGAAACCCTGCAGACACAGCTCTCCGTCTTCCAATCGCTGCTGCACAACTTCGCCCTCACGCACGCAAAAGACATACGCGCGAACCCGGAGTTCCGCGCCGAGTTCGCGCGCATGTGCTCCGCCTTGAACATCGACTTCCTGGCCTCGAGCTACCACAAGGACGGCAAGGGTACAAAGGGCGATGGTGGGGGGAGTATATGGGCGCAGCTGCTTGGCGGGAGCGTGAATGACTTCTACTTCAATCTGGGCGTGCTGATTGTGGAGGAGTGCAGGGCAACGCGCACGGAAAACGGCGGCTTGATCTCTGTCTCTGATCTGCGCAAGCGTATATCCCATGGTCGCGCCGGTACGATCGGGTCCTCCATATCAAACATCACCGACGACGACATCGCGCGCGCCGTAGAGTCCCTCTCTCCGCTCGGCTCCTGCTTCAGCATCATGAAGATCGGACACCGTAGCTTGATCCGCAGCGTGCCCAAGGAACTGAACACGGACCAGAGCACAGTGCTGGAGGCGATACAGTTGCTAGGATATGTGACGGTCAGCATGCTGCAGCTGAATTTGAGCTGGGAACGGCCGCGGGCACACGCAGTGATTGAGGATTTGATGGCGGATAGTCTGGTCTGGGTGGATACACAGGCAGGAGAGAACGAGTACTGGAGTCCTGCTTTCATTAGTGCCGCCGGGATGGGATGAGTGCCGGACGAGGAATGCAGCACTCGTCGAGTGCACCCAATTCAAAGTGACAGGAACACGCTGCCCGGGGCAGCGGCCCTCTCTTCAGGAGGGTTAGCCGTGTACGGTGACATGATGAGAAAGGCAACCAGAGGATGAGGTCCGCCAACTAGCTGCTGCCACCTTGGACATGGAACAGAGCAGGGTCACAGAGAAGACTACAAAGGGGAGGGGGGACTGACTAAGATTCGGCCCCCAAGATCCCTTACATCGACGCACAGCATGCGCCAATTACAATTGACGCTGCAAAGCGCCAACAAAAACGCTTGCGTAAGCCATCTACCCCGACGCGGTTGGGTGTTCTAGCCCTTAAGAGTCTCGAATTCAGCCCCCAGATGCGTGAAAATATCTACAATACAAACGCTTAAGCTCGCTCAGTTTTCCCTGCAACAATGCTCTAAACGTTCACACGATGGAGACTACAACTGCAAAAAGTGGGTCTTCGAAGACGAAGAAGACATACGAGGATGTGAAACAAGGGATCAGGCAACTGTATCCTCCCGAGGACTCCAAAATTACGCCCAATGTGGAGTAAGGCAATTCTGCTTCAACTTCAAAATGACGAGAACAGTGTTAATTCGATATCCTCAGCATCGTTTTTGTTCCTGGCCTAGGCGGCGATCCCATCGAGAGCTGGAAGTCCAAAACCAGTGACTTCAACTGGTCTTCAGACAAGAATGGGATACCAAAGGACTTCCCAAGCGCACGCGTACTGCTATATCAGTACGAATCCGCCTTCCACGGTTCTCTCAAAGTAGAGAATTTCATCGACAACATCGCTCGCGGACTCCTGCATAGCTTGCAAGGTAAGCGTGAGGTGCACAAGGACGAAAAGCAAGGGGGCCGCGCAACGGTGTACTTTCATCGCCCTATTGTGTTCATCGGGCACTCAATGGGCGGCTTAGTGATTGCCAAAGCAGTGACGCTCATGGATGCGCTGCGGACGACTTTTCCAAAGATGCTGGAGGCGACGACTGGATGCGTGTTTTTTGGGAGTCCGTTTCGTGGAGCGCAGGCAGCATCTGTGGCCGCCTTGTTCGCACAGGTCGGTGAGAGGTTCGGCATGGCAACGACGTCGAAACTACTCGACCTTATGAGGCCCGAAGATCCAAGTCTAATGGAGCTGCGAAGCGAGTTTTTACGCCTCGTCAACGAGCTGAGCACCAAGATCGGACTATTCTGCTTTTGGGAAGAACAGAGTGTCGACGTGGCGAAGATGGGCGCGGAATTCATCCAGAAAGCTACTGGCGCTTCTGCGTCCATCTCTGCGAGTGTATCGGGAGGCTTTTATAGTCTGTTCAAGAAGGCGAGCGGGCCTATCAAAGTGGTCGAGCGGGATTCGGCGACATTCGGGGATGTGGGTGTGCCGAACTTGGGCTTGAGCAGTGATCATCGCGGTCTCGTCAAATTTGAGAGTTTTAAGGATTCGAGGTACGAGCTTATGCGTGATCCGTTGAAGAGAATGATACACGAAGCGCCGTTGAACGCGAAGGTATGTGTGCAGATCTGTCAACGGCCTAGAGACTCGTAACTTACAAGTGCGCAGAACAGATTGAACTCAACACGCGATATCGACTTGGACGCCATCAGGAACCTCACCGATATCCTCGGTGGTGAATCCGTCTCCAGGAAACGGAAACAACTTGAGCAGAAATTCACTTCATCATCCTGGATTCCCACGGAAGCGGAGTTCTTGTCTTGGCTATCAAAAGATGCCGCTACCGAAGAAGACATCGAGGAAGTTAAGCATGGTGACTGCCTATACATCTGCGGCGCCGAAGGCCGCGGCAAGACCGGCTCCACCATTGCAGCCCTTAAGGAAGTCGAAGACCTAATCCGCATCGACGCCGAAAAGAACAGCGGAAAACCGCCCATCCTGCTCGTATACTACTTCTGCGATCCTGCGGCCGAGCCTACGGCTGAGGAGCTGCTTAAGTCGCTCGTACTGCAAATGATTCAGAGACAGTACTTATTCGTCTCGTACGCGAAGCAGTTTAGCAAGCGTAAAGAAAAGAAAGCTGTCTCGCTATCCGTGGAGAATCTTTGGCAGTGTCTGCAGGACATGCTCACCGATAGCACGGCGAGCAGTATGGTATACTTTGTCATCAACAATCTGCACACACTTCCCGAAGACTCAGTGTCGACGAAGAAGCTGTTAGAGTTGATTAAGGACGAGCTGGAAACCATGAATAGCGAAGAGGTCAAGCGTTCCGCAGTCCGCTGGATGTTCACATCCCGGGCCGCTAAAATTAACATCGAAGAAAACATACGGATAGCCAACATCCACCTCATCGACCTAGAAGACGATAAGTACGCCAACCAAGTCCAACTCGAGCTGCGCAAGCACGCGCGCGACAAAATCGCCGCGCTCGAAAAGGAGAAAAGGTATAAAAAGGATCTCGCGTATTTTGTCTCCAGCCTCATCGGACACCGCGCGCAGACGACGGGTTGGATCGACCTGACTTGTATCCAGCTGCAGGAGCTACCCGAGACGGAGAGCGCAGTCAAGGTGAGACAGACACTGAAAAGCCTGCCGCAGAGCCTAGACGATATGCTGGACAAAGCGTGGGAACAGATTTTTGACTCGGAACCGCGTGCGGACGACATCAAAGAGATGTTGCGATGTCTCGTGGTGACGTACGAAGATCCAACGCTGCAGGAACTAGCCGTCCTCACGGGTCTTGCACCAGACGAACTAGGAGCGGATGAGTTACGCGAGCTCATTGGGAAATGTCCTTCGTTCCTCGTGCTGGAGGGGAAAGACATCGAGGCCAAGGTCTGCTTCAAGAACGATCTGTTGAAGCCACACTTGCTTTGTAACGTCGACAAGCTACTGGGCCTTTCTGAAGATGAGATGAAATGGCAGCACGGAGAGCTTGCGCTTCGCTCATTTGAGCATTTGGTCGAAAGGTTTGATGTAGACGACCCGCATGCTGCTGAAGGGGAAGGTGATGCAGCGTCAACTGAGGATACGAAGGGCGGGGCTGAAGAGAGCGGGAAGACTGAGGACGAGAACGACGATGACGAAAGCCAGGACGAAAATGAAAAAGGCGAAGACGACGACGACGATGAAGACGAAGACGACAACGATGATTCCAAAGACTCCTGCACTCTTGCCGAAAAGCCAGCCATCACCGCATTACCGTACACAGTCAAAAACTGGCTGCACCATGCGTCCAAGGCCACCCCAGAGCTGGCCGAAGACATCAGCCATTTCGAAAGCTTCTGGAAGGCCAGATCGCGCATCCGACTCCACTGGCTAAAGCAGTACGATTACCTAACAAACGCTTTCTTGCAACTCAAATGCGATGAAAAGTTGACAGCCTTGCATGTCGCCGCTTCTATCGGCTACAAGCAGTTGGTCAGCTCTTTGATCAAGAACGGCTATGAAGCCGAACTCAACGTGTGCGATAGCTGGGCCAATACTGTAGGTTTCTGGTCCTGTACTTCCCCCGCCTTAATATACATACGCATCTGATTACTGATTTCAACATCCTAGCCACTCCATCTCGCAGCCTTCTTCGGCCGCCCTAATATCGTCGAGGAGCTCGTCTTCCGAGGCTGCAAAGTAGACCAAGGCATTGAGACCAACAACGCAACTCCCCTCTGCATGGCCGCGTTGCGGGGCAACATCAAAGTTATGACGATGCTGCTCGACGGCAAGGCGGATCCCAGCGCCGTCAGCGAGATACAGGGCTGCGTGCTCCTCTCCGCCATCGACTCGGGCAGTCTCAATGCCGTCAAGTTACTCGTCGAGCGCGGCGCCGCACTCACATACGACCCCGACAAGTCTTTAAGTCCGCTTGGCCAAGCCGCCGGGCAGCCGGACCGCGCTATTTTCGACTACCTTATCGGTGTCGGCGGTGAAAAGTTTGAGCCACATGACTACGGGCTGGCTTTGGATGCGGCGGCTGATGCAGGCAACGCGGAGGTCTTTACGGATCTTCTCGAGTACGAGCAAGAGGAAGAAGCCCTGAACGACGCCCTCTTCTCCGCGTGGTACGATAACAACTGGAATATCGTCGAGATCCTGCTCGACAAGCACACTGGCCTAGACGTCGACGATACCTTTGAGGAGCTGGCCACCGGAACGGAAGACCAGGACGAGCTGCTCAAGAAAGTGTGGGCATATGCGGATGGGTCCATCAGTGCTGAGGTCGTTGGTACCTCCTTGTATGAGGCCACCGACAAGGAGAAGGAGTCAACAGTAAAGATTCTCCTTGAACTCTGCGAAGCGGATCCGAACGCAGCGCTCGGAAAAGAGTGAGCTTCCCTACATCAAAGAGCCGACCAAAGCAATCGCTAACAAATACCAGTTACGGGAACGCCTTGACGGCAGCCGCTTACGACGGCACGCTCCCAATCGTCAAGCTCCTACTAGACCACAGTGCAGACCCAAACTCGGAGCACGGCTGGCCCCTGCAAATCGCCGCCGCAGCAGGCCATGGAGATGTCGTCAAGCTGCTGCTCGAACACGGCGCCGACCACAACAACAACACCACCAACAGCGACTTCTCCCAGGGCACCGCGCTTCAAGCCGCCGTGGAAGCGGGCAAAATCGACATGGTCGCCCTCCTCCTCTCCTCAGGCGCCGACGTCAATCTCGGCGCAGGAGACCTCGCACCCCCCATCTACGCCGCGACTGAAAAAGCCGAAAGCGAGATCGTCAAGATCCTCGTCTCCCACGGCGCCGAGCTCAACATCCTAGGGGGCGCAGAGCAATCCGTCCCACTCATCAACGCGGCCATGTACATGCACCAGGCCGACCTCAAAGTGCTCGTCGACGCAGGCGCCGATGTCAACAAGCCCGACGTCGACGGCGACACGCCGCTCATCATCGCCGCTGTGTGCGGCGAAGCCGACTCGGTCGAGTTCCTGCTACAGAACGGGGCCGATGTGCTGCCTGTGTCGAAAACGCGGGGCATCAATGCGTTGCAGGCGGCGTTGGAGGCGGATAATCGGCGGTGCTTGGAGTTAATGATTAACCATGTGTCTGAGCTGTTGTTGAAGGATGCGGAGATTGCGAAGAAGATTTCTGGGGGGAGGGGGAAGGGAAAGGTGCAAGGGGAGGGTGAGTCACCTGCGGAAGAGAAGGACGGGGAGGAGCAGGATGAAGATGAAGGGCAGAAGGAGGAAGAAGAAGAGGAAGAAGAGGAGGAGGAGGAGGGAGAGGAAGACTGAGTTTGTGAAGTACGGATGGTTCCATTTGAAGTTCCTTGGGCGCCTCTGCTTAGTGTGGCGGATGGAGCAAGGCAAATTTACAAACGTCTTGCATAAGATAGTTGCAAGGACAAATATGAATGCAGAACTACCCTGAGTGAGATCTGGAGTGAAGATAATGGTATGTGCTTTTCTTCATTCACGCTCACAAATGTTCTACCATGACTAAGTCATCACATTACAGTAAAGCCGCAAATGCAATCTCGCCTTGCACGAGTGAGTGAGACTGCAAAGCACAACCTCACCCACCCAACCAAGAAACCCATATTCGCCGACCATGAAAATCCACCGCAAGAAACTTCTCATCTAAGCCTGAATGGCCCTCCCCAACGCACCACCAGTAAACTGCTGATTCGGTCCACCGCCGCCACCGCCCCGGAAGTTGCCGCCTCCCCTGCCGCCTCCTCGGCCACGGCCACCACGTCCACCGCGGCCGCCTCGTCCACCAGGTCCACCAGGTCGCTCAAACGCGTGAGCCGTGCCTTGTGTTCGCTGCTCGAGCGTCTTCTCGTTCGACTCGATCAAGCCAGACGCCTTATCCGCCAAGCTGAGCGACAGAGTCTGCAGTCTTGAGAGCTCCACGCCCTTTCGGAAAATGATGGCCGAGTGAACCTGATCCAGCGCGGCAGCAAGCTCCTCATGCGAGATCATCTTAGAGACGACAGCTGAGACCTTGCGCTCCGAGAGATCAAACATGGATGCCAGAGTGGCGATGGAAAGAGTGTCGTAGAAGGGGGCGTAGGTGAAGAGGTACGTTCGCAGACCCTCTTCTTGAATCTGCTCGGAAAGCATCTCCTTGATCTTTTCCGCGTTCGCGATGAGTTCCCAGATCTTGATAGAGTTGATGAACTCCGCGGCTTTCTTCCATTCGCCTGCTGAGAGGGCCTTGGAAGCCTGCATGACATGGTCACGCGTGTTCTCTGGCGGACCGGTGAAGATCTGGCGCTCATGGTACTCTAAGAGACGACGGTAGGTCTTGCTGATGACGCGCTTCCGGATGTCTGGTGATGAGCCGACCTGTGCGAGGAGAGGAATCTCGAGAAGCATGGAGCAGGTCAGGTAGACGCACTCTAGTAACTCGAGGTTGATGTGCATGTGGAAGGGAAGTTGTCGCTGGCGCTCGAGACGTTCCTGTTCCGGCGAGATCTGAGAGTATCGCTGAAGCTGGAGACCTTGCGCAAGGAGCTCCTTCTGCCTGTTGCTACCGCAAATCTCCTGTAACGAAGTTTGTGCCTCATAGACCAAGCCTGCGCGGAATGCACATAGACCGACCTGAACAAGAGCGCGGTTGAAGAGGATCTGGGTGTTCACGTCAAAGTTGCTGATCGTCTCCTGAAGATGCGACATGAGCATCATGTCACGGGCCTTGTAGTACTGCTCGTGCAGAGCCAGGAAGTAGATCTGGCACAGCATGGCCCTGGCTCGGATGATACCCTCGCTGTTTTGAAAGAGGTATGTGCAAAGTGTCTGGACAAGGGAGGTAGTGTCGTTGGAGATGGCGCGGGGTGTGATTTCTGAATCGACGTTCTCACCAATGGCCTTCCAGGTGTTGGCCTCCAGGATCGTAACGACTTGTGAGGGCTGTGGATGTTAGCGTTGGATAGACATGTCATAACATGGTACGTACCTTGAAGTAGACGTGCTCCAGTCGCCGCATGACTACTCGGTTCAGCGACTCTTGTGGCAGCTCCAAAGCAGCGTTCTTCTTGAGGCCCTCAACATAGACTAGGGTGCGAACCAGCGCGGAGTACAGAGAGGCCTCATCGGTCAACCTATCAATATACTCGGATGTGTGAGGATCGATGTGCTGGAGGGACCGAGTGAGCTCATCGTCGAGCCTCTCAACGAAAGACACGGTGCTGCCAGGAATCTTGAAGACCTCGCCCTCAGTGATGGTCGGCGGCTTGTCATCGTCTTCCCACTCCTCGGCGTTCTCGACAACAACGATGTCCTTGGTGCTCTCGAGCGTGTTGAGCAGCTGGATAAACTCCTGTTGTGCGCTAGTCAAATGTCAGTCGTAGCTCTGTAGGACTGTAATGGTAACGCTTACTTCTTCCACTGCTCCTGAACCATCTGGTTGCCAGTGCCTGACGTCAGATCGAACCGTGTTGAGATGAGCGTCAACAGGATGCGAATCCTCTGGTAGTCGGAAACAGCCACCTCAAGCAGCTTCTCCAGCGTCCGGATGTGCTCCATCCGGTCTGTGTTCTTGCGACCTCTCTGCTCCACGATGGACCGCAGATGCTTGAGGATGCTCTCCGGAGTGTACAGCACCGCCCTTCCACCCGCGCCCACCATGGTGAAGCCTTCCTCGTCCGCCTCAACAACAGCGCCGGCGTCGAGGGGAACTGTCTTGGCCACCCTCTTCTTGGTCTTGGGTGCCTCCACAACCTCTTCCTCGCGCATGAAGGCATCCTTGTCTGCCCGGTACGCATCAATCTCCTTGGCGTACTCCTTGTTGTTCTTGCGAATCTTCTGGCGGACAGCGTTGATACCGCGCGTGTTGGTAGCGTTCATCTTCTTGGGCGTAACCTTTTGCTTCTCGAGCGTCTCGTTCATGACCGTCTCGAGGTCCGCGATGGCCTGGATGTAGACCTTGGGCGTCTTGTTCTCGTTCTGCTTGACCAAGACAGGGATCTGGCGGTTCAGCTTGTCGAACACTGTGTGCCCGCGTTAGCATCGTCCTCCAAAAACCATCGAGGCATGACCCCGCATCTTCCACCTTTCCTCCCGCCACACCGTTAATACTTACGGTCTTGAATAACAGACCAGTCGTTGATCTTCTCCGCATTCTCAATACTCCGCACCGTTCCCTCCAGCTCCTGGAACCGCTTGTCTTTCGCACTTTTAAGCACCTTTGTCCCATCATCCTCATCGCTCTCGCTCTCGCTCTCGGCGTCCCTCAGGAAACGGTTCGCTCCAGTCGCAGAGCCGTCGGAATCCGAGTCGTCGGAGTCTCCATCATCGTCGGAATCAGAGTCCTTCTCGGACTTCTCCGCTCCTGACTCTTCCTCAGAGTAGAGCTCCTCCTCGGCCTCGGAGGACTCGTCGCTGGAGCTGTCGCTGGCTGCGAAGAAGCGCGACGTCATATTGGCGGGATGCGAGGTTTCTCGGGTGTGGTTGACGGGGTTCGAAGGTCGCCGGGTGTGGGAAAGGTGCGCGAGCGCTTGAGTTGTTCCTGACAAGCTATCACGCTTGCGGTTGTACTTCGCCTTTGAATTTTAGTCTTGGCATCGACTCAAAGTGGGATGTGGTCCAAGCGCCAAATTCACGTGCGGGGCAATTCACAGCCTGTGTCAACGGGGCGAGTTTTGCCACTAACTCTGGAGCCACATAGTCAGACGGGAATATGAGCTTCCCTGGTTTTTGGCCGACCGTTGAGTCACGCTCCTGAGGTGTGAGCTCAGACCGGAGCAACACTGAACCATCACTGCGAATGCAAGTACCAAAGTCTTGCCGTTTGCAGACGCAACACGGCCGGTATAGCCATATGAATGCTAGTAAAAGTACACATGCCGCCCACCCCCATCAATGCAGCCTACCCTACCCGCCTGATCAATGCGACAGGATAATCGAGAAAGACCATTCCCACATCAGGCCGTCAAATACGTGAGGTCCATTCAACCGCCCAGTTCACCCAGCACATTGACTCATCCATCCCAATCGACTACGTATCATACCGCCATGGGTCTCCGCCAATCTGACTCCGCCTCCACACCAGCCACTTGGAAGTAGCCTCCATCGTCAGCGGTCCGAGTAGGAAAGGAAAATGATGCAATCTGATGCCGCGAGCAAGCCAAACGGCTCGCCCATCGACGCTTATCGACCGTGTCTAGGCGCTTGTCGGTTGGTGCGTGCGGAGATATACTGATCGAGCCCGAAGCAACGCCTGAAGATGGATATGAAATGCGAGAAGATCTCGGCGTGTCGGTGGGGGAAGATGTGATTGCACACAATAAGACGACGACATGCATCATCGTTCGAAGTATGAAGATACGGGAGCTAAAGCTTCTCGCGTCACTGCCACTGATGCTGATTCATGAAACCCTCCTCGAGTGTCCTATCCTCCAGATTTCGGATGAAGTTCCGCTGGGTCTGACCGGCTGCTCGTGAGCCTCTTCTCCTTGCGCTACCGCCTGCACTGTCTGGCGCACCTTCAGGCGGTGGCGGATAATACGCAGGGGAAGGCTGCAACCGAACCGGCGCGTTGGGGTCTAAGTGGCTCATGACCCTTTGCAAAGCAGGTGGAATGCCAGACTGTCCAGACTGTTGCTGATCCATAGTGGACGCGCGCTGTCGACCCGCACGAGTCGTTGCCTGCGCGTACAGATTCTGCGGCTGGTTGTACTGCCGTGGCTGTTGCTGCGGGACCATGTTCAATTGTTGTCCATACGCGGGCTGCGCAGGATGCTGTGCAGGATAGGGTGGAGGTGCACCCTGTTGGTTTGGCGCGTACATGTTGTTGTTGTACATTGCGGGTGTCTGGACATGCGGAGTCTGTCCAGGGGCGTATTGACCCATCTGCATGTTAGCATACGCTTGGGTCTGGGCCACCTGTTGTGCCTGTTGCTGTGCCACGACAGCTTGCTGTGCCTGGGCGCGCTGTTTGCTCATGCCTTCGTAACGCTGCTGCTCCTGCACTCCTGGCGCGGGTGATCTGTTGGACGATGATCGCATGGCCATCGGTGGCACGAACGGCCCCGTGAACTTCTGCTGTGTGATGAAGGGATGCTGTTTGGCTTGGTTCGGAGTCCACCGTTCGAGCGGATTGAGATTCAACAACCCCTGAGCAAAATCGATGAAAGCGTATCGGTTTTGCATTTCTAGGACTGTCAGTCACCAGCATCAAGTACTCTCAAAGCACTGCTTACCTCGCTCGATTTCGGCTGGCTTCATGTTCTTCCGCGGCATCGGATAGTTCTTCACTATCTCCGGTAACGTTGTGGCGGAGAAGTACTTCTTGCTAGGCTGTTCCTTCGAGCCGTGCTCTCTAGAGTACTGCTCCATCGTCTTCAGTCGGTATGCTCTTCTGCCATACTCGTCGTGTGTCTTTTCGAAGAACTCCCCAGACTGCTTGCCCATTTCGAGCATCCATGTCGGCGGCAAGTTGAGCATCTCGGTAATTCTCGCAACTTGGTTGTATTCAGAAGAGCCGGGGAAAAGTGGCAGTCCAAGGAACAACTCGACTACGATGCAGCCCAAGGACCACATGTCGATTGCTGCGGAATATCTTCACTGAAGTTAGGATCTCCTATCATCATACAATCGCTGGTTACTTACGGCAATCCGAGGAGTACCTCGGGTGATCGATAGAACCGCGACTGGATGTAAGTGTACACTGTCTGTCGTTCGTCGCATGCCGAACCGAAATCGATGATCTTTATGATTGGGCTCTCAAGACTACACGCTATTAGCCAAGCGCGTGATAGACATACTGGTGACTTACTTCTTCAACAGGATGTTCTCAGGCTTCAGATCACAGTGTATCAACTTTGCTTTCCCTAGCAGAGCCAGACCATTGAGCAGCTGCTGTGCAAATACACGGACCAGCGTGGTCGACAGACCACGGAATTGGTTCTGCTTGATCAGCTCGTACAGATTGACGCTCAACAGCTCAAACACCAGACAGAGATGCTGCCTGTGGATGAACGTGTCCTTGAGTCTCAGCAGATGATGATCGTCGTTCTTGTCCATCTGCTTATTTAACTGTACCCCTGTTAGCAAGGCCAAATCGCAAGTTCGAGATGCCTACCAAATCGAGCACCGAGACCTCCATCATGCTCTGGTTGAAGTAAGCGGTTCTGTTCTTGATGACCTTCACCGCAACCACCTCCTGCGTCTTTAGATTCTGGCATTTCACCACCTGTCCGAAGGTTCCTTGTCCAAGCACATCCAAGATCAGATATCGATTCTTGTGCCCTGCGTCTTCCGAGCCCAGGATATCGTTTACGTAGAGAATGTAGTCGCTATCTTCGTTATCGTAGCCATCGTTCTTGACTCCTTTGCTCGGTTTCGTGAGGACCCGGCGTGGGTTGCGGGACGATTCGTATTTGAAGCCGGGATTGCATATCCTGTACGTCGCGGGGAGGTGCGTTGTCAGCGCTTGCAAGGGCTAATCTGTTGTCAGTTTTCCCCAATGAAATCGAAAGATGCCACCAACACTGATGAAGCCGCCCTCCGGGTGAGCGCGGCGAAACGGCGGCTGCGTGTTGATCTTCGGTTGCAGATCAGCCGTGTTCGCGCATTTGTCGAACTTGGGCACCGGCCCCGGCCCCATTGGCGGCAGCTGAGGAGGATTCGGGTTTACGACGCGCGGCGATCGCGCTTCTCTATTGTACACGGCGTTGAGCTGGGCCGTCGCCGATTGCGGGTAGAAGCTCTCGGGGCTCATATTGGATTGTAAGGGTGGTAGTTGGGGCGCGTTAGGACGGGTGGCTGCATTATGTGGTCAGTACGCTGGCGCTTAATTTGCTTATTCGAACTCCCGAGACCTACCCGGTGGGGAATAATAGCTGTTCGCGGGCGACATGTAGGGATTGGTCCGCGTTGGGCTCTGCCTGCTGCTCTGTGGCTGCGGCTGCGTCTGTGGGGAGAAGCTCGTGTAGTTCTGGCCGCCTGGTTGCGCGGGCCCGCTGTACGGGGACGTGGGCGAGAGGTTCATGGGCGAGTACCTACGCGCGGCGGCGCTCTCCTCCTGCTGCACCTGCTGGAGAAACTGCTGCGACTGGCGGTTCTGCTGGTTGGCGCGCGAGGCATTGAACTTGGGCTTGTACGGGTCCGCATCCTCCATGGGCACATCGCCATCGACGTCGTTGTATGCTGGGCCCCGGCTCTGGGGGCCGCTAGGCGAGGGCAAGGCCGCCATGGAGTTGGACCGCGAGGGCGCCGTGGGCGAGGCGTAGGTGTCCTGCTTTATCTGCGGCGGCATGTTGGGATCCCGGGGATGCTGGGGGCTCGCTATGTCGTGAGGAGCATACCGCGACTGGCGGCTCGCAGTGGCCGGGTCGGAGTAGGCGGTCCACTGCTGGTCCATTGCGATGGGCGGCTGCGCGAGGAGAGGGGTCGGGGGGTGCGGGAGGTTGGGTAGACAGCCGACTCAGCTGTGACGCAGTTAATGCAAGCTGTGCATGCCGAATTGCGCCGCAAGAACAGAAGGATAGCAGCTCCAGAGGATGAGGGGCGGCGCGGGTGCGACGACGGGCGGACCTAGGGCGTCGACAGGCGTAGAACGTGCGTGCGTGGGTCTCGAGGCCGATGGGGATGGAGTCCGCCAGACGCGGGGGTGGAAGTTACCGTGTGCCACGAGCTGCGCCTAGATGCGCAAGCGTCGGTGACGAGGGACGGCGGGCGTTCACGCCGTAGGGGAGAGCGCGCGGTAGGGTAGGACGTGGAGAACGAGGTGAAATGGATGTCGGTTTGGGCTCGCTGTCTGTAGCGTTGGCACAACCGCATCTGATGTGCCAAGCAATTCGGACACTCGTGCATCCGCCCAATGTCCAGATCAGTCCGCATTTTGACCCATCGAGCCTTTGACCACTACTTTGATATTGACTACCTTTTTGACTTCGACGGCCCCCTACTTGACCGCACTGTGCACACAGTCTAGCTTGTTGTGCTTAATTCATCACCAGATGAAGCCAGCCACAGCCAGCTCAGCCACAAGCACGATACCGCACCACTCGGACGCGCCGTGCGACAAAGAAATCACCTCATCGGCGGTTTCAATTGACTCTGCAGAAGTTTATTCAATTGGATGGATGAAAGTATTTCAAGACGAGAAGGCTTTCTTGTCCACCTAGCCTATCGTCTAGTAAATGGAATTGTCGAGGCCGTAACAACTCTTTGCGAGGCATGAGACCCTCTCCTGAACGAGATCCCTAAAGGAATCCAACACGATAGAAGTTTTGACCCCGTACATAAAAAGAAACAGGCCGGGATAGTTGCACCCGCAGCCTCGAAACCAATAAGCTCACGACTCAGCTGACGCAGCGCCAGCTACCTAGTTACGCAGCTCCTCATACCCCAACGTGTCAATCCCACTCCACGCCCCAGTCTTCGAGAAGATGTTCCTCACCATCTCGCCACCTCGGTTCGCAAGAATAGAAAGAAGCGAATCGCTCAGCTGTGTCCCAATATCAGCACATGTACGGAGATTGAATTTTCAGAACGGGAGGAGCACTTACACCATGCGTGCTCTCACAGCATCCCTGCAGCCACACTCCAGCGTCTTCGCTGATTATCTTGTCCTGGAATTGCATCTTGTAGTCGCGGCCGACTTTCCATTTCGTACCCTGCAGGTCGCCGCCAGGCATGAGATGTCTGGCATCTTTGAGTAGTGTCTCGTGGAGGTCGCGGTGGTAGCCTGTGGCCACGAATACGGCGTCCACATCCAAGATTTCCGATCGCTCTTCCTCATCTGGCACATCTGACAGGTACAGCGGACTTCGGTCTTGGACATGCAGGCGAATACCGCCCTTTGCCACAGGCGATTCCTCGACGTTAGTGACGCAGCGGTAAGGCATGATGCGGTGGGCCCAATGCTTTTCTGCTTCAGGAGAGTTGCCGTAGCGAACTCGTTGCAGGTACAGTGTTTCGTAGATGTGTTCGAGGAGGTTGAGGCGGACAACGCCGTAGTTGGTGCTCTTGTCTTCCTTGATGGAGGCTTCGCGGCGAGTGGGCTCGCGGCTGAAGGTGCTGTCTACCCTTGCTGGGTTGAAGATTTCGTTCACGCTTTGTCATTTCAGTAGTGCACTTCGATTGTTCAGGACAATACTTACAATGGCGAGTCATCACTTGGACGCAGAGCACCTCCCTTGATCAGTAGCCGCGTCCTCGCATGGGGGTAGTGCGTGTGGATAAAGTCAAAGATCTCGGCCGCACTCTGTCCGTTTCCGACAACGGCAATATTGTACGGCCGGTGAAGATCCTGCAAGATCTTCGTAGAGATGAAAGAGAACTTGGACGAGTGATTGACCCTGGGATGGTTGCTGGGAAACGGCAGTGGAAGATTCGGTCTACCGCCTGCGGCAACGACGACATGTTTCGTCCGGCGTGACTCTAGCTGACCAGTTTGCAGGTTCTTTGAGACGACGGTGAAAGTCGTGATCTCTCCGCTTCCGCTTAGCGACTTCTCTGGTATCACCTTGACGGCCTCCTGGTCGTACTGGACCACCTCCTCAAACCAGCCTGCGCACCACTTCATGTAGTCCTCGTACTCAATTCGCTGCGGAAGGAAGGTATCCAAGTTGCAGAACTCTATCAAGCGATCGTTTTGGTGTAGGTAGTTGATGAACGTGAACTCGCTGCGAGGATTTCGGAGGGTTGCCATGTCCTTCATGAAAGTGATCTGCATCCGCGCTCCGGGAAGAAGCATTCCAGCGTGCCATGCAAACTGAGATTGCTTCTCCAGAAACGCAACCTTCGGTGGCCGGGTTTGCAGGCCAGGCATGTCCAATGATGGATCTGATCCGTCCACTGCATCATGCAGAGCTACGGCGATGGCCAAGGATGCAGGACCAAACCCGACACATACCAAATCATGTAGCTCTTCCTCTGGGGTGTAACGAAGATGTGACCGGTTCTCGAACGCAGGAAAGTGACTTTCGTCTAAGCCGTTCACCGCGAAGCCAGTGAAGGCTTCTTGAACGGACGGGGCAGCGGCTTCGGGTGTCCCCATCGGTAGTTCGGCGTGAGGTGCCATGAGATCGTGTGTAATGGAGTAATGGTAGACAATCTGTCTCTTGACGTCAGCGTCGAGATGGAGGGTCGCACAAACTCATGTTTGCTTACTGGTTACTTTAATAGGTCCACCGAGACACAACAACAATTGTCAATCCTCACTTTGAGATTTATCGCCCTGTTTATTTGGGATGTACAGTTGCTCTGTATGCGTTCGAAAGACAGAAGTCTGCAGTGATCTGTCAGTGGCCTGGTAGACAAACGATGACGTTCTAGATCGCGTAGGGGACGAATTGGGTGGTGTTGCAGGAAAGCAAGACCTACTTGTGCGAAAAACTGACTGGAATAAAAAGCAAAACGATGACAGAATAGCACGTAGATCAGTTTGCGACTGTTCGTCTCAACTTCGAAGAGATCAGAGGATGGCGCCCAATACTCTTGTAGCCACACCGGCAGCTAATGAAACCCACGCGTCCGCCAAACCTGTCCACTCTTCTGAGCCATGTTGCAGGGTCCTCAGCCGACAATGGTGCGATGGTGCCAGTCACAGGCCTTGCATCTCGTAACAAGCCGGCACTGAGACTCGCGTATGTTCTCAGATGCCTGATCATGTCGGTCGACGTAAGGATCCTCAAGGATCCTCAATCTAATCGCCGGATCAGATAAAAGTGCTGTGCTAGGTACAGCGAAGTAACGCCGGCTTAGAGCGGGTGACGACAGCAGAATTTTCCTGCCGCCCCGCAACGCTTGCCCACAACTTGCCGTCCTGCTGCAAATGCGCGCGGGATGCCCCGCTGCCAAGGCAATCCTCACGAGTTATCAGATGTGATTGATTAGATTAGATGAAAATTTGCACTGCGATCTCGGAGTCGGCTCGGCTTTGGTCATCGAACTGTGATCAACCGACACCAACCATCACCGCGCATATGCAGGGCTCACCGATGCTCCTGCTAAGCACGGCTAGTCGAATCTCATTTACTGGCCCCACGCGCTCCGTTCGTGCATGCTTTTAATGACGCGTGTGGCTGCAACGTTAGCTTCGGGGCAAGGACCGTCGATGTAGAAGGAGCCCCTTACAGCTCGAGAAATCTCCTTGGCTCGTTGGGATGGGACTGACGTCCCGGCCGTACATCGTGCGTGGGTTATAGAATCGTAAAAAAAGTTACGTGTAGTAACAGCTTCATGCATGACATTGCCAATCCTCGCAAGCTAGGCTGGCATCTGAGACATACGTCGACCCACCAACGCCTCGTTCTCAATATCGACACAAACTAGAAATACATATGAACTGTACACTCCCCATTAGTCGAGCTCCTGGGCTGCCACCATGGCTGAATAGATACCCCACGACGCCACCAGCTCATCGTGTTTGCCTTGCTCAACGATCTTGCCGTTCTCAAAAACAAAGATGCGGTCCGCATGCTGGACGCTAGCCAGTCGGTGGGCAATCATGATCGTAGTGCGTCCTTTCGACGCGGCCGCGATCGCTCTCCGTATTTGTCTCTCGGTATTGGCGTCCAGCTGCGAGGTGGCTTCGTCAAGAAGCAAGATCTCCGGATCGCGGATCAGTGCTCGAGCAATGGCCAGCCTTTGACGCTGCCCGCCAGAAAGCTTGGAGCCGTGGGCACCAACTTCAGTGTTGTAACCCTCTGGAAGGCTCATGATGAAATCGTGGAGCTCGCACTTCTTTGCGACCTGCATAATGTCGTCGTCGGTAATGTCGACGCCAGGTTTCGCACCTAGCCCAATATTGAACTTGACCGAGCCAGGAAAGAGATCAGGCTCCTGTTCTACAAGCCCGATCCGCGCTCTGTGCGCCTCCACATTCTCCTCCCGTACATCCTGGCCGTCAACCAAGACCTGACCGGCAGTAGCGTCGAAAAACCTCTCGATCAAATGCACCGTACTGGACTTCCCAGCACCAGAGCGGCCCACAAACGCTACATATTCGCCAGATCGAATCGAGAACGAGACGTCATTCAGAGCCGCTACGTCGGGTCTGGTCGCGTAGTGGAGGCTCACGTTTCGAAACTCGACTTCGCCCTTCCTGTCAGTGTCTGGCTGGGTGTTCAAAACAGCCCCGGTCCCAATTGTTCCGTTTACGTTTGTGCCTTCTGCGATTGGTGAATCGATAATCGTTGGTCTCTCATCGTGCAGAGCGAACACGCTTTGAGCCGCCGTCTTGGCCCGTGTGATCTCCGGGGCGAGACTAAAAAGCTGTCCCGCGGCTTGTGCCGAGAAAAGAACAGCAGGAAGGACAGTGAAAAACTCCCGTTGTCCGTAGTTGCCCTTGCGCACTTGTTGAGATCCCCTAGATGCTTGTTTAGTAGATATACGCAAGATCGGGGCCATAGGCTAGAACATACCACCAATAGGCGAAAGCGTATACAAAATACGTAATCGATAGAGCAAACGACAGCAGGATGTTCCCGAGCATGCTGAATCTCAAGCTCTCTTGGTAGGTCTGAGCAATAGCGTTTTTGTACTTGCGCATGAAATGCTCTTCTCTGCCCAAAGCGGCAACTGTTTGGATCGCAGCACATGCTTCTGCGGCCAATGCCGCAGCAGCATTGTATGCTGTCTGCTGGCGTTCTTCCGCCTTGGCTAGAATGCGCAGACGGAAGAAACCCGCGAGTAGCATGACGGGTACCCCTGAGAGCAGAACGATAGCAATCTTCCAAGCCACGATATGTGCCAGAACGATACCGCCGAGTACTGAAGTCAAGATAGTGAAGAATGTCCCCAGAATGATGCCGGAAAGGCCGCTGATGTTTCCGCTGTCTGTGCTCAGCTTTGCCATGAGATCGTGATGCGAATGCCCAGGTTTAGAGAACCACGCCATGTCTTGTATGAGCACTGTCCTGAACGATACGTCTCTTACACGAACTATCAGATTCTCCGAGACAAGACCAAAGGCTGCACCACCACCGGTACGAGAAAGGAGGGCGACGACTGCCAAAATCAGGAATAAGAGGCAGTACAAGAGAATCTTTGACGTAGTCTGCGGCGCGTTGCTCGTATCGTTGAGAAGCTCTATGAGACTTCCGAAGATTAAGGCTTCCCCAATGGTAATCCCTCCGCTCACGACGGAAGCGAATAGACCGAGGCCAATAGCTGGAGCCTCGCTCCGACTTAGAGCAAAGCATCGTCCGATTAGTTGAAGGGCGTTCTTGTTCACCCGCTGGTTAGGCGGAGTGACGCTGCCCAAGAGCGTGGTTTGGGAAGCTTTGGATTTCAGAGCCCCTTCTTCTTGGATCGTTGCTGCGGTTGAAATCGCGGACGATGAAGAAGAGCGGGCCTGCTTCTTCTTCTCGAATCTCTGCGCCTGGATGAGCTCGGCATATAATCCATCGGCTTTGGAGAGGTCTTCGTGGCGACCTTCTTGCACTACAGCACCATCCTTCATTACGAAAATCTTGTCGGCGTCCTTGACCGTGACAAGTCGGTGCGCAATAATAATCGTTGTTCGTCCGGATGCTGCGGATGTTCGTTTCAGGTTTTCGAGAACAATGGCTTCGCTGGTAGCATCCATAGCGCTAGTATATTCATCCAACAAGAGGAGAGATGGATCGCCGACCAAGGCCCGGGCTAGAGCTAAACGTTGCTTCTGTCCACCGGAAAGCTGCGAATGGTGACCCGAACCGATGATGGTGTCCATACCATCTGGCAAGTGCTCAATGAAGTCGCAATGTGCATCAGAAGCCGCGGCTTTGCATCTCGCGAGGGCTTCAACTTCAGAGATGTCCCCTTCAGGCAACCCAAGCCTGATGTTGTCAAATATGGTTCCAGAAAACAGCGACGGAGTCTGTGTGACCAGAGCAATGTGCGAACGGAGGGATTTGATGTTGAAGTTCCTCAAATCGTTTTGTCCTAGCATTGCTTTGCCTGCGGATGGATCGTAGAGACGAAGGAGGAGAGCCGCGACTGTCGACTTGCCAGAGCCCGATGGACCAACGAGTCCTGTTACCTTCCCAGCGGGAATTTGGAGGTTGACGCCTTGAAGAACACGCTCCGTTGTTCTCGCAGGGTATACGAATGTGAGATCGTTTAGGCTCAGATCTTGCTGAAAGTCTGCCCTCTGCACCGTTTTTCCGTCCGGCGAGTAAACATTGATATCCGCAGTTGGGTGATCCAGGATCTCTGACACAGCTTCTCCAGCTGCCGCTGCCACGGCAAATGTTTGTATGAACGGTCCAAACCGTCCAACGACCATAGACGCGTCGAGGATCATCAACACTACCGCGTAGATTGTGCCGGCCTCTGCACTACCGTGGCGTAAGTGATCGCCGTACCAGAAAGCCAGTGCGTTGGCTGTGTATGCTACAAAGTAAATACTGCCCACCATGGCAGCACCAGCTATGCTCTTTCTCATGCCTGCTCGGAGGGCCTTGCGGAGAAAGCCGATGTGATCCTGAGCTAAGCGGTCGGATATGCCAAAGGCTTGGACAATCTGAACACCCCTGAAAGCACTATCGGCGACAGCAGTTGCTTGTTCAGTAAAGGAGCTGGCCTGTTTAGATAGTTCGGTAACATATTTCGTGCCATAAATGACGATGAAAGACATCGCGGGCACTACTGTGACCAGCCTGTAGTGTGTCAGCTGGTTCTTTGCATGACGCTAGTTGATATGACTTCGGAGCACTGAACATTGCTCATCGGTAGGCTTTTGACGAGAAGAAAGATGGGTTCTTACATTACACCTGCAAGTTTCGCGTTGAGCATGAAGCCAGCGGTGAAAGCAGCGATGAAGTAGCTGATACTCGCTAGAAACACGCCGCACTTCTCCGAAGTCCCGATTTGAATAGCTTGCGTCTTCTCGGTAAGAATGCTGGTGATGTCCGGGGAGACGGTGTCAAAGTACGTTTGATCCATGCCCAGGGTCCTCTCGACAAGCTTCTCTCTCGTCTTCCGGGATAGTCGTTCTCCGACCACAGCCCAGCAGACAGTCCAGCCCCAAGTGATCAGGAAATAGGCCACAGCTACCCCGAGCAGCTCAGCCAACCGAAATCTGAGTTCATCTTCTTGCGGGGGAAAGTCATTGATGATCTTTCCCAAGATGACACTAATAAGGGGCAGAGGCAGCCCTGCAGCAACAGCTAGTAAGACGCCCGAGAAGAGAATGAATTTGGATTCCAGATCGTTCAGAGGTTTGTAAAGCTCGAAATAGGATGTCTTGAAGGGGTTCAGACCCAAGATTTGTCGGATGAACTTTTCGCGGACAACGCCACTTCGTGGCACCTGCCGACCTTCGGGAAGTTGCACCGTCCTCACCGAAGCGAGACCCACGCGCCCATCCCACTGAGAACCTTGAGGCACTGGACCCTGGACATCATGCTCGGCTCCGTGTAGCAAATGTCGTTCGGATGCATCATCTACAAGGTGTTCTCCGAGGATAACATTGTGCGGAATCGCCGGTAGCGCCTGGTTTGCGTCCATGAACGATCAAACGAGAGAAGAAAAGCAAAGAAAAAGTTACAAGGAACGGATGGAAGGAAAGCGCATCGTGTCGTTCAACTGTCGATGGCAAATTACGGTCCCAAGGCCACGCGCCAAGGCTGCCTGCAATCCGAGCTTGGACTCCTGACTCGAGAGCCTCAGATTGCTAAAACTTGGCATTTGCCATCTGTAGTGAAGACATCCACCTTTAGTGAACACTTCATGACTGATGGTAGAGAAAGCTCCAGGAAAAGCTTCGCAACAGTTCGCATGAGTCTTTGAACAAAGTGTATCGAGAAAGGAAGCAGCATAGTCCAGTGTATCGATGACTGGCTGCATGGCACAAGTGAGGACAGCAGGCACGTACCGGCATCGTTGAGCCTTAGGCGGCGCACCAGCCAGGTGGAGACGCATTTTTTTTTAAAGTTATCTGATCCGCCATCCTTCGGCAGTGTTGGCGCGATGTACATGCAGCGCGATGCCGTTATCAGATCATCCTGCGTGCCAATGCCGGGTTTTCTGCGACGTGTCCGAAGTCGGCACAAGCCCCCGCTGGCTTGTTCTGGATTCTGCAACACCACCGGCGATGGACTCTGACAGAGTGACAGGAGAATCGATGGCGTGGGATAATGCAGGCAAAGGAGAGGGGAGCGAGGGCAAGCCCGGGGCGCCGTCGCCTCGACTACGGCTTCGCTTGGGGTGTCATCGTAGCCATCGCAGCCATCACACTTGCCGTTCTTGCTAGGAGGCTGGAGCCTTAGAGGTCAACTGAGCAGCAGGTGGAGCACCCTTTTCTTTTCTGTCGCCTCCAGCGCTTTTGCTCGAGGTTTTCGCGCCCGTCCCGTTCGAAACGCTAGCCACGTTCCTGCAGCCTTCAAGCGCATCTGATAAGATTTTTCATCGACGCTTACTTCGACATCGATTACGTCTTCATCCATGATCGACGGAAGCATTGCAAGAGCATCGAAAGAGCGGAACCTCACACAAGAAGTCGCAGCCATCGCTTCTTTTCTCGCATCTCCAAATCCGGACTGGTCTGAAGCTACCATCACCGACCGAAGACCGCACCCTGATGCCTCTGGTCTGGTCTGGTTTGGTTTCCAGCCCGCCCTACCCGGTCCGCTAGCGGCTTGTGCACGACGACTCCCAGTTGCTTGCACGCCCTACCAACCCACAACATCGTGCCTTGTTAGCGTAGCAAGAGCAAAGAGAATACGTCCTCACGTGTGTTCTCTGTGTGGTCAGACTCGTGCTGGGCAACTTTGCTCTGTCGTCCACGCTCCACCAATCAGCGCGCCGCAGTTTCTCATCACTCGGTGGAGGCACAGAGCACGCCCATCCCCAAAATCCTTGCGAGCGACATCTAACTATTCTACAAGTCTTCTCGTCTGGCCTCTCTTTCACTGACGACGTTGCGAACATATACGACTTCTCTTAGCTTCATTGACACTCATCGAATGCATCTTGCCTGATTGGGTACACGCGAAATGCTTCACGAACACGGACCAATCCCAGCGCTTTCCATCCTCAACGGACACCCAAAAGTGATAAATGGCCCTCGACTGTTACACGAACTGGTTCAAACTTCCTCAATCACCCATGCGCCCGCCATCGACTTCCTGGAACACGGGTCGAAGCGACGAACGCTCACCTACCAGGAGCTTCATGCTGCGAGCGATCAGCTCGCAAAGCGGATTACGGAAACGTTGGCAGAGCTGAAACATGCCTCCGCCATCGTCCCAGTCCTGCTGCCGCAGTCTCCAGAGCTTTACATTGCGTTGCTAGCCATCCTCAAGGCTGGTAGGGCTTTTTGCCCTATCGGTTTGGATGCTCCCCCGGAGCGAGTGGAATTCATCCTTCAGGATGTATCTGCCGGTTTGATCATCACAGACGCGGCTCATCAAAAACATCTATCTTCATCTAGAGGCCTTGAGACACTTCTGGTCGACAACACACTATCGGAAAGTGCATACACATCCACCCCCACGGAAACGCCCTACATAAGACCGCCGCATCTGGCATACGTCTTGTACACCTCGGGATCTACAGGACTCCCAAAAGCTGTGAGCGTGTCTCACCGTGCCGTCACTCAAAGCTTGCTGGCCCACGATCGACACATCCCCCACTTCTCTCGCTTTCTGCAGTTTGCAGCTCCTACATTCGACGTTTCTATCTTCGAGATCTTCTTTACGCTGCATAGAGGGTGCACTCTCGTTGGCTGCGCGCGTCCGCAAATGCTAAACGACCTACCTGGAGTCATCAACTCCTTGGAAGTTGATGCCGCCGAACTTACGCCCACGGCAGTCAGCAACTTATTGCGGGGTCGAAAGAGTGTGCCGGGCTTGAAACTTTTGCTTACTATTGGTGAGATGTTAACCCAGAATGTCGTCGATGAATACGGTGGCCATAATGCTGTGGACAGCATCTTGTGGGGCATGTATGGGCCTACCGAAGCTGCCATCCATTGCACTGTACAACCGAATTTTGCCAAGCATAGCGCAGTGAGCAACATTGGGTTCCCGTTAGACACTGTTTCAGCCTTCATTGCCGCACCAATATCTAAAAGCAGCCCTGGGCCGAGTATTCAGATTCTTCCTTTCGGCGAAGTAGGAGAACTAGTGATTGGTGGACCTCAAGTCGCTGATGAGTATCTCAATCGACCAGAGCTATCAGCAGCGTCGTTCCTCGGACATCCAGAGTACGGACTTCTGTATCGAACAGGCGACAAAGCTCGAATACGCCCGGGGCTTACCCTAGAATGCTTGGGTCGAATTGTATCCGGGCAGGTCAAGTTAAGAGGCCAAAGAGTCGAGCTTGGCGAGATTGAGCAGGTTCTCCTCCGCCTTGACGCTTGTCGTAGCGCCGCTGCGATGGTCATCGAAGACACTTTGGTGGCTTTCTGTGCTGTCCACTCTAGCACTGTCACCAGCATCGTCATCTTGAACAATTGCAAACAATGGTTGCCAAGCTACATGGTACCAACTGATGTCATTTTCTTGGAGCAGATGCCACAGCTCGCATCCGGAAAGATAGACAAGGCATGTTTGGAAGCGCAATATCATCATAAAAGATACAAGAACGACTCCACCTCGAACCAAACGAGCGATAGAGGAGAAGGATTCATCACCCGCGTTATCCAGGATGCTCTTGGTCGCAAGGTTCCATTGGATGCCGAGCTTGGTTCGCTGGGATTGGACTCATTGCGCTCTATCCGAATCGCCTCTACGTTACGTGCACAAGGCTACCGCGTCGGCCCTGTCGATATAGTATCGGCCCCGAATCTTGGAAGAATCATTACCATGTGTGAGGAAACGATAGACAACCACTCCGAGCCTGAAGAAAGTGCGAGCATCGGTGTGGACTTGATGGAGAAAGAGCCCATACTGGCCGACCTCCACAGCGAGATCATGGACATACTTCCTTGTACTCCCTTACAAGAAGCAATGCTCACGGAGACCCACATCAGACCAAGCACTTACTGCAACTGGATCGAAGTCGAAATACACAAGCCGCAGAGCCTCAAACAAATACAAGAGTCCCTGCACGAGCTCGCCCTACGCAACGAAATTCTCCGAACAGGATTTCTTAATTCAGCGTTCACATCTGGTACCTTTGTACAAATTGTCTGGAAGTCGCTAAGAAAGTCTGCGATTAAGGAGGTCTATCAATTCTCGAGAGCGTACTCACTAGGGTCGGCAGAGTCACTGTTACGACCTTTTGCCGTGCAAATTCTTCTCAATTCGCATAAGCCCCGCTTGCTCTTCCAGATACATCATGCCTTGTATGATGGATGGTCCTTCGACCTCATGCTGCAGGATCTTAGCTACCTCATCGCCAAACGGAAAGTTGCCACTCGACCGCAGTACCGCGAGGTGCTAAAGCACTACCTTCAGCTACAGGATTCTCCAGTTCTAGCGAAGAGCAGAGCGTATTGGGCCACGATCCTCAATGACTACCAACCAAGAGCACTGCCAAACTTGAACGGCAAAATCGTTCAGAGCAACGGCCTCAGCTCTATTCGCGGGGAGTGTTCTGTCGATGCTCGGTCGCTCTTTGCTTGCGCGGCTGGGAAAGCGATCAACCCGCAAGTATTCTTCCAAGCAGCTGTAGCCTACATTCTGAGCTTGTATCATGGTTCATCCGATGTTCTCATCGGAACTGTCACCTCGGGAAGGACCATTCCAGTCACCAACGTCGAGAACATTGTCGGCCCTTGTCTGGCTTCTCTGCCGTTCCGCATAGACATTTCCGAATGTTCACTTATCGAAGACCTTCTACGCAAGACACAACAGAGCAACCGAGACATGTTACATCATTGCACCTTGCCTCTGCGGGAAATTGGGAAGATCTGCAATCTGCGTCCTGGCGAACGTCTCTTCGATGTTCTATTCGTTTGGCAGCAATCCTTCGACTCTCCCAACAGCGATACCCTAGAGCTGACAGCGGTGGACAGTGCGGATGACCTTGAATTCAAGTTGACCTTGGAGTTTGAGCCACGGAAAGACTCGATCTTTTATCGTATAACGTACGACCCATCATTCCTTCCGGAGCCACAAATCAAATATCTTCAACTGCAAATTGACCAGGTGGTCAATCATCTTCTTGGAAACATGGACGGCCAAGTGGATGATGTTGCAAAGTGCTTCGAGGCCGAGGCAGTCTCGGTTGCCAACCCTACACCCGCGCTCAAACGCTTTGGGTATGGTCCAGCTTATGCAGTCGAAAGGATGGCGCGGGAGTCTCCGGACAATGACGCACTCATCGTCGGCGCCTTGATGAATGGTGCCTTGTGCGTAAAAGAGAGGCTCTCGTACGCATCTTTAAACGTCCGCGCAAATCAGGTTGCCCACGCTCTGATTAAACACGGTGCCGGCAGGGACCAGCTTATCTGCATCTTGATGGAGAAGTCAGCCGACTTGTACGTCTCTATTCTCGCAGTACTCAAGCTTGGGTGTGGCTACCTACCCATCGCTCCAGATACGCCCTTGGAACGGACGAAGACAATTCTTGCAGATGCTGAGGTTTCAATCTGCATCAGTGACTCATCAAGTTCAGCTGTTCCTCAAACGGATTCGCTCACCGTCCTAATACTTGATCAGCTTGATCTTTCAGTCTACTCGAATCGTGATCTTGAAGTTACCTACAACGGCTCCCACCTTGCTTACGCCGTCTTTACGTCAGGCAGCACCGGAAAACCCAAAGGTGTTCTAGTGACGCAGGATAACCTCATGAGCAACCTGGCGCATCTTTCAACTCAGTATCCCACAACGTGCCGCTCTCGAATGCTTCAATCGTGCTCCCAAGCATTCGATGTGTCTGTATTTGAGATCTTCTTTTCGTGGTATGTCGGCATTTGCTTATGCACGGCACCAATGAGCGATCTCTTTTACAATCTTGAGGCAGCTATCGACAGCCTAGGCGTCACACATCTCAGTTTGACACCGACCGTTGCTGGCTTGATCGATCCGAACAAGGTGCCGAAGGTGGAATTCTTGGTCACCGCGGGTGAACCATTGACGGAGAACGTTAGGAGGAAGTGGGCTGGTAAAGGTCTTTTCCAAGGTACTTTAAGACTAGTCATTCACTTTGATAGCTTTTGACGCGTGAGCAGGTTATGGCCCTTCAGAAACGACGAACATATGCACAGTACGACCGGATGTAACTACCAGTGATTTGATCAACAACATTGGACGACCTTTTCCGAACACCTCAACACTGGTCACGATGCCACATGAGGATCACATTACTCCTCGTGGGGCGGTCGGTGAGCTTTGTTTTGGCGGAGCGCAGGTCTTTCGCGGCTATCTGAAGCGGCCTGAACTGAATGCGCAGAAGATCTTCAACCACCCTATCTACGGGCGACTATATCGATCTGGCGATATGGGAATACTACTTTCAGATGACTCCATTTTGTCAACTGGGCGTCTGGACAGTCAAGTCAAGATCCGCGGCCAGAGGGTAGAACTTGGAGAGATCACCACTTTAATTCTCGATCACCCTGCAGTGAGCGACTGCGCTACTTTGGTGCACCAACCCGACAACAATGCTCAAAGACTCGTCACGTTTTGGGTTCCCGCTGATGTCGCGACGAACAAGTTTGAGGCACTTCCACCTTCCGAACATCGGTCCTGTACACTGGACTTGTTCGAGACGCTAGCGCTTCATTTGCCTGCCTATATGGTTCCGACGCACCTTATACCCATTAGCCAATTACCGATGACACCCCAAGCGAAAGTCGACGATCGATGCCTGCGAACCACCTTCGATAGCCTCTCTGCGGAATGGTTGGATCTCGCCACAGTTGGCCATAGTACGAAAACTCAGCCTATGGACTTGACGAGCTCAGAGCAAAGAATCGCCGAAGTTCTAGCACAAACTCTCGGGTCGCCGCCAGGGAAGATCGGACGTGCGTCTTCATTTTTCAACCTTGGGCTTGATTCTATCTCTGCTATACATTTCGCGAAAGGACTCCGGGATGCTGGGTACGGCCATTTCCCTGTGTCGATGATTCTTAAGAACCCTACGCTGGAGCGGTTATCATCTGTCATCGCAAACGAACCCCAGATCAGTCCAATGCGCAAAGACCTAGACCAAGTCTTATCCGAAGCTTTCGATCCATCTCACACCATGCAGATCCTCTCGGGCTTTCAAAAACGTGGTCTAGAAGTGCAGAAAGTCTTCCCGTGTACACCGCTGCAGGAGGCCATGTTGTCGAGCTCTTCGCCCTCGGCACCATGCTATTACAACACAATGGTATTTGAAGTGAGCGGCCAACAAGACCGTTTGCAGCAATCCTGGGCTCTGGTGCTTCGGCGACACGAGATCTTTCGGACAGCGTTCGCGCAAACAGATCATCCGCGGTACGCTTATGCTCAAGTTGTGCTTGCGCCAGTGTCGATACAATGGGACGAGCTTCATTCAAGCGAGGATGTCTCCGCATATGTGGGAAAGGTCCTGCCGGAACTACTCAACGCGCATCAACCTCCCATACGATTGGCAACGCAAGATACTGGGCCTATCAAAAAGCTCATTTTCTGTTGTCATCACGCGCTTTATGATGGAACTGCTATGTCCGCCCTGCTCAGCGAGATACAAGAAGCTTACCTAGGGAGAGAACTGCCACCTTCCATCTCATACGAGCGCTTTCTTCGACATATGGTAAATCAGGACTTCGAGGCAGCCGATGTCTTCTGGGACGTCGTTTTGGCTGGCCTCGAGCCAACCTTGTTCCCGAATCTCACAACAAGATCTCAGAAAGTTGAGCCACGAAGCCTTTCCATCTCGAGGACATTACAGATACCACTCAGCAAGGTACTTGAATCTTGCCAATCGAATGCGGTATCTCTTCTTGCTGCGGTGCAAGCTGCTTGGGCAAAATTGCTACACTTTTGCACAGGGGAAGAGGATATCTGCTTCGGTAATGTGGTCAGTGGTCGTACATTACCAGAAGAAGGCTTGGATCGACTCGTTGCACCCTGCTTCAACACCCTCCCGGTGCGCCTGAAATGCGGCTTTCGAGACTCGAACATCGACATATGCAAACGGCTCCACTCGTATAACATTGACTCACTTCCATTCCAGTTGACTCCTCTTCGACGTATTCAAACTCGGGTACTCGGAGAGCAGAGTCGACTTTTCGATACCCTGACTATACTACAGCAGCCTAGAACTCCGCTGGACGATTCAATATGGAGCCTGGAAGACGACATGGGAGAGATGGACCTTCCGCTAGTGTGCGAAGTATTACAAAACAAGAAGGATGATTGCTTGAAACTTGTCCTCCATTACAGCGATGCTCTGCTGCAACAGCAGGATGCTACATTACTCGCAGAGGTCTTCGACAACGCACTACAGTCCATCATTCGCTCTCCAGACTCTCAGGCCGATGACACTGCCGGTTTCCCTAGTCGATTACTGGCACAGTCCAACATTCATTTCAAGAATTTCGACTTACCTGAAGACGAGCTGCTGCATTCCGCGTTTGAGCGGAATGCCGTGCGACGGCCTGAAGCTATTGCTCTAGACTTTTACGAAGCAAGAGGACAGAAGCGAACACTCACCTTCAAAACCTTGAACGAGGAGGCAAATCAAATTGCCCACGCCTTGATTGAGCATGACATCAGTGCGGAAGACATCGTTCCGATCCATATGTCAAAAAGCCCTCAGTTCTACGCCAGCGTTCTTGGTGTTCTCAAAGCTGGTGCCGCTTTTGCTCCAATGCATCCCGATCTCCCAGAGGCCAGGAAGCGATTAATGCTTTCGGAACTACGCCCTAAAGTGATACTTTCTGTAGCAAATTCCCTCAGTTGGTCCGAGACTATTCCGACCGTCAACGTCACAGCAGTGGGAAGTCATGCAAAAGAGAACCCAGATAGCCAAGCAACTCGACCTTCAAACCTCGCATACTGCCTGTATACCTCTGGCTCAACGGGTGTACCAAAAGCTGTTGGCATGGAGCATCGCGCCCCTCTTCAAACAATCGAAAGTTCTCGGCAAACGATCCCTTGGGACCACGACTCAAGACTCTTGCAGTACGCCGCGATCACCTTCGACATGTGTTACTATGACTGCTTCCTCGCATGGAGCTTTGGCTTCACCCTTTGCGCTGCCGACCAAGATGCTATGCTGAACGACCTTCCCCAGGCCATCAACTTTCTGGAAGCGGATTTGCTCGATTTGACACCTTCAGTTGCTGCATCTTTTCGCCGATCCGAAGTGCCACGTGTGAAATGGCTGTATTGCATTGGCGAAGCGATGGCGCCCGAGATCGTGAACGAATGGGAAGGCGCATGCGTCAACTCGTACGGTCCGACTGAAGCAGCCTTTTGTACGACCATCTTCCCCGTCGGTAAGAAGGTCAAGACATCCGTCATCGGTCAGCCTTTCGCTACCACTTCATTTGCAGTGTTCCCAGCCCAGGGTGAACGCCCAGTTCCCATGCTTGGTGTTGGTGAGCTGTACATTGGAGGTGCGCAACTGGCTAGAGGATATTATGGCAAGCCCGACCTCACAGATGCGAAGTTCGTTCAGAAGTGCGGACAGAGATTTTACAAGAGTGGCGATATGGTTCGCATGCTGAGCGACGGCAACTTCGAATTCCTAGGGCGTGCGGACGACCAGGTGAAGATTCGAGGATTACGTGTGGAACTGGGAGAGATCAGCCATGTGATCCAGGAGTGCGATGATGGTATTGATTTCGTTACGACTCAAATAATGCGGAAAGCAGTAGGCGCGAAAGACCTGCTCGTCTCCTTCTTGGTCCATTCCGGTTCGGTCGCTGCAGAAGAGCGCGCCGAGCTAAGACTCAAAGCAAGACATACGGCGGCAAACCAGCTTCCAGCATACATGATCCCGCAATTCTTTCTCTTCGTCAAGCAGATCCCAAGATCCATGGCCGGGAAAGTCGACAAGAGAGCACTTACCGAGCTCTTCACAAGGTCAGAGGAGCTTAAGTCTAGCACGAATCAGCCCGAGCATGGAGATACCAATCATAAATGGACCCGGAACGAGAGTCAAATTCGAGCGGTCTTTGCAAAGCTATCGAAAACTCTCCTGGAAGACATCTCACCTTCAACCACAATCTATCAACTTGGTCTCGACAGTATAAGCGCAGCGCAGATCGCGACTGCGCTACGTAGAGAAGGTCTTCAAACAAATGCGGCTGACGTGATGAGGCATATGAACTGTAAGGATCTTGCTGCTTCGCTCGAACATGCGTCTCCAGCACCGTCTGCAGACCTCCCACTGTTTGACTTTGTATCTTTTGAGCAGAGGCACAAAGACGATATTGTGCGGACGTGCAACATCAACCATGCAGAAATCGAGGCGATTCGACCTTGCACTTCTCTCCAGAATGGAATGCTGTCGCAATTCACGACCAAGGATGATGGCGTCTACTTCAATTACCTCCGACTACGACTGAACAGCGACATCGACAAGAACCGATTGAGAGCCGCCTGGGAGGTTGCTACTCAAAAACATCCTATGTTACGCACCGGCTTCGCTCATATCAGGGACAACAGGACACCGTTTGCCATGATCCATCACGCCCACCGAAGCATAGCAATGCCATGGGCTGACGCTACAAAAACGAAGGTTTCTATTGAGACGTGGATTGATAACGCACGGCTCGAGGCAGCGAGCCAGCTTCATTTACCTCCCTGGCGTGTACGTGTGGTCGAAGAAAACGAATTGTCATATCTTGATCTGGCTCTTTTGCACGCCATGTTCGATGCTCAGAGTCTACGGCTCATCTTCGACGATATCCAACGTGCATACAACGACGAGACGATCGGCTCAGCGCCACCTTTGGAGCCGCTCCTGAGCAATATCATAAACGCAAGTAGGGTGGATAACACTGAGCAGAACAACTTCTGGGAGCGGTTGAGCAAAACAGCTGCGCCGACTCGTTTCCCCAACTTGACGCCTTTGCGACATGACCCAGCACCACCGGTTGTGGTTACGAAATTCGCTTCGAGAACGATGGCTGAGCTCGATGCAGGATGTAGGCAAGCAAACATCAGCCTTCAAGTCGCCGGCATCGCCAGTTGGGGAACACTACTCTCCGCATACACTGGGGAGCAATCAGTTACCTTCGGTGTGGTCCTCTCTGGTCGAAATCTCGAGGGCGCAGATTCGACGGCCTTTCCGTGCATCAACACCGTTCCGTTTGTGTGCAACGTCTCTGATCGGAAAGTACAAACTCTGGAGGAAGCAACACTACTCAGCGCCGATGTTCAGCGACACCAGTTCACGCCCCTGAACGAGATCCAGAGACTAATGGGGTATCCAAATGAGCCGCTTTTCGATACCATATTTGCCTTCCAGAAACTGTCCGAAAGCAATACTGAGCCAGACCTTTGGACGGTTGTTGACGAGAAGGCGACGATCGAATACCCTGTCTCGATCGAGTTGGAACCGAAAGAAGGGCGATTGGAGTACCGAATGACCTTTATGCCTCATCATATTCCCCAGGAACAAGCACGATTGATACTTGATCAGCTTGACCATCTTCTGGAATACTATGTCTTCGATGACGCGAGTCTATCTGATGATTTTATGATGCCTCAGTTGCTCTACTCGGTCACACCGGCAAAGGAACCGACGATTCCCTCGAAACTTAGACTCCTCCATGAGACAGTCGAACACACAGCAGCTCAACATCCCGAGCGTATCGCGCTCGAATTCGCAACTTCGCTGCGGAACGGCAATTGCATAAGCGAAAAGTGGACCTATGCCGAGTTGGATCGCGAAGGGAACAGGATGGCTCATCTACTTGTCTCGCAAGGAGTTGACCCTGGCGAGCTGGTAGGAGTTTGCTTTGACAAGTGCCCAGAGGCGTCGTTCGCTATGCTCGGCATACTGAAAGCTGGCTGCGCGTTTGTAGCGTTGGATCCAGGAGCACCAATGGCACGTAAGGCTTTCATGGTGAAGGATTCTGATGCCAGAGTCGTGCTTTCGATGAAGCATCAATCCACCGATTTCAAGGAGAACATGAGCGCGACGATCCTTAACCTCGACGAGGTGGACTGGCAATCCATGTCATCAGAAAAGCCGTCCATCAGCCGTACGATTGATCCTCAAGACCGGAGCTACTGCTTGTACACCTCCGGAACCACTGGCACGCCCAAAGGCTGTGAGCTCACGCACGAAAATGCCGTCCAAGCACTTCTCTCTTTCCAACGCCTCTTTGCTGGACATTGGGACGAGCATTCACGCTGGCTTCAGTTTGCTTCATTCCACTTCGATGTTTCGGTCCTCGAACAGTACTGGAGCTGGTTCGTTGGAATCTGCGTCGTCTCTGCGCCACGCGATCTCATCTTCGAGGATCTTGCCGCCTCGATCAGAAGTCTGAGCATCACACACATCGACTTGACTCCTAGTCTAGCTCGTATTCTACATCCAGACGATGTGCCCAGTCTGTGCAGAGGCGTGTTCATTACTGGCGGCGAGAGTCTGAAGCAAGAAATTCTCGACATCTGGGGCCCCAAGGGTGTTATCTACAATGGGTACGGACCGACCGAGGCGACTATTGGCGTAACGATGTACCCGCGCGTTCCAACGAATGGAAAGCCGTCTAATATTGGCCCGCAGTTTGATAACGTGGGCTCGTATGTCTTCCGTCCAAGCTCAGAAGTTCCAGTCTTACGCGGAGGAGTCGGCGAGCTTTGTGTGTCTGGAAAGCTTGTTGGAAAAGGTTACCTCAACCGTCTGGACCTGACAAGTCAGCGCTTCCCTCATCTTGAACGCTTCAACGAGAGAGTGTATCGCACGGGTGACCTTGTTAGGATACTGTATGATGGCTCCTTTGATTTCCTCGGCCGAGCAGATGATCAAGTCAAGTTACGCGGGCAACGTTTGGAAATTGGAGAGATTAATTCGGTCATTAAAAAGTCGGGTACTACTGTGGTAGATGTTGCGACAGTAGTACTAAAACATCCGAAGCAGCAAAAGGAACAACTAGTCTCGTTCGTTGTCACTGGGACTCCTTCGAATTGCGAGGCGAACATTGCCCTCGACAAGACCGGTGAGCTGTCTAGGGCGAGACAAGCATGTGAAGAAAGGCTCCCGCCGTACATGGTGCCTAGTCATTTCGTGGCTCTCACTATCATGCCTCTCTCTACAAATAACAAGGCGGATGTCAGAAAGCTGAAGAAGATGTACGAAGATCTCACTGTAAACGATCTACAACGCCTCTCATCCAGCTCCCAGGTCAAAGACGAGAAACTGTCGAAGCAAGAAGAGAAGATCTATCGCGTGCTGAAGGAGGTGTTGGAAATTGATGCCGAGTTTGGGAAGGATACCAGCTTCTTCGAACTAGGAATGGACTCTATCTCGGTCATCGGCGTTTCTAGAGCACTCAAAGAGGCTGGGATTTTGAAGGCTGCGGTATCTGCGATCATGACAAGCCCCACCGTGCGCCGGCTCGCGAAAGCTCTTTCCAACGATTCTACATCGAGCGATCGAGGTTCCATCGTTGCAGCGCAGCAATCGATCACGGCAGTTCAGCATCGATATCGACGCATAGTAGCCGAGACGTTGTTTACTGACGCGAGAAACATCGAGGCTCTTGCGCCGTGCACGCCACTTCAACAAGGTATGATTGCGAGGTCTTTGGACAGTGAGCATGGGCTCTACTTCAATACGTTCTACTTCCGGCTTGCCAACAACATCGATACGCATAAGTTGGAAGATGCATGGCAAAGCGTCCTCAATACGACACAAATCCTGAGAACCGTATTCATCAACACTGAAGATGGCTATGTACAGGCTGCGTTGCGTAAAACGCAGCTCCGCTTCGAGCGTGCCACTCTCCCGAAGGGTACGAACGCAGGGGACTACCTCAACAAGCGGAGAAGAGAGTGGGTAGGATGTAATCTGCCAAACCTCAAGACCCCATTTGAGCTCATCCTGCTTGAACATCCAGGCCACGACATGCTGATTGTGCATATTTTCCATGCGCTATATGATGGGAACAGTGTCGGACTGCTCTTCAAGGCTGTCTGGGAGGCCTATTCTGGTCGGACAATTCATGCAGGGCCCCCGTTCCAATCTGCTTTAGCTTATGGCCCGCTGCGGTCGATCATTGGCGCAAGGAAGTTTTGGGAAGACCATCTCGCAGATCGGCTATTGAGGCCGATTCCAACATTCACCGAGCGGCCCTCTGAAGAGCCTACGATCGCCAGCCGCACGATCGAAGATCTGCATGATTTCGAGATCGTCAGGCGTAAATTGAACATCACGGCACAAGCCATCGCTCAGGCTTGCTGGATGCGCGTTTTTCAACAGTATCTCAAAGGTACAGTAACAGTCGGTATGGTCGTATCTGGACGCAGCATCGACTTCGAAGGCGCGGACCAAGTCATCGGACCCCTGTTCAACACCATACCGTACCAGTATCGGCCGCAGAAACACGAGACATGGGCTTCGGTCATTAAGAGAACCCACGAGTTCAACGTGGCCGCTCATCCTTATCAACACACACCTCTCCGGGACATCATGAAATGGTGCAAACGAGGACCAGACCAACCACTATTTGACACGCTTTTTGTGTATCAGGTTGCAGATGGTGATCAAGAGTGGGCGAGGAACAATGTCTGGGAGCTAGCCGATGGAGAGGCTGAGGCAGATTACCCGCTAGCCATTGAGATCGAGCAGAAATTTAGTGACATGTTGAAGCTCACTTTGGTCGCCCAAGGGCATGTCTTGGACAAAATGGTTGCAGAAAAACTCCTTGAACAATTCGAGACGGCATTGAGAGGGGTTTTGCAAGACTCAGACACCGTTCTGGAAACCCTTCTAGACAGCGGTGAAGCAATCATCGACGATATGACTCGCAACGAGGACATACCCTCACTATCCGCTGTTGACGGAGCAGACGATTTCGATTGGACCAACAACGCAACTATTCTGAAAGAGGAAATCGCCAATCTGGCCGGCATTGAGCTCCACGATATCAACGAAATAACTTCCATTTTTGAGCTCGGCCTCGACAGCATCGATGCCATCAAACTATCATCGAAGCTAAAGAAACGGAGTATCAATCTTCCGGTTAGTGGTATCATGCGCAGCCTTACCATTGCCAATATGCTACCCCATATATCTACCGACAAGAAGAAATGGAGCGAGGGTCCATCCGATATGATCTTTCAGTCTCACAGGAAGAGGCTTGAGGGCTACCTGCAACGTCGTGGACTCACCCAAGGGGTTGAGAATATATTACCTCTGACACCACTCCAAGAAGCTATGGTTGCGGAGATGATTGCTTCGGACTACACGCGCTACTACAATCACGACGTGTTGCAGCTGGATCCAGCCACTGACACTAAAAGGCTACAGAACGCGTGGACTGAGGTTGTGGAAAAGTCACCGATCTTGCGAACCTCGTTCATATCCGTCGAAGACCCGAGTATCGACTCTCCGTTTGCACAGGTGATCCGAGAGAAACCGCATGCTTTCTGGAAGTCGAGCGAAATCGAGGGTGTGCCGGATTTCGCTGCCGTTCTTGACTCCATACGTCAAGAAGCGATCAAGGACAACTACTCGAGCCCACTTTTCCATGTCCAAATTATCCACTCAGCGCGGCATGCATATCTCGTTCTATCAGTCGCCCATGCACTGTATGACGGGTGGTCTTTAGGGCTCCTCCATACCGATGTGCAGCAAGCCTATAACGGAAATTTTGACCCCCGACCTAGCTATGTGTCAACGCTTCACGAAATTCTCACTACATCTGGATCGGATGCTGTGGCTTTCTGGCGTGACTATCTGTCGGGCGCTAAGCTGTCATCCTTCGTGCAACGCCATCTCTCAGACAGTCATAGCTGCCAGATCGTACATCGCGGAGAACGAGCTAGTGTTGTTCCGGTATCTGAGATGACCACTTTTGCAAAGAGAAACAACATCACCCTCCAGACACTGGGCCAAACCGTCTATGGTCTGACGCTGGCTTCCTACACCCAATCATTAGATGTCACTTTCGGGTCAGTACTCTCGGGTCGCGATGACGACGAGAGGGCCAGGCTGCTCTTCCCTACCATGAACACCGTTGTCATCCGAACCATCCTCCATGGAACAAGACGAGAGATGCTTCAATATGTCCAGGACAACTTTTCGAATATCAAGCAATGGCAGCACTTCCCACTTCGAAAAGCCCTGAGTCTTGCCGGAATACAAGGCAACCTCTTTGAGAGCTTGTTCATCTATCAGAAGAGCCTAGACGCTGGGAGAGGGAAAGAGAAGAAGCTTTATGAGAGTATCGAAGGCCGCAGCGATGTCGAGTACCCCGTTTGTGTCGAGATGGAAGCTGCGGGTGAAGATTTAATGTGGAGATTTGCAGTCAAAGAGGAGGTGTTCGATGATGCAGGGGCGGCTGACCTGCTTGATAGGTTGGATGAGGTGTTGAGGAGGATTATGGAGCAGCCGGATGCTCCTACCATCGACTTTACCGCGGAAGGAACGTCAATATGCGGTCTACCGGCTTTCAAGGACGAGCACACACGCACTACCGAAGATGAAGTTGACAAAGATGTTGGCCAAGCACACGAGCCAGCTGGTTCGGCAACTGCAAATGCGATCCGCGAAGTGCTAGCCTTTGTGTCCAAGACTCCAGAACAAGACATCACAGAAGGCATGACAATCTTCCACATCGGTCTCGACTCGATCAGCGCGATCAAGGTCTCCTCTCTTTTGCGCAAACGCGGAATCGTACTTAGTGTCGGCGAGATGCTGAAAGCTGGTACTGTACAAAAAATGGCGTACGCCGTGCAAGAACGTGCAACAAGTACCGATGATGAAAACGACGATGTTGAAGCCATGCTTGATGAGGCTTTGGCTGGAGTCGATCTGGTCGAATTGTTTGGACGAGTCGGTGTGAAAAGCGGAGATGTCGAGCAGGTCCTTCCAGCAACAGCAGGTCAAGTCTATATGCTCTCCATGTGGATTCAGTCTGAAGGGGCGGCATTCTACCCAGATTTTACGTACGATGTGCAAGGATCGATCGAATTTGAGAGCTTGGAGAAGGCATGGCACAGATTGGTCGCTGCCAATGCGATCCTGCGCACCCGCTTCGTAGCCACCGAAGACGCGCATGTACCATATATGCAAGTGGTAATGCGCGAGGGCGGGTCAACTGTCGTGGACACTACCGAGAGGGCTAAAAACTGCATAGCCAAAACTCAGGCGGATGAGAGATTGGCGCAGCCTTACGTTCATGTCTTCGTCTCAAGATCATCGCAAGGCTGGACCTTACGACTTAACATACATCACGCTCTTTACGACGGTGTTAGCCTTCCCCAACTGATGCAGCAACTACAAGATCTCTGCCTCAGCGCAGAGCTCCCTTCCTCTTCGAGCTTATTCAGCAGATTCATCGCAAGCACGTCTTCTGCAACCGCACGCGACGCGCGCAGGCAATACTGGACGGAATATCTTAGGGGCTACACACAAGTCCTTTTACCCCAACCTAGCTCAGCACCATCTACCAAGACCGAGGTGTTCAGACCAAGTCTAGTCAGTGACATGACCAGCGTCGAGGGTCAAGCACGCAGGAACGGCATCGCCATGCAATCCCTCCTCCTAGCCGTCTACGCACGGATGTACGCAAAGCTCACATCGACACCGAGGGACAGCGATATCGTCATCGGCATATACCTAGCCAACCGATCGCTACCACTCCGCGACATAGACCGAGCCGTCATTCCTACAGTCAACCTCGTTCCACTTCGTATCTCCATGCCGCTTGAGACGGATTTACTCGACATGGCGGCACAGATACAATTCGATGTTCAGGAGATTGGAAGTCCGGCAAATGCAGCTGTTAGTCTGTGGGAGATCAGCGAGTGGACCGGTGTGAAGATTGACTCTTTTGTCAATTTCTTGAAGCTTCCTGAACGCGATGAGGACGCACCATCTCAGAATGATGGAGTTAGGGTATTTCATGCGGGGCAATGGGGTGAGCGTGTTAGTAAGGTTACTGAGTTGCGGACTGAAGGCTTCGAAGTACCCGAGGAGATGAAGAGTGATCGTGTTAACGAGGCGTATCTGGTAAGTCTCTGTCTTTTTCGATGATGCACTGGGACTACTTCTGACGAGTTTAGCATCCTATCGATATCGAAGCTACGATCCGAGATGGAGCGTTGGACCTTGGCGTATTCGCTTCCGGAGAGATGCTAAGTTTGCGAGATGCAGAGACGTTGGTGGAGGAGATGAAATCCGTGTTTGGGGGGCTTGGGTAGGTGGTAGGTGTGACGGAGGATCTTTTTTTTTTATTATGATGCTAGTTGTGAGGTTCCTATTCTTCGAGGCGTTGCGGATTGCGAAGAACACCTAAGGTGTCCTACGGAATGAATGTATTGCTGTACCTCATGAAGACCTCACTCATACAAACCGAATGCTCCCGTCATCGAAGTATGTGCGACTTAATCATAGGTGGTCAGCCACGTTCCAGGTCAAAGCCGTCAGGATCAAGTTCACGTTTTTAGATGGGCCAAGACATACGGAGATACCCTGACGACAGAAAATTCGAAATAAGAAACAGGCGGAATGGATTCCTGGCGACAAACTTGGTATGTAACGCATGCTATTTGTAGCTATCTCTTTTAACAGCCACTCTAGCTGACCGTATCACCAATAACAAGCCCGCTTGACTCGGCGACAGAGCGATCGTCGGCTTCAGCTTATTTGAGGCGTATGAGAGCCGATGCCATTGTTGTGTTGCAATGGATTGGTGCACTCCTCGGATGAGAAGATGAGGTTCGGTTCGGTAGCTGCTCCCCCGGCGACCGACACTTTCTATCTAGCGGCGCTTTTTAATCAATCACCCCTCTCAACGAGGATCTTTCTCTTCACTCCTACAATTCAAGTCAAGGTCCGCCTTCTTAGAGGTTCCGTATCTTTGCAGTGCGTTCCTATTGGCGGATGAATATGTGATGATCATTCCTTCGGTCCGCGCGCTGATTGGTCCCCCGCACATACTCCATACTGCCATATTGATCCTCGCACAAGCTTTCTCCATTAGCTTTCCGTCTGGAATATTTTCTGGGGTACCCTTAGGGGCTATAGGTGGAGAATGCTGGCCATTGGTTCGCCGCCACAATAGGTCCTTCATACGGTCGTTTAGTAGCATTTGAAAGTTGCCTTTTAACGGCGGCAATAGTCTTTGGTTGTTCGAGGAGGTGTCTGGGATGAATACATAAGTACAGCCAACTCTACCAATCCGACATGTTTCTTTTCCTACACCTTCACAAGATTACACAGCACCATGCTGTTCAAGTTTCTATCCTTGGGCGGCCTTCTAGCCGCCCCATTGGCAACTGCTCAGGTATCGCCAGTGGTACCGGAAGCAGGTGTCTCGGCCCACCCATTCGACATGTCTCAAGTCTCTTTAAGTAACAGCCGATGGCTGGACAACCAAAAACGAACGCTGAACTACTTAAAAGCCGTCGACGTCGACCGTCTGCTCTACAACTTCCGGGCAACCCACAAACTCTCTACCCAGGGTGCCGCTAAGAACGGTGGTTGGGACGCGCCAGACTTTCCTTTCCGCTCGCATGCTCAAGGACATTATCTCACAGCTTGGGTCCATTGCTATGCCACGCTACGCGATACCACGTGTCGGGACCGAGCTACGTACTTCGTCGCAGAGTTGGCCAAATGTCAGGCCAACAACGCCGCTGCTGGCTTCGGCACTGGCTATCTTTCCGGCTTTCCAGAATCGGAGTTCACCGCTCTCGAGCAACGGAAGCTCACTAACGGCAACGTCCCGTACTACGCGGTACACAAGACGATGGCCGGTCTGATCGACGCGTGGCGCATCTTGGGCGACACCAAGGCTCGCGATGTGCTGCTGGCGCAGGCGGGATGGGTCGATGTGCGCACGGGGAAGCTGAGCTCCAGCCAGATGCAGCAGATGTTGGGTACTGAGTTTGGAGGCATAATTGACGTGCTTGCCAGCATATACCAGCTTACAGGAAACAAGAAGTGGCTCACTGTCGCCCAGCGATTTGACCACGCTGCTATTTTTGATCCACTTGCGGCAAACCAGGACAAGTTCGATGGCCTACATGCTAACACACAAGTACCGAAGTGGATTGGCGCCGCCCAAGAGTACAAGGCTACTGGTACCACGCGCTATCTCGACATCGCACGTAACGCCTGGGACTTCACCGTCAACGCCCACTCCTACGCCATCGGGGGAAACAGCCAAGCCGAGCACTTTCATGGGCCCAACGCCATCGCGGGCTGGCTCAAACAAGACACGGCGGAACAATGCAACACGTACAACATGCTTAAGCTCACTCGAGAGCTGTGGACAATGAGTCCCAATAGCACGAACTACTTCGACTACTACGAGCGCGCCTTGATCAACCACCTCCTCGGAGGCCAGGACCCTGCGGACAGTCACGGCCACATTACTTATTTTACGCCACTCAACCCGGGAGGGCGCCGTGGAGTCGGACCTGCATGGGGTGGAGGCACTTGGAGTACCGATTACGATTCGTTTTGGTGCTGTCAGGGCACTGCGCTGGAGACCAATACTAAGCTGATGGACTCGATCTACTTCCACGATGATTCCACTCTGTATGTAAACTTGTTCACTCCTTCGGTATTAAACTGGTCGCAACGCAATACAACGATCACGCAAACAACCACATACCCTGTCAACGACACAACCACCTTACAAGTAACCGGTAACGGCGACTGGGCCATGAAAATCCGGATCCCAGGATGGGCCTCAGGCGCGGAGATCCGCGTCAATGGGCAAAAGGCAGACGGTGTCCAAGTCAAGCCGGGTGCTTACGCGCAACTCAAGCGCTCATGGAAGTCCGGTGACACCGTCACTGTAAAACTGCCAATGAAATTACGTGTGGTGCCCGCCAACGACGACCCGAAGACCGCAGCTATAGCCTTCGGGCCGGTCGTCTTGAGCGGCAACTACGGAAGTTCGGCACTATCGTCAGTTCCTTCCCTCGCTTTGGACTCGATAAAGCGGACTAATGGATCTGGACTTGCATTTACGGGGACTGCGAATGGGAAGTCGGTGGATTTGAGCCCGTTTTATGATGCGCATGGCTTCAATTATAATGTGTATTGGGCGGTTAGCGGTAACCTGCCTGCGAGCATCTAAGAGCATATCGCAAAAATAATCATCGCGCTCTAATAAACGCCTTTCCTAGACAAAATCCTCTCGCCCCTGTCTCCCAATACATGGACTGTTTACATGTCCACTTTGGTACCATGAGATCTAAGATCGTGCACTGCCCAACGAAGCGGCCTGTGGTCTCCGGTCGGCGTCAAGTAAAACCAGTCGTCCTCCACACCGATGACCTCTTCTCGGTTGACGCTGACTTCGGATATCTCTCTCCAAGTCTTACCCCTCCCGCCCGTTTCATCAATCTGAACAAAGGCACAGGAAGCATTCGGTCTCATACCACTCCGCGTCTCCTTCTTCCCCGTCCAAGTACTTAGAGATAGTGCATCAATCCCTAGCGAACTTGGATTGCCGAGGAGATCCCCATTCCCAACAATCCCCACCAACCGATTCAGCACCGAAAACTCAATTTTCAGCTTGATACTATAGACAGCCGTCTTATACGTGGTCTGAATCTCATAGTGTCCGGAAAACTGGACCGCGAGGAGACTGATGTCGAAGACAAGGATTACGATGTTGACGAAGATAAGGTGTCTTAGGAGTTTTCGTAGGGGCCGACTGTTGCTGTTGCCGCTTTGGCCAAGTAGATGGACCGTTTCGTAAATGTAGATGAGGGAGATGACGGTTTCTTGGACAAAAACAACCACGATCTGGATCTTGCCGTAGACCAAAAGGCCCGGGAGAAAGCGAGCTGAATCCTTCGAATTCGCACCCATCGCTAAGGTAAAAAGGGGGATACCGAGGACAACGCCGTTGAAGACGATCATGTAGAGTACCCATCGTATGCGCGTCTTATCCCTCACAACAAGATGTAGCCGCGAATACAGCAGGACCGATTGTCCGATGACCATGCACGCCCAGCCCACTCCAACAATAGCACTCGATAGCAGATCCAAAGTCGTGATTTGGAAGAACTTGAGGATAAAGCCGACAGCGTGCGGGGCGATTCCCCAGGTAGCAACGATGAAGCTCCAGAAGTAGAGACCCTTGCGTTTTTTGAAAACGGCGAAGATGAGAAAGGTGATTTCGATAATGTTGTAAAGGGCGATGGAGAGGAAGGCGGCCATGGTCATCAGGATGGGTAGGTCGGCTTTGACGCCACCGACCATACCTGCGTCTTCCGCTTTTTGCATCGTCGGTCTGGAAAGGGTCGTAGGTTCGATGAGGCGTGAATGGCGGCGACTTTTGAGGGCATGCGCTAAGGATTGTCAAGGAGAGCGTTCTTGCCGGAAACTAACTGGATGAACAGTGTCGCATGCAGCGGACTGACATATATCGTAGAGTCCCTACCAGAATTTGGTGAAGGCGAGTCAAGTATTTCAACTCACGCGTGATAAAGACCCCATCCTGCTCAGAATTTCTGCGCATGGGATACACAATAGCAAATACGCGCCGAGATCAGCTCCCATCACCTTGATTCGAGATCGTTCCATCTCAACAGACCTCAAGAGGTTTACTGCATGCCTTGGAAAATCCAGCTGTAGGACCCTGGTATTGATGTGATTCCCGATGAGGAAACAGAGTGGCATTCCCAAATTCACATCAGTCGATAGATCATAAAAGGTTCAACCCTGTCCGCGGAACGAGTGGATTGCGTTCCGTCTGATGAAGATATCCGCAGCTGCCGCGAACTAATAGTCGCAAGTGCGCTGCACGATCTCCTAGTGTGCCTTCGGTCCTGACTCGTCGGCTGTAGAAACCGAAAACTTTAATTCGGGGGCTGCGGAACTCACGTATTGAATGTAATTTCCCACGTTCCGATGAGGCTGTCTAATCGCCTGATCTCTCACAAGACGCAAACCGTTTCATTGTGTTCTGCGCCGATCCGCGTCCAAGGCCCGAACAAAGCTGGGCTGGGGAAGCTGGAAGCGGGGCTGCACAGGGAGTTTTTCTCCAGGGCCAAGGCACATACTCCAAGGCGCTGGTGCTCGCGATTCGAAGTCGCCTTTCCAAATGGCATCGCTATTGGTAATGGTAGAACAAGGGCACAACATGTATGGTGCTACGACGTCGGGAGGTGCGAATGGTGGCTTCGGCGGATATTGAAGATCCGGAGTATTATTTTGATGCCCAAGGACGCCATGCTATGCCAAATAACCCATATGCAAGTGATGCCGTCAAATCGATGCCCTTTGTTACTCGTCCTGCTGCCACGCGTATTCCATCTTTTGTATGTTGGCTTTCTTGTTCCGGCTCTTGAACCATTCGGTCTCAAAGCCATTACCCCTGTCCACGCCATCCCATCGATGTCCTGGTCGAATGCCATAACGATTGGGTTGGAATGCGCCCTTGTAGAGCGGCTTGCCTGTGATACTTCGACCAGCCTTCTTCTTTTTGAGGAAATTTGCCGCCGGATCATTCCACCTGCCCTGCTCCTTCAGGTCATCATTGAGCTCCGCATCGTCTGCGTGTCGTGCAATCGTCAGACCCTTTGCATCTAGCAGCTGCTGCTTCCTCTTCAGTGCCTCCGCATTCTGCACATCACCCCGCGCAGCCCTCTCATTCTCCAATTGCTTTCTCTCTTCCTCTTCAGCCTTCTTCCTCGCCTCCGCGCGCTTCATGGCCACATTGATAATCCGACCGCTGGCATCTCTGTATATCGTTTCGCCAGCGCCTCCTTCCTTCGCTACCTCCGCCGCCTTCTTCTTCTCTTCGTCTTGCTTCTTCTTCATGGCGGCTGCGACCTGCGCGGCGGTTTGCAGACCAGCCTTTGCACCGGACTCCATCAAGACGCCTTCTGTGTCGACCATCTCGGGCGCTTCGTCCTCGGCTTCATCGGCATTTTTGCGGTCCGCGACTGTGGAGGCTATGATTGCGTCGGCGGCGGCTTGGTCGGCGGCGAGCTGTTCAGCGTGCGAAGGTGGGGCGACGCCGAAGGCTGTCCAGCCTGTGGTCGGTCCTGCGGGTTTGGACTTTTTCTTCGTTTTCTTGGAGAGGGACATAGCTGCTGTAAATAAAGAATTAGTGTTTGAGAGACTAAGATTGAAGATCAAGGCATTCGCACCTATTGTCGGCCCATCGTCGTCGTCTGAACCGTCTGCCTTGTTCCACCCAGAAATGTCATCTTCGTCTATCTTGAGCCCTCCGTCCTTATGCTTCCGTTTGCGCTTTTTTGATTTCTTGTCTGAGTCGGCCGTGAGATAGTTCTTTGCAAGGTAATCGGCGAGCGACATGGCGGTGTTGATGGTTGTGACGAATAGACATCGCAACGCGACGTACACCACGAAATGTTGCTCGAGGACGCCAAGCCGAATGGGGCTTAAACTTCACGTGACTTGGCGACAACGCGTTTCCCGCTCCTTCCTGCGTCCATCGTTTGGGAACACCACAGCATTTATCACAGCATCTTGCACACACTACAGTATGGTGCACGGCGAACGGTCCGATGAGGCATGGGCATGGTACAGTGCCGTTTATGAAGCAGTCCAGGAGATCCCGCACGGCAAGGTTACATCTTACGGACATATCGCGCGATTACTCGGAAAGCGTAGGCATCTCCTCACTGACAGCGAACAGCTTGCTAACATGCTTTAATTAAAGCCCAGTGTCCCAGGTACTTGTTCCGCGAGCGTCAAATTTGGAGACCTCAGCATGACGTCGTCAAGACAGGTCGGCGTGTGTCTTAAACACCTGCCCTCGCTTTCTACCGATCCCAGCAAAAAGCCACCGACATGGCACAGCGGCAACGTGCCTTGGCAGCGCGTGATCAATAACAAAGGCGGAATCAGCCCTCGGGTCAGTCAAGTTTCATTGTCGCAACCAAGTTCTGTTGCCTGCGTTGACGACTATTGACGATGAAAAGGGACCAGCCGGTGCCTCCCGACAAGCAACCGCCCTTCGAACCGAGGGCGTAGAGGTCACGCAGGGCGCTATGGGGGAGTTCACTGTAGATCTCCAGCGGTTTGGCTGGTTTCCTTCGGTTTTGCCTAGCGAGGCTAGTCTGGTCGAAAGCAGCGATGCAGAGGACGAAGACGACGAAGACGACGAAGAAGCCGCCGCGTATCATACTTGAGAGACTCGAGGGCCATGTGTTTGCATGAGTATGTCTGTCTAGCACATGTTGCCATGATATGGTGGATGATGGGCTGCGGATGCGACGGCAGGTACACGTGCTAGGTGATAGGTGTTGCATTCCAGGTCCCACCCACCCTGCGGCTCGAGATAGCGTCAACAGCTATCTCGGACCGCATCGGAACATGTTGGCGAGCAGCGGCCGAATCCAGGCCCTTATCCAGAAGACGTGCTCAGCGGCGGCAATGTCATAAGCGCAATACAAGCGATGTGGAGCAGGGGGCGTGCTATTGTAAATGAACGCGTTGTGACCATGCCCGTCCGGTTACTAAATGCGGGGATTCCGGAGCTTCACGATGTCTCGCAGCGGCCTGTGGAGGGCTGGTGCGACACGAAACAGTACAGCCTCCAACCACATCGCCCACGCGCACAAGCAGGGCGCATGACGGCGTCCATGTCATCATCCATCCTCCGCAGGCGGCCAGCGACTTCAGACACGTTCCAAGGTTGCAGCTGGGACAGCTGGATCGGGGCCTCGGCGAATCGGACCGCGTCTCACGTGGTAGCTTCCATCTCCTCTTATCGCCGCCAGGCACATCAAAGGGTGTGGGGAGGCGTACGCCTCAAAGCTCATAAAGCCCGCTGCACTGCCGCAGAAGCCTGCTAGGCGCTCTCACAATCGTATAACTACTGCATCGCCACAAACCCGCCCGTCCGCTCCCAGTGCTCAGACTGAGTCACCCTTCCGAGTCATCTCCTAGACAGCTCTGGCACACCAGTCACGCCTTCTCTTACCTCAGACCTTATTAGTACCTGCTCCACACCAGCTTTACCTTCCGCTCGCTGTCCATCTGTGTACTCTTCCTCAAACCACCTACTTAATCTACCTAGCCACCTATAGACTGTCTCCTCCACCTTCCACCCCAACGCCTATCAGCAACCCGCAACATACTGCCAACACCTCGGCTACCCAGCAAGATTCCGGTGACTACCATGGCGTCAGAGCAGACCTTCACGGGCGACCTCCGCGGCGAGTCCAGGGACTTCGTCCGCGACAAGACCTCGCGCGCCAAGTGGGCTCATGGCCAGTCGTTCGGCCCAGGACGACGGCTCGATGAGAACCATCCCCGCCCTGCCCGGGTCATCTCCACTCCGAAGTGAGCTTCCTCCTCATGCTCTTATCGCTGCAGCTGCTAACATCCGCAGGTCCACCGCCGGCTTCAACAAGGCCCGTACCGCTCTCAAGAACGACATCGCAGATGCCAGTGGTGACTCGTCTGCCGATGAAGACGTTGCGCATCAGTCCACCGCCCCCGCTCCCGATGCCGATGCCGAGATAGCCTACTCGTTCGATGCCCCGCGAGGACCGAGCCACGGCAGCCAGATCCTGGGTCCTCTCCTTGACCAGGCCGTCGAGCGCTTCGAGGTTCGCCAGACGGACAAGCTTATCCGCGACGAATACGAGGTACTGGACGCCGATGCTGAGGCCCTCTCCCCTGGCTCGCGAGTTATCCGAAAGGGACTCGCTCCAGAGGACGAGGAGTACGAGTTCGTCGACGCATGATTACCCTCTTTACGATGACACGTTCCTTTCTTTCCTTGCCCCCCTCACTTTGTGTATTATCTCTCCGCGTACTAGCATGACTTTCATCTCGGGGTTTCCATACGGCATTCATATCGATATTGGCGGATACCACGGTCGAGTTTCGGATACTGGCATTGTAAGCGTTTATGGCAGCATCAACAGGCGAGCGTTTGGCGTTTGCTGAGGACTTGAGCAGCTCTTTACTGGCTTTTGGCCTGTTTTGATCGTGCAATATTGCATTGGGTTTTTGATTAGCTAGTGGATTGATTTGGGCGAGGACTACGCCTTTGTGCGGTTGTTTGAGTGAGCATCGGATCGAGGCTCGACTGGCTCATTGGTCGTTGCAACGATCTCCGGGAGGCGTGAATTCATGCTTCTCCAAATCCTATTGTCCTCCAATGACCAAGATCGTGAATCCACATCGTCCGTTGGACGAAGGGCTGGGGTAGACATGACGAAAAGAAACGTGAGCGCCACTACCACAGGTGGTGGCCCAACGCTCGAGGCCAACAACGAGAAAATCGCTGTGAAGGGGTTGACTTTGACATGAGCCGTTCCCCGCACATCGAAAGAGGCAGCTGTGACAGGCCCGCGTGGGATACGGCCTTGGCGACGCCGCTGATGGAACAAGCATCCAGCCCGTCTGTAAAGATTGCGCCGATCGTTATCACTACGTCATTACTAGTCGACCCGTCAACCGTGTGTAAATATCACTTCGCATCGACGGGCTCCATCTCGACCAATCCCGTTGAATCACACTACCTTCTCCACACACCATAGTGTGCCCACCGCACTGCAGGGCTCCGCCACCGCGGCCGCGCAATCGCCAGATCTGAGAATTGCTGAGAACCCCCTTTTCAGCCCGGCGCAACAACACTTCGTATGGGCGCAATTCGACTATAACTCTTCCTTCAGGCCGCCGACCGCCATCTCGAACTCATCAACCTCGTCAACATGCCGGGAGATCGTCCTCGATGGATCTTGCACATCCAGGCGCAGTTCTGGCGTCTCATGATGGGCATTGGGATGATGCTGCACAAGCTCGCACGTCCACGACCACCCCCGCCGTCTTTCCACCGTACTATCGATGCGACTGTGTCGCCGCTGAAGGGCACCTTCAAATTACACTTCTACGTACCGAAGGATTATCGTAGACAGAAGAAGCTGAAGGGCGGCAAGCGATACCCATGCGTCATCAACTTCCACGGTGGAGGGTTTTGCTTAGGAACAGCGCAGGACGATGCGCGCTGGGCAAGCGTAGTCGTGGAACAGGTTGACGCCGTCGTCGTCAGTGTCGCATACCGACTTGCGCCTGAGTTCCCGTTCCCTACGGCGGTGGAGGACGGCGCCGATGCGGTGCTCTATCTCGCGCAACATGCCGATGAGCTGATGCTGGACTCGCAACAATTCGCGCTTTCCGGCTTCTCTTCTGGAGGCAACATGGGCTTCACGGTACCGCTATGCCTTCAAGGCGAGCTCCTCAACCGGACCCCTTCCGGCACCAAGATCAGGGACGGCCGCGCAGGCAGTGTGCCCGCCATCAACATCCTCGCATCCGCCACGAACAACAACAACAAAGACGACAGCAACGGCCTTTTAGTACCCCCAGGCCAGACCCCAAATGGCTCGCGCGTCCCACTAGTCCGCCAAAAGTCTCGCGTAGACCGCATCGCCATGCTCCGCCAAACAGGCGTCTCCTCTCTCTCCCTCGTTTCCTCGTACAAAGAGAACGGAGTCGTCTCCGTCGCCACACAAGGCTCATCCGCCGAAGCGAAGATCCGCGGCATAATATCTTTCTACCCACCAACAGACTACACACAAACGCGCGCCCAACGCCGCGCAACGTGTTCCCGCGCCGATCAACAACTCCCCGCTGTCTTCACTGAGCTCTTCGACGACTCGTATCTACAACCACCGTCACTCGACCTGGCCCATCCCTGGCTCAGCCCTGGTGTTGCGCCTGACGACATGCTCGTTGCGCTGCCCGACGACATTGTCATGTTCTGCTGCGAGTGGGATATGCTGCTTGCCGAGGGCGAGCGCTTCAGAGACCGATTGAAGAATGATATCGGGAAGAGCGTGGCGTATCATATGGTACCTGGCGTGCCGCATGGTTGGGATAAGGCGCCGAATCCGTTGCGCGAGAGTCCTGGGGCGAGGACGCAGTATATGGCTGCGTGTAAGGAGTTGAAGAGGATGTTTGAGCTTGATGATGTGGATGGAGATGATAAGAGCGTTTGATTTGAGCGTATTGTTATTGGGTATTGTTGGGAGTTTGGGTATACATTGGTCAGGCATCACGCCTGGGATGGAAGGCTTGGGTGGGTTGTCTGGGTGCATGGTATTTGAGCGTTCTGTGCGAGCATTATACATAAGCATAGTTCTGTTGCAGCGCTTTCACATTCAGAATGTTAGTTTTCACTGTTCCTTCTGTGCTCGGCTTTCCATCTTTGAGTACTTTCGTTTGACTTTAAAACGTTCGTGTCGGCAGTAAAGTCTAGACCCGGTCATGCCTTCCTCACTTGCGCCGTCTTACGTCGTGCTGGCGCGATCTTCAAGATATTGTTCACCATGCTTACACGCTGCCTTCCCATCAATATTACCCATTTCTGCGTTCGATCGATCGGTGCGCTCGTTGCTTTTGCATCCCACCCCTAGCTAATGGTGTTGAGGTCCAAATGCTGACCATGTCGGTGGTGGGGGCAGTGCAGGGCTTTGACCTAAAGGATTGCCCCAGCCTGTTCGCAGGTGTCGCTGCACTTGTCCCCATCTCTCCACCTCACCGACTGCCCGAAGGCATCACACCCTAAACCAAGCCTTTAGCCGCACCGATTATTTGTCCCGCACGTTTTGGAGATGCAAAGAGCTTCGGATTCAAGAAAGAGGAAGATCTCAGAAGCTGAATCTGGGCTTGACGCCGATAAGAGAGTCTTCACAGGAACCGACCATAAGAAGCAGGCAGAGCTGGATGACGGACTGTGCGATCGATGTCGAGCTCTCGGCTTGGAAGAGTACTATGACAGACCCATTTCGGCACATGTCGGAGCCGGACTGTTTGGACCACAAGCGGACATTACGAGAGAATCAATCCAGGAAGGCTGTAGTCTTTGCCGTCAGCTGGCGGTCTTTTTGAATCATGAGAAGGGAAATGGCGGTTTTCGTATACACTGCTACGATCTATGGTCCTCAGCGTCAGGCCACTATTATCCTTACCTCATGCTTACGTACCTGGATTCTGATCACAATCTCGTCCTGCACCTGACAAAACCGACTTCAGGTCATCAGCTGCACTCAGGTTACCACAAAAAGAATATCCGCCGTGCATCGGGACGACTTCTGGGGCGGCACCCCGACTTTGAGTTGGTGAAGGAGTGGCTCAAAGAAGACCAAACTTCTGAACTTGAGACGACCAGAGAGCTCACTGTCTTCCCTTTTCGCCTTATTGATTGTATCAATGAGAAGCTATGCGTTGCTCCTCTGGACTGTCCTTACATTGCTCTGAGCTATGTTTGGGGGAATGTGGCCTGCGAGGCACCGCTGGTTAGCCTCGAATTACCAAAACAGCTGCCGAAGACTATACAGGATACTATCGCGGTAGCGCGCGCACTCGAAGTACCTTACTTATGGGTAGACCGGTATTGCATCGATCAAAGTAACGCCAGTGAGGTGCATCAAGTTGTTCAAAATATGGACAAGATTTACTCACAGGCTGCGCTCACGATAATCGCTTCAGCGGGGAATGATTCCACGTGCGGATTACCTGGCGTGGGAACCACTCCGCGACACACACCGAAGAGTCTGAGGATTGGTACGCACTTGTTTGCAGAATTAGCACGACCAGGAGAGGAAATCCGGACATCGAAATGGAACTCCCGAGGATGGACCTTTCAAGAGAGTTTGCTTTCCAAGCGCCGGCTAGTCTTCACCGAGTCGCAAGTATATTTTCAGAGCGATCACCACACATTCACGGAAGACAATGTAATCGGAATTGAGAGCACCTCTTCCGCATTCAAAGACGATCTACGCGCTTTCCCCTTGAACAATGTCCTCTACAATTCTACGTATATCTACGATCGGTTGGAGGAATACTTTCCCAAACACCTGTCTTTCAGCAGCGACGCGCTCAAAGCTTTCGAGGGTATATTTGCCGCTGACCGAGTGGCGCGTCGCTCCTCTCATTTCTGGGGAATCCCGATTCTCAGTGTTCCTGGGAAGTCGAGTACAGGAGTGGCTACATTCACAGTGGGGCTAACCTGGAAGGTCGATGGACTTCTAGAGGAATGTGAAATGACTGCGGAGAGCCAGAGGACCGAATTTCCTTCATGGTCTTGGGCTGCACAGAAAGCGGGCCGACCTAACAAAGGGCTTGGTCGACTTCATTTCCAGCTGGGCGCTATTTACTTCGGTGCATATTGGAGTACGATTAGTTTGCTTCGCCTCGACGGTCGGTCGGTGGATCTTGATGAGTATGCCACTCGTATGGAGGACTACAAGGACTACTTGCCGCAAATCGACGTTTCGAACTGGTCTATATCGGCTAAAGTCCTGCTCCACAGGACACCGTCCACGAGCGTTATCGGCCCCAAGCGAAAGGAACAATACGTACACTTCGATGGCGTCAACCCAGACTTAGAGGGCAAAAACACGATGGTGGTCTTCATGTACGCTCAAAGATATAATACAGAGATGCCCACGCTTGAAGTCAAGGGTCTCGTCGTTGAGGAAGTGGCTGACGGACATTGGCGGCGCGTCGGTGTATGGAGTGCGAGCAAGAACTATTGGGAGGATGGGCCGAAGGAACTGCGTGAGCCGATGTGGTCGGAGATAACGGTGCAAGATGAACTTTTTGATGCGGAGAAACTGCTTGCATACGGTTCTGATACAAGAGAGAAATGGCTGAAGCGCACTTTTCGGTTGGTTTAGGAAGACACTGGATGGTAGCTTCAAAGAGAATTACCGGTTTTTCTAGCGAAGAATTTCAGAGAGGCGGGCTTTTGACCTTCTGCAACGTTGATTAGTTCCACAAAGACATTACGGCTGTGCGTATAGAGCCACAACCCCTACATAAAATTCTATGATCACGTTTCCGAAAGGGAAAGGGCAGTGACGGTGGTTTGCGCCACTGATTATTAGAGAGGGGCCGTGGGACTGGTACAATTAGACGGAGGAAGGGTATCTCTTTTAACTAGCGCTAGAAACCAAATCGCTATGCAAGAAAACGCAAAGGAAAACAACAGCCCATCTACCCGAAAAGAAAAGACCGAACTCAAGAACGACTGCTCGTAGCATCAAAATCAGATCCCCAGATCCGACGACACCATACAACCAAGGAAACCTGTATGCCCAACGAAGACCAAGAGAAGGGACATCTCAGCACTCTCTTAGACCCAAGGCTGGGGCACAAAGTGCGTCGTAAAAGCAAGACATCGGACGTGTCTAGCAGGAGACATCACGCACTCGCACCCCTGTGGATGAGCAGTGCAGACAGTCTCAAAAGAGCAAAACCCCGTCTTTCGAAACGTTCAAATCCCACTCTTCATCCGCCCCGGCCGTCCTGCCCCAAACAAATTTGCTCCGCGCCAACGTCTGCTCCGTCATATCCCCCGGCCGCACATGCTCCATATAAATATGGTTCATCAACGTCTCCACATTTCCATAGATCCCCGTAACATCCCCCTGGACACTGCAAATGACGCATCCAAAGCTGCACTCGTTGTCATCCAACGCCAGTCCGGCGCCCGCTTGCCGCTTATGTGCCGTAGCCATCTTGACTGGGTCCGCGGAGTTGAATGTCTTCTTCTTGACATGCGATTTAGCGAGGAAAAGCCAGCGGTAGCGGATTCCCACCGCGGAAGTGTAGATGTTGGGGTCGACGATGACGTCTTTCTTGTTGCGTTTGGCGGGGTTAGGATTGCTGAAGGATGCGCCTTCGAAGCAGCAATGTTTGCATTGCCAGATTTGCGAGGTGTTGTACATGCCCTCCGGTCGGGTTTCAAGGGCCAGTCCCTTCCTCAGCTCTTCGCGTGTGGCCCATGCGCCCTTGCAGAAACCCCAGTAGTTGTTGTCTTTGCAAGGACGACCATCCATCATCTTATCTAGAACTACGGGCGTGGGATTGGATAGGGTGGGTGTGACGGGGACCTGGGGGAGGGGCTTGGCGGTGTTGGTGGCGGTGAGTCTGAAGTTCGTCTTTGAGGGGATTATCTTGAGGGGGGCGGGAAATTTGATGGAGCGATCGGCTTTGCGGGTGGACTCGTCCTGGGGTACCAAGTGTACGCGCGTGCGGCCTGCTGTGAGTCCATCCTTGCTGTCCTTGATGGGTGTCCGCGGTCGTGTGGAATTGGCGAAAGGAACATTTGGTGGTGTGAAGACGCGTGGTAATTCCGAAAACGGTGAAGTATTGTGAGCAGCAGGTGCAGGCGGGGTATTCGTCCGGGAAGATGATTGCGACATATTAGGCGGGTTCTGGAGGCGGTCCATGCCCCAGAAGGGTGCGGTAGTGTTTGTGGAGACTACAGAGTCTGGGAAATTCTGCGAGTAGAAGGGAGTTTGGAACTCCGGCATTGCAGGTGAAACAGGTGATCCATGAGATGAGTCGGAGTTGTATCGATATAGCGATGGTGGGTCTGAGACGAAGGTGTTTTGGGAGTAAATTGAGCAACTGTCAGCGGAGGTAGTTGACCAGCGCGAGTTTTGCGGTAGTGCTTGTGGTCTCTCTATCCAGTCACTCAATCTGCGCTCTTTTGGTTTTGGTTCGTGCTGCCAATCGAAGATGTTGTGTACTTGAGCGGGATACCTAAAGTTGGGGTACAAAGTCAGCAAAGCTCGTCGACAGGGGTGTCAATTACTATTGTATCAGACTAGGGCCTGCGATTTCTTGGATTTACGACGCAGTTTGTACACCCGATTTACGTACTCTGAGTTCTCGTGACTCACGCCAGACGCCGGTGGGAGTTTGCCGAGGAGTCGAAGAGCGTCGCGATTTAGGTCCATGGTGCCGCGCTGATATCCAAACCCGCCGCCATTCAACACAGCCAGTGTGTCTCGTTTTGAAGCATTGGTTCCACCCGTGAGCATAGCCAAAGCTTCTGCCCTGTCACCATCCACCGACATGCATTGGTAGGCAGAAATGATCTCATCAATGTCCTTCATGATTGCTGCACGTTCTGTCGGTCCCTTTCCTTGGAGTAAGTGTTCAAGCGCGGGATGGGTGTGAATGATCTGTGAAGGCGCAGGTGGGTTGGGGGTGGTTGGACTAATAGAAGAGCTGTCCCTGGATTGCCCAGCAAAATACCGGGCTAAGGCGGTCTTTTCGTCTTGAGGAGCTCCTTCCGACAAATGGCTAAATGTATTCCGTACGTGGTCGTCTGGAACGTGAGTGCATATGGAACTCCGCGACGAGCGCACAGACGACATGGAGTCTATGGAGAACTGCGTGTCGCTCAAGCGTCGAGGCGGGCCACTTAGAGCCCGCGGCATTGGTTCCCTGAGTAGGATCCTTTGTTTCAGCTCATCGAGGGCGTCTATCGTGTATTTCCGGTTCATGACGGCTGCCTCGTGGAGGACTTCGACATCAAGGACAGCATTCTCGTACTTGACGGCAAGCTGTAAGCTCATGATGATTTCCGTCTGTATAACTATGGCGATATGTAGTATACGCTCGCGTGCGATGGCTGTATGCAGATGTCAGCGTTGGGGCTGCTTACGGACTCCGGACGTTGTTGGGCGAACTGACCATCTCCCACACGAACTAAATCCCCGAATCTGTTCATGTCGGCAGCGTAGCGAAAGCCTATTTGCGACTCTCCGGTTTCAAGAGATACTTGGAGCTTCTTGCGCTCAGCCTCGTCATCGTTCTCAGCATTGCTGCTCCGGCGGCGGTTCTTCTTCTTGATATTGGCAACGAGGTCAGCACCGCCGTGGAATGCTGACACGACCGCTGCTACGGCGGCGAACACCTACAATAATAAGACGGGATTAGCGTTTTTCTGGAAATTTGAAGAAAAATAGCGGATGGTTGTGGTATTTCGCGGTTCGTGTCTTAACTCCGGGGACAGAAGGTGTCGCAGATCGCAAGAGCAACATCCTCCAGGCTGGGCAAATTTGCACCGAGACCTCTTGGAATGAGCTTTGCAAATTTTGTACCCTGAAAGTGTTCTGTATTGCGATGACGATGGTTTGACTTGAGAAGCCAATGCAAGTTGGAAGTCTCGTGCGCAGAGATCACACGTACCTCTAGGCCCGCCATTGAGTTTTTGCACCGAGCAGTAACAGTGACTGCGTCCAACTCAGTTCAGCAGGTGTACCAACGATGCGCAGTCGTCGGTCGACGCAGAGGAAACGAATCTAGAGGTGGAGCCCGACGGCGGAGGGGAAGAGATGTCGAAGAAACAAAAGACGAAAGGTGGAGATCGCTTTGCCCACTTTCGGAAGCGCAGGAACCCAACACCAACATCCGTATCGCGGCAGGATGTCAAGGGAGACCTGGTGTAGATAACGTTTTGTGTGACGAGTAAGGGGGGATTGACTACGAGCAGCGGGTGCCAGAGTAGATAGAGGAAGAAAGCGACTCTGAAGACATCCGAAACGTATATCGAAGAACTCAGGTTCAGCCCCAACCCAGGCTCGGACTACGTGCTTGCGACACCGCACATCGCGCCCGCATTTGATTACGAGCTGGGTTCGTCTTGGCTCGCGAGCGTCGACCGGCAGGGCGCTGGTGCTGCTCTAGTCAGCCTAACCGGTGTGTACCGCTGGCTGCGGCCCTATCTTCCAGCCTTCCAATCGAGTCGAGCGTGGCTCGAGGTCACACGACCCGCGAATCGAAGGCTACCAGCTCTCCCCGAGGCTGCACATTGGGCGGTGCAAAGGCGGTGCTATTGCGATTGCGATTGCGCCAAATAGTGCATTGGAACGGAAACCTTTTCCCCAGGTTTCTGGTGACGTTCTAGCGGTGGGGTCGGTCGTTCTCACGGCGCATTGCATCGTGGATGTTTCTCGACGCAACCCATTCGCTCGTTGCGCTAATCAATGGCGTCGTCTTTGACGATTGATGATTGATGGAGAGGGATTGGGCCCTGGGGCGAAACCATGCCTCAGGCCTGAGCCCAGATGTTGGATAAGCGAAGAACATACCATCTGGACCGCCTTCAGTCGCGTTGCTGTATATACATAGGACAAGTTGATATTGCCGTTAATTTTAGATTCGGAGAATTGGACAGACGCACACTCATAAGCCTTGTCTTGCTCGTAATCGTGGTTCAGAGACCCCGTCGTTGGAGATGTTTCCTGTCGGTGATTGCCACAGCCGCAACCAACCCGCGGCGCCAGCCTCATCCCCTCCATAGCACCAAATCTAACCCCACGGCACGGGCTGAAACGCTCCAACAGAGTCACTGTTATCGATTGTGACGATTGTGACGATTGTGAGTCGCGATTGAGAATCGCGCGTCGTACCTGCGTACAGCGCCGCCACCGGTATGACGATGCTGTGTACCCTTCCTAATGAGCTCTGCTGATTCTGTACCCCAACCTCCGGCGCCACACATAAGCTTGATAGTACTCATTCCCCACATATGTTGAACATGTCAATCGGACGGACTAGATGTCGCTCACACTATGCAGGCAAGCGAATTGTGAAGGTCTTGAAAGCAGCCGATAAATATGCAAAGTGGTATCTAATCGCTATCTGATGAGCCGTAACCCCAAACCCAAACATGTCTCCGCACTGCGGTCTGACAAAAGAAGATATCTCTAAACAAAAAATCGCTAATCTAGGAAAGGAAGTGCGTGCAGTGTATTCTGCAGCGAAGGTTGTTCCGCATGAACCGACCAGGTTTCACTGGCACCGGAAGTGTCTGAGGCCACCAACTCCAAACCCGCCGTAACCTCGAAGGGAATGTTTTCCTATTCCCGCAAATCAATCGCCGTGCTATCCCTAAATTCGCCTAAGAAAGTACGATAAGCAAAGGAAAAGGTCTAGAGCCGTGGGAAGTAGAAACGCCCAACGCAACAGACTATGGTCGAAGGAAGAAGGTGGTAGTAGAGAAATAGGAAACATGTTCCGTTTAAGCGTCTTCAAGCTGTACTCTGTGGCTCCTGCGGTTCGACAACTCGACCAGCGTTGGCGTGAGTGGCTTGCTGCGGTCTACGAACCTGCCGCCGCTGCTTGGAGAAAGGAAGCCCGGTTTCATCAACGAGGCGGGTTTGTTCGCTCGCGATACCGAGATTGACCGTGCTACACCGAGAGTCGCCGTGGACCCGTTCAAGGACTGCGGCTTGGGTGAAAGAAGTGTTTGAGACTTGCTCCTCGACAGGCCCGGGCTGCGTGCCGCAGGTGAAGGGGGTTCCAGAGGTGCGGATGAAGGCTGCCTTGTCGAAGGATGGGAGCGCAGCGCGGAGGCCTTGGTCACTCGGTCCCCAATAGGCTTAGTAATGATCTCCCATTGTGGCGAGAGGGGTGAAGCGCGAGGCTTCCACGTCTTTCCCGGCACGTCATTAGCGACCGCGACAGTAATTTCTTCCGCTTCGGAATCAAAGCTGCGTTCGGAAGGCGTGGTTGCGCGGGAATGCAGGGTTAGGGCCGGACTGGATGTTTCGCCTAAAGTGTTTTTGATTTCCTGAGACGGGGCTTGCGCGCTTTCCACGGGTTGTTCCTCTGGTTGAATCAGAAAGCTCTGGCGGTGCGGTGAAAGGCTTGGTGCCGTTTTCGAACGCTGCAGAGGCCGAACCCGATGCGTTGAAGGTAGCCGTGGTGAAGGTGCCCTCGAGACATTTGCCGAAGGGAAGAGCGAGAGACGAGCTGACGTAGGCATGGGCGAAGTGGCTCTTCGCGGGGGCTTGGGTGGGCTATGCTGGTCGTTCTGTTTCGCTTGTTAGATACACTGTTTGATTCATGTACAGTCAGGACTGTAACGTACCTTCGTGGAAAGTGGGTCTAGGGGCTTCAGCTTGTCAGAATTGCCTTGACGCCGCTGCAAGAGCGCAGAAGAGCCATTGGAAGTTTGGCAGCGAGTGTTTTCTTGGAGCAGGTTGCTAAACATGACACTGTAGCGCTCCATGTGGACAGTAGGAATGTCTACATCGAGGAGCGGCATACCGCCGTTTGCTCTGGGGGAGGATCTTGCGGAGCTACCAGAGACGACCAGTTGGGGAATCGTAGGAGAGTTCTTGTAGTTGTCTTTTGGCGGCACCTTCGGACTTGACATGGAGCGCAACAGTGAGTTCTTCGGTTTGGTCACAGGACTAGAGACTCCCAGTGTGAGAGCTCTTGGCCTGGAATCTCTCTCCGGCTCGCCCTTTCCTTTTGGTAACTTGCGCGATTCTCTAATTTGGGGATTGAAAGTATACGTCGGCGGTGTTGTGACGTTTGGGCTCTCAACGTACGGCGCAATCGATGGCGAGTCTATCGACTCGTCGTCGTGGTGGCTATCTGCTCTGGCCGGAGCGACAGACTTCGCAAGCTGGTAGAATGGTTCCTTGTCTTGCGCCGGTCGTGGAGGCACAGTCTTCTTAAACAATGACTTCCACCGACTGAGCTTCGGCCTCGCTGTCTCTTGCTGGTGTCCTGCTGACATAGCGTGCGGGTTTGGGTATGGTGACCATCCGTTCGACGATATGTGGGTGATCGTGCCTGGTGCAACGTTAGCAAGGCTCATGCAGAGGGATGTTGGTAGCTAGCGCGGCGAGTTGGAGGTCGCTCTGCCTTGCCGTTACCACGAAGTAATTCAGTAATACGTACCCTGACTGTCGGTGACGAAATCCGTTGGTCGAGGGCTGGTACGCCAATCCGACGAGTGCGACGCCATGGTAGGACTTCCAAGCGCAATGCCAATGATTCCCTCTCGTTCTTCGTGAACCTCTGCGGCGTAAAGAACGGTGGTAGACTTGGTCGGCGACGTGGTGAAGGGAAAGCTGAAGTCTTGATTGTTTGTTTGATAGGTGGGTGTTACTTTTTTGTGGAATAGGGTTGAGCGGTCACCAGGGCCGCCAGATGTCTTCGGTCGTGGCATGTCTGGCGTTTCGATTCTTCCGTCGTCGGCCCTTGAGACAGGTGTGGCTGCCTTTAATCTGTTCACGTCTGCCTGAGGGGCCTCGGGGAGTGGCGTCGTACTCTCACTCGCTCGTTGGTCGACTTCCTTGTGACTGCCCTTGAGCAATCGCATCGACCTCGATCTTCCTAGCATTCGGGCCATGGCTGGTTTCAAGACGGCTAGCGGGGTATCGGGCACGGAAATAGAATGAAAGGAGCGACGTGTAGTTAGAGATGGATGGGGTAAGGAACGGACAGCCCTCCAGAGAGCAAAAAGATTGTGTGGAGTGTGAAGTGTAGGATAAGGGAAGGAGGATGTAAGGATGTATGTGAGGTCAGGTATGTGAGGACGTATGCAAGAGTGCGCTTGCACGACGGTGCGGCAGCAAGCAGCATTGTGAGCCGCTTACGCAGAAGCTATTATGCCTAGTGGGCACGTTGAGCCACGTCCGATGCGCCTACAGGCGTCTGGGACAGATTGCGCGAGACGGGGTATGCTAGCACGTTGGATGGAGGGCGGATTGAAGATGCACAGAGCAGGGAACAGGAGCCGAACGGCGCGGGATTGGCTGAATTGCAGCATGCGACAGCGGCATCCACGACATCGGATGGAAATCCATCGTCTCAGACGCTCAGACCTCGTGCGATCCTAGGTGCACGAGCCCAGTTTCAACCAGTTGACTGTGCTCATCCCGCAATTTCGCTACACACGGGCCAAGCTCCCTCATCTCCAACAAACACTGGTTGGAGCCTCAAATTGAGCGCCGTCTTGATGGCGGCAAGCAAACAAATCCTGACGTGTAGGTGGGCTTTCTGGAACGCCCACTACGCCGTACCGCCCTCTGAAGAGAAACAGGATACGTAATCCCCAAGGCAGAACATGTGTTCTCGGGCATTTTGCGATGCCGATCGCGCGGAAATGAAGGGCAAGCTGCTTCCCGTGCCGCTGCAGCCCTCCACCAGAATATCCAAAATTGCGCCTTTCGTTTGGCTGACTGAGTTGGCGCGGTGACGCCCCGGAGATTTCGCGGGCATTACTGTGCGGGGTGACGCTAGCCTGGACGCAGGTTCGATATACTCCCTTCCGATGCCGTCGAAGGTTCCCAGGCGTATGCGGTAGAATGTTCGATCATAGCCGCATAGACGTCGACCAGTTCGACGGATTAGCCGCCTGCACAACACTGCCGTGTACAGCTGGTCTTGTTTGCCCTCAGTCCGCGGACAGCGACTTCCCCGGTTGCCAACCCTCGTAACGTTCGGCTTCTTGCCTGTCCGTATGTGGAACATGCTTCGCCAAGGCCTGCTCGAAGTGTCGCATGTGGATCTCAGGCTGTGTCCCAGGCGAGTCGACGTAATCGGTCTGGACAGAAGGGAGTCAACGTCAGTAAAGCTCTTCCAGAGGCGTGTCAGTGCCCGTAGCCTCAAAGGAGAGGCCGGGTGCAACGGAGAATTGAGACGTACCATGGCCAAGTCGACTGCCTCGACACACAAACCGGATATATCCGCACCGCTACTACCCTCTGTTCTCGAAGCGAGGTTGTTTAGATCGACGTCCCCGGCAAGCGGTTGGTCCCTGGTGTGGATCTCGATAATCTGTCGTCGAGCGTTTTCGGTTGGCAGGCCAATATGGATGTGAGCGTCGAAGCGACCTTTCCGGATAAGAGCCGAGTCCAGGATGTCAGGCCTGTTTGTGGCACCTATAATGAAAACATCCTTGAGCGCTTCAATGCCGTCCATCTCGTTCAGCAACGTAGTCACCACATTGAGACCGCTGTCCTGCGTCTTCTCGCGCGATTTGCCAATCGAGTCAATTTCGTCGAAGAAGATGATGCAAGGTTTGGCAGCGCGCGCTCGACGAAAGACGTCTCGTATAGCGCGTTCAGATTCTCCGACGTACATCTTGATAAGCTCCGACCCCTTGACCGCTAGGAAGTTTTGGTTTGATTCAGTCGCCACTGCCTGAGCGATCAAGGTCTTTGCGCAGCCAGGGGGTCCGAACAGCAGCACACCCTTGCGTGTCTGGCGAACATTGAACATGGCATGGAGATCAGGAAACTAGAAATGGTCAATATGTGTTGCCAAACAAGACTTCAAATGAAAAAGGACAACATACCTTGTATGGACGAACAGTAATGGCTTCGAGTTCTTTGCGGGCATGGTCAACCCCAGCAATGTCAGTCCATCGAACCTTCGGCACTTCGATAATGCTACCCTTGAGAACTGTTGGCTGAACCTGATCGATGACAGCATCGAAGTCCTTCTGCTCCACGAAGTCCATGGTTCCCAGTATTTCGGCTAAATTGGGCTTGTTCTCAGCTTCAAGGGACTCCTCGACTTGCAGTACGCGTTGCATTCTCGCCAAAGTGCATAACTTGAGCATATCGCGCCCAACGAAGCCATGAGAACGCTCAGCCAAGGCTCCAAAGTCGATATTTGGAAGATTCCGGTCTGTGCCGAGGGTCTGCCGCAGTATATCTTCTCTATGGCTCACGTTCGGGGGAAAGATCTCGAGCTCGGTCATGAAGCCTAATGGTGTCCGAAGACACGCATCGATGTCCAGGATGTTGCGGGCAGCTGCCACTACCACAACGCGGGTGCCTTTTAGCTTTTCCAACTCCGTTTGTAAGTCACCCAGAAGGTCTTCCGCTTTCTGTAAGAACTTATCAAGGCCATCCATAAGAATTAACGCTGGCTCCTGCGTTCGGGCTGTAGCGAAGACATCGGACAATGCCTCACCCTTTGTCTTGCGGTTAGATGTCAGCCATCTCTGGTCCACTCTGAACACCCTTCGCCATGGACATTCGGCGAATCGGTCAAGCAGGAGAGTCTTGCCACAGCCTTCGGGTCCGTGAACGATGAATGTCGGGGAGCCAACGAGGTACTTGTCTAGCGACATGTACGAGGGATTGTTAAGGAGAGACAAATTTCCGTTGATGGCGCGCAGTTGGTCGGAAAGGCCTCCGATGCCGTTCCCATTGAGCCATAGAACTCCATCCGTGCTAGTCGAGACTTCGGTTGTCGAGATCTCGTTTGCGATAGTGAGTTGGGTATGAATGTGATCGTAGTGATAGAGACATGGCTCTTCTAGCTGAGGCTGGATGCTTTCGATTGTCGCGCGCGATTTAGAGGCCCTTTGGCTATACTTAGCGCCCCTTTGATGCACATCGAATGTGCACCCTTCCAAAAGGATATCCAGGTCATCTGACACCAATCAGTGAAATGCAACTAAAAAGCGAAAAGGATCCTACCTAATGCCTTTCCAGCACAGTACATGAGCTCTTCTGTCGAATCGCAATTGTTCAAGATTTCTGACCCTGGAGCAAAGCGGATTGTGATTGCTTGAAAAGGTGTAGACGCCTCGTTAGCTTTTTCAAAGAAAACAGCGTCAGTGAGGTTCAGCGCGTATTTCTCGCGGAGCAGATCTGCGATTTTGGCAATAGGCTTGTTGCCAGGATTGGTCTGCGCAGCCGGCCAGGCAATCGCATAGCCGTGAAATCCTTGGGATGCTGAGTTGATCTTGATAAGATCCCCTGCAGTGAGACCCAGAATCTTGAGCTCCTTGGCACCTAGGTGGATCCGGAATGAAGTTTGATCAAGATGGTTAGTTGTACGCTCCAGCGGACGGAGCGTAAAAGTGGTGGCGGCAGCCATCGGGCGGAAAGGACTGTGAGGAACCTGTGGATGAGCTTTACGCAAGACGTGCTCTGAAGTCTTTCTGCAGGTTCTGCGCGACGGTGACTCAGGCCCTTGCCCTCTCCATCGGGCCAGCACCGTAACAATTCTTCAATGGAGTGGTGGAGTTGCCAAGCCCCATATGACTAAGCATTATAGCTCCCAACTTTTCAACATTCATGTGCACAACGTGTATCTGGCACCCGACGCGTAATGTGAGCAGAGCAATTGATGCCACCGCCGCGCCTCATCCGACCTCTGCGGCCATGTCATCCCCGATGGAGCTCGCCGCAGGTCCGCTGGGCTTCCGACGGGCCTCGCGACCGGCTCACAGGTCATCACGGTGACCCAGCCCAGGCCTCGAAGAGCGCAAAGGAGCCGTATAATCGAGGTAATGACTCTTTGCCCTGCAACTTACAAATGTCCCAGGCTAATTGACTCCAAATAGGCCTGGACCAGGAGAACGCGAAGCAGACTGCGCAGAAGGGATGGTTAGGATCGATGATCGGACGCGCTTCTGGCTTGCTCGACAGAAATCCCTCTCCTGCACCCGATGAGCAGACTTTACCACCGCGACCCCGAAACCCGGATCTCGCCGAGACGGTAGATAAGGATCCTGGAGAGAGCGCTGCGCAACCACAACACGGAAACCTCGAGGCAGGGAGTAAAGAGCCGTCACCTGCACACGAGCAGCCTCCGACCCTGTCACGACCTCGAAAAACAAAAGGCTTTACACCGGCAAGACCTTCCACTTGCAACGTGTGCCAGAAGCACTTCGATTCGGGAATGCAGCTCAGGCAGCATGAGCTATGGAGCGATCGATGCGGAGTCCAGGAATCCCCCTACAAGCGCATATACTTCTGTTTGCGCTGTTACCTGCGCTTGCCCACGGTAGAGGATGCTCGTCGCCATTTTGGCAGGGACCGAGCATGCCTAGACCGAATGTCGGTGCTAAAGCTTGGGCTTCATCAGGAGTATGCCCTACCATCGCAATTACAGCGCATCCAAGATGCCGTGAAAGCAGGCGAGGCGCGACACCGGTACATGACTCTGGCCATTTCCGAGGCCGCCCTGTCCATCAAATCCATGTCTTGCCCCAAGATCAGAGCGATTCCTGGAGGTACTGAGCATCTTCTCTGGGCTAAGAAAAGTGGAGGTCTGCACGGAAAGAACCTGACGACGACGGAAAAGATCTCAGCCGCACCATCGTCCCAGTCGAAGGGCTCTCTGAAATCGACAAAGAATGCAGATCCCCCTACCCGGAAACACGTTGCTCTGAGACAGCAACCTCTGTCGATAGACCAGGCCCGGCCTGCGGCTGCCCATCGTACACAACCGAAGCGCAGCGCCGAACAACCTGCAAACGAAGCCACGATGAATCCAGCGTCTAGTCGAGAAGCACATGTTCGAAAAGTACGTCCATTGCGCAGTGACGCCGCACGAAGAGACCGAAAGACTAGCACGCCTGAGCAGTCGGCCCAGACCGTACCAGACGTTGCGCTAGCTTCGAACCCAAATGCAGCTTTGGTGTTGCAAGTGCAACAACTAGTGGAGCAAGTGAGACTTCTCACAGAAAGATTCCTCCCACCGACAACTCCGGTCGAAACAGTTCTACGAAAGGAAGCAAATGCTGCAACTGCGCCGTTGCAGGTAACGAGCGATGTGCCAGTAGTCCACGAGGCAGAGTCATCCACTTCGTTGCAAGCACTCTCGGTCTCGCAAGAAGTGCATGATTCATTAATCCTTCCTAAGCATAAGCCACCCTCGCCCACCAAAAGTAACGGCCAAACGGAAGTCACTCCCGAGCACGAGAACAAGAGCACGATTCTGCCACTGAACAAACCCTCCAAAAAGCTAGCGCACAGTCACTTTCGATACTGGGAGACTGAAAAGTATAGTAGTGAGGCTCGGAGGCTTTTGCTGCTACAAGAGGCAAAATCACAGGGTGATACGCCTTCCCCGAAGCTACCGCAGTCATCACGCCCGCAAAATCTTTCTGACAAGAGCAAAGCGAGTGCTCACAATTCTGGCAAGGAAGAGCCCAAACCGTCTCGACGGAAAGAGGGGACACTCAAAGAAAACTCCGAACTCGCGACCCAGGCTAACGCAAACGAGAATGTACCGCTCGACTCGACAAAAGTCTACGATAGTAGAAACGATAACCAGCGACTTACCCGCCAGATCCATACCCAAGCGCGGCTCATGAAGTCATCAGACCACTCTACGGACACTACAATGCAAGCCACATCGCAGCCTACCACACCTTCAGCAGTGCCAGCTACTTCCTCGTCTGGCGAGATGAGCGAGCGATCACTTCTAGACGAGCTGTTCCCTGAGTCAAGCAGCTACATCCAGCCCCATTACACTGGACGCAATCCATACCCGAAGCTGGATCTTCCCAGCTCTGTTCCTCTGGTTAGACGCGAACTGCTTGATCAACCCCTTTCAGAGCAAGAGAAGGTGGCTCAGTCGTTCTACAGGAGCAGCGAGAACATTACTGCTCTTCAGCTTCTACATTGCAGCACCGAGCTTGCGGAAGCTGACTTTCGGCGTTTGATCCCCAAGGGAAGACACATTGAAGGCTGGACACGGGATGGCGAGTTCACCAAAGTGATTCCGGGTCGTGACCCCATCACTCTGGAGAGACTTCCTTTCTACTACCTGCTCTTCAAATCGCCACAATCCGCGGTTTCATATCAAAAGAACGCCAGCCGGCTGCACAAGCTGAGCCAGCTGCACCAACCTAGCAGCATCATGTCACCCATATCGCCGCCAAAAGGTTTCCTTGAGGAGGGTGAAGACATCAATCTTGCAACCTCCTCGTACCTTCTCAAGCCGCCAGGGGTCCCGCTGAATCTAAATATGGTCATGCAGCCCTACAACGCGAGCCTTCGAGCACTGATCGAGCAAGGTGGTTACAGACCTATTGTCCCCTTCACGGGCGACAGCGGAAAGCCCCTTTACAAAGTTTTGATGCACATTGAAGGGTACGAGCCCTCGCAAAAGGATCTCTACCAACTGCTCGCTCAAGAAGGTCACACACGCGGCATCCAATGGCCCTTCCACAATGAACACGCTGGCATTCGCCGTCTTCGCGATATTAGTGACCTCCGCGCCAGATTACTGCCGGTCTCCTCGGCCAATCCGCGTGCCGCCAACGCGGACAGACATCGCAGCGCAGAGGATGATCCTTCGCTCAGCTTCCTGAAACTGTCGTCTGAGGAAGGGGAGAATGCGGCTCAAATCAATCAGATGGTCATGAACCGCGTGTACAACCGTTGGATTGTGGAGTTTGACGACGAGGAAGCTGCGAAGAGGTTTGCAAGGCTGTGGAATCGGAGGGTGTTGCCGGTCAGTCGGAATGCGAAGCATGTTACTTGGCGGGACACGGAGGAGAGGAGGATGTGTAATACTGAGTATCTATGGTAGGAAGTGTACAATATGTGTATAGTTAGTTTATTGTGTCTAGCAGCGCATCATGTAGATACCATTTGAAGCTTGTCGTTCAAGTCCATTTTCGTTTTGTAAATGTGTCTAGACATTGGTATAGAGGGGGAAATAGTATTGATGCGAAGCAGGGATCAGGGATCCGCGGATCTTGGTAGCGTAGCGTATCCGGACGCGTCGATGACGTTTGCGGGCTGGAGCACAACGCAGCTTCCTGGATTTTGTTTTGTGGCTTAAGAGCCCGAGACTGTCCCTTCCCCCCCTCATCCAGCCTGCGTCTTCTTCTCTGCACCCTCTCGCTCGTATCTCCGAGCAGAACCTGTGCAATGGCGAAAAGCCCAGCTCTCCAGACCAACATGGACGTCGACTACGTGATCAGCTATCGCTTTGCGAAGACGGGTACGCATGGCGGGGTATCATGATGCGTGCGACCATGCTGATATCTTGCAGACAAAGCGACGGCGATTGCAAAGTTCGAGAAGCTAGTGCAGGCGTTGTCTTCGGTGGGAATGCAGACTGAGGTGCGCAATGGGGACTCGCATTCGGTGCTGCTCTTCGTGAGGGTAGCTTCAGACGAACATCTGTATGGCGAGGTGTACCGGTCTCGGTAGGATAATCCATTCGCATTGTCCTTATATATCACTAACGGCTGCTGCAGAGTCCGCGACTGGGTTCATGGCGTCCGCGCTGCTGCCCCGCCAAAGGAGACGCGCGAAGCCCTCGAAGCCGAGCCTCTCTACGAAGCCGAGCGTCTCCGCATCATATACCAGCTCATCACGAACCCTGTGTCTGAGGGCGGAGCTGGCATTACGCCCAAGGAGGGCGAATGGGAGAATGTGGAGAGCTTGTTTGCTTTGCATGACCACGCGTACAACAAGGACTGGATCAAGAAGTGGACGTCATCGTACTTCCTTAAGACGGAAGACTTGGACGATATCAGGAACAGGCTAGGCGAGAAGGTATGTCCAAAAAAATCATGGGAGAGAGAAACACGGCTAACAATGAGCAGATTGCATTCTACTTCGCCTTCACCCAGTCCTACTTCACGTTCCTGCTCTTCCCAGCTGCATTCGGCTTTACGGCATGGCTCTTCCTCGGACACTTCTCTCCCATCTACGGTATTGTGAGCGCATTGTGGTGCACCGTCTTCACGGAGTATTGGAAGCACCAGGAGGTTGATCTCGCGGTACGATGGGGTGTCCGTGGCGTGTCTAAAATTGAGCACAAGAGGAACCACTTCGAGCATGAGCACGTTGCAACTGATCCCATCACTGGCGAGCAGGTCGGCGTCTTTCCAGTTACCAAACGCCTGCAGAGGCAGCTGCTACAGGTCCCGTTCGCTATCGCCGCTGCTTTGTTACTGGGAACACTGATCGCGACCTGCTTCGGTATTGAGGTCTTCATCTCTGAGGTCTACAGTGGGCCACTCAAGTGGCTTTTGGTACGTACGCCTCCGACAACGTATGCTTAACACTAACCCTGCCAGGTTTTCATCCCCACTGGCATTCTCACCACCTTCATGCCCATCCTCCAGAGTGTCCTTACAAAGATGGCCACGCAGCTCACAGACTTTGAGAATTACCAGACCCACGGCGCCTACCAAACGGCGCTCACCCAAAAGATCTTTGTCCTGAACTTCATTACCTCTTACCTGCCCATATTCCTCACCGCTTTCGTCTACATCCCCTTTGGTAACATCATTGTTCCGCACCTTGATATCTTCAGCGTAGCAGTACGACCGTTTGCCGAGGATGAAAAGCAGGTTCGAGGTGCTGGGGCTGACTGGACCATCAACCCCGACCGTCTGCGCAAGCAGGTCATCTACTTCACTGTCACTGCTCAGGTAGTGAACCTTGGTATGGAGCTCATCGTGCCATACCTGAAACGCCGTGGCTTCGCCTGGTACAAGGGCATGCAGTCCGATCGCGCTGCGAAGAACGGCGGTGCGGCACCCAACCTGGCAATGAACGATCCCCCGGAGGACGCTGCCTTCTTGAAGCGCGTGCGTGAGGAGGCTGTACTAGACGTCTACGACGTAAACACGGACATTCGCGAAATGGTCCTCCAATTCGGATACCTCTCCCTCTTCTCCGTCGTCTGGCCGCTGACCGCCGTTTCCTTTGTCATTAATGACTGGATCGAGCTTCGTGCTGATGCCATCAAGATCTGCGTCGAAATGCAGAGGCCCACGCCCTGGCGCGCAGACACCATCGGCCCCTGGCTCGACTCTCTCAGCTTCATCACCTGGCTGGGCAGCCTTACAACCTCAGCACTCGTCTACCTCTTCTTTAACGACGGTGTAGGCCCCGACGGCCACCCCGCCAGCATCCGAGGATGGGCTCTCCTCCTTACCATGTTCTTCTCAGAACACGTCTTCTTCCTTGTGCGCTGGGGTGTTCAGATCGCCATCTCTAAGCTGCACAGTCCTGGCCTGCAGAAGGAGCGTCGCGATCGCTATCTTGTGCGCAAGCAGTACTTTGAAGAGAACCTAAATTTGCTGGAGAAGATTCCGAAGATGGCGGAGGATGCGGGCGAGATTAACAGAAAGAGTTTGGAAGAGGACGCGCGTGCGGCTAGTCTGCATGAGAGTTCGCCTGAGACAACTTTTTGGGGTAGGCAGAAGGGGTGGAAGGAGGTCGCTAAGGTGGGGAGAGGGTTTATTGAGAAGGGGGAGGTGGACGTTAGTCCGGAGGGGAAGAAGGAGTTGTAGGACTTTTGGTCTGGCTCCTAGCGAGAGCGTAGGACAGAGGATGGATATCTAACGGTGCTGAGCACGGGTTGGGTTGCACGTTGGTCTTGGTCTGGTGGAGACGCGATAGCAAGTATTACGTGGCCTCGATGGCTTCTTTGACACATGACTAGCATATCTAGCGAGGCGTTTTGGACGAGTTCTAGGTGTCCTTTCTGTCCTTTCGACGATGGTTCGTACATAGTATAATCAATAGCATACAACACTATCATACATTGGTAGCACATCTTCAAATTCCCGCTCAAGCAACAACATCCCCTCCAAACCCAACCGGCCTCCTCAGCCCGCCTCCCTCTTTGTAAGGCACCAAAGCCATAGCCTTATAGATCCTCCCCATACCCGTTGGCCCCCGATCAACCAACCTCTTCCAAGCCGTTTCCACGCGAGTCTTCAACTCCTCCGCTTCCTCCCCACCTCCACCACTCTTCCCCGTCCCCTTCAACAGCCTCTCCGCCCTTTCTTTGATCCCCATAGTCGACAGAAAAAATGCTTGTTCAACAGGCCCGTGGACTTCGACGCCAGGCGATGCTTTCAATGCGGCTTCAGCGAGACCGAGAAAGTCGACATCGGCGCTTAGATCGACGAGGCCGGGGGATATGAAGGGGGAGCAGGGATTGTGGGCGCGGATCCCGCGGAGGGTGTTGGCGGGGATGGTGTGGCTAGGGCCGTAGTCTAGGATAAGGGCGCAGCCGGTCGGGGTGGATTTTGTGTGGGGGTTCAGGGGGGTGGAGGGAATGGTGGCTTTGGGGGACGTCGCGGAGGGGGGTGGGGATGCAGGTGCTGGGTTTGATCCGCCTATCCGCACAGCAAAGTCGGATACGTAAGACAGTGATTCAGGTGAGACTTCTATGATTGCGTCGGGAGTGTTTTCTAGGGCGGCATAGCGGGGGGATGTTTGCGGGAGGTAGAGGGAGTGGGGAGTCGGGGTTTTGGAGAGGGTTAGGTGGAAGTCTGGGGGTGGGTCTGATTGCGACGTTGACGTTGCGTCAGGGTCGGATGTTGTTGTGGCTGTAGGGTTATGGGGACCAAATGTGATGGGCGCCACGACGAGCTCGTGCCACTGGTTCTTAGGTACTTGTGGGCCCGTCTTGGGCGTTATGGGTCCGGTGGGAGTGATCATTGTAGAGGAGGCGGGGATGCGAGACTCGGCGGTGTTTTGGAAGACGTGAATTGGGAGGGCATCGAAGAACTCGTGGGCGAGGATGAAGGGGGTAGACGTTTTTTCTGTGTGGTTTGGTTAGATGTGTTGTGAAGAAGGAGCTTAGAAGAGGAAGAGAGGATGGGAGAGAGATGACTGTACCTTTTGGAATGAAGCGTAAGTCTTCGCACCATGTTATGCTACAGCTGGGTATGTATTTGCATGGCGCTGTCCAACCGAGGTCTGTTTCGCTTGGTGTATCCGTATCTGAGAGAAGTTGGGCTTGTTTCTTGAGAAGATGTGGTGATGCTTCGATTAGGTATATGGCCTCGATACTCTTGGCGAAGGGTTTGAAGCTCGATATCGTCTGTCCGATGTCAGCATGCCTCTCTGCAACCTACCCATCTAACGTACCCTCAAAACATCATCCATCAACGTCCCCCTCCCGGGCCCAACCTCGACAATCTGCACCTTCTCAGGCCTCCCTTGCGCCAACCACTCCGTATAGAGCCATATGCCAACCAGCTCGCCAAACACCTGGCTAATCTCAGGGGAGGTTATGAAGTCGCCTTTTGCGCCGAATTGATCATGCGAGGGGGTTTGCCGCGTGTAGTAGCCGCCGTCGGGGGAGGTGAGGCATTGGCGCATGTAGGATGCTACGGGGATGGGTCCGGTAGTCTATCACACGGTGCAATCAGTATACGGTTGTGATTACTCGACAGTGGAATGGATGAGAGTAGTTCGTACCGTGATTGCTTCGGCCAGTGCTTTTGCGAGCGGCGTCGAGTACTGTTTCTTGGTGTCTCCACTGCTAGACCACCTCAGACCAGCCTGCACACTCCTCGCACACACTACTCGCGGCCTCGCGCATCGGACGGCGCTCCGAGCTAAATTGAGAGATTGGACTCTCATCGTTTCGTGTCGTTATCGGAATACCATGACGTTGCTCGGGACCAAAAAGTTCACTTCGGAACGATACGCGGGAGCTATGACCACCGCTTAGCTTCTACGGCCCGTCTCCACGATACCACGTGCCTCAAACCTCACCTCGCTCTATCACGAATTGACTTGCAGACACCAACATAAAAGACAAGGAAAAGGATCAAGAAAGAAGAACAGAAAAGAACGAAATTATGGCATCCCGCTGGGCCGACACCGAAGCCGACGCAGCAGAAACCCTCCGTCGCAAACAAGAGAAAGAAGAAAAGAAACGCCTCAAGCAGCAGAAACAACAGGCAGAGAAAGACGCGGCGCAGGCGGCACAGGAGGCAGAAGCTCGACCTACAAAAAGGCGCCGCTTGTCCACCGGAGACGACAACGAAGATGCCCCTTCTCCAAAAGAGCAAACAGCACCAAGAAAGCTCCTCCGCTTCGAAGCACCCACATGGTCCCCCTGCCGTCATACCTCCAACTTCGAGACCCTAAATCAAATCGAAGAAGGCTCCTATGGCTGGGTCTCCCGCGCAAAAGACGTCTCCACCGGCTCTATTGTCGCTCTCAAAAAAGTAAAAATGGACCTCACCCAAGAAGGCTTCCCCACAACCGCTCTCCGCGAAATCGCCATCCTCCAACGCGCCCGCCACCCAAACATAGTTCATCTACACGAAGTCCTAACTGGCTCCCCTTCCGAAGTCGTCCTCGTCATGGAGTTCGTCGAGCACGACCTTAAGACCCTGCAGGAAGATATGCCAGACCCCTTCCTCGCCTCGGAAGTAAAAACCCTTCTCAAACAACTTGTATCTGCAGTTCAGTTTCTACATGACAACGCAATACTACACCGCGACCTCAAAACCTCAAACATCCTACTCACAAATACCGGCCACCTCAAAATCGCTGACTTCGGCATGGCACGCTACACCCCGCCCCCCTCCGCCCCTTTGACCCAACTCGTCGTCACACTTTGGTACCGCGCGCCCGAACTACTCCTCGGCGCCGAATCATACGGCGCAGAAATTGATATGTGGAGTCTAGGCTGCATATTCGGCGAACTCCTCTCCAAAGCTCCCATTCTACAGGGCAAGAACGAAGTCGACGAACTCTCGCTCATCTTCGCGCTTTGTGGGCTTCCCAGTGAAAAGACATGGCCGGAATTCTATCGTTTGCCTAATGCAAAGAGTTTGAAGATACCACGGGATACTGGACTACGTGCTACGGGGCAGATACGGTCTAAGTTTCCGTTCTTAACGAATGCAGGCGCGGAGCTGCTTTCTTCGCTGCTCTCGTTGAATCCGGAGGGTAGGCCGACGGCGGAGGAGGTGCTGGGGCATGCGTTTTTTAAGGAGGCGCCGAAACCGAAGCCGATGGAGATGTTCCCTACATTTCCTAGTAAGGCTGGGCAGGAGAAAAGGCGGCGGAGGGAGAGTCCGAATGCACCTAAACGAGGCGATGCGCCGGGGCTGCAAAATGTGGATTTTAGCAGTATCTTTGCGACCAGGGAAGAAGAGGAGACGGGTGGTGGGTTTCAATTGAAGATGGTTTGAGGGATGCACAGCTTTTGACACAAGTTTTGTATACTCTACACACACACACAGACGGAGAATATCAATGCTCCAGTGGAAGTCAATTTCGATCTCAGTTTAGGATCTTCACTGCTGTACAAGCCACAGCTTGAGCTTCCCTATGGTTTTTCTCGTTGGGTATTCAACTAATCAAAGCACCTGATTCATCCTAGAATTTTATTGCGCCAGTCCTTTCGGAATACCATCCCCAAACACCCTCCAACCCATATAGACGTACAATCGTCACTTTCACTAGCGACGCGGGCCCCGGCTCCTGCTCCTGCTACGGCTGCGATCGCTGTACGAGCTATAACTCGGGCTCCGCCTTCTGCCTCCCCCACCGCCGCCTCTCCGCGGCGGTGACTCGCGCCTCCTGTAGCCGCCACCTCCACCTCCTCCTCCTCCGCGCCTAGGTGGGGTCCTTGAAGGTGAGCGCGAAAATGACGATCTGGACCGACTACGCCTCCTCGGTGATCGAGACCTCGATCTAGACACCGATCGTCGAGGTCGGTATTCAAAGTCGCCTCTTCCACCGCGGCCTCTTCCTCTACCTCCTCGTCCTCTATATCCTCCCGGCGATCGCGAGCGGAAACGTGGGGGTCCTCCACCCATTGGCGGTGGCCTGTATCCACCCGGCGGTCCTCCAGGCCTGTAGTCAAAGTCCCGGCCTCGTGGCGGAGGTTCCCGGCGCAGGGGTGGTGGTGACCGCGAGAAGCGACGGCGAGGGAGGACGATTGAGACAAGGATTTTTGTTCCGTCCAGTTGCGCTTCGTGCATTTTTGCGATTGCGCGTTCGGCGTCCTCGATCTCTTCGTACATGATGTAGGCCGTTCCGCGATTGACGTTGACTATAAAGTTAGTTCTAGAAATTGTAGAGGACTCGGGTTCGCGCAATATCCAGCTTAAATTTGGCTCCAACAGTACCAGGGCTGAAGATGCAGTTCAACAACCCGAAGAAAGCAGCACGAAGGACGGGAGAAAGGGCGGAAACAGACGATCATACTTACACGCTGGGTTCATAGGCAGGCTTAGATCCCGAATGGGACCATATTTGCCAAAAATTTCGCGCAAATGGCCCTCGTTGACGTTCTTGCTCAATTGCTCCACCACAATCTACCAAGTCAGCCTTGCACGGGCGCATTGCAGCTCCAGGACATCCGTACCTTTGCGCTTCTCGGGGCAGGCGAGCCACTTCTGCGACTAGGGCTGCGCGAATAGCTCCTTGCCCTGCTCCTAGGCGTCCGCGACCGCGACCGACTGTCGGGTGTGTAGCTGCGTCTTCCATTGTGGGGAGGGGAGCCTGATCGGGCCGGAGATCGTGTTCGCGAGCGCGAAGCGACTCGTGGGGAGGCGGAGCGCTCTGGAGACCTTGCGCGAACTGAGCTTCTCGGCCTCGAGGGCGAACGAGTATGGGTTGGCGAACGGTCGCGGGTTGCACTTCCGCCGCGCGACGGCGATCGTGACGGCGATTGGGAGCGAGTAGCCGCCATGTTTATGCTTGATGCTCTTGGTCCGCTTGTGTGTGGTGTCTATTGTTGTTAGCAGGAAGAGGTTGCGCAGTGCATGACGTTAGTCGCAGTTGGCAGCTTGCCTGAACGCGTAAACTTTTGGACTACAGCTTCATGTGCCAAGCTCAACGCTAATGCCATTCAAGACTAGCACTATTTCCCCAGGACGAGACAGACCCAACCCGTCAGCATGCTTATATGAAAACTGCCTCGAGGAGTTCAGGTCAAGCACTACGGTTGAGTGGCCAAATAATGACTTCATGTGTGAATGTCGCCTGCTGGACGAAGCTCACCATACCTACATCTCAAACAATTGAAGAGAAGACATCCGACGACGGAAGGAGATGGCTCCTGGCTAGCGCTAATGTCAATCCAGACAAAGCGCCCGGCTTTTACGCCCAATTCTTTGGTCGCATGACTGAGTCTCCGAAGACAGTCTGGTACATCACAGGTGATATATCAAAGCACTACCCCCATAGCTACTGAGGGACTAATGAAATGTAGCGTGGGACTCTTCCAAGTCACTGGACGACTATGAGAAATCTGAAGCTTATCGCCTGCAACGAGTGGAGTACGCAAAGCTCAGCTCCTCGCCTCTTGAGACCCATCGATGCGACGTAGACTCCCAATTCTGGAATCACATTACTGAAAACGTCGGCTTCATCGACGCATACTTTCCAGCTAGCATCTCCAATGAGAGCAAGCAGATTGTCATTCGTGCTTGTGGGCTACGATACCGTTGGGGGCCCGAGGACGAGGCCTACAAACACCGCCCTGTCAGAGGCTGGCTTCATGGTACACAGGAGTATGAGGGACAAGAAGCTGTTGTTGTACGCTTCTGGAACTTCTGGAGGAGTCGCGAGAGCGAGCAACGCTTCCGAGTCACTGACGGCGTGGCCGATCCGAAGCAAGAGTACTATCTGGGAATCTACGAGCAATTCATGGAGCAGCTAGAAAAGGCAGGTATGCTTGGCATTAAAGAGTTTCATTGTTCGCTTTTAAAGATAAGGAACTATTGGAGACCACCTGAGGAATTACCAAGCAGTGACGAGGAACATCCAAGCGATGAGGATCCAGTTGATGAGGATCCAGTTGATGAGGATCCAGTCGATGAGGATCCAGTCGATGAGGATCCAGTCGAAGAGACTCTAGTCGATGGGATTGCAGAGGGTTCTATGGCCGGGGCAAAGAATCGCCATCTGCAAAGCTGATCTAGAGGGTCTCGGCATATAGTGTCTCATACTAGACCCCGCCAATGTCTTGCATTTTCGACACATTTGGACCGTAAACTTAAGGGTTCATAAGTGTGAGGGATACCATGAAGCGCTGCAGGAACAATCTGGTCGTGAACCATCAAGGATGCCTCACTTTCTTTCCGTTGTGCCATCGAAAGGATGGATCCCCATTTTTCTCCAGATAATACGACCAAGCAAAGAAAACGATACTGTCCGGATTTCTCCTGGCTTCCGCTTCTCGCGATGAAGTAATCAAGGCAAGACTTTCGGTTGGTTTCGCTGAAAGGGCATCAGCATGCTAATTTCGAAGGCAGGGACGGTATACCTACTTCCCACGTCCTTTGTGTTTGATGTACCACTCGAAAGATGGATCAGCTCATGGAAGAGCGTCAAGGACCTTGGCGATGTCGACTCCAAAGTGACACCTAGCTTTTTGCTCGTTGCTTCGTCTGATGCCATACCCATTGCGATCGTCTCGTGCAACTCGGCCTTTTCGGTAAAAGCGTCGGGGCACAACGTGACCGAGTCGACAAGCATATTCCCGATAGTCAGCGCAAACATGTCGTTGCCGTTCGTAAGGTCACAGAAACCACCGTTTCCCACCTTTGCCTCTTCGCTTTTCTTACTTACACCATAGTCAAGTATATCCGATGACCAATAGGTGTAGATGTCCCCTGATAGTTTAGTAAAATGGCTGTCATGCGAAAGAGGTGGGTATATCCTTACAATCATCCGGCGCTGAGCCTTTCTGTGACGGTACGCAATGGTTAGCGGACGTCCGACATCCGTGGAAGAGTTTCGTGGATCTTCTAACGCACCTTCATATCCAACAGCATGGCATCCCTATCCTCGTCGCCAGTTTTGAAACTTGGCGGCCTATTCCAAGTGCGCATATTTGCCTGTGGCTTGTTGCCAGGGTCCTCCGGATCCATTATGGTATCGCCATCTACATCGATCGCATTACCCTGGTCATCGTACAACAGTTCGGTTTTCACCTGCCAGTCGCTGTTGTAGAATATCCAAGGCATCTTTTCGTTCAGGAAGTCTGGGTTTTTTTGCTTCAAAAATTGATCAAGCTGAGTCAAAATTGCTATCACAAGTAATTAGCGATGATCCACAGCTCGGTATTAGTACAAACTGTGCAAATCAGAATAACCATCAATGTCATCTTTGTGTATTCCGTTTTTTGATAGCCGAAGATTGAACCAAGATTTGAGATTTCTTCTCAAGGCTCCGTCCGCACCGTCGACCTTGGGTCCATCTTCGGGCATATTTGCAAGGACGAAGTCGAGTAGCGTCACTGTATCATCCAGCCAACTACGAGTACAGTTAGCACTATGGTTTTCGATACTACTTAGTGCCGTAGCTTACAGTTGGGCTACATCTTTGTGGTTGTCAAGGCCGCCCGCGATCTGGCCACCTTTGACTCGGAAGATGTCCGCTAAATTAACGCCGCACACTAGAGGAAGATAAATGAGAAGTGCGAGAAGAATGGTAGGTATCGGGAAAGGATGAGGTCTGTTTGCGTATTTCATGTCTGCTTTATTCTCTGATGGTAAACTGTATGGAACAACTTTAGTCGCAAGTGCGACGTGCACCACTATATAAACATGGCTTTTTCCGTCGCTTTTTCTCAACGTATACAAGCCCGGAGTCTTCAAATATTCAATTTTAAATCGTGTTCAGCTGTCGATTTTACTTTGTCGGATTTGTCGGTGTTGAACAAACTCGGCACCCCGTCGGCGTCAGCATCGCAGAGTCCTACACCGCGTATCTGGGGCCACCTGTTGATTGTCCGAAACCGCCAGACCCTATCAAAACTTCAACGCATTTGCCAAAATGGTCTGGGTGAGACTCTGCCTCTTAAGGCGCACTCCTGCAATCTTTAAGTGGTGTATTTGGAGCCACATGCTCGTGATTCAACCTTGCGTCGCAACAAAAATTACCACCGCATTAGGCGCTTCGACGTTGGAGATGCTTACTGTATGCCGTCTGTGGCACGGGAAGTACCCCGGGTCGTGGTACCAGACAACAAGTGTTTCCCTACCATTGCCCCCATTCTCTCCCCGTCTATGCCGCGCATGCCTCCGGAGAACGGATCAATGAAACGATGAGATGAAAGAAGTGGTGCGGTCTTTTCTCATCACGATTCGGGTAAACGTTCTGAATCAAAAACGCTTGCTAGCATATACTTATAGCCCGACTTTCAAGTATTGCCATACTGAAGAGTAATCTGCTCAACTATTCCCTTTTCTCGCCAATCTTCATACCGATCCCAATCTATTCAGCAACCTTCGCTCCATCATCGTTCGCTTCCTCATCGTTCGCTTCCTCATCGTTCGCTTCCTCATCGTTCGCTTCCTCATCATTGCGCTCACTCAATGAGGGAACTTACATTGTTTTCACTACTGTGCTGCATCGTCCTCTTGTACGGAGGGGGCTGTGTCGATGCTTCTAGTCCACTTCCATCTCAACCTCCAGGGCTTCGAGATGCGCAGCCCAGAACCAATTCAACATTATCAAACTCCACAGAAATACCAATCTTTGATAACACCACTACATTGAGCCTTTCGACGTCAATGGACAGCTTAGCACCCACGGGTAGCCTCACCTCTAACACTTCTTCAAGTGCCATAGGATCGAACACGACGCCATCTTCGGAGAGCTCTACACTCGGAAGCAGTATGGTTTCCCAATCTTTGACTACGGGCAACCAGACATTTCCAAGCAGTACTCTCCCAACTGATTCTGCCTCAATTGGCAGTTCGCTATCGACTGGGGTCACATCGAGCGGAGCTACAGTAACGACACATTCAACCACTGATACTACACCATCAAGTAACCCCACTACTTCCGGTACGCTTAGTCTACAATTGCTTTTGTTTGTACTGATCATGCCGTACTACTAGGCCCAAACTCGATCGGTCAATCTGATTCCTCTAGAATCACAAGACCTACCACGGCTCCGAGCACGAAACCGACCGTCACATCTTCGAGCACTGCCACAACCCTTCTGCCTCCTTTTACTACCGGTGCATACTCAGGTCTTGTACCTTTTTTGAATCTGCCCGGTTTCACAGCGTCGTCGACGAGCACAGTTGCCGGCGTGGTCACCAACGTAGCTACCAAGACGAAAGGCAAAGATAACAAAGAAACCCCCATCGTCATTCTTCATCCTTGCCTTCTGTTCTGCGGCGGAGGTGGTGGAGGAGGAGGCATGGACTTTGGGATCCTTTCCAACATAGGACCAGCGCCTGGCATCTACTACCCCCCAAATCTCCCTCCTGTTGTGATAGGACCCGATGGCATCCCGACACCGAATCCTCCTGATGCGCCGCCAAAGCCTACCTCGGATCCATCAGAACCCGAGAAGACAACTCGAACGAGCGACCAGTCCTCGGCAACCACATCATTCTCTTCTACGACGTCGTCCTCATCTGGGTGCACTACACAGACTGCGAGTGCGTGTAGTACCCTCTGCGACGGAGATAAATGTTCCTCTTCTTGCTCAGCTATTGCTACAGGCTGCTCGGCAACATGTACTGGATCGACTTGCAGCCAAAGCAGTCAAATAGCGACCGTGACTTTAGCCCCATTCTACACAAACTGGTTCTCGCCATACGATTGGGTGGCCATGGCTGAGTATGACTCGGTGAAAGCAGACAGTGTGGCATCGGCAATCGACTCTTTGGTTGACGCATGGGAGATCGAAGCCGGATTCGCGACGGCCGCTTCTTCTTCCACACCCGCTTCTCCTTCGCCAGCCGTTTCTCCTACGCCAATTGTTTCTCCTACGCCAATTGTTTCTCCTACGCCAATTGTTTCTCCTACGCCAGTTGATTCTCCTACGCCAATTGGTTCTCCTACGCCAATCGGATCTCCTACACCAATTGATTCTCCTACGCCAATTGATTCCCCTTCGCCCTTCGCTTCTTCGCCAGTGGTTTCTTCTCCAATGAAACGTTCAAACCCTACCACCTTTGTCACCTCGGGCTCGAACGCCAAAAGCTCACATGCGTTCGAGACGATCCTAACCCCGTAATATAAACCTTAACCGACATCGCCGTCCCCTCCAGTTACACCAACCAGAGCCCTCATCGTGATCTTTCGCAACGTAGTCACAAAGAGCAAAGACGAAGCCACTAATCGCAACCACCGGGCCCTTCTCACCACTTCCGTGAGTTCCGACATCACCACTCCTCCTTTTCCTGGAGTTATTAGGAAAACGGTACGACGATAATGGCTGCAAATACATGAGGGGAACTCGACTGATCCAGGCACTTTGTGGTGTCTCGGTCTGGATCACGATATGACTGTGACGTGCAAGGAGGACGGAGAGAAAGGGTCGACGAGTGACATCGGGCAATGTCTTTACTCTTTTCAATCAGCCACGGCTTTTCATCGAGTTGCTTTTGCGAGTGGTAGACCGACTATAGGCAACCTGTAGTCGGTAAAGTTGCGCACCTTAGTAGGTAGCGAGTCTTCACCCTTGTACGTAGAAATGTGCGAATGGTCAAGAATATTGTGGGGTTTTCAAAGAACATATCCTAGTGTTCCAGACACAAAACAGTTTCTATAAAATTGCATTTGAAGAAAGACAATGTTCGATGTCTGGCAGGTCGTAGCCCAACGCCTTCCCATTTTCCGCTAGCCACCTCAATTCACTCAGACCCTTCCTCGCAGCTTCAACCTGTCTTGCAACTTTCAAAACCAGGGTGCGTCGCGGCGTACAGAATGCGCCGCCGCTTACTTGTAAGGTTTACCCAATTTGCTTCCCAGCCATCGCTGTGTGCACTAACACATGAACTAGGCTCCGTCAATCCGCGGGTGAGGAAAGTCCCACGGCGATCCCTGAGTATTAGGCATGGTAATCTTGTGATTGTCCGTGCAAGCCGCAGTCCTACATTGAACAGCCCCAGTCAGCAGTGGACATGGCGTGAATCTGTGAAGGTATCGATGTTGGATACATACTGGTATATACTGCAGTACTGGCAATTGGCTTCGATATAGAAATGGTAGTTACTCTGGTCGTTTGGTTGATTGTTCGTTCTCCTGGGCCGTGGATTGACAATGCCCGCCGGACTGGTCGACATCGCCACCCTCAACCACTCCATATCGTTCCTTGGCTACATCACGAGAAGTGTCGCAATAGGCGACGCGTCTATAGAATGCAGACGACGCTGGGATATCAGTGGCGCTAAGACAAGTAGAGAAACAATGGATGGGTAATGCATGGTGTTAAATTCGTACAAAATCGGAGCTGCCTGAGGTAGGAAGGAACAAAAGAACCTAACGTTGATGTTGTGCGAATATGCCAACCTGCTGCGAAGTATGCTGTGAAGTATAGATGCTTTTCTGTTTCCAGAAGAGAACGAATTGCATGCGAGACAGTGTGGATGGTATTCCCGTTGAGTCCGTCTCGTGTGAAAGCTTGAGCGAGAATGGTAGAAAGTCACACTACGTCGAAGGCATCAGGTTATACATCTTGTCTAAATGGAGAAACCGTGCGAAACTCGGTAATCATTATTCACGAGCGTTGGTGGTATAGCTTTTGTTGTTCACAGCACCTCCTTTAAAACAGATACACGACTGCTAGTTTGTTGGACAGCATACACGCAACCTTAGCCTCTAGAGAAGATGTAGTGTATCAACCAACTGAGGTGGAGTACAATGTAGTAGTACTCGTGCAAGAGCGGAAGGCCTCTTGGTTTCACGAGGGGCCATCCGTGAGAATGAGTGCTAAACGAAGGCACAGCGCCGTTGCTAACGCACCGCAAAAAGAACCCAGAGCTTGAATCTTTTACAAACACCATGATGGCAGGACCTTTAGACTCTTAACGCTAGAAAGCGAAGAGCAAATAGCTAATCGCAAAATAAAGATGAATTAAAGTTCCGCAAACGATGAGTTCATCTTGGCGAAAACGACTGTGAGATCGCCAAGTACCAGGTCGAGATGCAAGCAATGCGCACTCAGACCCTGCTCATGGACAGGAGAAAGGAAGACTCAGGCAACGTCAAAGGCTTGCAATTACCGGTGACGAACAGCAAGGCACACTACCGGTGAATAGCCCTAGCCAGACGCAGCCAAGAGCTGTAACCAGGCACACAATCACATGTGTTTTACGTCGTCTCTGCGGCACCTGCTCCGGAACATCCACGGTCACGGCGAAAGGTTGTACCATGTGAGATAGTCACCTGAAAGCATCGAGCAATCGCCGAATATGCACGCAATACCCGATCGGCAATCGCGCTTCGCACCAAGGGGCCAAGCTTGATGCGGTGAGGACTGTCACTTGGCCATGCGACGTTGCCAGGCGTCACTTCTACTCGTCGTGATGCAACCACACGTGCCTGCATGATGGCGCAAGACTCGGGAGCGCCGCAGAAAGGGGAGAAGGGTGGTACCATGGCCACACACTGTGACGGTCGTAGTGTATGTAGGCGTTTGTATTGATGAAGTCAAGTCAGTGCGGGGTTGTGAAAAGAAACAACCCCCACTACTTCGTATCCCTGCCCTTGACTCTCGCTCAACAAGCCGTGACCCTCTTGCACCATTCACACATATCTCCACCGAACGAGCTGCTTAGTCAAGAATCAGTTTCATTCTACGCTTTGACTTGCGACCTTACAACACCACCACTAGAACTCTTGAACGTCCCCGCATCCGTACCCCTCCACACACTCAAGCAGCCCGCACAACACAACCATGTCTTGGCAAGCATACATCGATCAAAGGTATGCCAGATGCCGCGTCTTTGCGACATAACGTCTCTAATAGGCACACAGCCTCGTCGGCCCCGGCAACATCGACAAAGCCATCATCTGCGACGCCGCCGGCAGCGCTATCTGGGCCGAGTCTTCAGGCTTCACCGTACGTCTGCCGAAAACGCCCCACGACCCCGCCGCCTCCCCGCATACCGTTGGGTCAGAAACTAGGGGGATGAGCCGCGGCTAGGGCTACACTTGGACAGAGCACTGATAGTACACCCAGGTCTCGGAGAGCGAGCGCAAGGCCATCGCTGCCTCCTTCTCGGACAAGAGCGAACCCAAGCAGGTCATCGTCAACGGCATCAAGATCAGCGGCGTCAAGTACATGACCATCGAGGCATCCGATGACTCGCTGAAGGCAAAGAAGGTATGCCTCCGGGCCCACACCATGTCCACACCAGACCCGGGAGACACGTCTGGACCGTAAGAAATGGAAGCTGATGCGATACGACACAGGGCAAGGAAGGCATCGTCGCCTACAAGACCACACAAGCCCTGCTCATCGGCCATCACGGCGAGGAGGCCCAAACCACCGTCGCCTTCAGTGACGTCGCCGCGCTGGGCGAGTACCTCAAGAAAATGGGCTACTGAGCGGCGGCGTGGGTTGTACTTTAGCGATGGACGGATATTTGCATACTCCTCCTCGAGAGGGAGGGGGGCGGAGAAGGCATGGACCAGCGGCGGGATAGAAACGAGCGGATGAATGGACGAGATCGATATTTGGAGGATTCACTTTGACATAGCGAGATACTGAATACATGGATCGGCGTGGGTCAGACATGACAGATGAGGCTATCGAGTTCAAGAAAAGGGTATGATACTTTGCTAATGCTACAGGACGAAACAAGCGAAACAAAAAGTCTATATCCTCATCTCCCCAAACTCCTTAACAACAAGCTCATAAAACCCCCTCTGCAACTGCGCCCCAACCTCCTCCCTCTTCTCATCCACGCCATCCTCCAGCCCAAACGCCTGTGGCCCCTCCAAACAAGCCTGGATAACCGCCTGCACCGTATTCCCCAAGTGACTCTTCACATACTTGAGGAACCCTTCGCCATCATCGAGCAGCCGCTTCCGCACCTTGAACACAACGCTAGGTCGCGCCCGCTCGAGGTTCTCGATCCCCAAGATCTGATCGATGGGCTTCCAGTACGCAATCTCGAGCAAGATGATGCCGAGCGAGTAGAGGTCGTACGACTTCTTGAAGTTGTTGGAGGCACCCGCGTCTTCACGACCACCGGAGCCTTGCACACGTGGGTGTCGGTAGACGTCTGAAGCGGCGTTTTCAGGCGGCTTCTCGGTCATGTCGTCGTTGAGGGCGGGACGCGAGTAGTCGAAACCGCTAATATAGGGGTCTGCGTAGGTGATTTCAGCGGGCCCGCAGTCGGAGAAGAAGAGGATGTTTGAGCTGCGAAGACCCTTGTGCAGCCAGTTGACTGCGTGGAGGCGTTCGATTGTCTCGCTCAGCAGACGCATCAGCGTGATGCGGTCCGTTAGGCTCGGCATGTCGATCTTGGGGTTTACAAGTAGACTGTGAAGTGAGAGGGGCTTCGTGGAGGGGTGCGCGGCGGCGGGCTTCTCGAACACAAGGCCGAAGCGGCAGTGGTCTTCATCTGTCTCTGGGTCGGTGTCGAGGAAATAGCCCAAGCAGTGCGGCGCGCGGAACTGGTCTGTGGAGTTGTTCTCTTTGAGGAGAGCGGCGAGGGCTTTGACGCGTTCGTGGATTTTAGGGTCTGGGCCGGTGGGTTGGAAGGGTGGGGGTTCGTAGGTCTTCCATTCGATCCAGACGCTTGTTTTCTTGGAGTGCGGAGGTTGGTAGTATGCTTCCACGCGGTGGGCTTCGCCGCCTACTTCTTCCGCTTCGTTGGCCTCTATGATGTGGATGTCCTTCCGGGAGATTTCGACGTTCAGCGTCTCCGAAGCTGTGTGTGGGAGTGCAATGGAATGTGTGAACTCGTCTGTAAAGATGGACGGATCGCCCAATGCCGAGTTGAGCGCTTTGAACTGCGCGAGGGCGGCGAGGTTGTGCATGCTCTCCGGCTTCGCGGCATCCGCGTCGTCGTCCGCGTCGTCGAGGCCCTGAGCGGAGAGGTACGCGCGCACGGGATTCATGACATGTCTCCCAACGCTCCTCCTCCTACCACTACCCCTCTTCATCTGCAGCGCAGTCGACTCAAAGATCTGGACCAGATTCTGAATGCTCGAGTTGAGCTGCATAATCTGAAACTCCGTACGCGTCTGCTTGATCGCCAGGCTCTCCAGCTGCGCCGAGTTGAGCATCTCGCGCATAAAGTCGTTGAACGAGTTCAATTTGAGGACCAGGTTCTCCATCTTCGACTTGTCGAACGAAGCCCATTTGAATTTACGGGGAACGCCCGCCGACTTGCGCGCCCACTCCATACTCTTCTCAAGCAAATACTGACTCTGGGGAAACCTTTTGCGAAAATCTGTGTCCACCCTCTGTACAGATGGATTGTCTTCGAGCAAGGGGTAAGCCGGTGGCTCAGGTAGCATTCCGTTATGCGTTTCTTCATAGTCCACCAAGAGCGGCTTAGAAAGCTTCTTGTACTTCTCGTCGAGGCGGCCAAATTGATGCAGCAGCCGCCGTTGTTGATCGAGCACGTCAAGCAGCAGACCTTTGCTCGAGTTGCTGATGAGGAGTGTGTCGTCTGTTTCGTCGAGCTGGACGACAGAGGCCCAGTCGAGGAGGCGGTATTGTTCGGTCTTGAGGCGGACGCGGAGGTATTGGCAGTCGGAGGGCATGTGCTTTGCATCTGTTATGAGTTCATAGCCTTGGACGCAGCCGGAGAACACTTGGAAGGTCAACGACACGGCTGCAAGGGCTAGTTCGGCCATGGTTGCAGACTCTCACAGCTTCGTGAGGAAGATGTGGCTGCGAGTGGATGAAGATTGAAGACAAGCAATGCGCTGCAAGAGAGACGAGACGAAAGCGAGGACAGCGAAATAACCAAAGTTAGCGACGAGATCAGGCTGCTACTTAAACTGCACGAGGCTCTGGCAAGGCCCACTTCATCTCATGTAGCGCAGGCGGGTAGTCTGCCCCGGCTCAGCCTCCACGGCAGCGCGAATACTATGCATGCCTGTGGCCAATCTGAGGCGATCTCAACATGAGAAACCGGTGAAGTTGAATTTACTCGGACGAAGGACATAGTCGTCTAAAGGGTTATATATATGTCGTGTCGCTAATGTGATGACCATGCCTAGCATTGAGACCACGGAGGACGAACATGGAAGCCAGGAGGGTTGTGGGTAGAAAGTTGACCGGCGGCTAGGCGCAGATGATGCTCGCCACTGCGGCTGCACGGCCACAACGCCACAATCGTGGACCCTTGTCCATCTCAAGTCTCTGGCAGCACATGCACCACAATCACTCAATAGCGCTGCCTTGCGACAATCCACCCCTCGACGCCTCCGGGAATGGTCCTCGAGATCCAGTCCAAGTCGGCCCCCAAACCCCCCGACCCCTTCGAACCCACGCCCCTCCTCCGCCTCGCCTTCCAAACCCCCGTCAAGCTCCTCCTCTACAATATCTACCACCTCGTCACCTTTCTCCGCTCCACACCCAGACCTTCACAGCCACCTATACGAGTGGTCTGTATATCAGACACGCACAGCCACATCGTCGAAGATGTACCTGAAGGCGACATACTTGTCCACGCTGGGGACCTAACGGACGACGGGAGTGTACAAGAGATACAGAAACAGATTGATTGGCTCGAATCTCTACCGCACAAAGAGATCGTTGTGATAAGTGGGAATCATGATACCTATCTTGATCCACGGTCGCGGCCGTCGTTGAGGGAAGACCAGAGGAGTGGGGCGGTCAATTGGGGGAGGATTCATTATCTGCAGCATCGGCGATTGAGTCTCACGATTACGCCAGAGCCGAGGGGTGGGGATATGTCGGATGCGACGAATTCGAGAACACATTTGCTGTCCCAGCGGTCGCGGCATCGGAGGATAACGCTCTATGGCGCGCCTCAAATACCAGCTTGCGGACCTATGAGCGTACATGCCTTTCAGTATCCGAGGGGAAGAGATGCGTGGTCTGAAACAGTGCCCGAGGACACGGACATTCTCATTACGCATACACCACCCAAGTATCATTCAGACCTACCACTACCAAGTGGAATGGGTTGTGAGCATCTCGCCGCGGAAGTGAAGCGGGTAAAGCCGACACTGCATGTTTTCGGACACGTGCATTGGGGTGCAGGCAAAGAGGTTGTATGGTGGGATGGCTATCACGACGCATACGAGAAGGGGATGGCTATCCAGTCGAAGTGGACGCACGGACTCTTCAACCCATGGCTATGGGGGAATGTTGTGAGGGTCGTGTACCGAGGGCTGAGGGGGCTGATATGGGATAGAGTCTGGGGCGGGCAAGGCTCAAATACCATCATGGTCAACGCGGCACAGATGCATGGCAATACCGGAAAGTTGGGTAATGCAGTCCAAGTAGTGGACATATGACGGTTCACGGTTCATCATCACATACAGATAGTCGATAATGTATAAAGCACTCCATCACCATGGACCTCAGCAAGCCGAATGAATTGAAAGTTTCTGTTGAACTGCCTTGACTATTCCATTGGCGAGCCGAATTCAACATGGAGACCAGGCCTTAGCCGTTCCCCGCGTATTTTGGTTGCAGCCGTAAACACCATGAACCATGATATGTCGTACCGCTCTCCACCACCAGCCGAACGAGCTTCCACACGCTCAGAGACGACGACCACGGCGACCACCCTTCCTCCTCGTGGAATCGGACGGGGTGGGGGTAACGTCCTCGATACGTCCAATGCGCATGCCGGCACGGGCAAGAGCGCGGAGAGCAGACTGGGCACCGGGACCGGGGGTCTTGGTGCCGTTTCCACCGGTGGCGCGGATCTTCACGTGGAGGGCAGAGATGCCGAGCTCCTTGCAGCGGGCAGCTACATGTAATCAGTTCTCTGGACTTGCTTCTCTGTATCCCGATGAATGTACGCACCGACGTCCTGGGCCGCCAACATGGCAGCGTAGGGAGAGGACTCGTCACGATCGGCCTTGACCTTCATGCCGCCAGTGACACGCGAGATGGTTTCGCGGCCTGACAGATCGGTGATGTGGACGAAGGTATCGTTGAAGGAAGCGAAAATCCTGGCGACGCCAAAGACAAGCTCGCCCTGTTTATACGGTCAATACAGCCTCCGAGTAGGCATTCGTGGTCGACTTGCCTCGCGGACCTGGGGTCCAAGCTGTGCAGAGGTTAGCATACATTGTTTTCGCAAATCTCCGGGTGGTAGCTACCTGGATGTTCTCCTGCGCACCGCGCTCGACCTTCTTCTTGGGAGGCATGTTGACTGTGGGTTATTGTTCGACGGAGAGGTTGCGGTGGGGTTCGACGAGCGGTAGACTTCGCGATGGGCGTCGCGCGCGAAATTGTGTGGGCGGAGGTTTGGTTGTTCCGGTCCTAGCGCGCTAGTTCCGAACTTTTCTATAGCTTGACGCAGGCTCATTCTCCTTCCACTCCTCACCGCCAGCCATGACCTGAGCTCCCACATCAAATTCTCAGCGTGCACCGCCGCCACTATGGAGAATGAGAAGAGCATCGGTATCATCGGCATGGGCGACATGGGGAAGATGTATGCCCGCCGGCTGAGCGACGCGGGCTGGAAGTGAGTCCGCTCTGTCGCGCATGCGGGCGCGCTCAGCTTTGCTTTTGGTAAGTCAATCCTCTTATACCTCTACCTCCACCTCCCCTGTTATGATGACTGTGAGTGCATTTGGCTCGAGTATGGTGCGCGTCTATCCTATAGCCGTCTTGGTCGTGGGAACAAGGCGCGTTACTGTCAATGATGTGAACTCTCGCTACCTTAATTTTTATACAACTCTGATCTACTTCGATACTCTCTACTCTTTTCAAGAATAGTTTGTGGACCCCGCTGACCGATGCCTCAGATCTTCCGGTACTGCTATAGACGACTAACAAGTTCTCGCTCAGAGTCAACGCATGTGACCTCCCAGACAAGTACGATGCGCTGGTGGAGGAGTTTCAGGGCAGAGTAGGATAGCCTTCGTGTACATTATATCAATAGAGCTATGCTGAGCTTATCCCAGCCCAAAATTGAAGTTATGCGAAGCGGTCATCTTGTCTCTCGACGTAGCGACTACATCATCTACAGCGTGGAAGCGAAGAACATTGATGCTGTTGTGAAGGCCTTTGGACCCTGTATGCCGCTCTCGCCACAAACACTCCCTATGCTAACATGCTATCGTGAACAGCGACCAAGATGGGTGCCATTGTCGGTGGCCAGACCTCCTGCAAAGCTCCGGAAATTGCCGCCTTCGAGAAACACCTTCCCAACGATGTCCATATCATCTCATGCCACTCCCTTCATGGACCCGGCGTTGACCCCAAAGGACAGCCGCTGGTCCTCATCAAACATCGAGCTTCCGACGAAGCCTTCGCTTTGGTCGAAAACATGCTATCGTGTCTAGCATCGAAGCACGTCTACCTCACCCGCGAACAGCACGACCGCATCACAGCCGACACGCAAGCCGTCACGCATGCAGCCTTCCTCAGCATGGGTGCTGCATGGATGGCGAACAACCAATTCCCCTGGGAGTACCCGCGCTACATAGGCGGCATCGAGAACGTCAAGATCAACATCACCCTGCGCATCTACTCGAACAAATGGCACGTCTACGCCGGCCTCGCCATCCTGAACCCAGACGCACAGAAGCAGATCAAGCAATACGCCGAGTCGGTCACTGGGCTCTTCAAGCTCATGCTCGGAGGCCACAAGGAAGAGCTGAGAGATCGTATCATGTCAGCACGCGAAGCTGTCTTCGGTGGACGCAGGGTCAATGAGGAGCTACTACTGAGGGATGAGGTTCTCGACCGCTTCACTCTTGGCGAGATTCCAGACCCAGAGAAGCGGCTCAAGAACAACCATCTCAGTCTTCTGGCAATGGTAGACTGCTGGTGGAAACTAGGCATTGTACCCTATGACCACATGATCTGCTCCACTCCTGTATGTTCACGCATCCCTCCATATCCGCCTTTTACTAACAGGATAGCTCTTCCGCATGTGGCTAGGCATCACCGAATACCTCTTCCTTCACCCCTCGCTCCTCACCGAGGTCATCGACACCGCCATCGACGACAACACGTTCCGCGCCGACGATCTCGAGTTTACTTTTGCAGCGCGCGACTGGAGCCAGCGCGTTAGCTTAGGCCACTTTGACGCTTATCGCGAGAAGTTCGAGACGATTCAGAGGTACTTCGAGCCGCGGTTTGCGGAGGCGACGAAGGTGGGGAATGAGATGATTAAGACGATTTTGGAGAAGACTACGGAGACAGACGTAGGGGAAGATGGGGACCATGGTGCCAAAAGGGGATGATGGTTTGAACAGGAAATTGATCTACCCTTGGCGTTTCGGTATCCTCACAATGACACTGATTAAGCAAAAGCTTGTGCTGCTGCTGATGCTCGTTCTCAGAAAATGCTCCAATCGGATCTCCCATGAAAATTATCGTATTGTCGACGGACATCAGGACCGGCTACAAAACATATACAAACTAGCCTGGCAGCACCGACCCCTTCATCTTCTACCACATCGCTTCTCGCAATTTTGTAGTTTAACTGCCGACGTCTACAGTTTTGCCCATTTAGCTCAAAGGAGTTGGGCTTGCATGAGTTCCTTGTGATCAGCTCTCCTAATGCCAGCCTCTCAGCTTCAACCTAGCAAGCTGACGGAGAGTGGCAGGTGCTTGACGCCGATCCTTCCTCAGCCCACTAATTAATGTACTCAATTATCCCGAATCCGGATTCAATCAGTCCGAGCGACGCATTTGGCGGCGAGGCTGCGGGTTGCTGTTCGTCCGTGTGCTCCGGGGTATCATCACTCATGCAAGGCTCCCTCGTATTCGCTCAAGCCTGCAGCTCAAATCCCGACACTGCAAGCCTGAGGAGCCATGTATTGTGCTTATCAAACACCATATCTCTGGAGCCTTTGAGCCGCACAGCTTCACTGGACTTGTCAGAAATTGTGCCTCCAGTGCCACTGCGCACACTTCTGCGAGACTTCTCACTGGCGATGACTTCAGACGCTGAAGAGAGTGAACCGCCCGATGTACCGACCCAGGAACCATTCGAATCGTATAATCTACCAAATCAATACTTCCTCGGACCGAAAAGCGAGAGGCACGAAGGGCGACGGCGAGATAAAGTGCAGGACGCGTATGCATCGATTTCAATTCTCGAGCCCGTCGTCACCGTAGAGCGACACAATGATGAGTACCACATTGCGGCAAGATTTAATATCGAGACTACCATCTTGGGCTACGACTACAAAAGTAAAAGGTTCGGAGCACGTGGTGACCCGTCAAACCCCAGACTATCCCGTGATTTGTATGCCAGTGCTGACTTTTTCTTTCCCGTAGCGGTCACGAACGATTCTTCCAAGATATCTGTCTCCAATATTGGGCCGCCGCAGAAGAGCGTCTCGTCATGAAACCCCAGTCCTCACCAGCGACGGCTTTCACGGTGACCAGGAATACAGCGACGACCACATCGGCCGGCGCCGAGTTGAATGTATCGCAGGTGCCGTCTGGGAAGGTGTCCCTGGGGCTCTCGCGCAGTAGGGAGTTGACGGTCGAGTACGCGTTGGATACGTGGACCTTAAGTGCGCACCACGTTGTCAATGGTATGTTGTCGGCGATCGACTTACAGCCCACTTCCGAAATTGACACAGAAAACCAAAGACAACCACGACAAGATCGGAACTGCATCAACAAATGGTTCGCACTCTGAGCGCAAGACCCCGCGCTTCCAATGGTTCTGGCAGGGGACGTTGGGCGAAACTGCTCGCCTCTCTCCAGATCTTACTCAGGCGGTCAAACGCCACATTGTCGTGAAACGTATTATTGCGGCAAGAGAGTTGTCCGAGAACATAAATGTTCCATACAACGACCTTAAAACAGCACAAAACAACTCATTGTTGGGAAAGAGCGGACCACATAACGACCAAGTACCGAGCCCGTTGCAACGTGATGTGCGAGCACTGCTCGACTTTAGATTCCAGATTCAAGTAAGCTTGCTCCCGCCCTCAGCTAGATTATCGATACGTGTCGCAATTGCAAGACCAGCTCGAGAACCAGTAGAAGATCATGCCCATTTCTGGGTGACCTTTGCAGACTGCGACTCCCTAGTAACTCCCTCATCCCGATTTGTCTATACCAGACCCACATGCTGATCGGACATGCAAAGGTCAGGGTGAAGCAGCGCTACGGCCGCGTCCACCGCCTCTGCCGCTTTAGCACCAATCCGCTCAAAGCCCAACTGCTTAAGCCAACCTACACGCAGCGCTTCCGCATCAAAGTAGCAACATCCCCTCCACCACGAACCGATTCCGGCGCGGCCTCACCTGCCCCACTCGCGCTACCACTAAACGACACGGCCGACATCGACACGATTCTCGATGCCATCAAGGAAGCGGTAAGTGATTCTCTTGTACACGCGAGCTATGTAAGCCGACACGAAGGCACTACCACTAACGCATCCCAACCCATAGTATGCAGGGAAGTGGGACCAACTGCAGTCTCAAGTCGTTCCTCCCGTGGCAGCGGTGACCAGCAGATATCAGACTCGGGTTCAGGAACGGGACCGTGCGAGACAACAGACGGCAGAGCTCTCGGTCCCAGAAAGAAGAGTTCAGGTGGAAGCCCAGACGCCAAAGCGAGTGAGAGGCAAGAGTCAGTGGGTCGATGAGAATAATGAACCGCCGCGTCCAACGAACGGCGTGGATACGCTACCTCCCATTGATCGTAACTTTGAGACGGTCGTGGGAATCGACAATGTTCGCCGCTACGTACCATCGACAACGACAACCGGGATAGATCGCCAAGATCGTCTAGATCGTCAAGATCGTCAAGATCGTCTGGATCGTCTAGATCGTGAATTCGTCGAGAGAGATAGGTACAAGTTTGTTTCAAGTCGCAGGGAATAGAGATCTCTTGCCGTTGATAGCTCTCGGAACATCTAGTCTTGTGTGACGCACATCGGTTGTGGTGGAGCGCGGACTACAAACCTCCGGCACCGCGAAGAGGTGTGGGCTACCGCCGGAGGTCAGAATACTGATGGAGTTTTGGGGAAGGAATAACGGATAGCTGTGCGATTGATTGTGAAGCGCGTGGACTCTGGCTTGGGGTACAAAGTCGCAGTCTGCAAGGCTCGTCCAAAGGACGTCAGTGGGCAGCGTCCCACACTACACTCTGTGGATTTTACGAGGTATCTTTTGCTCCGAGAAAAGATCAACGCACAAGAGAAGAGTGAGCGTGCCCAATATGACGTTGGAGGTCTCTGATCGTAGTGTTTCTGCAGTGATGTTGTTACATGGGTGCACCTCGATGAGAGAGTGGAGTTGTTTCATGCAAGCTAGATAGCTTCCATGGTCTTGATCTTCGATGAAGATATTGGCGAGATGCTCAGCCTGGTCAAGTGAACCACGAAAGCGGTAGAAGCGTTTCGTCCATAAGCGCCTCGAGATATGAAAGGGCCATACCGTGGTCGAGGAAGGAGCAGATCGCGCCCCTGGCCGGTCGGAGTACATCCGTATGGTTGGGCGAAAGAGAGTAGTCAGTCTACGTCTGATGTTCACAAAACTCCTCCAAAGGCTTGTCATTACCTCCATATTACGGTGAAGCTGCGCTTCCCCGAGTATCACAAGTCAACCGCCTCAAGACACGAACTAGACAAGGCCTCCCATACTCGGAATTCCGCGCCAATGATATCGCACTGCTTCAAGACAAATACAGTTCCTCACGTAATCCCAAACACTTCCGACATTAACCATTTTCCACCCCTTCAACCTAACCACTCTCAAACTCCCGACTCTCCCCAATATCGAGGACATCAAACCTCCCAGTCTCACTGACGCCCTTCTCCACCAACGCCTCCTTCAATTTCCTCGGCGGCTCCATAACGTCCTCCTCAGTCAACACCCACGTCCCCCAATGCATACCCAAGGCCTGCCGACATTTTGTGTCTACGAAGATGTTGACGCTGTCCTTGGGGTTCGCGTGAATGGGCGACATGACCCAGCGCGGCTCGTACGCGCCAATGGGGATGAGCCCTAGATCAAAGGGCCCTCGGTGCTTGCCGATTTGCACAAAGGCCGGGCACACGGGGAGGTGCGAGTGTTCGGCGCCGTAGTCATCGGCGCCGTCAGGGAGTTGAGGGACGGAGCGATAGCCTGTGTCACTAGGGGCGTGTTAGTTGGAGATGCATCGGATGGGATGAAAGTGAGAGACTTACCCAGCAAACCACACCTTTGCGCCACCACTTTCAACACTCCAACTCGCCCATAATGTCTTCGCCCTGTCAAACGGCCCCCTCGCACTTGTATGCTGACAAGGCAACGCGCCAATCGTCGCCACAATCCCGGCCTTCCCGTCCGCCCCCTCAGACGGCGAAACCGACACGCTATCCGCTTCCTTCGTATCCTTGATTTCAGCCTCCAACTTCACCTCGCGCGTGTCCCACCAATCCAGCTCCGTAACTTGCCCACTCGGTACTCCGCTCTTCTCGAACCACACCTTGTTTCCCAACGGCGCGAAGAAGTGTGCACGTGGAAACTTCTTCTGTATGCGTTTGATAGTTGGGTAGGAGAGGTGGTCGTAGTGGTTGTGCGAGATGATGACGGCGTCGACGACAGGGAGGTCTTCGAGCTCGCAGGGAGGAGGCGTGTACCGCTTTAGAGACTTGATGGTGAAGGGCGCGCAACAGTCCTCAAAGACGGGATCGAAGAGCACGCGCAGACCGGAGGGAAACTCGACATAGTAGCAGGCGTGACCAAGCCATGTTGCGCGCAGCTTGTTCGTTTCTCGGGTGGGAAGGAAGTCTGGAGAGCGGACTGTGACCGTAGGCGGCGTGGTATCGGGAGTGCGCCACTGGCCTGATAGTTTTCTCCTTCGAGCAGCGTCAGCGTACAAAGTCCTGTGTCTCCAGGGCTACGTTTGAAACCGTTCATCCAACATCTGTCGTCAAAGATCTCGTACGATCCTCCATACGACTATCGACGACACCGTCAGAGCAGTAGCAGAACTCACCACAGCATCGCACCCCCCAACTTCACCGCGCTCATCTCATTAAAGCTATCCCACGGATTCCTAAAGCCGTTCCCATTCCGAACATGATGCGCCTTGGCCCCGGCGTCCTCCGGCCTCGCGCCGATTTGCGAAGGGTTGCTCACAACAGCGTACAACGCCGCCGACCCGACACCGCCAGCCAGCGAACTCATCTTGACCGCGTATCCGAAACGAGGTGTCTGCCACCGAGAAAAAGGAGAACCAGAGTTGTTCTGCTTGGAGGAAAAGCCTCGTGAGGTTTGCGCTCTAGCCGAAGTTCGCAACGAAGAAGTCGAAAATGTAGAAGTAGAAGCTCCGCGAGGAAGTAGCGAGCTGCAAACCCTCATATACGGAACCCAAAGAGCACACGACGACATCTGACCACCCGCCAGCTACGCCTAGCAACACTTGCGATATATAACGAGGCGCAGAGCTGCTTGCGACGCCCGGCTGTTCACCCCTAAGGCGAAGGGGGAGCTGCGAAGTTCCTATTGGGCAATGACGGCATCATGACTTTGGACGGACGAACGTCTGCCCACGGTGCCGCTTAAATCCGTTGGAATGTCGGTGCTTCATATTCGTCCGCTTCCGACCTGACCATTAATGTCGGGACCGAATACGAATATATCGTCCGAGAGGCGTTTTAATTAAGAATGGCCGCATGTGAAAGGAGTCAGAAGGATCGCAGGATGCAGTAAACATCGTCTGACTTGTCGAAGATGCTCTACGATTTGGATGCAGTGACATGGACGATCCTAAGCTTGGTGCCAGGTCCTTCACAACACATCGTCGCATTGCTTGCAAGCAAAAAGAGCCTTCCGCAGCAAGAGACTTCCCACCACACGAATCCAGCAATTGCCGACGTGTTCGTGATTCGCAAGATGGGGGTCGGTGGATGTTAGCGAACTCACTGTCTGCAAGTTCATTCAGAAGGGTCTTGATACGCATCTATTGTGTTATAGTGGAAGCTGCGCTGTTCGCCAATCACAACACATCTCACATACCGAGGGTAAGTTTCACGCATAATTCGCAGATAGTGCGGCGTATGTTGTATCCAGGGCGGCCATCTGACCACCCTCCAATCTTTCCATTTTGATGCTACTGCCATCTGTGCAAATGATACTACTAATGAACCAACCCACGCCCTGGAAACCGTAAGCTGTGCCACCTGGTATAGGAATCGTAAGGCGGAAAAGAAGAAATGTGCCAGTGCCGCCCAAAGGAAGAGTGAACAGGTATTGTGCTCCATCATTGATCCGAATGCCATTAATTACAATTTCCGACGGGTCGGAAGTACGGATGACGGCGGTGAAGGGAAGAAAGGTCGTAAGCTCTAGAGAGCATAAAGAAGAGGCTGGCTCGTTGCGAGTGCGGATATCGGATCTGCAAGGCGAGGAGGAGCGCGAAAAAATCCCACATCCGTCGTCCATAACCGATGCCCATCCGGAAAATTCGCGATGGGAAAGCTGACCGCCGCAGCCTTCCAGCCATTGGAAAAAAACCCCCATTACCCAGTGCAGATGAAAAACCCCAAAAACAATCTCGATAAACGCGGAAATGTAACAATCGTAAGGGGAAGGCAAATGGGTCTCGACTCTTTCACAGAGCCAACGAAAACAAGCAAATACAACGGAGGCATCGCCGTGACCCAAAGGTCAGAGAAAACAAAACGCCTCATACCCACAATTTCGCTCAAAGTGCTCCCAGTGAACCCGAACCACGGAAAACCCAATGTCTAAAACGAAAGGAAAAAAATAACAGGAAAAACCAGTGCCGCGCAATGTGTGAGACAATGAAATCTATCATGCAAGATGATCGCAAGTCTGGTGCTTTTCGTAAGATCCGGAATGGCGCCCAGATGGCGACGAGAAAAGAACGAGTGGATGAATTTTTGGGTCGACCAGATCAGTGATCGACAGGCTCATCCCGTACACGGGCCCATATTGGGATTCCAAAATGCAGCCTCAAAGCGAGACAGCAGGGGACGCGGTGTGGCACAAAACGTGCTGAGACTCCTTTTGGATGGGCTTTGCAGACTGCGATTTTGTACCCAAAACGGGTAGTCCGCGCGGAAAAAATGAGGAACTTTTGGACAGATGAATCGCTGATATGGTGTCGAATGTCGAATATGTAAAGGTGAATGAGGAAACGTAATCGGAATACGAGCGAGCGCGACTGGGGTACAAAGTACGTCGGTTGGGTGTGGTGCGGGACCACACATGCTGAGATCCCTCTGAAGGAATTTCACCGTTGTACACGCACCCCAAGTACATCATGCGCTGCCAGGGTGAGCGTGGCTGCGCCCTAAACAGCAACAGCCTGAGGGCCAAAGCCAGGCGCCATGAAGTACGACGGGTGCCTCTGAGCGCAATACATGCAGCCACAGTTGACGCCGTGGCTGTTCCAGGCAGGAGGCTGGTACTGAGTAGAGTAGGTAGGCGGGCCGTAATTGGATGGCTGCGATTGTTGCTGAGGCTGGCTGGGCGTAGGCTGAGACAGGGGTGGGAAGCCGAACATGGTGCGACGCGAGTAGCCTTCGGCTGCCCACGTACCCGCTCCGTAGTACTCGGGGGTGGTGGGTCCCGTGGTAGGTGCAGAAAGAGGAGAATGGTCGTTCGCCGACCTCCAGGGATCGTAGTGAGAGTAGTTTGGAGTATGGTTATACGATGGCTGCGCCGACTTGGGCGTGTACTCGTAAGGTGGCGGGTTAAAGCTCTGCTGCATCGGGAGCGGCGGGAGCGGCTTATTCATGGATCGTCGGTTTACCTATAAACCAGGGTTAGTAAAGCTCATCTAGAGGGGTGTCTGATGCCTAATGTCGTAGGCTAGGGCTGTGCTGCGTCGATATTACGACGCAGTTTATTCGTTGTAGTTTACGTACCGAAGTATCGATGGGGCTCAACTTGTTGGTCCGGGTCATGCGAGCAGTGGCGTGGGTCTGGTAGTCCTTCCAGTGGTCCGACCAGGAGACCCAGCCTTGCTGCTCAGTCGGATCGCGGTGAAGTTTGAACTCGATGGCAACTAGCCAGTCCATCTCAAGCTGATTCAAGTCGGCGACAGGGATACCGCTGACCTCCGACCACGAGCGATTGATAAATGTGTTATCATCCAAGAACTTGCTGCCAAGCACCAACGCGATGGTGAGAAGGCGAAACAGGTGGCTGTCGGTCTTGGGAACGCCTGCGAGCATCGGCATGCGCGTCGATAGATAGAACATGCTCAGCAGGATGGTGGCCGATGGCAACCGAGTAGCACAAAGTACTTGGTGCACCCATTTTCGGAACGATGGAGGCATCATACGGCCAGGTGTGATGACCTGCACAGCCATTTCGCAGACAAAATCCGTCATGACATCCATGTCATAGTCCAGCTTCGCCGACACACCTCCTACAGGCTTCTCTTCCTTGGCCTGCTGGTTGGCGCGCTGGGCAAGCTCCTGCGCACGTTGCTGTTGCTGTTGCAGGCTAGCGTCTGCCGTGGAGTGGCCGCTCTGCATGCGCATTGGCGGCAAGATGGTTGCACCGCTTGTCTCGTAGAAGGAGCTCGCAGGCGGCAGGCTCGGTGGCGCGTTGCCCATGTATGTACCTGCTTGCGGGTACATGGGCGGCATTGCGATGGACAACTGGCCGTAGCGGTCTGCGAAGTCATAGCCATCTTCCTGTTGTCGGATGCCCGGTTGGCCCGAGTAGGCCGTCTGCTGGTAGGGCATTCCTCCGCAGCCCGAGTGGTAGCTAGGCACAAATTCAGGCGGTGTGAGAGGTAGCTGCCGGGGCATGTTGCCGCGAGGGTAGAAGGAGGGCATGATGGCGAAATCTGTCGCAGAGGAAGGAAGATACCGGTAGTCGACCCTGTTGCGCGTCAGCAGGCTGCGTTGTGGATTTGGATGATGACGGACAAACTCACAGTGTCTTCAATCCAAGCCGCAGGGAGTTTGAGCGCGAGCTCTTTGGAGAGCCGAACGACGCAGTTAAGCTATGACGCTCATGCACAAAGGGAAGCGCGGTTCAAGAGTGTGTGTTCGTCTGAGCAACCGAGGAAGCGTCGAGAGATCGTAAGAATACTGTCTCGGCCAAAAGATGCAATAGTCGTCGAGTAATAACACAACGCGGTGGGTGGATTGCTGAAGCGTGACGCAGCTGGAGCCCAGAGGAAGAGGCGCGGTGAGTGTGCACGAGTAGAGCGGGCCAGCAGACGCGGCTGACGTGGAAGGGTGGACGAGGTCTAAGTCAATAGATCGCCCGTGGTGGCGGATATGAGGTTGCTGCGCTCGCGCTGAAGTGACGCTGGCGAAGCCGTCAAGGAACAGGTGAAAGGGAACCGGAAGAGGGAAGCGTGCAAACGGCAAGAAAGACCCAAAGGACACCCAGGAGCGGATTGGGGAGATGCAGACACGGCGCCGAAAAGAATGCCACAGCAGAGGGTTCTCAGCGACGTGGAGCCGTTGGAGAGAAGACGCGACCTAGGGATGTGCGCAGCAGGGGGCGACCAAGAATGCACGAGGCGTAAGCACGGCCGGGTCGTGGCAGTAGCAAGTCGCAGCGGACAGCACGGAGGCTCGGAGGCGCGAGGTGGTGAGGGAGGCCGCGGCAGCTGGAGTCGCGGGTCGACGGCTTGTTGCTGGGGAGAGCAAGGACCAAGGACGGCTCTCGGCACGCACCGGGCAGCGTGGGAGGCTGAGATGCGTCGTCGAGATTGATGGGGCCGGCACCTGCAACCTGCGACAATGGCGGTGGAGAGAAAGGGCGAGGAGGGGGCGAGGAGGCGAGAGGGAGGTGGAGGAGAGAGGGGGGGAGAACGCGGTGCAGAGGGAGAGGGAGCGGGCGCGAGAGAGAGAGGCAAAGGTTGCGTGTGGCCCAAGGGTGAGCGGCAGCGCTGAAGCGCGGATTCCAAGCGAATTTCTCACGCCTGCGGCCTAACGACGTTAACTAATTAGGGGGGCAAACGGCGGCCTTTGCGGACATGCCCCTGGCCCAACAGCGTCCACACTACGCTGCCACGGCGCGCCCATTCCCATCCATCTCGACTTGCGAGGAGCATTAGGGCCGTACGCATGTCGGGAACGCTCCACCAGACCCGGCTCACCTCCTGTTGTCTCAAGCCAACAGCTGCGCTGTCTCACAACCACGACGCACTCCCTACCCCGTGGTCATCATACCGCAGACCTATGACATCGCCGTCGTGCTGGGCTTACACATGCTGCCATGGCCGCAATGACGCTTTGTCCAGTCACAGCGTGCCATGGAGGCCCGCGGCAACACACTGCATCTCAGGCACAACTCGCTGCACTTCGAAAAACCGCTCCAGCGCCCAGCATGGGGGGTTTCTCCACTCCCACGGCAGCTGGCCCCAATCGAACGCATCCAGGGACCGCCTAAGACGCTTGCAGCAGTCTCTGCCCATCAAGCCGCTGTCGGTGCATTCGCGAGGGCCACGCTGGCAGTCCTGCGGAGCTCCTCCATTTGCCTCCAGCCCGTCGACACCGCCGCTGCCGTCCAGATCCTTCGCACGCACGCTGCCGCTCGGCCAAGTGTGCGTCGTGAGGAACCATCCCCTTTCGGACCCAGCGTGCATCGTGAGCAAGACCCGCCGCGACAATGGTCATCAATCTGCAGACCCTCTTTCGAGTCAAGATGACTGTGCCCGTTCTGGGTGTCCCGTAATTATAGATCTGGTCCGTGTAGACGAGAGTCGTATTGTTGCAATAAACCGAGGGCCTCGCCAACACGCGAACATGGCTTCGTCGGCTTCGCCATGTCTCTGCGCGCGGCACGCGGCCCCGTGGTGCGTAAAAATTTGTGCCAAACCATGTGCCTCTAGCCCATCCACATGAGCATCCCTCCGTCATCGCCCGCAGTCCGCGGCTTGGGGGGATTTGTCGGGGTTTAGCTCGCCGTGGGCTGGCTTGCTGCACGAGTATTGGATCACCTGGATGAACCGCATGGCGGGCGCTCGATCAGCCCTCGTCCGCAAATCGTTGCCAGCATCCAACACCACAGGACAATCGGCGGCAAAAAATAAACAGGCCAGCACATGCGTCAGAGCCGAGTGTGGACGTCATACGCCGTCGACATCCGCAGGCTGCCACTTTCGTGTTCGCTCATCGTGCTGCAAAAGAAAACTGGTTGTCCAGTGCCATGGTGTGGCAAGGCTCTGTTGGGCCCAGCGTCGCTCCGTCCAGACCCTCCAACCATCGTAAGCACGCTAGGACGCTTTTCGGAAGGTTGATGATGCCTCTCCCGAGTGCAAGAACCGTTGTGTCTTGGCCGGGCAGTGCCGTGAAGACGGACGGAATAAGGACTTGACTGAGGACATCTTGCATATCAAGGCTTTCTCCAGGGGCTGATTCGCATGTGGCACGACGAGTAAGCAGGAGCGTCAGCAGTTACTCCCACCAGGCAGCAAATCCAGCATCGGATAGCACCGCAGTTACGGAAGATCCTGTCCTTGTTCCGAAGGCTGGAACATGGGAGCCTAGACAGTGGATGTCTTGCGTAACCACTCGAGGGCGCATAACCAGTCCAGAGACAACACATGCTGGGACGCCTCTGGATGAACTTGCAGATGCGACTGCGCAATCTCGAATCAAACTTCTCGTCGCAAGAAACGCGTATTCATTTGGAAGGTAAACGGTATAAGTCCTCGTTATACGTGCTGCAGGGGTAGTACACCTGCAATCAATCCATGGACCCTTCAATCAAACCCCGAGACGCACGTGGACGCATCATTGTTCCTCCGTGTCGGGCGCCAAACTCCGCTGCAAATGCTACAAAGACGCCGTGGTATTTTCCAAATGAACCGTGCCCGAGATCCCATATCGATGCCATCACTTTCCGCCACCTCCGCTCCCGCAACGCCTTTAGTTGCACTTGCGGATCAAATCGTTAATGGCATCTTCTCTGTTACCAAGATCTCCGCCTTCGATAAAGTGCTTAAACTTCTGCGACTTAGAGCCGCCGGTTGGGTTGGTGAGCGTGAACGGGCACAGGAAATTCGAGGCCTGCTTGAAGTTCGGTCCAACCGTGAAAACTAGCGAAATTAGCACGGGAAGCAAACAAGAATTGTAGCAAAAACTTACTCTCGTGGATGAGATCCTCCATACAAATCATGCTGCAGTTGATTAGCCAAGTCGACACGAGAACCCAGAATAGTGCTCACCCGTATTGGCCAAGCTGCTGTTCGATAATCTCGTTGTCCGTAAGTGCGACCCGCTGCCCATCGACCTTGCCGTAGCCTCGCTTGTAGACGAGTTCACGGACAGACTTCTGGTTGGGGTAGCCGTATGCAACAAGGGGTTCGACAACTGGCACACCAGTCAGTGAGACGTCTTGGACCAAGCCCGGACATGCTTACTCTTGAGCATCTCCATGGTAGCTTTGGTCAACCTGATGAAGACACCATTGTTGATCTGGAGGAGCCGGAGTAATTGTAAAGTCTTCCGCTTCTTTGGGTCAACCTTGTTGATGCCCTTTATCCGGACGACGAAGGCGAGCTTAGGCTCTTCTGGCACGTAGAAGCTGTCATTACTCTTCGCCGCACGAGAAAGTCTGACCTTCTCCCTCTGCAAGATGTTAGCCATTGCTTACGCGCAAGTACGCTAGATCTGGGCCTACCTCAGCATTGCGGTATTCCTTCACGTACTTCTCCGCACGAGTGAAGATGGCCACGCGCTTCTTCTCGCTCTTGTCTATTCAGTGGTTAGCCAGTATACTGGAGTACTTGCAGCCACTATGCGCTCGAGAGGGGGCGATTTTATCAGATCCGAAAGATGGTTAACAGTTCGACAACACAGACCGAAGTCTAGTCGATAGTATGGGTAGGTATCATCATCATAATCGCCCCATCCCGAGTCGCACGTAGCAGTTGTGTTCGTACCTCGCTTTCCCTTTGTTGCCAAAGCGCGCTCTTCCCGAGCCCTTTCTTGCGATTTTCTCTTCTTCAGTAACGTCTCGGGAATGAGAGTATCGTTCTGCGTCGGCACGCTCCTGAAGGATGTGTCAGTCGCAATACAAGCAGAGAGCTGGAGACAGTGTGAACCGTCCAAGGTGCGGTTGTACTCACGTTGAAGGCGCCATGATGAAGGACTGCGGCGTTCCGGTCGACAATTGAACTCTGGAAATTTCGAGTTTGGAGATTTTGCAAGCGGGGCGCTAGGCGGGTTTGGGCACTAGTCCTTGGTCAACTAGCTGCCCCGTGCGCGAGTCCCACTCCCAGCCTCCCCTCTAAGACCGCCCACCAGAGGTGTGAAGACATGCTCAAAAGATCTCCATCTATTCGCTCTTCCGACGAAACGGTCCTCATCACGCCAACCTCGAAAGTGCTAAATAGCTACACTGAGCTGAATCCACTTGTCATCGGAGCTAATAACTGCAGATGGGCAGGCGTAACGGGACAGCTGCAACAAAGTACTATTAGACAAAGGCAATCGGGATTCGCTGCCCAAGAGATAGGTGCGGAACAACTTGTTTCTCTGGACGCGATACCTGGCAGTGTTCTTTTTTTCACCTTGCCTAAGGTTCAGTTGAACCTACTCATGAAGGCGGCCAGTGTTTCTTTACGCTTTGGAAGCGTGTGCAATGAACGACCTTGAGGAATCTGGGGACGCGAGATGCCAGGAGCTGTCATTCCATTCTCTTCCCTTTGTTCTCTACTCGGATCACCAGCGACATCCTGCCTTCCTTCAATTCTGGGTGCCCGCTAGTACCGCCAACCTTACAAACTAATAGTACAAGATGTTCCTCCACTATGGCAAGGAACACTTGCGGCGAAAGAGCGCAGGCCATCAGAATCTCGAACGTTTGGTCTCTTGTGGCGCACTGCTCACCTTTGTCTTGCGTTTTGTAATGCTCAAGAGATCAAGGTTTGCTTTCATACAAACAGGCCTCTCTTCATCCTACTTAATGCGTCTCCTTGAACTCCGTCGTGTTTCCGTCTTGACATTCATCAACCATCAACCTAGGTGTTGCTTACGATAATCATGCTACCTCCCCTCAGTAAGGATGCTTACGTGTTAGCGTACAGGTACAGCGAGTTCATGCGCGAGAAACCAAAACGACGGCGAGATCACGTCAATCCCTATCATGAGAACCTGCTTGCGAACCAGCCAGATCCACCGAAAGATGCGACGGATGCAAAGTCTCGCGCTATCCGCTACGCCAAAGGACATTACGAGTGCTTCTACGAGCTAAGGCACGTCAAGATGATCATAGAGATGCTTGACTGCAAAGGCGCACTATGATGCAACCAACTAGATGGAACGCTCACACACCACATCACAGATCGACTTCTAAACCTATCAAAGAGAGTTGGCTCGAACGCTTTTCGAAGCGGAAGTATTTCTTTGCTCGTCATCAGGATGCTCACCACCATCTACATTCCAGAGCCTGGCCCGGATGCGGAAGCGAGGCTCAACGCCCCTCTACGACAACCTCACGAAAGAGTTCTCAACTCGCAACAAAGCCTTTACCCCGGTTGCATCGATGGTTATTTTTACACCACTTCTTCTTGCGACCCTCTTTCAAGAGCCTCACAATGTGAGCGCAAACGGCCAACATGTCACCGCATTAGGCGGTATGTCACATATAATGCCAGCTGATGAGCAGCATCGTACTACGGCATCGCACTCTACGTCCATCTCCGCGCTCTTGTACAGATCCCACCGCTTGTTCTTATATCTTTGGGATGCACATCAACATTCGAGGTTACTGGACGCGCACTCTCCCTTTCCTTTCGCACACCAAGACTCATCATCACGACCCACACGACTCTTATACTACGAGCACTTCCTCTTATCAGGTCTCTACTTCACCTGATCCGGACTATATTACACCTCCCGTCCCTATCACCAGCATGCCGTCTCTTAAAAGCACGCTCACGTCGACCCTGACGGTCCTCGTCACCGTCTCGTCGGCCACGCCTGGCTACACGCCCGGCTACAAGCCCGGCGACACGCCCGGCAACGACGCCACTCTCAGCGCCATCCGTGGCCTCTCGGACTGCGCGCAGAGCATCCTCTTCCCCTGCCTCGCTAACAGCCTGTGCAACCCTGCAGACTTCCCCTGCGTCTGCGCTGAGCTCGACCACCATGGTGCTAAGGGCCTCATCGCCGCGGCATGCACTGCCAGCGAAGTTGACCGTAAGCCCATATCACACCCCCTTCCTCTACCCCACACTAACCTACCCTTGAAGAATACAATACCTTCCAATCCCACCACTGCAGCCATGGATACGTCCCCAACGTCCCTCCAGCCTACAACGTCACTTACAAACCCTCTCCCCCCATCGTCCCTCCCTACCAAACTGGCGTCCCTTACGTACCCACCGTTACCGACGCTCCCTACAACAACGCCACCGTCACCCATCCACCCGCTGTCGTGATCCCCACGCCAGGCCCCAAGGACGAGCCCACTCCCATCACTGCACACCCCGCACCCCCTGCCGCTCCCGCTCCCCCTGCCGGTAGTGAGGCCCCCGTTCCCCCCGAGAGTCCTGCAGGTTCCCCGGCGCCCGAACCGCCGGCGTTCACTGGCGCTGCTGCGGCTGTCGATGTGCCTGAGTTTGGAAAGGGACGTATGGGTCTGGCGGCTGCGGGTATGGCTTTTATGGGGCTTGTCTTCGCGGAGCTCTAAATGATTTCTTTTGTCATGGGTTTTCCTTTGTAATAGGTTTGGGATAGATGGCAATCTATGGTCTTAATATTTCAATAATAATGTTTAATTATATGGCTTTAAAAAACGTAATTCTGAAAACTTTACTTGCCTATATATGTCATATCGAGTGCATCTAAGTCCACTTCCATCTACTCCGATCGTAGCAACCTCCTCGTTTGATGACGCTCTGGCCCAAATCGTATCAAGCGTCGATTCAGCAAATCGGGAGGCCGGTATTTGAAGACGACAGACCATGATACCTTTCCGTCAAGCAAGGCTGACTTTGTACCCCGGGTATAGAATATCGTATTGTGGAACTCTTGAGCCGCCTGATCGTGATCCAGACAGCAAAAAACGCCTTCCTATGCCTTCCAACGTCTACCCCCGCGCCCCATCCCAAAAATTGCGGTACGTCTCCTTGATGTCCCCACAATGTATAGTACGCCCTTCCCCTCCACCATGCCGCTTCTTCTTTCTACTCCTTCCTACACAGGCAAATCCGCATTTCGCCTCCCCGCCCCCAACTTCTCCAAACCAGCCGCAATCCACGGCCCCACCACAGGCACATTGCCCACGAATCCTGCTATCGTCGCAAAGAAGTCCCCAAACAACACCAGTATGCCATACATTTCGATCAGGAAGCCGAAGAAGGGCCAGCGCATGAGGATGAGCAGGATGCCGAGGATGAAGGCGAGGGTGCCTTTCCATTTCTGGCGTCGCGCGAAGAAGGTGAGGGTTTTTTGGAAGCCGATTATGCACGTGAGGCCGATTAGGAAGAGGATCTGTGTGGGAAGGGGGTTAGTGGGGGGAGGTGGGAGGTGGAGAGAGGGCTTACGTTGCCCATTGCCAACCTGCGTTCACACATTAGCACTGTATCTCCAGTATGTAACGGGGAGAGAAGGGGGGAGAAGTCCTACATCGCGCGATCAAAAAACATCACGACGCCACCCAACAGAAAGAACCCGCCTAAACAACATGATCAACTACTCCCTTCCTTCCAGGCTCATAGCGCTGTGGATGCGTACCTACCCCCTGAGCAGAAGGCGACCCCAATCTCTATTATCCCCATTAGCACATATCCCTGCCCTATCCTACGCCCACACACACGTACTCTGGGTATCGGTAAGCCACATGGTCGGCATCTTGGAATGTTGGTTGTGCCGGATGCGCGCGGTGCGCTTGTATGTTCGGCGGCTTGTACGGGCTCGAGCGGATCGGGGGCGAGTACGATACAGGCGGACGCTGTTGCCTAGAGGGTTATCGTAGACGTGGCATGTAGTGTTGCTTGCATTCGTCGGACAACTTTTTGTTTCGTGTCCCTTTCTTTGGCGGAACAGTGGAGTCGCGATTGGAGTCCGTGCGTCGAGTAGACCCTTGTCTAGTGCGAACTGCCGGGACGTGGCCATGCAGATTTTGAAAATCGCATAGCCGCCTTCTTCTTTACACGATCATGACAGAGGACACGTTCTCTAAGCACGATGAGCAGATGGTGCGCGTTGTGAAAAAAAATCGATCAGTCAAATGTCTTTGGACTGCCTAGCCCGTTCTGGTCTACGACACAGACTTAGGAACTAGCAGTATCTATTGAACGTAGACCCGCCCCGACCACAGCACGCGTGTCAAGCTGCTGTAACTAGGAACGCTCTCCACGAGCATCCTGGTAACCGTCACGGCGTAAAGCGAACTAGAAGTCCACGATTAAGCCGGAGCGCCTTCTCTGAGCCTTGCTTCGAAAGGAGCTTGGTGGGTGGAGTGAGCTTGACTTTGTTGGCCTAACATTCTTCTTGCGGGACCGTCCTGTTGGTCCGTCGTAGCACTCCGTTTTTGAATCCGTGTCCAGATGAAAGCCACAACCCTCCCACGTCGCCCGTCTGCCCCAGTCATGCTGTAGTGATAATGATGCCAAAGGTATTGGCACACGCCTACGATCCGAACTCATTTCAACACTGTATGCGCCCCCCTTGCCCCAAGATAACCCTCCACAACATTCTGCGGCATCGTCCTTAAGATCGCAAAAACCTCCTTATCGTGATACCTCAGCCTAGTCTTTGGATCCGTATACGGGGCACCCAAGCCCGTAATATCGCAATACCGCCTCTGGCTACTAGGATGAAAACTGGGCGCCGACTCGATATTTGTGTATGTAGCCGCCGGCCCACTTCCACTGCCATTGCCCAACCCGGCCCCGAGCCCCGCCGCAGCGCGTTGGTTCTTCTCCAGCACCAGCGTCGACAGCGACTGTGCCGCCTGCGCGATATTCGTGTTTATGGGGGTTGCGGAGCCGGTCGTATGCGGGAGCGTGGGAGTGGACACGCCGCTGTTGTTTTGGGTCGCCATTACGGAGGCTTCTTTGCGGGAGGCGTCGGCGACGATCTGCTTCACGTTTTTGTTGCGGCGTTGGGGAGGTTTCCAGTGGGGGTTGCGGAAGGGTTTGGGGATGGCGAAGATGTCGAGATTGTCGAGGAGGGCTTGGTGCGTGTGTTCATCCGAGGCGGTGGTTAAGGGCGCCATTGCGGGTGTGTGGTGTGGTGGTGGGTGGGTAGGAGCCAGGCGCAGTGCTGCTTGAGACTGGGTGTTTGGGTTCAACGCTGGCGAATCGACGGACGCGGTGAGTGGAGGTGTAGCAGATCAGCTTGAGCTGGTAAAGTGAAGGATGGATCGCACTTGACGATGGACAGGGCTATTGTGGATGTGGAATGAAGTCGCGTCGCAAAGCTAAGGGAGCTATGCTCGACCCGACAATGGCCCACCTGCTCAGCCCTATTCGTCTTGGCGCCTTGCACACCCCACGACAACAAACACTACACTCAAGCCGCAGTCCACACTCCCCACCGCAAACATGGTAAATCGCAGCTATTCCAATTACAAGAAAACGCATCCAATACTAATCAAATTCCCCAGGAATCCCCACACGAGCACCAACAGAGCCTCCTCATCTCGCGCATCATTGTCAACGTTGTAAGTCACGCGCCGGCACACTCCATATGTTCTCTAGAGATGTCCAAGAGAAGGCAGGAAACGCGCTGATGTAAAAGCAGGAAAAACTCAACGAAGCCATCATGATGCTCAACAAGAACCTGCAAGAAATCAACCTCGCAAATATGGACACGGAGCTTGTATCGCAGATGTTCAAGAACTACCAGTCGAATGTGCTGTTTCATCTTGAAGGTGAGGGTCTCCATCTACCACTCTCTTATACGCAATTTATCAGAGGTATTGCTAATGCTCAACAGCGACGAACGGCCTGAAAGACCCAGCCTGAGCGCACATGTGCCAAGACGGTCTTCGTGTTGCCGACTTCGGTGGTTTCGAACAAGCTGCGTGTGAACGCATGAAAGGCGTACGGTGCTAAAGGTATCTCGCGGGACGAGATGGGAAACGAGCAACTCCTGCTATTGGGATCACCGCGACACGATACCCATGCGAAGTGAATGCGAATGCGATACATGAATACGACCGAGTCCGAACGCGTTCTTCGCAGTCCGACCTCCTGAAAGTGCTACATAGCAATTCAAATATACACAACCCAGCACAGTCCTCCCAGACTCAGATCCTTACCTCTTTGCTACTTTCTCTGCACGCTATGCCCGCTCCACCACGAATCCGGCGCGGCGTTTCGTCTCGATTATTCACTCGCCCGGTCTTCAAACTTTAAACGCACGCGGGTCCTACCGACCTTAACATCCGAAAAGCTCCCCTCCGCCACGCGTGAAACAGTGTTTGGTCGCTGGGCCAAAGTCCGATGCAGCTCGTTCTGCGAGTAAGAATTCGTAGCGGGGACTAACACGTGTTGGTGATCGGCGAACTTGCAGACGGATCCAACGCCGGGAAGATACACTCCAGATTAGGAAATTGCGAGCTTAATCGGACTGCTTCACTCGCAGCTCCTGTGAAAAAGCTTCGGCAACTATGACCATTCACTAGGGTTACGCCAAATCACCAAGCAATTTGGCTCGTGTACTGGTGAAGATATGTTCATTGCGTGACGATGGCAGCGATGCTCATCACTCCATAGTAATACATATACACAAAACACAAAGTACGATCTTCGCTGAAGGTCGACCAAACTCCAAATCACTCATCGGGTCAAGATGACCTTCCCAAACTCCATACCAGATGCGCCTGTGCCCCATACCATGCGAATTAAAGTATCCCAATTCCACCCATCGCCCACGCTATTCCGCTACACGACAGGAGCTATTGCGGAAGAAAATGTGAGTAATGGCCAGGCACCCTCTGTACACACTTCTCGCAATCGTCCCGATACCCCATGCTAAATCGACCCGTGCCAAGAAGTGCACCACTGCGCTTTCTGCCCCGAGGCGTTGGCGGCATGAGTCCCATATCTGCATCCATTTGGTCGGCCGGATTGTAATGAGTCGTCACACTAAGACGCGAAAGTTGCGATTGCGTGAGCGCGGTTGGCGTATCTGGAATGTCTTCGTCCTCCGAGATGGGTGAAGGCATGCGACGGCTCCGATCTTGGTCCTCCTGGCTATTTCCTTGCTTCTTAGGTGGAGGAAGCATCCGCGGCGCGCTATACGACGGTTTCAAAAACGTGTTTCCCATGTTCATGCCACCAGCCATCCCGCTGCTCGGGTATCCTAGCCCGTTCATGCCTCCTGTGTTGAAGGTCGGATACATTGGCGTCGGCACTCGATCCGTGCTGTTCATGGCGGAGTCGCGGCGGAAGAGGTCAGAGTTTAGTTTTGCGGGCCGGAAGTTGGTGGCGATGAAGGGCGACTCTGGGGGCTGACTCGTAATCACGTCGAACTCGTCCTCGTCCTCGTCCATCTGCATCGCGTAGTCCATGCCGTGGTGTGGTGGTGACGAGAAAACGAGCGGGTCGTCATGTAGGGAAGCGGGCGAATTTTCCTCGCTGTGGTCTGAGTGGGCGGGTGTCATGACGACGAGGCCAGGTACTGCCTCTGGTGGCGACGTAGAGATTCGCAGAGGAAGGTTGGACGGAGGGTACATTGACGAGCCACGGTATTGCTGAACGCTCCATGTGCGAGATTTCTGGGATGTTCATTAGTTGTTTGATGTTTGCCAACAAACAAAGAAACACGTACCTTCATGTACCGCTCATCGTCGGAATCTGAATCGTCGTCTCTGCGTCGCTTCGTGTTCATGGTCTGAAACGACATCATACTTCCTGGTATGGAGAGCGACGGAATTTGATATAGAGTCCTTGTGCGTGATCAAACGGGTGAAGGAAGCAGGCTGCAAAGTCGGAAGCTGGGTAGAGGACGGTCGTGAATGTGCGAGCTGCAGGCGACGGCGAAGCGCACTTTGTAACAGGCGCTGGAGGGAAGCGGGCACGGCGGGCCAGGGGAAGTCGCGAGCAGCAGAAGGATGTTTCAGGTCGCCGGACGATGCACCAATTCACGCCCAGACGGCAGCTTCCACGGACGCCACAGTTCCTGAAGCCGCCGGGAGATCCGTTTCTGCAAGGGCTTCCGCGTCGGAAATGGACAGGGCCGAGTGAAGTGTGGGGGATGGTGGTGGTGATGGCGATGGCGGTGGCTGGAGGGCATCGCGGCGCGGATCTGCGTGCTGAAATGAGGAGGGGTCACGAGTAGGCGACAGGCCTGAACCTCGCACATTGGCATATCGCCATGGCTGCTATATGCGAGCGTAGGGAACGAGGCCCTCGGATGTTTGACATGTACTGTAGTAGAGGTACAGGCGCAAAGCAACGCGAAAGAGCTAGCCAGTCAGAAGGCCGCTGATTCCCTACGAGATGCTGGCCTTGGCGGCGGCATCCAGGCGCGTGGGAATCTAGTCGCCCCACCGTTATAGCGCCCAAAACAATTTTGGAAGTTGAGCGATGACTCCACAAACCATAGACGTTCCTGCACACCAAACCTGCCGTCGACACGAGCTCTTCCTTGACATCAGTTCCGAACTCGGACGTGCCCTGCTGCAAGTCACTGCACCTTCGCGCCCTTCGTTGATCAATTGGCCACCAGCACGCTTCTAGCGCACGCAATTGACCCGGCAGTCCAAGTGGCGCATCTGCACGAGCTCTCAATCTGACCGCAAATCCGTACAGAGGTAGGCCGGCCAACAGAATGACTTTGCAAGAGCAGGTGGTGACTGGCTTGCAGATATAAAACCCTGGACATCCCACCATGTCCCCCACCAACGCAACCATGCCCGCCATAACTGAACAGAAGACCGTTAGCGACGATGTGCGCGGTACATACCCCAATTGACACACATGAAAGGCCCCGTGTATACTAACACGACCCCCAGTACTCGGCTACGACCCACTGATCCCGCCCGCCCTCCTCTCTGCCGAGATCCCCATCACCCGCAAATCCGAAGAGACCGTCCTCCAAGGCCGCAAAGAAGCCATCCAAATCATAACCCAAAAGGATGACCGTCTCCTCGTCATGGTCGGACCCTGCTCCATCCACGACCCCGCCATGGCCCTCGAGTACTGCCAGCGTCTTAAGGAGCTTGCCGACAAGCTGAGCAAGGACATCCAGGTCATAATGCGCGCCTACCTCGAGAAGCCGCGGACCACGGTCGGCTGGAAGGGTCTCATCAACGACCCGGATATCGACGAGAGCTACCAGATCAACAAGGGTCTTCGCGTCTCGCGCAAGCTGTTCTGCGATCTTACGGCGCAGGGTATCCCTATCGCGTCTGAGATGCTGGATACCATCTCCCCTCAGTTTCTGGCAGATCTGATCTCTCTCGGTGCCATCGGTGCGCGTACCACGGAATCGCAATTGCACCGTGAGCTCGCTTCTGGACTATCTTTCCCGATTGGCTTCAAGAACGGTACAGATGGTGGCTTGACGGTGGCGGTAGACGCTATCGGAGCTGCAGCGGCGAAGCACCATTTCCTGGGTGTGACGAAGCAGGGTCTTGCTGCCATTACCAGGACTGCTGGGAATGAGCACTGTTTCGTGATCCTCCGTGGCGGAAGCAGAGGCACCAACTTCGACAAGGACAGTATCAAGTCTGTCCGGGAAGCTCTGAGGAAGAAGAATCTGCCCGAGGTCATGATGGTGGACTGCTCACATGGTATGCCTTTCCTACCCCTACTAGGATAACTTACAGTTGCTGACATCTACAGGCAACTCAAACAAAGACCACCGCAATCAACCCAAGGTCGCCAAGGTCATCGCCGAGCAGATCCGCGACGGCGAAACCGGCATCGTTGGCGTCATGATCGAGTCCAACATCCACGAAGGCAACCAGAAGGTCCCCGCCGAAGGCCCCAGCGGCTTGAAGAAGGGCGTCTCCATCACCGACGCCTGCATAGACTGGGAGTCTACCGTTGACGTGCTGCAAGATCTTGCCGCTGCGGTGCGTGACCGGAGATCCAAGAAGGGAACGTCAAATGGCGTCCACTAGAGTGATGCACTGAATATATGTGGCGGTGATGGTTGGGTTGGTTTGGATTGGATTTTCTTCGATGTACTGCATTTGTATTGCATTTCGCTTGGAGAGACAAAAGTTCAGCATGATAAATGATATAATGCGATATTGAAACCCAAACGTGTTGCCTTCAGGACGCAGTGGCTTATTCTGACATCCTTCAAAGGCCATTTCACACCTGCCAGGTTCACCTCGACTCCCGAAATAAAACGCCTATATGCTAAAGCTGCAACCACCCGAACACAAAAGGAGATTGGCACATCGTGACCATCTCAGCCCTGTCAGAAAGACGCCGCATTACCCAAGCCATGCTCCTTGATATACTCACCCCCCTTCTCCAAAAACTCCGCCCGCGTTACAAACGTGCTTCGGTTCTCCTTCTTCCCCGCCCACTGCGCCGCTCCCTTCCAAGCATCCAACACGCTATCCCCCGCCCTCCTAACCTGCAACTCCTCCTCCGCCGCCAACACAGCACGCAGCTCCGCAGCCAATCTCTCCTCGAAGCCTTGGAACATCGTGTTACCGCCGGTCAAGAAGATATCCTTGAGCACGGCATCGCGGTGGCCCGGGTGCGAGGAAGCGAGTCGCTCGGTGAGGATGGTAGCCGCGATTTCGACGATACCGGCTTGATCGAGGCCCGCGATGGAGGGCTGGAAGACGACTTCGGGGACGCGAATACGTTCGACGTTTAGGTGGATTTGGTTTGCTTCGCGCTGGCTTTCGGAGTCGTAGGGGTAGGGACCGTGGAGAAAGGCATGGAGGATAGATCTCGTCCAATCTGTCTGCGCTTCTCTGGTTGACTCCTCCGTGAAGGTGGGATCGTGTTTCAGGAGTTGACTTTCTATCTCCTTGAGCGATTTACCCAGATCTTCTTCCTCTTCGTCATCAGACTGCTCTCCTGTGGCAATGGTGCGGTAGACACCCCAATCCGCGTCGTCAGCGCCAAACGTGTCGTCGTCGCCGCCACCTCTTCTGCGCTTCTTGGTCGGGGTGTCTGAAGCGAGGTTTGCGATGGACTTCATACGCATCTGATTGGCGAGAGATTTCCTGTTTCCCAACTCAGCCTTGAGGCGGTCACGGTCTTTGATCTTTTGTATAATGGCTTGACGGGCCATGCGGCGCTCTGCACTCCAGCCTTCGATATCGGTTTCTCTCCGTTCGTCATCGAGACGCTGTTCCTCTGCCAGACGCGCCCTTTCCTTTTCCTTTTCCGCTTTGGCACGTTGACGGGCGTCGTAGTTTGATTTCATAAGGCGCTGTTGGCGTTTTTGCTTTATGCCCTCTTCGTCGAGCTGGTCGTCTGGTGTCTCGAGGAGGGGGAATGTAGGCTCCTCCACTACTTCTTCTTCCACATCGCCGACGTCCTTGTTTCGTGCCTTCCTGATGCCCTTTTCTAGCTCACGGACCCGCTTCTCAAGTTGGTTTTCGTCGTCGAAGTCGTTAGATTCGAGTATCCGTTTAGCCTCCTTCTTGGTGGTGGTCTGGAGCTGCTCTTGCAGCTGTTGATAGTATTCAAACTCTTCCTCTTTCCTCTTCAGCTTCTCTAGTCGCATCTTTGCGGCTTGCGCTTGTAACCTTCGTCCACTTTCCTTGCGCTTCTCGGCAGCCACGGCCAACTCTTCATCCGTCTTCTGTACCACCACTTGCTCGGTGTAAGGGAATTGGATGATGTGGTCTCGATCCTCCAGCCCTGTCCAGTCCAGAATTCGAGACAGTTCTCCTTCATAATCCTGGCTTACGTAGCAGTGCTCCCTCACCAGATCCTCTGCTTGCGGGTCGCTGATCTTGCCTGGAAAGGACGGATACTTCATTCGGAGAAGCTTGAGGAGGTATTCGGCGGACTGGAAGCGGCCCCAGTTGAGGCGTGTAGTCTGTGATAGTAGCGGTTTTGAGTCGACCATGGGTATCAAGTGGGTAGATGTATACGACGAGGAGACAACGAGGCCGTTCTTGCCACCATTGTATGCGTACGAAAAGAGAGAGTCAATGCCGTATGCGACGGAGGGCGCGCCGTAGCACTCGAAGAGAATCTCAGACATCGCTAGGAGTTCAGATGTCAGCAAAGGGCTCTCGTAGGTGCTTTTGTTGTCTGGGCCTGTCACAGCTTTTATACGTACTCTTCCGCGTGTATCCCAGGTTCGCGACAGGTTCCGTCAATACGATGGGCCTGTCTATGCTCCCTGATCCGTTCACACCCAACTTAATGAAGCAATAGTCCAGCAAGCCCTCCATGCAATCCCAATTGTTCACTATATTGCTCCCAGGCTCGTACACATTCTTGCTCTGTCCGCGCGCCGTGCCATCGCTATACACGTCCGACCCAACAAATGTAAACGTCCGAGCCAATTTACGGTCGCGGTACCTCGCCATGAGTGGAGGCACGGAGATTCGGGGTTTCGAATCGAACGACCAGCCAGCGCGGACTGCGGAGGAGCCTGCAACGCTGTGAGTATGCGCCGCGAGATGCTGGGCAGTGTCGGGCAAGCTCACCATTGTCGATTACGATAGCGGTTTCGCGATTGCTGCGCGAGAAGCCCTCCGTGTCTATGGGCTTGAAGCCTTCGAATGGGGGCTCATTGACGCTCCAAATCTTCGCGGGCGGCGGCTTGGGCGAGTTGCGGCCAGAAGGCGGCACGATGTCGGCGGTTGCGGAGGGAGCCATGGTGAGGGGAAGTGGGTGGAGGAGAAGCTGAGGATGGGGACCTTAGATCATGGCGTTCGCTTGCGTCGTTTGCGCAGCTTGTCGAGACGGACGACGAGCTATTGTTCTGGGGTTCCTGCCTTCTGGCGCATCCAGCATCACGGCAGCGGTGGCCCAAGCGCCATCACCGAAACGAAAGCTATCTAATTTCAACCCAGCTTTCAACCCAGCTTTCTGAAAGTGACGATTCGGGCACATCTGTTCTGCTGGTTTGCTCAGGTTATCGCGAACTAAATCGCGTTTCGATAATCTCGGTCTTTACTATCATGCAGACAACTTCGCCTTCAATATATTCTTCAAACTGCAGAGCCAGATACGATGGATGCAACACCTCGACACGGGTCAGAATGCCGTCCGCGCGCAAGCAATATTGGCCAATTCCATCATAGTACCGCATGATATGTGGGTAGGAAAATCTATTGTTCATGTGCTCTCAGGCTTGCATCGTTGTGCCGCATACATCGATGTGCTTGTAGTCGCTCCATGTGCGTAGCTGAGCTCCATAACATTACCGTTACGGATACACCCTTTCGACCCAAGCTACATTTCATTCTAACTAAGGCTTCTTCAGTCGTCGTCCTCTTCTTCCCTCATCCTACCCGAACTTTGCCCATTGGTACTGGACCGCTGTTGTATACGATCTGCCCTCTCTCCAACAAAAACATTCCCAGTCCATGCGGTGTCACAGCCAGGGCATTTGGACTGCCCTCTGAAGTACTGATTCGCGCACCCGTCGTGCCACCGGATCGGACACTCCCGATTATTACAGCGTAGACCAACAGTTACTATCTCTTTGCAGCCCTCACAGTCTCGTATCCGGATAATTGGTGGTACGTCGTCATCGTCTTCGGCAGGAGGCTCATTGTAGGTCTCCTTTAGATATGTTCGTAGTTCCATGAGGGCCCGAGGTGCGAGAGAGTAATAGCCTTTTCTCGATTTTTGGAAGAATCCTTGGGTAACCAGCTGCAACAGCACCTTCTCTGCCTCATCGTGCTTTATGCTCTTAACATTGTCTGCCTGGGAATCTTCCTCTTCTGCGTCGACTGCTTGGCTTTGCCGATTCCGCGGAGCTTTTGCTAGATTCGTGGCCGCCATGCCCTTGATCGCCATGATTTCTCTCGTCTTGGTGTTGTTGTCTTCAAACATAGCGTCGAGAACGCGCTTGATATAGGAAATTTCGTCTGGACTGAATGCGGTCGCCAGTTGTGTGAGGGTGTCGGAAGTGGTGTTGACCAAAGCATAGGTAAGTGTCCGATCGTTCTGATTTCGCGTTGACCTGATCTCGAAATCGAGCATCGCTATTCTTGCATTGACGGCTTGCACCATCGAGTTGATCATTGGCTGCGTGACATCATTCTCTAGTAGTTGGCGGTCGGGCTCTGTGCATCTTAGTCGAAAATTCTTCAATGCATGAAAGCTTGCCGTCAATGAGTGCAGGTAAGGGTACCGCCGGAGACGACAAACAACAGCATACTGACCGTGGGCTGCCGATATTCCGGCGATCAGTGGTTTCAGGTCGTCGACCGGCATCACAGGCTGTGAAAGGAATGCCTGCAGAAAAGCGCGGTGTGCATCATTATAGTTGCCATGCTCTGGCGACGCGGCTCGTGAACCATCCATGTTGCGACGCGGGAGACGTCGTAGCGTTGGTCAGTGAGTAAGTGTAGCAACCAGTGGAGGTGTAGTCGAGAGGAGTCGCGACCCAAGTGCGGGGCCGTCGACGCGAAGAGGGACACGCGAAACCACGTGACAGGCCGGTCTCCTGCCTTCAACATTCATATACATTTCACCCGTCCAGAGCCAGGTCGAACCACATTACGACTTCACGAACACGAACCGGACCCTCCCTTGCAGCCAAAGCAAGTGACATGCATGAAGGAAGTAACGCCTTTATCTCCGGCTGGCTGGCGATAGTAGGATGCCCAAGTGCACACCGCCAATGCTCACCAATGCCGCTCCAGGCTAAGAAGATTTCAGAATCAGCACGCGAGCCACATGGACGTCAAAGATTGCTAGGCTCGATGTGCTTGGATGTGCGGGCTTACACCGGTGGTAGATCGAAGATGTCACCATGTGTTCGGATGCTGGGGTCACGAGTCTAGCAAGATACGACCATCTTTTTCGTCGTCGGTCGGGCTTCTCGGGTTGACTCACCAAGCGCGTTGGGTGCAACTAATCCGAGCCAGGGCGAAGCAGGCGACAACCCGGTATTTTGCGCTGAGCGATGGGACAAGCACACATGCAGGGAACCGGCGGCGCCCCTGGGGATTTTGCGCGACGACGCGGATTGCTAAGCACCATGTGCTGGAGGTCGCTAGACGGGAGCTGAGATAGCGTAACGTCCTGATACCGAAGCGCGCTCGCTGCTGCGATGTCTCCCCTCGACGGCCGACACGTCGATGAGTAGGCACCCTCTTCTGCTGGGAGAAAGATGAGACGTTCTGGCCAGGTCTACGGAATAGTGGATCGCTAGTGGGGAGCCAGCGTACAGCATTGCAGTTTCATCTCAGCACATGCCGCCCAAAGCTGGTCGTGCTGGCGGCTCCCCCCCATGTTCATTTCACTACGCAGTTTGTAGACTACCGCGGCCGCCTTAGGCGAGGGTCGGTGCCGTGTGGGCAGGGAACCGGCTCTGTTCACATCAGACGGTGCGGCGCTTTCGTGGGCGATGGCGGCATGACGGGCGCCGATCTCACAAGCAGGCTTTACGATTCCTCACTTGATCCTCGATCCTCCCCCTGATCCGCCGCACAGCAGCGCGCTCTCAGCATCTCCACCCTCCTCTCTCTTGGTCTTTCTCCCGCTCAACGGGACCCCAGTGCGCGTCAGCCCTAACTCGGCACGCTCTCTTTGCTTTCCTCAGGGCCCAAGTCCCTGCAGCAGCACTTTGCGCAAGCGAGATCCTGCTTGGACGAGCCCACCCGCAGCCGCACCGCCGAGTGAACATTACGAGAACGGTGCCCTCGATTTCACAGCGGCGTCCACCGTGTCAGCACCCTCAAATCACTCGAGCACAAGTCTAGCATCGTCGACACGCGCCGCACTCTCTCTTTCTCCCTGTGGTAGTTGCCTGCCGTTTGTCATCGCCAGCCACACATGACATCATAACTCAGCTTCTTTCATTGACGCACTCACTCCCTCCCCTGGCTCCGTGCTTCGCCTCCTCCCCTCGACTTCGATCCACGCAACCTTGAACGCCACTACACGCCATTTCCATGCCCGTATATCTCCCTCCATTTCTTCCTCGCTCCCCGGCCTCGCAGGCCCTCACCACAACACAGGCCTAACACCATGTCCACGCCTGCTGCGCTTTCGCCCAGACCGTGCGAAACTACGTCACACTCGACTCAGGCCCGTTCGCGGCCCACACCTCTCTCCAAGACACGATCCAGCACCTCGCGGAGCCCCATTGCGGCAGCCCCTCTGTCTGCTCGCCGCATGAACGACTTAAAAACGCCCAGCCTCACCCACAACAACGGACCTCGGACTCCAAGCCCAAACTACTTTGGCCTCGCCGTCAACGCCAACTCCAACGTCAACGCCGACATCTTTGCCTCCAGCGCCGCACAGCACCTTGGTGGTAACTGGAGCCCGCCGTCCTCGAATGTCCGCTCTACGGCGGCCGCATCGCCCCGCGTTATTCCTGCCGACCAGAACCCAGAGTTCGATCAGTTCAGACGGCAATCGGAGAATAGCAGAGGCTTCGCGTTGGGCAACTTCGACTTTGGATCGTCACAGGCGTCTATACCAACACCAAAGGGATCGGTATATGGGTTTTCCAAGGCCCCTGCATCCCCGCATTCCATGAAGTTACCGGAGAAGGCAAACGAGCAATCTACTGATAACAAGGACGAGAGAGTCCCTGGTCCAGAGAAACCTCGTTCGCCCAAACGACTACTATCGACGGATTCTACCATCGTATACGACCGACCGCGCCGAAATTCTCCCGCAAGTTTCTTAGACCAAGAAAACTATGGGCGCACCGATGAGATAGCAGAGTTCGCGGAGAACAGAAGTTCACGGCAGTCAATGCCGCCGAAGCAGTCGATGCACTCTCTCACCCTAGGCCACAATCGCGCGGAAACCCTCCCCTTGGCTGGTGCCGACGACAACAGCAGGGAAGGGCCGTGTATGATCACCCCGCAGCACGCTATCAACATCCTCGAGTCTTCCGTAGAGGAAGTGCTGCTCCTCGACCTTCGCGTCTCCACCCAGTATGCGAAGGCTCGCATTGCGGGCGCCCTGAGCTTGTGCATTCCAACTACTCTACTCAAGCGCGCATCTTTCAATGTACAGAAACTGGCCGAAACTTTCAAAGAAGAAGACCAAAGGCAGAAATTTGAAAGCTGGCGAAACAGCAAACACATCATTGTATATGATGCGAACTCGTCACAATTCCATGATGCCACCACCTGCGTAAACACTCTTAAAAAGTTTACCACCGAGGGATGGACTGGCGGATTGTACATCATCCGCGGTGGGTTCCAGGAGTTTGCCGACAAGTTCCCCGACCGGGTCACGCAAGGTTCCATGCATAGCTCCGGCTCCAAAGTATCTACTCTTCGGCTCGATGGGCTTCCATCTGTTGCGCCTGTCATCGGTGGTTGCCCCATGCCAGCGACTCAGAACGCAGCAAATCCTTTCTTCGGCAACATTCGTCAAAATATGGACCTTATCGGCGGAGTGGGCCAAATGCCGATCAAACAACCAACATCAATGACCCAGTCTCTTCAAGAGGAGCTTCCCGAATGGCTGCAGAAGACAACCGACGAAACGAACAAGGGCAAGCTAGTCTCTGACAAGTTTTTGAGTATCGAGAAGCAGGAGCAAAAGCGTATGCAGGAGGCTCTGTCCGGCAAGGTCATCTATGGCACCCCATCAACGGGACCGATTGCTGCCAAGTCCGTATCCATCGCTGGCATCGAAAAGGGATCCAAAAACCGCTACAACAGTATCTGGCCGTACGAGCACACTCGGGTCAAGCTGCAAGGCGTGAACGATGGCGGATGTGATTACATAAATGCAAATCACATTCAAGCCCCATACTCGAACAAGCGATACATTGCCACGCAGGGCCCACTACCAGCAACATTCAATGTAAGCTATGTCTATTACTTACCTTGTCCAGCTTTGCTAACTGAAGTAGGACTTTTGGAATGTCGTGTGGCAACAAGATGTTCGCGTAATTGTCATGCTTACTGCCGAGCAAGAGGGCGGCCAGCTCAAAGCCCATAACTATTGGTCAAGTAAGCAGTACGGGCATCTACATCTAAACGCGCTCGGTGAGCGGAAAGCATCCCTTGAGCCTGCTAAAATCTACCGAAATCGCGAGCAATGGAGGCCAGCCCTAGGCCAGCGTCGGTCTACTAACCCACCCAAACTCGCAAACCTGCCGAAAGAGGCTGCTGCCTCACCAAGCTCTGAGCAGCCTTACGTCACCGTCCGCAAATTCACTTTGTCGAATTCGGATGAACCCTTCGAACGCATGCGAGAGATTACTCAACTACAGTATTCGCATTGGCCCGACTTCGGCGCCCCTGCGCACCCTACCCATCTCCTAGGCCTCATTGAACAATGCGACGCCGTTTGTCGACAGGTTAATGGTGGCTCGCCTTCACGTCCAGATCCCCCGAATGTCCGTCCCATTGTCGTCCACTGCTCCGCTGGCTGCGGCCGTACCGGTACCTTCTGCACCGTCGACTCTGTCCTCGACATGCTCAAGCGGCAACGTCAGTCCCGCAATGTGCGAGAGAGCACGCCCATGGAGGTCGACCCTCGATCGCCCAAACCCAAATCGCAAGGCAGTCCCATGAGCATAGATGAAAAGCCCAAGCCCGCTAGCAAAACCTCGGACACCAAAGACGAGAGGGAAGACGGCGCTTGGATCGGCGCAGCGGATCTGGATCTCATTGAGAAGACTGTGGCAGACTTTAGGCTGCAACGTTTGAGCATGGTACAGAGCTTGCGGCAATTTGTGCTTTGTTATGAGAGCGTTCTTGAATGGCTGTTAGAGCAACATCCGAAATCTGCGTAGGCAAGAAGAGGGTTGGCGGTATAGAGGCGTTTGAGGTGGTTTCGAATTTCGTGTTCTGCTGGTTTAAGCATACGTAGTACCTTCTTTCCTCCCTTCTTTGCTTTTGTCTCTTATACATGGGCGGCGTAGCATTTTACGGTGAATGGGGTAGTTCAGGTTTCTTTACTGTTCGGTCACGTTTATAGGCGGCATATCCCCTTTCCCTTGAACTCTTTCATCTCTCTCAACTTCTTCTTTCCTTTCATGTGTCGCTGGGTGGTGTTGCTTCCGGACTGTTTCCTCTCTTGGTTCTGAAATGCATAGCATTGTGGTGGGATAAAGCAGCGTATGATGGGACGAGGACGAGTATCGATTACATGAGCATATGCATGATGGCATGGGCGACGGGGGTCGGTTCGGTTCGGCCCCGTCTTCATTCTTGCCTATGATTCGGTGGGTAATGAATGCATGTCAGACTTATCAGATGTGTGTGTACTTTGGCTTGTGATGGTAAAGACCACGCTTGATGAGACATAGATTGGTATCTTTCCAACGCTAGAAACCCTGTCGAAAGTTCCCCTCGCAGGCCTCACAGGACAAGCCCAGCGTTTTCCCGGATTTCCTTGCGGCGTGTGCAAAACGGCTCGGGATACGTAAGCTACCAACTGTCCCTCCTTCTCTCCCTTTGTATCCAAGTTTCGCGGCGATACTATCTCACTCTCATCTACTGCCTTTGCTGCTCCGAATACGCTGTTCCCAAAGGTCAAGGCACCAAGTCGACAGAGCTCATCCAGCGGGGTCTTAGCACGTGATCTCTCACTAAGCCCTCAAGCTCTCTCACATTTGCGACGCACTTCGTACGGTACCCGCCTTATCAGCACGCCCGCCACTCCTGTCCACTCCTCGTGTAGTAGGACACTCCAAAAGCGAGTCGTCCAACGCCGCTGTCCCCCTCCTCCCCTTCGCGTTCGCACCCACCCTCCATCTCACAACGCCTTCGTCCGTCCAGCCCCACAACTCGCTCTCATTGCGCCACTCGAGCCCAAATACCACCCCTTTGCACTCTAGTTTGACAGGCTTGAGGATAACACATTCCCTTTCAAAATCATTGCTCTCGTAGTACTGCCACCCGCAGCCATCGATGTACGCGTAGTCGCCGGGTACAGCGTCGCCATTGGATTCGACATATGCTGGGTCGAGGAAGGCTTTGGTGTCGAGCGCGTAGACGAGGAGGGTGCGCCAGTGCGCGATAGCGATGCGGTGAGCGCGTGGGGAGACGGCGAGTTTGAGCCCGATGCTAGAGAGATTGTCCAGCGGTAGGCCGTCGAGCTTTGCGACGAAGACGTGTTGGAGGGACGGGTAGTCGCGATCCATGTAGAACTGTTCGCAGACAAGTCCGGGCGGGTAGTGCAGTGCTTTCAGGAGGAAGATTCCTTGACGTGTTAGCCCACCATAGGGTGCCAAGGCGTCATCTCGTGCGATCATAAGTTCGAGCGCTGTGTTGACACATGTCGGGGCTCCGTCGTTGAGATCCTTATCTTCGATACGGTGGTGGTGGTGGCTTGCTAGGACACGACCGAGGGATTGCTTAAGGAAGGCGTCCACGATATCAGGGAGGGACGTATCCCGGCGCTGGATGCCGTGTCTCCGGCCGTCTCGGCTTGACGATATCTGCAGCACGGTCCAGTACGGCATGGGTATTGCGGCGGGGCAGAGATGGATGTTCTTGCCTCGGACGGCCAGAGCGCCTACGGGCTCTTCGGCGTCAAATGGTTGAATTAGAGTCTCGTATTCAAGTTCTGTGTACCTCTTGAGCGCGAGGTTGTCGAATACGTTCTTGAATGTAACGATTTTGTAGATGGTGTGGCAGCTGGCAGTTTTATAAGCTATAACGGGGTCGCCGTCGGCGTTGAGCGCCATGGCTACGATGGCTTTGCTGTTGGGGCAAGAGTCGACGGCAGCGCGGTAGATGTCTGTAATCACGGGATCGTGGGCGGGTTCGAGGCGGAAGCAGATAATTGTCATGCAGCCTTTGACAGGATCCAGAGGCGGTTGTGTGGGAGCGTACAAGGGAGCGTACAAGATGGCAAGCTTAGGGCCGACGCCACGGTCGAGTGATACGTTCTCGGCGGCCACTTTAACGACGGTGTATGATGTACCACTTTCTTGGTCGCCGGGTAGATGCTGTGATACCATGTGGGAAGAGATGACGTGCTTGAGAGTCAATCCAGAGTCATTTATTGAGTATATGTTGACAACGCCCTGTGCCGATTTGGTTTCCAGAAATAACAGCGTGTGGTTGATGGGGTCCTAAAGATCAAGGTACCAAGTCAGCAAAGCTCGTTCTGAGGGGTATCAGTCCCCCTGGAGCCAGGGTATCATATCGTCTTCTGCAAAGCTCATACAGAGGGGTCTCAGCACTTAATGTTCCACGATAAGCCCCCATGATGCCTTGCTTTACAACGAAATTGCACCCGAAATTACATACCGCTGGTGGAAGGCTCTTTCCCATCACTGCCTGTGCATGCTCCGATTCCCTTGACGTGGTAAGACAACTCGTCTTCCTGTCCATACTTGGTGACGCTTGCCAAACATGGATGTCAGCCATCTGCTCTGCGCCATTGAACAAATGTTGTGTCGCTCGCTTGCTGAATAGCCTCAGCAAGTAGTTCGCGTCGCCTATGACATTGTCGTAGAAGACGCGCTCCCCTGGTATGCGATAGAGCTGGTCGTGGATGAGTTTCGTCGAGGCGAGGGCGTGTGCGCGGAAGAGACGGCTGGTTTGGAGGCAGATGTAAAAGGAAGCGGGGTCGAGCTCGAAGAGGACCTGAGAGATGAGTTCGGCTGGTAGGACTTCGAAGAGCGACATTGTGATTCGGAGGTGAGATAGTATCGCAGGAGGAGCAGCTCGACTAAAGTGATAGCAGCGACGAGTAGCGGAGAGTCCTTCGCTAACACGCTACACGGTGTAACCGCAGGGATCTCAGTGCTCGAGGTATCGACGCCGTCCCGCCAATCTACCAGGATCCGACGCACCCTAGGGCGGGAACTAATCAGTAAATATTACCTGTGTTACTACTGGAGATGGAATCAATGCTGTGCACGGTTGTCCTGCTTAACGCGTCGCACAAGCTCGTGTTCACTTGAAGAGGAAAATCGTTGCTGGGGCTTCGCTGGCCCATTCCTCGCAAGCTATTCACTCCATACGCTGATGATGAGCCATGGTGACAACGGGGATGGCGCAGCTGAACCTACGAAAAGAATGGACTCACAACACTAGCAACTAGGCTCCGTGGTCGTATATACCAAGCCGGTCACAAGCAACCCCTCATGCGTGCAAGGTGAGCAAATTCTAGTCAGTACAAGCCTGCCGACTCATAGTGAAGGCGGCCTAGGTTCGACGTCGGTCACGTAGGGAAGCTGATGATTAGAGTTCGAGCGCGGTCGTCGAGCAGGCAGATGCAGGTGGAGAGTGAGGCTAGCGAGAGCTCATACCCGCGATTTACGGTAGCCCCCACTTCACCGGAGTTGAGCGCGTTCTAATTGGCTGCATGCCGGGTAATCTGATTAAACCGCACCTACACTAAGTTACACGACGTCAAAACGTCACAACGTCAGCCTACGAAGTCGCACTCAGCGTACTCGACCGAGCCGGCCTTGCGATTTCGAAGCGTATCCCTGCTCAATTACCCAGATCCAGCCCCAACAATTGTTGTACCTAGCACTGGTTGCGGAACGACCATATATGATTGATCATTTAGAAAATCTGGGACAGTAGGTGCACTCTCACGATTTTGCCAGCTATCTCCCGTACAATCGCGCTCCCTATTCTCAACATGAGTATGTATAACGTAGGGACAAGTGGCGCACGTACCGGTAAAGGTGGTGCATCGGGCATCACAGTCGCACACAGAGCTCGCTCGGTCACCACCACCATTGAGATTCCCTATGAATTGTCAGCGATGGGCCATCTCTGTTGGAATAAAAGAACTCGCATACAGCAGGTGTTATCATCGTCCCTATACTCGTCCCAATATCCTCCGTTATAGTTCTGGTCGTTGTACAACCAGAAGACTCTAGCTTAAGTCGACGAGGCGAGCAAGGTAGCGATAAGGATTCCCCGTCTAGATGTAGCATTTCCTCGCGTACAGTGTCATGTTCTGCTCACTCTGCACAAATCTCAACGAAAACGTGTGTTCTTTCTTAGGGAAGGACTAAACCAAGGAGGGGCTGGTAGAAAAGGCCTTGTACGAAACCATATAGTATTCTGCGGCTTCCACTAATGTAGCAAGAACCATACCTCTTTAGGCGTCCAAACACAAAAAGTAAACCAAACCTTGGTGTGAAAGAGAACATCAAGCCTTCATAAAGACAACAGCAAACATGTTGGGCGAGCTGACCTTCGAATGTTCCCGGTTATGAATGCTGGTGTGTAGCTTATTTCGGAGGCGGATATAAGAAGTGTTTCTATTACTGTAAAGATGGCACAATACAGCCGAATGTAGACTTGAAGATGGCATGTTCGGGGTTTACATCAGCCCCGAAGCTCGGTCACAATGTCCGCTCAGCATGTCCAGACGGGTGCTAGTGTCTGAGATCTTAGAGTATAATGCAGTCTATACAAAGGAGCTACAACTCAGCCTGGAGCCCGTCTGCATATTAACGTGATGATTCATCATGCTATCTAGTGACATGTTATACTGAATCCTGATTATGAGAGCTCGAAACGCCGTCCGAGCCATGCAAGTGCCTATGCCCACCAAACGCCAGAATGTTCCACCCAGTACAAATCATGCGATGCAATGCGGCTCGAAATTAGTTGAGAGTTTGTTTACAGTTCTTACAGTTACAGTTCTTATAGCTCCAAGGGCTCATCAAATTCTACATCTTCAGGGTCGTCTAAACAAATCAAACCAAACCAAGCCTTGGTAGTACATGTCATCGTGGTCGAGCTCCGCGTTGATGTTGAGGTGGGCGTCGACGATGTGGATGGCGGATCGGTCGGGTCTAAGCAACCGCCGAACCAACCAGGGTATTCGCAGCTTGAAGCTTTCGATGAGGAGGTGGTGGGGTGTGCAAACGTTGTGGTAATGGAAGGCGCGGGAGCTGGCGAAGGCGTAGCCGCCTTCGTTGTGGATTCGTCCCCATCTAGGCACCCAAACCACCCTGGCGTCTTGCAGGTCGAAGTCGAAGATTTGCTCGTCGCCGTCGAAGCCGTAGTCGTAGTTATAGTCGTACTCGTAGTCGGTGTCGTAGTGGTAGACTCGTCAAGACATCCCCACCAACCAGGCGTTTTACAAGTCTCGGTTCGCGTCTTACTTTTCTTGGACGTTGATTTTGATGTGGATGTAGACTTGGTTGTGGAAGTGGACGAGGGAACTGTAGAGGATGTGGTAGGTTCAGTGCCGTTGCTTTCAAAGTACTGCCAAGGGTAACAGTCTGTGCAGTTAACGTATTGCTCGCACTTGGCTGGCGCATCGTACGATTCTAGTACATCCTTGATGACTCCAACGATCTTGTGCGTGCCGATACCCACCCGCCAACCTTTGTCCTTGACAGTATCGTAAACGCACTTCTTTCCAGTGTGGCATACGCTCTCCATGGCATACCCACCTATTGTGCATGCGCTACTTGCTTGGTTGCACGTTCCCATGAAGATTGGGTCCGCCGTGTGTCCAAAGTGGAAGCCACCGGTCATTGCGCGGCGTTGTTGCGTGCCAATTTCGTGTCCTGGAGGTACGGGAAGACCCAGTCGCGACGCAGGCATAGCTTCCGGGACAGCTTCAAAGGTTAAAGCCGGATGGCCGTAGGTCAGACTTAAGAAGGATGCAACGGCTCCTCCGAGAGAGTGCCCCGCCATCCAGATTTCGGCGTCAGGATAGAGATCGGTCACGTTGTGATATAATTCTCGGGCGGCATAGTAGTATCGGTTCTTTTCCCGTAGAGCACCCACCAGGCAGGTGGAGTTGCAGGTGTAAACGGACGTCTGACAGTCACAGACTTCTCTCCACAGATATTGTCCACCTTGGCCACAGCAGCAGCTGAAGAAGAGATTATCGTTGAGTTTATCGTTCGTTGTCGTCTCTGAGCCATCGAACAGAGCCGGCGATGTTCCCTTGAGCCCGATGACGACCGTGGCGTTGGTGGTGTCGACGAAGATGTGACCACGCAGTCCATCAGATTCCCAGCCAAAGTCTTCGGTGTAGTTGAAACCACCGCCGACATCTTTCCACTCTCCCGTGTGCGGTTCCAAGATGTATGCGTTTGAGGCCATCCGCGCAAAACTCAGCACCGTCTCTTTATCCGTCACATTCGGTCCTTGCAGCTCATCGACGGTCCAGTCGTCAGCGGCCAGCTGCACCGCCTTGCCCCTCATCCGACCCCATTCCAATATGCCGTCGATTGTCTCCCTGCTCCTGTCCACGAGTCTTTCGATGCTCAAGACCTCGGCCTTTGCGCGTAATGAAGGCACTCGCTCGCGCTCTGAATGTTCGTCCTCGGCCATCCATACCGCCGCATGACCTGGGACATCTAACCTTCTGTGGAGGTTCGGATACTCGTATACGCCATGGTGGAACACGTGCTTGAGTGAGAACTCCTTGACAGCGTTGTCGTGGGTACTTGGTGGTGCCAGCGGTGGCGGGAGAACGGGAAGCTCGAGCGCATTAGAGACGGCGAGGAATGACAGGAGCAGCGAGGCGGTTACGCGCGTCGGAGAGATGCATGTTCGTCGTCGCGGCATTTTGAATTTCATGAACTAGGATCGAGTTGAAAGAGGATGGAAACAGCAGCCTTCGAAGACGGTGGTGTTGTTGATGCGTTCATGCGGGCGATGACGCACATGCACGCCCGCCTATCAGTGGACGCGGGGAGAGCAGGCTTACTCGATTCGGCCAAGCACGTGCCATCTCCATTGTATAGTACTTGATCCCAATAGCGTAACAGTATGATTCTAGAATATATTCCGCATATACTGTGTGAAAAGTATGATTTAAAGATAATTTCCTCGTATTGTTGAAGAGCCTCCAATATCCTTTTTTCCGCTGCCATCCGAACCTACTCCTTGCTCCGCCCCCTCCAACATAACGAGCTTGAAGTCTAGTAGTCGCCTAGGGTCTACTGGGGCTAGACTACCGGTAGCGGTTTGTTAGGTTTGCTAAAGTCCCGACAGATGCGGAGTCGGGACCAGCGCAGCTTGGCTAGTCGTTCAATCGATCCCTGGGCCTATAACAAACACGAAGTACAGTTGCAGCATGGCATCTGCACCCGCGCATTTGATAGATCGAATTTCTCCCAACACACGTTGACGTGACTATTCCCCATCAACTACTTTAACGGTGCATAAAAGCCATGCCGGAGCCACGAACAATCATCAACATCGGCCTGATCGGCTGCGGTGAAGTCGCCCAAGTAATCCACATCCCAACCCTGTCCTTCATGAGCGCCTACTTCCGCATCACATATCTCTGCGATGTATCCGCTGGCGCCCTCACCCATTGCGCCGCAAAAGTACCCGGCACAGTCAAAACAACGGAAGACCCTGCCAAGCTCTGTGCTTCACCAGACGTCGATGCGGTCCTCGTAGCCAACTCGGACGAATACCATGCCGTACACGCCATCCTGGCCCTCAAACACAACAAGCACGTTTTGGTCGAGAAACCCATGGCGATGAATAGGAGGGATGCCCACGCTCTTATTGAGGCGGAGGCGAAGAGCAAGGGAATGGTGATGGTGGGGTATATGAGGAGGTATGCGGCGCCGTTTGAAGATGCTATCAAGGAGATTGGGGGGCTGGATAAGATACTGTATGCTCGCGTTAAAGACATCATCGGTCCAAATTCTTGCTTTGTCGGACAATCTGGCACCTTTCCTGAAAAGTTCACGGACTTCCGGCCTGAGGACTCGGAAGATAAGACGAAGCGTGGCGATGAGGCGATCGCGATCGCGATGAAGGAGGACTGTGGCGGTGTCCCCGTGACGGAAGATACGACGCGAATGTGGCGTATCTTTGGAGGTCTGGGGTCCCACGATCTATCTGTGATGAGGGAGGCGCTAGGCATGCCTACCTCTGTTGTAGGTTCGTCGCTCGGGTATCCGTTTTGGAAGTGAGTTTCGACCCTTGGTCATGCCCGGCCAGTAGGACATGGATCAACGTACTGACGATGTCCTCAGCGTTCTGTTCAAGTACCCAAACTTCACAGTCTCATACGAGTCCGGTATCGACGACATCCCGCGCTTCGACGCCCATCTCGAGGTGTATAGCGCAAAGAAGAGCGTTCGCGTGCAATACGACACGCCCTATGTTAAGGGACTGCCAGTAACGATGCACATTTGCGAGAATGACAATGGCGTTTACAAAGAATCTACGACCCGTAAGTCATATGAGGACCCGTACACGCTGGAATTGAAGGTCTTTTGGGAGATGGCGGCTGAGGGCAAGAGACCTAAGACGACTGCACAGGATGCTGCGCTGGATTTGGAGGTGTTTTCGATGGCGATGAAGCATTTTTATACAGAGAGGTAGTTCGGCGTAGAATGATTGGCAACAGAATTAGTACCATATTTGCGTACTCGCGGGTCTTGGCTTGCGCCTGATTCTGGTACAGGTGAACAAATCAGAATTCGCATATGTCATCATCCTAGAGCGTTAACTTGATCACATTGCAAGAGTAGTCTCTTTCCTACCCGAACCGTCCCGATTTCCACGGTCACTCAGTGTAGAATTTTGGCTTGCTCCGAAGGTCGTTCGCGGAGTCGCTTATGTCAATGCAGAAGACACAACATAATTTGGATCGGGACGAGATGATAAAGCGCTGAAAGAACTATGAGCGTCAGCTTATGATAAGGCGTACTCAACACATCAGCCATCTAGCCCTGATCAACGCAGGATGCCGGTCTTTGCAGTTCGGCATTCTAAGAAACGGTCCGGATTCCTCCATGGGTTCACATTCGCTCCCAATCATGCGCTAGGGTATTGTCGCTATGTAGGTCTACTTCGCTAGTCGCATCCTGTACTCATGGCCGCTCCTCACTAAGCCTAAGACAAACATCCTCCTGGTTCGTACAGGACCTGATTCTCGACCGTCCCGATAGGTTCATAAAACACATGATCCAAGCCGTCGGCACATGCTCCGTCTCCAGAGGAGTGATGTCTGTATGTGGGCACTGCAATGACACGGGTGCACGCGCCAGAATAGTTGACAAGTGCGCCCCGCACCCCGGCCGTTCTACGGAGAACGAGAGAGCTTACCTGATCCGGCCATCCAAGGGTCGACATCGCATTTCACTCGAATCGCTGCGGCTTGCAGCTGTTCTAGTATTTAAATCTAGAAGCGACACACGTCGCAGCACTCTTCCGGGCGGTCTGGACACTCCCGCCCAGGCTATTCCTGGCTCTCACGCAACCGACGCGGCCGCACCATCCGCATGACGTTGAGGCTCGAGCTCACCAGGTATCGCTTTGCTGCTACACGCCCGATGTGCACACGCGACCTCCTGTCTTCTTCTTCTTCTTCCTCTTCACCTCCTACACGGTAACATCATGGCCGAAAGACCCACGAAACTGCACACCTCCAAGTCCTTCACTCGTCTGGAGTCGGCGCAAGCGAAGAACCCGCTATCTCGGAGCAGGGCGAGCACGCTTCAGGGACCCCCGGTTCCCGCCATCGACCCTCTAAAGACGACATTGCCCAACGAAGAGGATGAAGCTGTCGACGGAGATGTCTTTGCCGCCAGACCCGATGGTGACGAGGAACCCGCAAAGGAAGCAGGCCTGCCAGACAGCTTTGAGGAGCTTCCCATTGAGATTCGCAGCTTGACCGAGAGGTACGCTCTGAGACAGGCTCGAAGACGGCGTTTGAACTGAACATGATAGGTTTCTCGAATCGCTCTCTGCCAAAGTCCACCCCAGCCCGCTATCCGCCGATGCTCTCTCCGACCTCTTCCAAGACTTCTACACACGCGCCTCGGGCAAGATCAACACCCACATCGCTACGCTATCCGCTCGCTTGACGAGCGACAATTACAAGAAGACACCCGCTCCGAGCCGGCCTGGGTCTATCCGGTCGGCGAGCGGCGATGGCGGGGAACAACAGATGCTCAGTGCGACTGAGATGTCTGACCGGAAGAAGGCCAGAAGGCTGCTTGAAGTGAAGCGCGCTGCACTGGAAGAGGCTGTAGAGCGCGCTGTGTGCGAGAAGGTCTACGACAGGATATGGCGACACCGCAGCACTGACGACGAAGAGAGGGATCATAAGCTCCGGTCACGCACTGCGGCTCTGTCGCTTGTCGGCATCGGCTTGAGGGAGCTTCTAATGGCCGCTGAAGAATTGACGGAAGAAGAGCGACTGAAAAGCAAGGAGAAGGAGGATGAGATTAGGGAATGGTTGTCTTCGGCTAGGGACGACCTTCTCAAGATGAATCGCGAACGATACCCACTCGGCAAGCTCCACCACCTGACTGCCGCCCACAAATCCATCGTCGAAGCCCTATCGAAGATCTTCCCCGCATCTTCCTCCGCCGACGAGATTCTCCCGACTCTAATCTTCACCCTCATCACCATGCCACCGTCGAGCCTGAATGTAATCGGCGATTTGAAGTTCATACAGAGGTTTCGAGGCTCTAGTCGCATGGATGGCGAGACGGCTTACTGTTTGGTCAATCTTGAGGCTGCCATTTCTTTCTTGGAAACCGTGGACCTATCATCACTCAGAGCCGAAGAAGGCGCTGCGCTCGAAAAGTCAAATTCAAGACCAACAACCCCGCGGTCAGAGGTCACGCCTATGGCACTGGGCTTATCTGATCATCCTGATCTTGGCCAGACACAGGCTACGTTGTCTGCTAGACCAGGCGCGGCGAACCAGCCACCGAGTCCATCTACAAAGACCCAGCGCCGCTTGAGCAATTTGATCCAAGCACAGACGAACCGCATTGAGGCTGCCTCTGATGCAGTCCGCGACTCTATCCTAGATTCCGCCGACCAGGCCTTGGGTAGAATCAACAACACATTGGACAACAGCTTCAAGTTCTTCTTCGGTAAGATCAGTGATCAGAATCCGGATAGCCCCGTCCAACCTGAGCTTCCGAAAACGTTAGAAGATGCGCGAAAGCTAGTCAGCTCGCCCTCCCGTATCGACGAAGAAGACATCGCCAGCGTAAGCGTCGCCAGCTCGGTCGTGGACGAGGACCGTCCCGATGACAAGGGTAGACAGGACCTTGGCTCGAAGATGACGGACCTTTTTGCCGGCAGACGACAAATTCGAGACCGTAGTGTGGACTCGACGCAGTCTGGAGGTAGTAGTGGTGGCAAGCGCGTTGCTTTCTCAGCATCACCCAACGACGGGAAACCGGCATTAGGATCGGTCAAGACAGACCCTGTCACTCCAAGCAATCCATCAGCAGTCGACTCTCTCCGTAATATTGGCAACAACTTCAACCCCCTCAATCGTCTCGCGAATATCGCTGTTCTGCCCAGATTCGGGCGCGCCGTAAGCAGTAGCACAAGTACACCAACGCTCGCCGCACCTAGTACAGAACAACCCAAGCAGATAGCAACCCCACCTGCAACCGCACGGCTTGAGTCCGGAGGATCGGGCGATTTGCCGCAAGTTGACGACAGGGGCGTGAGCGCCGTTGCAGCGCTTGAGACGTTGAGGAGGACCACGCCACCTGTAAAGCGTTTTTTGGAAGCGAAAGACGCACAGGAGTTGAAGCTGAAGGACGTCGATGAACTTTTGAAGGAATATCAAAGATTGGCTGCTGCGATGAGGGGAGCGATCAATTATTGAGGTGCGGGAACGTTTACGTTATAGAAGTTGCATGTACAACGATAGATGATTAATTTTCGATGTATTGTGTAGGAGTTGGATATGAGACCTTGCTTGTCGTTGAGAGCATCTACGTTGAGCCCTAGGACTATCCAGACCAGATGCCTGAAGGATATCCATGCGTTCCGATTCGGAACTGAATTTGCGCTAGTGCTCAATTCGGCTAGCCCACGCGATTGTTTAGTTGTTTACACAACAAGCCTAGCAAAACACCCTCACCGCAACACCGACCGCTTCGATCCTTTCTACCATAGACACCATGGCCGAGCCAATGTTGACGCTCTCGCCGGAAAAGGTCAACTCTACCTCCAACCCTATTGCTAGCAGTGACGATGATTTCGACATGACCTTTCACGACCCACCCTCTTCACCCTTTGTGTCGCATCTCGACCACGATGACCAGGAGAATGTTGCGCCTTCTGCTGGCCCGACGCCGGTTAAGTCGTTGATTAATTTTGGGGATTCGCCGCCCCAGTCAGCGTTCAAGATATCGCCGGAGAAGAAGTCTGGGTTTGGCTTTGGATTGAAGGAAAGGCACAGCCCCGTCAAGAAGTCTTCCTCAAGACAATTGTTGAACGAGTTCGAGCAGGAGGCAATGGGTTCGAGTACGGGCAGTCGGGCTAGCCCAAAGAAGAGCTCTCCAACAAAGCAGCCCCCGATGGAGCGACCGGAGTCTGCCATGAGCAGTCGCTCGCGCCGAAGCTCGCCCGCAAAATCGTCTCGCAACCCCTCGGGCGAATCGACCCAGCGCCTACCCGTCTCTATCCTCAACGATGCCCCCGAAATCCTTGCTACTCCGTCAAAGCGCCCTTCTTCATCACACAAAGCGCCCGCGTTGCGCGAGAATGAGGGGTTGACGGTTGCTATGAGGTTCATGGAAGAGTCACACAGCGAGAGCCACGAGAGGTCGACTACCTATCAAACAAATCATCATATGCCTGAGCTCGATGATACGGGGATTGACGATACCGACTTCAACCCCGATGGGCCGGAGCTCTCCTCGCTGGACATGGACGATACGTGCTTCAGTGCGTTTTCTGAGATGCCAGGTGTGGATATGACCAAGTTTGCTGTTCTAAGAAACAGCCCTACAAGGAACGGTCTGCTCGATCAGGTAGGTCCTGAACAACGCATTGTCATCATCTTGTGCTAATTCGGCTCAGGCTACACCCCAGGCTACACCTCGCGCGCGAACGCAAATGACTCCTTCCACCGTTCGCCGTAACGACCGTACACCTTCACCGACACCTCGTCGTTCACACAAAGAGAATGACACGACCAATTTACTGCTCGATTTCACCGCACAACTCGAGGCTTTCTCTACATCACGCCGTGGTTCTCCGAGAGGCCGTACTTCTCCCACGAAATCAACGACGGAGCCAAATTTGCTCTCGTTCTACCAAAACCAACGTTCGCCCGCTAAAGGAGGAGCTTCACACGTACCGTCCACACCAGGTCACAACCGCCAGCTACTGAATTTGCTTGACTTTGAACTGCCCCCACCACCAACACCACGCTCGGTTCCGACTGTCACAATTCGTGAACTGGAGTCACTGAAATCAAGCTTTCAGTCCCAAGTCTCTTCGCTTACAGCTAGCTTGTCTGGAAAAGAGGCGCAAGTCGAATCTCTAGTTCAAGCGGTTTCCGATGCAGAGCGCCGTGTAGGCGAAGCGCAAGAAGCTCTCCGCGACGAACGATCTACTCGCGAGTACGCCGAGTCACAGATGACAGATTGGAAACAGAAGGGAGAAGAAGTGCAAACTCTTCTACAAGACGTCCAGTCCGAAATGGCCCGCAACGACACCGAACGCGAATCTCTCCTCGCTCGCCTCGCCGAAGCTGAGAAACGTGCCGAGGAAGCTGATAGCAGGTCATCTGATCTGGAAACCAGGCTCATTGAAGCGGAGAGCAAAAATGTCGATATGACCACCCTCATCAGCCCAGAAGAGGATGGAAAGAAGATCTACTCGGAGCTCGAATGCCAGACTGCGGTTGCGGAGAAGGTAAACGAGGTTGCCCGGGACCTGCATTCTGCGTACAAGGCGAAGCACGAGAAGAAGATCAAGGCACTCAAAGACAACTATCAGAAAAAGGCAGATGAGAGATGTAAAGAACTTCGTGTTCAAATCATTCGCCTCGAACGGCAAGTTGAGGAAGCGGAGAAGAAGCGTGACGATACGTTTGGCAAGATTCTACCTGCCGACCTCAGTAACGACCAGACTTCCGCTTCGGCATCTTCAACCAGCGCTGAGGATCTTAAACTTCTCGAATCGCAAAAGTCTGAGATCGAGAACCTTAAGGCCAAGATGGCGGGCCTACAGTCAGAACTCGAATCCTTGCGCTCCTCTCACAGCTCCCTCCTTCAAGACCTCGAGGCCGAGCGCGTGGAGAAGGGTGACTTGGTCGCAGCAGCCGAGCAAATGCTCGTTATGTGCGGCGCGCAGATGGAGGAGCTACAACAAGAAGAATTCCGCAAGTCGCAAATCCGGTCCTCCTCTTCCGGTCCACCAAAATCTACTCCGGCGCCTCCACAGGCTGAAAATACCATGCGCAGCACGGGCTTCCTCGCTGGCGGCGGTCCTTCCACCTCCTCGAACCGTCCCGGATCAGCGCTTGGAGGCGGACGGCCGGGCAGTGCTCTCGGTGATCGCGGCAACGGTGGCAGTGGAATTGGGAAGCCTTCTGGTCTGAGGGCGCCGGGTGGTTTTGGATATGGAGGTGGTGCGCCGGGACTTAATCGGAGCACGAGCGGAGGGAAGAGCAGGTTGTTGAGTAATATTGAGAGGATGGGTGGGAGTGGGCCTGTGAACGGGAAAGCTCAGGGGCCGGAGTAGAATGCCGTGCGGAGTGCTGAGAAGAGGCGGCGGAGGTCTATTAGGGTTGCGATGAAGAGGAGGGGATTGTAAGGGGTGTGCACGGGTTTGTGTATATGGGACGATTAGGTGGTCAGGACACGTCACTTGTTACGGGCTGATGAGAGTTGGAGTTTGGCGTTGCTCTTCGAAGATGTGCGTTGGTCTTGGTTAATGTCGAGTGGCGGATCTACTTCGATAGCTTGATCCCCTATTCTTGGTTTGTTAGGTAGAAAGATATCCTACTTGTCGTATAGTTATTTACTGCCATCTTTCCACCTTGCATACACATGCTGCTCCTGGTGAGTACGAGTTCACCACTCGGGAAAATCTCCAGAACACCTCGTTGTACGTGTTCATCGTCCGTAATGTGTCTTTTATGCTTGATTGCGGCATCATTTTGTGTAAGCTTACGTCTCAGAACCAAGAGGACTGGTCTCTTCGATGCACAGAACTGGATTGCATACATGTATCTTCGCAGGCGGCATTTTCTGGCATGGGAAGTTCATCGTTGAGCCACCATTGTAATGGAGAAGGCACTAGAAAGGGTAGCATTTAGTTACACTGCCTACAACCATCCAGAGAGTCAGGAACTACAACATTAGAGACCGTCCCTGCATAATTCACTCCAATTTGTCAAGGCAAAGTCCGAGGCATTAAACAGCACCACCATTGAGGACAACATCGCGCCCAAAGTGCCAACTGACCACGCCTCACTGATTCTACTCGGTAACACCACCCCAGTTGTTGCCCTTGTCTGCATCGGTACTGTCCTTCGCCCTGCTCCTCTCATGCCTCGTCCGCTGGACGTGAAATGCCTCCTGAAGCGTGGGCCATTCGACTGCACTTGTGATTCCGGTCGCACACGTGCATTTGCATTCTGAGCAATCGTCGCACTCCACCTTCTACGGAGAGTAGGTCGGCCAATCCCAGGGGCTCATCCGCGGAATCGGCATCCCTGGCCCATCTGCTTCAGAATGAGAGGGGTAATTGACGGGCGATAGTGTCCGCGGCGTAGGCACTGGGGTCCGCGGTGGGCTGGGATACACCACACTGGCGGGCGCGGAGACTATCTCTGGCTCTTCCTGGGCAGGTTTGGTAAACAGCGTCGGCCTATTGTAGCGGTCGTCACCTGGTGTTACAACCATCCATTCCTCTTCCTCTCGCAGATTGTTCCCGTCGTCCTCTTCGCTGCCGCTTGGTGTCAGGAGGTCGTACCCTGTCGAGCCTAGGTCCTCGAAGTCAAAGTGGGAGCTCGTTGATGAAGGAGACATCGTGATGACATCTATCTCGGCCGTCCAGCTTGGCTCGTCAAACTTCCACTTGCGAATGCCAGTGAGCTCGTTGCGCGATCGTGGACGAGGGTTTGAGGAGGATGTGACAGAGCGGCAAGAAGGCGAAGAAGATTGCGAACACCAGCATGGACTCGCATGACCCATTTTCAGGAAGTCTTCCAGCTCCAACTGAGCCACTGAATTGACTGGGACAAGATCGTCGCGCGTTTGTAGACTCGGTAGGAACGGTACCGCTGGGTTCGATTTCGCGAAGGAGGTAGTCGCGAGACTTGACTTGGTTAACGTGACAAAAGGGTGTGGAGAGGTGATGGGTGCTGTGATCAGTGACAGCGGAGAGGTTGGCTCGGATTCATCGAGACCAGACTTTGCCCAGGTCTGAGCCGTATCGTGAGTTGATGTCGTTTTGGGGGGCAGACGAGAAGCTGCTCGCGGAGGCTGCAAGAGCGGCACTGCAGGTTCGATGCTAGGTGTGCATGCTAACGATGGTGCACTTGAGATGACAGGAGAGGTGGACAGCGTAGGTGACACGGTATGGGATGGCGTGATAGGGAACGGAGCGGATAGCAGAGCCATTGTCCTCGGGTTTTCAGGGGTGATACGACGCTCAATAAGGTGTGAATTCAGCGCAGGCGGCAGAGGAGACGAAGATTGAGCGGCGTGCGGCGTTGACTGGCAGCTCGTAGCCCTGTCAGCAACTCTCGATGCAAGAGCGCGACATGCCGCCGAAGCAGCTGCTTTCTGGGCCGGCGTGGGAACAGCGATGGACAGCTGTTGCCCAAATGAAGCCTTCCGCTTAAGCGCTGGCCGAGGGGCCGTCTTGGGTGCTGCTCGATCAGCAGTGCTTGGTGGGCCTGCGAGAAAAGCCGACAATGGGAAGAACTGTGACTCCTTGCGCCTGGGTTCGGTGATCTCCTCAAGTGAATGGGCAGCCTCGATCTTTGTCAGGCAGCGCTCGGAGGCTTGCACGAGAGGAGGACCTTCCAAGTTACTCGTCTTGGGCGCGCTCAGGGTTGATGATTTCGCGTCTGGGCGGAACTGGGGCATCCAATGATGTCTGAATGTCTCTGTCGGAAACGTGAAGTCGGTCCACGGTACGCCATCTTGTTGCGTGGGCGCTACAGAAGCGAGAGACGCATGCAACGGCTCGTCGTCGCGGGATAGCGCCGCAACCTTCTCACACAAGTCTCTTAGGCAATCGCTTTCCCCTGCTTCGCGGTGCTTTCTTGCTTGGAGCTTGAGCTTGTTGTGTTTACCACCCCGTTTGCCACGCCGCCGAGCTGGGCCCGTCTGCTTCGTGAAGTCAAACGCCCCATTCGCTTGAGTGGGAGACTGTGCGAGATGGGCGAGGATGCCGAAGCGGTTGGCTGTCACGCCGTCAACGGAGCGGTCTCGGAGCCAAGGGTATGGCCTACGCGTGGGTGCAAAGTCGCACTCACGAACACACGCTTCCCGACACATGTCTGGATATGCCACAACGTCTGGCACATGGTCGTCATAGCAGCGGATGTCTTTCGGTGGTCGCGCTGTGGGCGGTTGTAAGCGAGAAGAGAGTCGGTCCTGCAGATGGAGGCGGGCTTGTCTCGGTGCCATCCGTCGTCTTTGCTGGTGTAAGAGAAGGCGTAGACTAGGGGTAAGGTGTTGGCGCAACGATGAAGGAAGAGTTAGGATGCTGTAGCGTGAGAAGCGAGGAGGAGACACGGGCAGCACGCCAGAGGAGCAGCACGCCAAAGTGGCATCATGTCGAAGTGTTTACACCACGTGGAGAGCATGCGCGGCGTCCAAAGTGTGTAGTCACAAGTGGAAGGGGTCAGTGGAGTCGTGTATGACGCGGGAAGGAGCACCACAACCGGCAGCCGGAGCGGCTATCGGCCCCCAGGCTCTGCGTGGTACTTGTAGTCTGCAGTCATGGATGATGGGAGTGGGCACGTCTGCGACCTGCCGGCAATTGCACGCTGTGGTCTGTCGTTCAGTGGGCGTGGTGCGGGGTCCTCTGAGCACGCCGGATGCACTCAGCATGGAAGGGTAGGGGGCATGTCCATCGACAGACCCATACACGACACTGGCGACGTCTGTCAGGAGCGGCCCCTGTTTGCTCGTGGCAACGCTCAAGGGCAAAGAAAGCAAAGGGTAAAGGCGTAGTCCAAGGTCCCGTCTTAGTCAGCACAAGTGACGCATCTCGGACGGCCGAAAACCTTAGCTTGAACAAATTCGGGATCCCCACATCTGCGTCTGCTCGGCATCTGCTAGCTACACCGCAAACACGCTTTCTCTGTGCCTCTGTCCCTCCGTCCCTCCCTCCCGCCTGTGCCACCGCTCCGCTCGTCGCCCTCTTCTCTCCCCCCTCCCCTCTCCCCGGGCGCTCCAGGATAATTGGCATCCCTCCAGTCGCGCGCAATTATCTTGGAGCCGCTGTAGCCCTCTCTCCTACGCCGCCGCGTCTGGCCTCACCATGGCGCCAGTCTCTGCCGATTCCGCCGCCGCGTCCCAGAGGCACGCCCGCCGCTCTGTTGCGCGCATCATACCGGCCATTCCCCACCGCTTCTCTCGCCCGCCTGCCGCCGCGCGACCCATCACCCCCGACGAGTCTACGACCGCTGCCGCGACCAAAGCCGACCCTGAGCCGCATCCGACACCCGAAAAGAAGCCAGAAGAGCGCGCTGCTACGCCTGTCCAGGCCCCACTGACGCCAGACTCCAATGCCGTCGGCAATGGCCGTGTGGACGAGTCAGCACTCGCAAACTCGCCAGCTCGCTCGGCAGACGACCATGTCGAAATGGAGGTCGAGGCCGAGGCCGCGGATACATCAGGTTCGTCTTCGCCTCAGCATGCCTCTGAGGGAAAGTCTCTGACAACGACGCAAGCAGCCGCTGAAGCATCTGAGCCAGAACATACTCTAGGAGAGAAAAATTCCTCTGTGCCTCAGGGCGAGCCAAAACCTACAACCGTCAATGGCAACCCTCCTAGGCCGACCGCCCCAGCTGAGCTCCCGCCAGAGTTCTATCCCAGAGAGAGGCCAGCGTCCAAGACCCCGAGCGTAGGAACGGCCGACGTCCCCTTTTTTGCGCCATCCGCCACTCTCCCCACCCATCGACCACAACCAAGTGTTGAAGGCCTTGTATTCGGAGGCGCACTGCAGGATTCTCCCGCCGTACCTTCAACCCCACAAGAATTCGAGCCGGACATGCGTGGACAACAGCAGAATTTTGCCCATCCACCACCTGGTTTTGCTCCTCACCTTGCTCCGCAATTTTTCCCGGGACACACTCATCACCCTTCTGATCCATCTGCGGCGCCATGGCTCTATCCTGCCTACACCATGGCACCGCCGCCCGAGAGCATGTACAACGGTCACGACTACCACTCGGCTTCCATTCCGGCTGTCGCCCCGGTGTACCACCCATCTCTGCAGGCGCAATTCTCTCCACAAGGCGCGCCACTTGTCCTAAATGGCACAACGACGTCTCACTCTCAGTCTCCCAACAAGTCTCATTTTGGTGAAGAGCCTCAAGCTATCTCGTATGCCAGCGGGACCGCATCCCGCCCACAAGAGAGCTCGCACGAAGGGTACGACATTGCGAAGCACTTGTCCGACCTGTTTGGCAACCCCGAGTTTTCCGACTACATCCTGCACATTCGCTCATCCGATACCATGCTTCTGACCCTACCCGTACATGCTGCTTTGGTGTCCCGAAGTCCCGTCATTCTCGAGGCCCTGCGTCGGAGCGCTCCCTCTGGCTACCGAACGAAAGATTCGCGCCGCGTAGTTGATATTCTTACGCACGACAGGTTCGTTTCGTCCGAGTCTTTGCATGAGGCTCTCAAGATTCTGTATGCTGCTCCGCTCCTACCTGTTCAGTCGTTCTTGTACGGTCTAGGTCCCTACGACGGTGGCAGCGACCAAGGCTACACGTTCAACGAAGCTCGCAAGCGTATGGCTCAAGCCGTCAGCTACGCAGCTGCGGGTATATTGCTACAGATACCCGAAATGCAAGCTTGCGGAATGCAGATCGCAAAAGCCCTCCTTAGATGGGACACTCTCGACCAAGCCTTCCATTTTGGGCTCGAAGCGGGCAAAACAGCCGTGCAGTCAAGCGCTGTTGGCGCCAACAGTCCTATCACCTTGCTAGACGATGCGCTGGATTTCATTGCGTACAACCTCCCCGTGGACTTCTCGCTCTATACACTCGCACCTGAGATGCGTCATCATCCGCGACTGCCAACACCCGTTGAGTCCAAGCAGCCAACGCACAACCCGCGCTTGAGCAAGATCCGTTTCGGCGATGCGCCCCCAGAAGATGACAAGCTGCCGAGCCACATTGCACAGGTGCTTTCTACTGTCCTTCTTTCACTGCCTCTTTCGTTGCTGGACAGGCTCTTCAACCATCCTGCAGCCGCGAACCAGGTCGGTTGGAGTGGCCTGGCCAAGATCATGCGGGATGTTGTTGAAGAACGCGAGAGGCGACGTCAGAGAGTTTCAAAGGGGCAACTCCGGTCATCGCCCGACGGCACGGTACCGAAGGTCCTTCTGGAGAATCTACAGCGAGAGGAAAGGGTGGAGTCAGCTCCCGAACGGCCCTCTGGTTACAAGTTGTCAGCAACGCGCTCGGTGGGTCATGTCTAGACGACTCAAAAGGCGCGACTTGGGATTTTCAGGGATTTATAGGTATTTTGGGTGCAACAAAACTTCGTGATATTCAGACCTAGGAGGATCGATTTGAGACACGGGCAACATTTCAGCTCTTGAAGGTGGTCCAGCATAGCTTGCGTCGCAGGCGTTGAGAGTGGCGTTATCCGTGGCGTTTCCATTTGGGACGGCTAGCAGTAATCGACAGGACAAACACAAAAGCACGGCGCGAACGAGCATACCAGTTTTTCCTTTCTTCAAAGATTACGATGGCACGAGACAAACGGTCTTCACTTTGTACATCAATGTTCATTTCGGGGGTCGGACAATGTCGCTAAAAACCGGATCTCCGACGGCTTCGTTTTTTCATTTCCTTTCGTCTTCTGTTCCATCTTTGCATCTAGCGTGTGTAGCTCGGCGATATTTTCTCGTTGAGCTTCCAGGTGTGGGGCCTTGTGTAGTTTGGTAGATAGATATCACCGTGTGCTCGGTGAAAAAAAAAGCATCATTAGCATGGGAAGATAGCATGTACGGTGGTTGTATTGGTGTACGGAGATGTCGGAGGAGGTCCGGTCATCGGCCGTACGTTATGCTACGGCGTGATTAGAAAGAAAATCTAGTCTGTGGTCTCCGGGATGACAATTTCAACGCAAGCTTTGGAATCTTCGTTGTTGACACATCACTGTGTTCACTATTAATCGCTTATAAAATGGGCACAAGGGAGATATCTCGGGTGAGTAACTGCTTCTCCTGCAAGTAATCGGTTCGAGACTTTAGGGCTTATTTCATCATACATAGCACGTGAGGCATGAAATGTTATATCGTCATTCATCGAGCGGATATAGCCCGGCTTTAAAGCTCCGCATTAGTAGCTCATTGGATGACTCGTGACGGTTGTAGGTTGGGGTCGCGGTTTCGCGACGCGGAACCGTCCCCGCTTTTGCGGTTGACCCAACGGATGCGGTTTAGCCTCGCGCTTTCGCCATGTCCGAGGTTTGCGGCGTAAAGGACCAGGGAGGTCCTCCTTATAAACGTAAGAGAGCCGGCCGTGGAGTCCATCCTTGGCCTGTTATACGACCTTGTTTGTTTCCGTCTTACATACATTACAAAGCCTTACCGCTGGAGGCAGTCGACCTTACCACTGGAGGCATTCGACCTTACCGCTGGAGGAAACAACTGCGACAGGGCTCTCATTGACTCATAGCCTGGCCGAGGAGGACGGTTTATAAGGCGTGCAGATTCTTCTTTTTGGGGTGTCGGGGTAAGAGACGGTTATATTGCAAGACGTCGGGCCAATCATCGACCAAGCACCAAAAACGCGAGATTGTCGTACAGCCGAGTTAGTATGGACCGTGCGGAGTACGACGAGCGCGAGCGCGCTGCAGCACCACCATCTCATGTGCTTGCGGCACCGTTTGACGAGAAACGGGATGCGCCCTCATCGCTATCTACGGATTCAATTCGGAGCCAGGAGAGACAGAATGGTGCGGAGACGGGACTGAAGGACGACGAGAAGCCGCTTGAAGCGACGGAGGGGGATGAGAGAGATGTGGATGCTGTGACGGTGGCGGCGCAGGAGAAACTCAGTTTACAGAGATCGAAAAGTGTAACGAATGCGGCGAGTATACCTGATGGCGGGTTGTGGGCGTGGTTGCAGGTGCTGGGAGCCTTCTTCTTGCTGTTCAATAGCTGGTAAGTAACACTTTCCTTCGACCCATCTCACTTGGGACGATAGATATCGTCAGATTTGCTAACAGACACAGGGGCATCATCAACACCTTCGGCTCCTACCAAGCCTACTACCAAACCAATCTCCTTCAATCCTCTAATCCCTCGGCCATATCCTGGATCGGCTCCCTACAAGCCTTCCTCCTTCTCTTCGTGGGCTGTCTCACCGGCCCCGTCTACGACGCGGGCTACTTCCGCACGCTCCTCCTCAGCGGCTCCTTCTTCCTCGTTCTTGGCCAGATGATGCTTTCACTCTGCACCGAGTACTGGCAAGTGCTCCTCGCGCAAGCCTTCTGCATCGGCATCGGCACGGGTTGCATCTTCGTGCCCAGCGTCGCCATCTTGAGTACGTATTTCACGACCAAATTCGCGTTCGCGGTAGGCCTTGCCGCGAGCGGAAGCTCGCTCGGTGGCGTCATCTACCCGATTGTCTTTCACAAGCTGTTGCCGCAGATCGGGTTCGCGTGGACGACGAGGGTCATTGGCTTCCTCGTCCTTGGAACCATGGTTATTCCCAACGTGTGCATGCGCGTGCGCGTTCTCCCGGCCAAGAAGCGCTCCCTGCTTGACCTGCCCGCCTTCAAGAAACCCGCCTACACCCTCACCGTCTTCGGTTTCTTCATCGGCTTCATGGGCCTCTACATGCCCTTCTTCTACGCCCAAGTCTACGCCCTGGAACGTCACATCACCAACGAGAATCTCGCCTTCTACCTTCTCGCCGTCATGAACTCGACCTCTGTCTTCGGCCGCATCATACCCAACTACCTCGCTGATTTCCTGGGCGCCTTCAACGTCGTCATACCCTGCGCCTTTGTCGCCTCAGTACTCTGCTTCTGCTTCATTACCATCAACTCGTCGGCTGGAATCATTGTGTTGATGGCTTTCTATGGCTTCTTTTCCGGGAGCTTTGTGAGTCTGCCGCCGACTATTATTGTGCATTTGAGTCTTGATGCGCGGGAGAAGATTGGGACGAGGTTGGGGCAGGCGTTTGCTTGTATTGCGTTGGGCTTGTTGGTGGGGACGCCGATTGGAGGCGCAATCTTGGATAAGAGTGGCTTTGATGGTGTGTGGGTTTTTGGTGGGTGTTTGCTTTTGGGGAGTGCGGTGGCGCTTGTGGCGGCTAGGGTGTTGTATAAGGGGTGGGGATTGATGGTTAAGGCTTGAATGCGAAGAAGGAATTGGATGGGCGGAAAAGTGGGCATGGGAATGTATGGATATGTTGGTGGAGTTGTTTACACGCATAGCGAGGCACTTGTTGGTTCATTCTGGACATGTTTGAAAAGGGCTTCACGACCTCGATTGGTCTGTGGAAGAGCACCGGTTAAAATTGCATATACATTTGATAGCAGCATGAGCAACTTCTGGATACCATTTGCGTAAACAAACCCTCCCCGTCAGTGATCGCCCCTTCATCTCTGCGTAACACTTGACAAACGTCGCCACCCCGCGACCGAGCTGAGAGTGTTTGCAACTTCGCTCGCCGGTACTCATCTCGTGCTCATTCGCCTTCTTCCTCTTCGACGATACCGTAGGAGTCAAACACCTTGGAACCCTCTCTCATCTCTCAGCCACGTTATCCTGACTAATCCCCCATCAAACCGAACACGTCTCCATCTGCCGCATTTGGTCGCTTTTGAGGGTCTAGGACGTGCTGAAGATAACAAGATCAGAGTGAGCCCCGGCCACAAGAGCTTGTTGATGAGAAGTGTGACAATGAGACGCTTTGCATACGATCACCGTTTCGGGCGAACAAGCTTCCTCATGCGGGCATGATGAGGTTGTTGGCTGTTGTACCGATCATTCGGACCACATTTGGGCACGCGCGAGACAATGTCTTTGATTTAACACGCGTATCTTTGTGACCTTGATCTCTAGCAGAATGCTGTAAAGTACTAAAGAAGCTAACGTGTTATATGAAGCATTCGTCTTCTTCTATATACCCCTCTCTGCCGTGAAGTACACCAAATCAACACCAGCGCAACCGCAACACATCCCAAGACCAGTAACGGCAAAAGATATTCTTCCTCCAGCCCCTGTTACGAAACAATAGACAGCGCGTATTACGTTGTAATCATCAAGCAAAGGAGAATTGTCCTAGCTGTATATTTGGCTTTCGTGACTTGCGTTTCAGATTCGATGCGGGCTATGTCGAGCTTCGTGTTCGCGTCGCAAAGCGTTGCTAGCTCGATGCTTGCGCTTTCTTGGAAGGGTCTCCCTCGAGGAGAAAGTCAGGAAATCTAACTGGAAACCATGCTTCCATCCATGTTTCGAAGGTTTCGACGGTACTAGTCGCACCGATCTCCTTCGTAACTTCAATACCTCGGTCTGGATGCGCGGCTTCCCATTCTGCCTCTAGTTGTGCCCAATCTCCGAATTCAACCACAACGTTGAGGAGGGTGACTTGGACTTCGCGATGGATACATTGAAGACCCTCGTACTTGGTCACAGTACCTTTGGTGAAGAACTTGGTCACACCATGGGGCATGCTGTGCAAAGGTGCGCCAAATTGTGCCCAACGGTCCGTGATCGTGTCTAAAAGATGACAGTACGTATTGAAGATGCACTTGGGGCACCGTAGCGCTTGTTCCGGGTGCTGTCTTGGCCATTGTCATCTGCACTGTCGTCTTCTTCGGCAAGGGCACGTGTACATGGATGCTTCGGATGCAGGGTGCTTGCAACCCACTGCCAGCGCGAAAGCATTGTATGCTAGTCTGTTGTGCTTTGCTTTGACTTTATCGAAGCGACTGGGTTCGAAGGAAAGCCACTTTCGCTTTCGATGCCGCCATTCAGGAAGTCTTCGTGTTCATAGGCGTCGGAAAGCAAGCCTCGCTCTGTAGCTGGCTTGGTCTCATGTTGCCACTCATCAAATTCTTGTAGAGCTCGTGTCAGGGGTCGCGATGGTGATATTGACGTGGCATAGTGTGATATGCGGACCAGTTCGGAGTGGTGTAGCGAGACAATTAGAGGTTCAAAGCGGCCTAACGAAGTAGGTAAAGACGATGGAGTAGAGATTTCGAAGGGTAAAATAGGGTCGTCGCTTGGTGCCTCGTCGAGACTTGGTCTAACGGGAGCCCGTTCAAGCCATAGAAACATGATCCGCACTGCTCTCGCTAGTGAATACATCTAGACAGGCGCGCCGAGAGAGGCTTTCAGAGACTTCCACAAGCAGCTCCCTTGCAGTGACTATAGTGATAAACGTCACTAGACGTATCATGATCTCGTTTGAAGATGAGCTCCTACTTTCGTTCACGTGAATAGGAAAGCACTGTAGCAATATTGCCCCCGTAGCCGCCACGCTGCTGTGTCAACTTTCAGCGGAAAGCCAAGGCGGTCATAAACCCACGGCTACTCAATTGTAGAAGCTTTCCCTGATGCTGTAGCATTGGCATGAGGGGTTAATGTTCGAACTTATCCGTGAATTGATCTAGCGATCGTTTTTCAAGTCATCATCGTATGAAAAGCTGCCTACAGATTGGGGTGCAGAGTTAGCGACTTCATCCCGAAGATTATCAGTACCAGTTGTGTCAGAAGTGGTGGTCATCTTGTTACACGATTGCGACGCACGCCCATCCTGGAGCTACGTACGGACCGCTTTACCACGCCTGAACTATGGCGAATCGGTCGGCTGACGAAGTGCTTGTGTGATCATATCGTTCAGTCGCCGGGCTACTTGCCTTGCTCAGCTTGGGATAAGAGCCGGGCCGCAGTCGAAGGTGGGGTTGCCTGTGTTTGTTAGTCAACGTCTTGTGTCCTAGCATTGCCATAGTGCTTGCGGTCCGCGGTATTGATAGGCATGGCGTATTAGTACGGGCGTAGCTCGGTACACATTGTTTCGTATGCTGGACGACTCTGCTCTGTTCGGCGATAGGATCCAGATGAGCCCCTCCGTGTCCGTTTGGGTTCATCATGCCGCAAAGACTCCGATGACAGCGCGGATCGCAAGTAATCAGTAGCTGAGGTCAGCTAAACACCGGCAGTTACACACCAATACGACTCAGTGTCCGAAGTCAATCCAATCAAGTCTGATCGCGCTGCCGATTCTGCAGGACGCGAGCCCATCATGCTGGTTGGACGTGCCCGCCGATCTCATTCTCGTCCTCCTTAGCTCGAGCGGACTCTTCGAACGAAGACGATCAGATAATCTCTGATCCCAAAGTATGGGGAAAGCTCCACGGATGAGTCACACAGCTGTCTAAAGGCAAGACTATGGAGCACGCGGGGTAGATGAAGCAGCTGGCTCCAGTGCGCCGTGCCTTGGGTCTATGAGACCCGGGATCACTAGTCGAGGTATATGAAAAGCCGAAGACACAAGGGTGTGGTAACCACTATGGTGGAACTTTAGTCGTCTTGTCCTCTAGTTTGGCCACAGGTCCCGGATCTCGATCAGACCATTGGCCTCAGGATGCCTCCCGCTCGACGGAAGCTTGGCGTACGGCTTGTTTCGAGGTTGGTGTCTTTGCCCATCTAAAGCCGGCGCTTGCGGTTTGCGATCGCTTTCGGCATGAGTCCTCGTGACGGCGAATGTGCCAACGAGGAGGAACTTGAAGAGCGGGGTTGCAAGCAGGCAAGCTCATGCCAATGTAGCCAAGGCCTCGCCAAGCAGTTTGGAGGAGCGGAAATCGAATGGCGCGGAGCGAGACGGGACAAGGGTACATGCTGGCGTTGAGGCTGTGTTTCTGGCGGCTAGGGTTGCTCGGATCTTTGGGCGTCGATGTGTTTCACGAGCCATGTCACGAGCCATCTCTTTTGTCCCTCCTATTCTCGCGTGCCCGAGTCGTACGATAGTGGGTAAAAACAATATCATGGTGAAGGGTTTGCGTGCTCCAAGGGCGAGATGAGTCGGTGGTGGGCTGGCAGATGCCAACGTGTGGGCAGTGCAACGGGTATCTTGCTCGAGGGGCCCGATAGCCTGATTCTGATGCGCCGACTCATCTGCATGCAGCCACGACGCGCCGTGATAACCCTGTCTCGCCAAGTGGAGCATCCTCACTGCAGAAAAGCGCACCTCTCAGCATGCCTGCGGCGAAACGTGCGCAGAGAGGAGTGCTGGGCGTGTTGGCGGCCGTATTACTGGGAATCAGACAACTGCCGTGCTTTTGCTTGTCTTGCTTCTTCCCACCGCCATGCTGGAGCAGGGGTCGACGGGAAGGGGAGCAGCTTATCGTGACGGTACGTCGGTTGGTGCGCACAAGTGTCTGACTCCCGCCACGAGGCAATGACTTCATGTCACATGTCGTCTTGGGGGCGGGAGGGCGGCTCCGAGGCCGTTCCAATTCGCATACTGTGTACGATCAACAGTATTCATCCGTCGGTGCACGAGTCCCGGGTTCGACAGTGGCTGCGCTCGCTACCGACGGCTATAATCTGCAGCAATATTGTCCACGTTTTGATGCAGCGAGGCCGACCTTGCCGGGATGGCGGGTGAGTACAGCTGGTGCGTCTTGGACGCTCTTGGACCTCCCGAGACGGAGACGGGCCTTTACCCTCCACTGGGAGGCAATCCATAGAACGTGGTGTGCGCGCCGGGTGCTGTCGACCTCCCCGACGGCCCATGCCATGCCAGGCGCCAGGGTCCTTTTGCCAAAATGACGGCCGGTTCAGAACCTTGTCGTGTCTTTGTTTGCTGCGTCAGACAAGAGTCTCTCTGTGCACCACGACCCACCGAGTCACCACCAGGCCTGAGGACCATCAGCGCACGCCAGCCTATGGGCGCCACACGTTGGATGCAAGCGAACACATCGGCCACCTCGTCACGGCTCTGTGCTCGAGAGGGCGCACAGGCTGGTCCACAGCGGCGCGGATGCGGTGCGGTGAGCGGCCTGAAAGCTGATGCGGCGCGCTGGTGGTGTGGATGGTCTGAGCCCAGCGCTCTGGTACGGATCTGCTCAGGGGCCGTCACCAACTGCTTCTGGGCGTTGGACTAGCGCTCCTTTCCGTGGCCCCCTAGTCCCGCGAGTGAATGTCTACGCCCAACGGGGGGAAACGTCAGAACCTCCCACACGACGTCGCGGCTGCTCCCAATCTCCACTTCTTTCTCCCCCCCCCATGCAGATGCGGCCAGCCTCCGCCGCCCAGCAGCGTGGATGGGGTTAAAAGGAGCCCGCCCCAGGCCCAGGCGCCGCTGCTTCACCCTACGCCTCCCCGACAGCTGCGCGTCGATAAGGCTGACCTCATCCCACCTTGCAGCTTGTGATTCCGTGTCATCAGCGTCCCTTATTACTGCATTCCTACCTCTGACTGTTGTTGTTGTTGTTTTCGTCCTGTCATCCTTCGGTAAGCTCGACGACCAACGACCGCCAACCCTTCCAAGACACCAAGCACACCATCACCACTCATCCGCCTCCGTCTTTCCGCAACTTCCGTCTTGCGCTTGCTACCTGCTACGTCTCGCGCCTCCGCTCCCCGCTCTACTTGTCATTCCGCCGCCGCCCCCAGCAGGACGGCAACGAATCCCGTTTCCGGCTGGCCTATCAGCTCCCACCTCCCGACTACGTTTCACAGCCGACTTCGTATCAATCCACCCACACGCCACATCTATAAAGCAGCAACCTGCCCCCTTGGAGCACCCACGTGTCCCTTCCTAGTGCTTCCAATCTCCCACGTCACTGCCTACCCATCTACCCATAAAGTCGACATTCTGGCAGACAGATCTCGTCCGAGTCACGAACCCACCCCGTCCCGTGACCACCTTTCCCACATCGCCATCTCCACCGAGGCCAGCAAGTCTTTCAAGACGTCGTCGCTAGTCAACAACAGCCTGCCCGAAGGCAGGATCGCCCCAACGCGGACTTACCTCGACATTACGTGAACACCCTACCGTCGCCATGTGCGTTGCCGAGCTCAACGTTTCCCTCCAACCGTGCCGCCACCGGTGGTACCATCTATCACGCCCCTGCAAACCTTCCGCCAACCTCATCAACTGCGGAAACAAGCTGGGTCTCTCCGGATGGGAGATCAAGTGTGACTTCTGCCCTTACTGCGCAGGATGGAATGTCTCCGCCACCGAGTACCGTCTCGTCGGCAACGATCGCGCTCCTGCCTCCGGAGGCCTCTCTCGCACACCGTCTCTTACCCTGACCACCACCCGCCGCGAGACCCGCCGAGGCAGCCTCTCGAGGAGCGACAGCAACACGAGCATCACCATGATGGCTCAGGAGAAGAACCGCGCCATGAACGCTAGGGTGGACGCCTACTTCCGAGTTCCCACGGAAGCGGCTGCGGCTGTTCCATCGCCATACCCGGCACCAGTTCGCGAGGTTGACGAAGAAGACGGCGGAAACTTGGCGTCCAGTCCGAGCGACACATCTAGCGAAGGCCAAGAGAGTGTCCGTCACTCTCCACCATCGTCTGCTATTGGCAAGCCTGGACTCCTTGGGAAGATGAAGCGAAAGTCCAAGCGGCTTTCCATGAGTATCTTCAAGTGAGTACGTGGAACGCCTTGGCTCCGCCAACTCGACCCCAGACGCCGCCCAAGCACGACGTTCATGCGGGACCATGGACGCGCACCCTCTCCGCTCCACCCTTGCGACGGTTTCCACCCTACATGGCTAGCCTTCGGTCCGATAGCCTAGGCAGGGGTATGCCAGGTCCAACTATGATGCCTCTGGCTCCACCACTCGACCGCAACATCTCCACTCTTCGTTTCATCACTGCTCTTTTCGCGATAATATTTTATTACTACGGCTGCTTCCACAATTTCTCGCTACTCAGATACCCCCATGCATTCCTTCAGCATATCAGAAGGCCACCGCGCGAGAGACTTGTCAGTCTTCCTCTCGCTCCTCTACCGTTCTGGACGGTATGTACCAGGCCTCGGCGTTTACGAAAAGATGGGATCATCGGGGGACAAAAGTATGGGCGACCTTACACGATGTCTGTCTTCTCTGCTTTCGGTGTTTCTTCACCTGCGCGTGGGCACTGCCTAGGAACGCAAGCGTTCTAATCGCGCACAAGCTTCATAGCTACGACTTAGAGTTCACTGTTGGACGTCCAATATATCTTCATTGCCAGTGCAAACTGCCTTCGTCCTCAAGCTTCTACAATGCCCACCCAGATGACTTGTGTCGCACTGAGACGCGTGACCTGTGCTAGGTTGGAAAGACACCAGCTTTCTCATGATTCCAGTTCTTTCTTGAGTTGCATCGTATTTTCCGTCGCACGGCCATCCCCATTATCCTAGACACTTTACTGCAAAAGCTTCAACACCTTGACAAGATCCCCCGAAACACCCATAGCCGTGACCTCGCCACCCGCACCCGCACCCTGGATGATAAGCGGATTATCGCCATACCGCTTCGTATAGAACGCGATGATGTTATCACTTCCCTTCAGCCCTGCGATCGGATGACTCTTGTCAAACTTCTCCAGCCCAACCTTGACCTCGCCCTTGGGCACATCCACGCTCCCAACAAATCTCACCACCTTCCCCTCCTTTTCAGCCGCCGCCTTCAGCTCATCCATCTGGCCATCGAACTCGGGTAGTCGCGCCATGAACTCGTCGCCCGAGGAGCAGCTCTCAAGCTCTTTGGGGATGAGGGACTGCACGGGGAACGAGGTAGGTGATTCGACTTTCAAGCCGGCGATGCGCGCAAGGATGGTGAGTTTGCGCGCGACGTCGAGGCCGTTGAGGTCGTCGCGGGGGTCGGGCTCTGTGAAGCCTTTGTCTTTTGCTGTTTGTACTTCGGCGGAAAACTTGCCTCCGCCGCCGCCGAGGGGTTGAAACGAGTTGAAGAGGAAGGACATTGTGCCGCTGAAGACGCCTTCGATCTTCTGGATTTCGTCGCCGGTCTCGACGAGCTCCTTCAGCGTTGAGATGACGGGAAGTCCGGCGCCGACAGAGGACTCGTGGTATATGTATCCGCCATTTCCACTTCCATTCGCTGCCGCGCCAAAGATATCCTGCCACAGCTGGAAGCTTCCCGAGAAGGCCTTCTTATTCGGCGTCACGATGCTGATGCCCTTCTTCAGGAACAAGGGGTAGCTGTCCGCGACATCCTGGTTGCTCGTGTTGTCGACCAGCACGACCTTTCCTGGGGCTTTGACGAGGTATTCAGCGAGTTGCGGGAGCGGGAGGGGCTCTTTGGTGGATGCCTGGAGCTCGGATGTCGAGTTCTCCCAGCCGTTGAGGGACTTGTAGTCGGAGTGATAGAGGGCCTTTTTGGAGGTGGACAGCCAGATGAGGGAGACGTAGGTGGGTGATGAGGGGGACTGGGAGAGCTTGCGAGCGAGGTGGTGGAGTTGGTTCAAGAAGCATTTTCCTACGCCACCGACGCCTGCGTGGTATGTTAGCAGATGTCCTTCTTGGGGTGTACGAGGGAAGGGAGCTACCTATGACTGCGATGAAGACCTGGCGTGGGGGAGACATGTTGGGCGGATTTTCGGTTGATTGTTCGGGTTGGAGGGGAGGAGAAGAGCTGAATATAAACTTATCCAAGCAGGTGGAACGGACTGACGAGTCAATAAGATGATTCAGCCAATGTTGATAGATCAATTGCTTCTTTGCTTGCGAAGTGACAGAATGCATTTCACCCCGCGCGCGCCCCACCAATAGCTAGCTCCGACACGCCGACATCGCTCAGCCCTACCAGCACACGCGCCAACGCCAACAACCACCGACATCACCGCGCCGCAATCTCCAACCCCAAATATACCTTACCATCCCACCACCCCGCCATGTCCTCAAAAGACGCTCACTTATATGGTCAACGCCCCAAATCCCGCACCAAAGCCAAAGAAATCTCCTCCGCCAGCTCCCTCGCCTTCTCTTCCACGCTCTCCAGCCTCATCAAATCCTCCACATCCGACGCCAAACCCGGCGCCAGTCGCGCGCGCCCCAAGAAGGATGACATCTTCAAAACGCACAACAAGGATGTGAAGAAGCGCGCGGCAAAGGACCTAGACGACGTGGACTTTTCGCAGAAACATCGCGGCCGGACGGCGGACGAGAAGCGCGAGGATGAGGCGAATTGGAAGCGTGCAAAGAAGCGAATGGAGGAGAAGGCGCGGCTGTATAATGCGCTGAAGCGTGGGGATATAGAGGATATTGACGATAAGTATGGGGTTGACTTTGATCGCAAGTGGGCGGATAAGCGGGAGAAAGGAGAGGCCGCGTCTGATGCGTCTTCCTCGGACTCAGAAGCCTCGGAGGAAGAACAGATCGAATACGTCGACGAATTCGGACGCACACGACAAGGGACCCGCGCCGAAATCGCTCGAGAAGAACGCCGCAAACGCACCCTCGCAGCAGACGAACCTGATCGCTTCACCGCACGTCCCAGCATGCCCACCCAAGTCATCTACGGCGACACGATCCAAACGCACGCCTTCAATCCCGACGAAACCATCGCACAGCAAATGGCCGATTTGGCCTCCAAACGCGACAAGGAACTTACACCACCGCCTGACCTACACTTTGACGGGCACGAGGAGGCGCGACAACGGGGCACGGCGTTTATGCATTTCTCCAAGGACGAGGAGGAGAGGAGAGTGCAAATGGCGAATTTGGAGAAGGAGAGGGTGGAGACGGAGAAGGCGAGGGCCAAGAGGAAGGCGGATGTGGAGAAGAGGAAGGAGGTAATCAAGGAGAAGAAGAGGGTGATCTTGGAGAAGAGGAGTAAGGGGCAGGCGGAGAGGTTCTTGAGTGATCTTGGGGCGGACTTGTTTGGGGGCGGGGAGCCTGAGAAGGTGGATAAGGAGGATAAGGAGGTGGAATAGATGGTGCACAGTTGTCTTCAGTTTATGATACCCCAAATATGCATTTTTTTTTAGTGTCCAGGCGAAGATATCTTGGGGCATAATGTGACGACCTTGGACTCTGTTAGATGAGTCGAATGTTAGGTTTTGACCCAGGCTGCATGCTACCAACTTACATTCGTTGAGTATAGATGTTTGACAAGAAAAGCAACGCATGCAAGATGGCCTGGCTAATGCTGGAACGTGCAAATGCTCGGGTTCCGATCCTCCAGCCCATCCGTCTCATAGAACCTAAACCGACTCCTCGTAGGTATACGAAGGGACAGGAATGTCCGCCAGTCCAGCCCCTCGCTCAAACCTGCCCCATTTCCATTGCAAGACCTCCGACCTCGCCACATCCCAACGTCGCCTTACAAAGTCGCACTTTGCAAAGCGCATCCAGAGACTCTCCAGTGTACGTTGTCTTAGACTTACCCGGGCGCTGTCCCGCGTTGGCGACGCACTTTGTCCCCCGAGTCAGGACAACCCACATACCTAACTCACTTCCACCCTAAATACCGCCCCGGCCTTCTCCTCCCACATCCTCACCACCCAAATGATCTCCGCCAATTTCGCCGCCATTCCGTTCTTCTCCTTCTCCTCCTTCGGATCCACGCTCCAATCCCCCATGTTAACGAGCGAGAACTTATAGTGGTTGGGTCCCGCGTACTCGAGCGGCGGCCAACTAAGCGCGGTGCGCGCGCCAAAGAGCGTCGTCCACTGGCCCTGGGCGTCCCAGATAGAGCGCGTACCGGCTTTCCAGGCGAGCCGATTGAGGCGCGTGTCGGGGGTGAAGGTGCCGGCCTGTTTGTCTAGATGAGTACACTGGAAGGAAGGAAGCAGGGAGAAACCTACAAGCACCGTATCATGCATGCGCCAGATGACCAGGTTCAGTTCGAACTGCGCGCCGGGCTTTCCTTGGGTAGACGTTCGCACAACCTTGACCTCTTTGTTCTTCTTGTCGTAGAAGGCGTCCAGTGTGCCAGGGAAGCGGGCGTCAAGGTGGTAGAGGAAGGTGGTGATGGCGTCGCAGAGGCGAATGCCGCTTACGTCGGTCGTGGAAGCGTCGAGGATGTGTGGGTGGTTGAGGGGCGCGGAGGCTGGAAACTTGGGGTGGTCGATGTATTTAACGGATGTCATTGTGGGTGATGACGCTGGTTGTAGTCGCGAGGTGTAGGTCGACGGAAGTCGCAGTATTATCGAGGTGTCGAGATTAATGACTGAATTGTAGACATCAGGAGAAAAGGGGGGAGGAGCGGCTTATATACCAGTGAGGTCTTTAAACGAGTAGGGCTATAACCCTGATGATGGCCGACATAGTCACGCCGGTGAGAGAGAGCGTCGAGAGCGTTTGTGCGAAGACCTCGCTGATTCTGCTACGCTATGGATGATGAGAGAAACGGGAAGGATATCAAGTCACTCGAGCATATTAATGATACAGTGGTACCTCCAGAAAAAGTGAAAGGACATGTGAAAAACATGACGATCTGACCCAGCCTAAGAGATGGTGCCTTATTGAAAGGTCTTTGCCTAGCCGGTCGATGGCACCACTCACCTCTCCAGACCATGACCAACAGCTCTCCCCGAAGTCAGCCATCAAGAACTGCATCCAGACGTCTTTTTGCTCTCAACATCATCCGAGGTGTTTGATTCTCCTTTTTCCCCGGCGATAAACTCACTTGCCTCGCAGCAAATATGGTCCCAGTCCCAAGCCATCTTCAACAACATCCTAGCTAAGCATCTCTCAGTGAAGAGCGCGTAAACTGGGTCGTCAGAGTAGGCATCGCCAACCGGTACATCAACCAACTCAAAAGAGTCCCAACTCAGCCCATTGTCGGTGACCATGGTAGTGCCGAGACACGGCGCAGTAAATGTCACCGTCCATTTCCCCATGAGGTCAACGACGGCCTTGATATAGTGGCCCCAGACGTAATGAGAACCTTTGTCGAAGTACACACCGACAGTGATTGCCGTGTGGTCACGACGGACAACAAATCCGTCAGTTTCGGAAGACGTGGGATTGCGGCGGCACCACTCAAATGTCTTGTGGTCATGAAGATCGATGAACGCTTCGAGGATGCTAGGACCGGCTTGGAACAAGATTGTGGCAACGGCGTCACACAAGCGGGGGCTGACATACAAGAAGCCGACATCGGCTGTGTTCTCAAGGCGCTCGAGGTCGATGATGTGCATGCGGCGAGTCTCCTCGTAAGCTGGTAAGCGAGGGTAAACATCAACGTAAAGCTCAGCAATTATCTTGTCGTGAAGATCATCACCCGTTAGGCTCATGCAGGCTGGGTCTTTGAGCTCTCCCTTAATCTCTTCAGCCAAATCGCGGTTGTTCTCCTCTTCACGGAGGTGTACGTCCATCTCTTCTCGACGGCACTGCATTTCTTCTTCTTCCTGGCGAAGTAATTCTTGCTCCTCTTCTTCGCGGCGCATGTCTTCGTCTACTTCCTCCTGCTCTCTCTCTCGCTGTTCGTGTTGGTATTCGCGCGAGTTGGATATATGACCGTGGACAGCAGAGCCATGATTTTCGTGGAGAGCTGATGTCGATCTACGGGCTTTCCGGACCGGCCTGTAAACGATCGTGGTAGCGGAGCCTACAGAGCTGACAGTTTTGATGGAGCTTGTGCTAGCCATGCGGCGTAGGTCACGCGGAGCCGACGCCGAGCTGGACTGATGCATCCGATGCACAGAGGAGTAGGTGGTTTTGATGGAACTAGTACTGGCCTTAGATCGTAGGCTGTGCAACGAAGGGTTCGAATTGAGCTGATGTAGGTGGAGCTGCTTGATAGAGCCATAAGATGCTTTGTAGAGCACGTTGGATCGTCTCCTAAAGGATGTTATGCGGGTATCACACAGCTAGCAACAGCAAGTACGTACACGTCCTTGTACACGTCTGGGTTAAACTCGTCGTCCTCAGCATCCCACGGACTGCGAGTTGTTACCCTAGGCCTCGTCGAGGGACTGACTGCAAGATTATTGCTTGAGCTTCGGGCGCCGCTTGAGGTGGATTTCTGGAGACGAGACAATGCGTCCTCGCGATCGATGGTAGACTCTAACATGATGCGATGAAGCGTCTTTTGCGGAGTCTTATGCGCGTCGGCGTATGTAGTCTCTTCAAACGTGTTATCAGAAGAGCTCGACAAATTCGGCGCTTGAGTGCTGAGCTCAGGTGATGCCTGTTCAGTCGATACATTAGCTATTTGTTCGCAATCTTCTCTGTAAGAATCAATGTAAAAGTCTTTGGAATAGCTACCTTCTGGGACTTTGCAGGGATCGAATTTGGCGTTGCACCGAGCAAGCTGAGAAATTTCCTATGCATATTTTGCATGATGACATGCGCGGGGATAGGGTGTGAATGCTAACCGATGGATCGCCTCTCAAGATCTAAGCACTAGCGACCGACGCCGAGGTGGAAGCTGGGTTTGGAGTTCGGAATCCGGGGGACATTGTCGTTATATAAGCAAGGGATGCGCGAGACTAGCACAATAGGTGAGCTACCACGAAGCACAATGCGCCAGCTAAGTGAATGTTGCTCCAGAGATGAAGCGTAGATATGAACTCGAACACTTCGAAGCCTCGAAAGCATTCACAGAATAGTTTCAGTACGTGTTACTGGTCCACTTCCACTTTACATCGCCTTTAAAGCTCTAGCAGAGCTTTCTCCAAGTATTCATCGCCAGTACCATATGTAGATAGATGTTCGTTGCACCCAGACCAGCATGCTATTAGAACATACTTGGCGAGGTATCAGGCGGTAACTGACCATAGAAACGGAGCTCATGTCCGACTTCGACTGCGACCCGCATGCGATAAGTTTTTGCAAAGCTGGGCGGGCGACCGTTTTCCGTTTCCATCTGTCGATGATAGGGGTTTCATGGTCGGTATAGCGTTCTGTGCACACCGTCGATCTCAGTAACGTGGTACAGAACCAAGATGATCCAATCAATGTGAGAAGGCAGCGAAGCTGAGTAGTCTCAAGGCTTCCGGTAGGTACCCTACCATGATTCCAGAGTTTAGTGTGCCGTGAAGCGTAAGCCGTTCCGAAACCACAAGCCAATTGAAACCGGATGCAGCCTTCCTTAAGTGGAAATGTCGCCAAAATTCGGTGATCACCAAATTTATCGAAGAAAAACGGAGAGTCCCTGGACATCGCCGTCTCGAACCGTCCGAAGCAGTCGCTGTATGCGTGACAACATCTGCCCGCAGTAGTACCAGGATTCATTGACAGATCGCGCACCTATGATGATATCTAATCGCTCGGCGTGGAAGTGATGGTCTCTAGGAGCTCGAGTATTCCCAATATAAATTGCGCGGCAAACATCTGCGCCGTTGATGACGCTAGGGCGACGAAGGTCATTTTGCAGTAGTCTCGAGATACGCGTGACCGGACTCGTAACAGGCGCGTGTGAACGAAAAGGTTTTGGAACACTTGGGTTTGATGATATGGCATTCGACTTTGCTGTTACTATTGAGCTTAGAGACGAAGAGATGTTGAACAATATAGGCATTGATGCACAAGGGTAGGCACTGAGGTTGATCTACGTCAAGAAGAACTCACTTGTAAAAACGTGGATTTTCTATCGCAAAGTAGCGACGGTTCACTCACATCAAAGTGTTGGATACTGCCCGTTCGACCACCGGTTGCCAAAGGACAGTTCGTGATCAGTCTGGCGGGGCCCGCTGAGCTCCATTGATGTCGGTATACACTCCAATATCAAGGCCAGAAGAGCCGTTATCGTGTTACATAATCGGGGAAGCGATAAACGCTATAAACCTAGAGGCGACCAGGAGTGCAGCGGAAGCTGCGGAGGGAGCTGACCATTGTGAGATCAAGCGTCATGGAAATCGCTATGGCGGACCTGGAAGACCACGTGACATCATGACCATCTAACTCCAAATTGATCGTTTCCACAGCTCAGTTCTTCGATCTCCGTTTCATCAATCTAGAACTGTTCGCAATATTCAACATCTCGTCATCTCCATTCCTAATTGGCTCTGGACAACTGCCACCCCTGCAGAATAAACTTCCGAAGTAGCTCCAGGGGATCTGCCTTTCCCCGCATGAACCCCCGCAGCTACCAAGCATCCACCATGATTCTAACGTCATGGTTCGGGTGGATGTACTCCGAAGATGTTAAACAGTCTGGGTGGCAAGTGAGGATGGGACATATATCCCATCCTACTTTTGTTTGCCTCGGTTCATGCCCGGTCCAGACTGCATATAAGCCTGCTTGGTACTTCTCATGAGCAGCCCTTAAGACACAATGAATTCGCTTTTACGATTCTCTGTGTTGGCATTTGTTTCCTGGGCTATTGCCATACCGTACGAGGAATACATTCTCGCCCCAAAATCGCGAACGCTACATCCATTCTCCGTGCATAGCTCCAACGGATCCGTTAGTAATCCAGAGAGCCTTTCCGCATCACCCGGGAGCGCTGTCTTCGAAGGTGACTCCGCTACTGTATATGACTTTGCGATCAATATTGCAGGTGTGGTAACATTGGAGATTGGATTAGTCTCCAACGCAGAGCAGTACATCGGCGTTACCTTCTCGGAGAGCTCGTTGTGGGTTTCCAACGGATCTTCGGATGCGACTGCCGATGCTGGTAAAGATGAGACTCTCTGGTTCCACGTTCCAGGCCCCGGAAGATATACGGCGCCTCGGGAGAAAGAGCGAGGAGGCTTCAGATACATGACACTGGTGCACAACACCACTGGGAGCGTGGAAGTAACCTCTGCTGAGGTGCATTATACACCTATGGTAAGATCTCTGACTATGATCGCAACTGTTTGCTAATCGTACTTTGTGCCTACAGCCCCATTGGGAAGATGACGCTTTGGCGAACTATACGGGTTACTTTCACTGCGATGGTCAGTAAGAGAGAGAGCTTTGAGCCAAGATTTTAATTCTGTACAGATGATTTGTTGAACCGCATTTGGTACGCTGGAGCATACACTAACCAGATGTGCACCATCGATCCGAACTATGGCAATGCCTTGGTACACCTTTTCGAAATCAACTCGTCAACCTCAGACGCTACTAATGTGACGTGGTATAACAACTACACTATCACGGAAGGGTCATCTGCATTAGTTGATGGGGCGAAACGAGACCGTATCGTCTGGGCTGGCGGTAAGTGACTTTCATGGAGAGTAGTGCACATCGCTAAGCAACAACAGACATGGCCATTGCCGTCCCAGGAGTTGTTGCGTCTACAAACGACGTCATCTCGATCGAGAATTCCCTCAATTCGTTGTTCGACGTCCAGAACACGTCAAGTGGGCAGTTGCCATATGCGGGAAGACCGTTCCCCGTAACTCTGTCGTTTACTTATCATCTCTATACTTTGATCGGAGTCACTGATCACTACTTATATACGGTGAGCCTTCCCCTACTAATATCGGGGTACAAAGTCGGTGAAGCGTATCCAGAGGGGCTCAGCGCTCAATATCTTACACTAGAACTTCCTGATGTCCGAATTTTAAGACACACTTCCTATCCCTACCACTGGAAGTTCCGGTACAATTGCAAAAACTAATCCGATCAACCCAGGGTAACATCGAATACCTAGCTTCGTTGTGGGATAAGTGGAAGCTGGCACTTGACTTCTCGTTAAGCTTCATTGACGACACCGGCTTGATGAACGTTACTTCACCTAATGACTGGCTACGCTTTGGCATGGGAGGCCATAACATCGAGGTACGTGCTACTACAACACCATGGCACGCGTTCTCGCCATAACAATGTACAGGCAAACTCCATCCTCTACTACACAATCAACCAGGGTATTATCCTAGCCGAAGCTCTCCACGACACTGAACCCGTCGCGTCCTGGCAAGCAACCGCCGACAAAGTCAAAGCCGCCGCGAACGAGCTCCTCTGGGATGAGACTTCCGGGATGTACATTGATAACGAGACGACAACGTTGATGCCACAAGACGGGAACTCATGGGCTATTGTTTCCAACATCACCTTGAACTCCTCACAAATCGAATCAATCAGTAGCAAGCTTGTGGACCGCTGGACACCGTACGGAGCACCTGCCGTGGAGGCCGCCGATGCGATATCACCATTTATTTCCGGTTTCGAATTACAAGCGCACTTCATAGCGGAGAACACTACTGCTGCTCTCGCCTTGATGAGACTTCAGTGGGGTTTCATGCTCAACGATCCGCGCATGACGAACTCTACATTCATCGAAGGCTATTCTTCGACGGGTGAGCTGCATTATGCTCCGTATCTGAATGATGCCCGGATATCGCATACACATGGGTGGGCTACTGGGCCAACCTCATCTCTCACGTTCTACATTGCGGGTATACAACTCCTGAGTGCTGGTGGGAAGACATGGCGTATTGCGCCTTCTCTCGGCGATCTCAAGTTCGCGGATGCTGGCTTCAGCACTAATGTTGGGTTCTTCTCGGCCAAGACACAGATCGGCGAGAGTGGATGGAAGTTGGATTTCGAAACTCCGGAGGGTACTACAGGTGAGGTCAGACTACCGTCAACGGCGTGCGTCGGTCATCTACTCATGCAAGAGGCAAGCGGGAAGCGTGAGGACATAAATATGGATGTCGCCAAAGCAAACGCAGGTGCGGTAGCTATTGCGGAAGTGGGAGGAGGCAAGTGGAAGGCTATGTTCAAGTGTGATTAGGTGTAGATATGTGAGGAATGAGACTCACTCTCAGTAGTCAGTATTGTTCATGGCTTGCTTTGCTTTGTTGCACCTATCTTGACAATAAAGTAACAACTTCGTATTATCCATGTTGAGCTCACGCAATTGACGTCAAAACCCAGAAGAATGAATTGCATTGATAGAGTGTGGAAGACAGTCTCGAAGTACTGAGATTAAGAAAGCTGATTATACAGTTATAGTTACTCGCGCGCTCGCTTCGCAGTAGTTCAAAAAACGCCGAAGTAAGAATCCCAAGAAGATAAAGAGTACGCAAAGCCCATCCAAAGTATCCGCAGCACCTGTTATCTCGCACCAATGTCGCACAGTTCTCTTAGGCGCTCAAAGCTTGGGCACAACATTCCCATTGGCCTCAAGAGTACTCTCCTCAGTTCCACCAATAGAGGCACCTTGAGAGCTCAAATTTTCAAACCCGCAAATCGTCCAGAGATAAGTGCAGTGACTACGAATGGTTAGGCGACCGGGCTGGCTCAGGATCATTCCTCAACCACATCCGTCAGTGATAGCAACCCCGACAATCTGCTCCGCACTCGTCATCCTGTAGACCGAAGGTGAAAATATCCGGCTGCTAGTATTCGTAATGATGGGGTCGAATGGTATAGTGTAAGTGCTCTTAGCATCCAACTAGTGAAAGCAGCGCTAACGGCACGGCTGTTAGCGAACGTCCGATCCGACTCTCCAAGCATCACAATCACATTCAGGCCCCCACATCTCGCTGCAAGCAACAGGACCATCCAATCTACAAGTGGACAAAACTATGCAGTTAATGCTTGGCGTCATACGGCCTTTGAGCACTGTCGCGGGTCGGAGGCATCTTTGGGACGAGTTGAAGACGGAAAATATCCTATAAAGATGGCAGCATCGTGATTGATTGATATATCAAGCAGCTCATCTCCAATACTAAAGATTGAGTTAATATCATCGCCAACCACCAATTCCCGCAATGGCTTCTACCGCTAAAACCCTCCGCATCGGCGTTCTCTACGAGGAAACCCAAATGACCGATCTGGCCGGCCTCGACATTATCGGCAACTGTTCCACCAAAACCTTGGAGATGGTTAGATCACTCATGCCTGCTGCTGTTGAATCGCTCATGCCTTTTGCCACACCCATGGAATTTCTCTACATCTCCTCTTCCGATGACCTGGCGTGGACGACGCCGGAGATGTATGTCAAGCCGACGCATACTTATGCAACGGCACCGCGGGACCTCGACATTATCCTGATCGGTGGACCAAATCCTCTGAATGTACCAGAGGAGAGTTTGGTATTCTTGAAGGAGGCCGCGAAGCAGACGAAGACGATTTTGACGACGTGTACGGGTGCTATGTGGCTAGCAAAGGCGGGCGTACTGGACGGAAAGAAGGCGACTACGAACCGTATGTTTGTCGAGACTGCGAAGCAGATTTTTCCGAAGGTTGAGTGGCTGGATCAGAGGTGGGTGACCGTTGAGGGGCATTTCGAGAGTGCGCAGATATGGACAGCGGGTGGTGCGGGGTGTGGTGAGCTACCTTCTCTTCCTTCTATCTTGATACACTATGCTAACCCAAGTTCAGGTATTGATATGACCATCGAATATGCCTTGGAAAATTTCCATAAGAAACTGGTCGGCTTGACTTGTTTGGGTCTGGACTTCGACATCGAGGGACGCAATCAGTTCTATAAAGGGCCTGTACCGGCTCTTGTTTGATCCCAGGTAGCCAGACTGGTATGGGAGGATTTGAATACCGAGTGAGCAGAGTTGATGCAGAAGTATGTTGTTTGGTCGGGGGTACGGGCGACTGGGTGAACGATACTTCTGCGAGAGGTTGTGAGTTTACCAAGGTGCTTTAATGAGAGCGTAGAAACGCACCGAAAGAGGAACAAACTGCACGCTCTTGTCATTTCTTGTGAAGCAATAATTGCTGATGTTCGACTAGCTAGCTTCAGCAGTGAAGAGGGCGCCTGTAATGCTTCCACCCAAGCCCACTTCTTCTAGATTTTGCAGGGTTCGTGGGCGCATGCTGAAATTGCCCGGAAGCCACCACGTTCTTGACCAAGAAATGTTGAGGACATTGCGCGAAATGAGTACTCGTCCGTCCCATGCAATGGAAGTTGACGGCGCTAGCAATTGCAAAGTGCTATATGCATGTCCTCCCCTATCGCCGAAACTCCCAAAATTTAAGATGAGTGCACGCATCGTTTGAGCCGCGCTGTACTTTGGAGCTCTCATTAGCGAGACTCGATCCACTACCTTCGGTTTCTACAGCGCGTTACAATCCAACGCGAGCGGTCTACGCTCCAAGACATTGGGTTCTGAGGTCCCGCTATCCAGGTTTCGCAGACTCTGTAAAGCGAGGGAGTAGGGGCCGCATCATCGGAAGGCTATGGCCACCAACACATGTCGATGGTGTCGACCTAACAGTCCGCCTCGACCCCTGTCCGAATACTATTGTAAGATCATATTGTTAAACTCAATTAGTATCCGGTGACGCTACAAGAGTCTTGTAATGGCATATCATGGGAAGGAGCTGGAGAACACATATCTTCATCTGACAGTATATCTACACAATAAAGACTTTGCACAGTCTCCACGCCACCGTCGGTCATCAACTCTCTTTGTTAGGTTAGGGATCATGTCGCCCGCCTATAGTAACTCCGACCACCGTTACAATATTGGGGCCGTAGTCAAACTGGCATCTGAATCTGTCTTTTGGACCGTGATGGAAGACAACACACCACTGTTACAGAGGTACCCTTGATTCAAGCACCAGATCTTTGTTTTCGTTTTCCCAGCCATTGCCTCGTGGCACAACGAAATTGGCTTCGTCTTTTGAACGCCAAGTAGCACTGGTGGGTCGTCGAAATGTGAAGTCCGTTTAAAAGAAGCCGAGGATGGAGACAGGAGCCTCCGTCGTGAAGGAGCATCCGGGTGGTGCGCCACGTCCGAGGCGTCGAGGTATGGGGTGCGATATGTAAGGGCATGGCCATCGTGACCCTCATCGAGACCCTCATCGATGAGACACTATCTGGGAACTTACAGGTGCGAAAGTCTGCAATCTTTTATGCTCGGGTTCCCTCGGTTCGAGGCGAGAATTCCTCCAGCGAGAAAATCAATACCCCGATGAGACTGATAGCCTTGCCCGATGTATCTCATGTGCGTTCAGCATGATGCGACATTGTGAGCAATTGACACCCTGCACACCTCTGAATCTCAATTTGGTCTTGACCCAGTGTCTGAGACAGCGTGAGCACGTGCTATTTTCGTGTCCACACACATCCGTTGGCTTGTGTTTTGGAAACGCGGCGAAAGTCTTCCGTCCTTTGCATATAACGCATTGGCGAGCTAATCGCGGTGCTGTTGTTGTTGTGGACGATGATAATGTTGGGAACGAGCTGGATGTTGATGGGACCATGATTATTGAATGACTACGCTCTGTCGGTATCGCCACCTGGTCTCTGCTCCGTGGAGATGAAGCTGTTGTGGTGGACCAGCTACATTCTGTTGGTGTTGCCACTCGACTTCTACTCCACTGCGACGGAGCAGCAGTCATTGACTGGCTACGTTCAGTCGGCGTTGTCACCAAGGTTCTACTCCACTGCGTCTGTGTTGTGGCCGTTGACAGGCTACGTTGCATTTGAGATGGTACCAGAGATATGTCGGACTGTGTTGGTAGTGTGGCCGTTGATTGACTATGTCGCAATGGCTGCTGCTCGACGAGCTCTCCCCCTTGGTCCTGCAGCTCCTGAAGGTGTAGAGCGAGGGCCAAATCCCTATCAGCTTGCTCTTGCGTGACGCGACTTCGCACTAGTCGCCGGACTTGATCGTTGTAGAGGGTTTGTATGAAGGTGTGCGAGCTTTCGTCGATTTCGGCTACGGAAGGTGTAGTCCCTAGTTGCCTACATACGATGGACGACATTCTTGGTGGGATGTACAACTGGTCCCAAGGCTGGGCATGCGCATTAGTTGAGTCGCTGCTCCTGGAAGGTGACGGTGACGGGTGAGCGACGACTAATCGATCGTTAGGAGCTGGCGCAAGAATTGTGTACGATGGTGGTGACTCTCGGGGGAGGTTTTGCTGGATCGACGGCATCGGATTGTTCAAAGGAGTACGTCGCGCATGAGGCACTTTGTGCTTCAGACCGGAGATGGAAGTGGATCGGCGAAGATGGCGTGAGGTAGTTGAGCTGTTGTTGGTAGTGCCGATGGTGTCCGAGGAGTTGGGTTCGCCGATCCGCTCGCGGAAGATAGTAGTGATACGTCTCTTAAGCGCGCTGCGTGTCCTTTCTGTCGCTGAATGCGTTCGGGGATGTGACTGTGGTTGTGTTCTAAGAGCATTTGTCGTCGGACGTGGAGAGATATTGACGGAGAGGTTCATCGGCATGATGAAGGACAAGTGAGAAAAATTGACGACAAGAAGGTGTGGAGTAAAGGGATAGAAGGAGGGATGAATGGGAGGCCGATATTGAAAAGAGGAAGATAGAGACAGACGAGGTGCACAGAGTGGGAGAGTCAGGGTAGGTCATGTCATTTGTAGCCGACCGAGATAGGGTCAACGTATTGGGAAACAGCGTTGATGGGAGTTGCGCCCGAAAGTCAGCAAGAACGTCTATACGCCACCTTGCCTGCCCGCAGCCGTTCTCACTCTGCAATGCTGCACCAAAGGTGACCGTGTGTGTAGCGCAATCCCACACTCGAGGAAATTGCAGGATCTGTCAGCTCCAACAATATCTCGACGCGTGAACACGCAACAATTACCATGTTTACAGGTTTGTCGCTTTGTAAATGTTGGTCGTCGGGTCTCGCACCAGATACAATGCTGAACAGGAGGACATGATATACCTGCCAGGTCAATCAAGTTGCCACTTTCCAAACTTCCCAAAACTGTGCCCCATCCGCCCTGGTTTTATATGCCATTGTATCAACTAGCCCGACCGTGAACGCCAAACCCAACTAAGCTACTCCTAGACGCCAGAAAGCCAAGAAATGTTCACAGTGACACGGCAGCAGCCGGACTGTCCAAGCTCACGAGGAATGTCTACGGCTAGATGGTGAGCCAATCATCCTCCAAGTCAGTCCCGGAGTCGTCAGCACCAGCATGACCAGTTGTCTCGCTCTGTGGATGAGCTTTGACTTCTGTGGGTGTAGTGCATACCAGCTCTGGGCTCGAAGGATAGCTTGACGAGGAGTCAGTTGCCGCTGAGGGACTAACGGGTGGCTTAGGTCGGTGTACAAGCATAAAGCCGGACTCGTCACTAGAGGACTCGTTCTCGCTGTCACGCTCGGAGACAGTGGGCATTCCCTTTGGGTCCCTGGGTCGGTGGACAAGCGTGTAGAGACCATCGACGTTAGACTTGCGCCTCTTCGGGGTGCTGCTCGCAACCGTCTCCTCTGCTACTTCCAGCGGAGGTTCGGAGTCTTGCCATAACTCGAACTGGAAATCTCCGAGGGCACGCCTGTGGAGAGCATCGTGAGAGTACGGCGTGGGTCTGCACACTGGCATTCTCACAATATCCAAGGCTCCTAGACAAGTGGTTAGTCACTAAGTTGGCTAGAAGCGCAGCGAGCACTTACCGTCGTCAAGAAAGTCTCGCTGCATGCTCGTACGACAGAGATCTCTGTGGAACTCGGGCAAGTCAAACACGACCTGGCGGAAGTCGGATCGCTCACCCAGTCCTTGATACTTGAAGACGGCAAGACAGTAGTGCAGCAAAGTGTCCAACAGAGATTGCTCCTGGCGAGACTGGGAACTGGAAAGGTGCTCATAGATGAAGCGCACCGTCTGGCATAAGAGCACAGGGGGTTCCTTGAGAGAGCAAGAGAATTCGGTCTGACGCGAGAAGTTGACATAGGCGGACACCTGAAGTTCGGGCATATGGTAGTTCTCGGCAATCTTGAATGTCTCGGCGTGGTTAAGAAGGAAGCTCGGCTCGTTCTCAGCAAGGTATTCACCAGTGTATATATAACGAAGCAGCGAGATGACGGCGTAGCGCGAAGTGCCCTCGATATTGGCTTGACGGTGGCCGTACTCGCCAAACTCGAGAGCATGGTACAGAAGTGGACATTTGTCGAGAATGAGAAGAGGGTCGACGTTGGCGATGCGCGAGGCAGTTCCATCAGGCAGCAGCACCTGCAGTGTGGCCGCGGTACTGCTGCCATGGGCGAGAAAGGCGAGTTCGTCCATGGAGTCCTTGGGGAGGTAACGGATCGGGCCAGCGGGCAGGAAAGCAAACACGAGCTGTAAGGCGTGAAGTCGACGCGGAATGTAGAGTACACGAAGAAGGGACTGCAGAAGCAACGATGAGCTTCAGAGTCAAGGCGACCTCAGGTACGCGGCCTGACTGGCCAATGAGTACGGGCTAGGCTCCAGCTTGCCCGTGGTGCTCGGCGGGTGGGAGCAGCGATGGAACCGGGGGTCAAACGACACGAGCCTGAGGAAGTGTGCATGGAAGTAGTAGTATTAGTAGTAGTAATAGTAGTAGTGGTGGTGGAGTGAGGCTTCTTGCCCTCGCAAGGCACAAGGCTGAGGCCCGAGGCAGGGCGCGAGGGAGCTTTTACAGCGGACGTCTTACACGGAGCGGGGCAGCGAACGGGGAGGCTCGCGATGCCTGCCTGGTGATGCAGAGCAGCTGGTGCCGCCTCGACACGACCTTGCCATTGGCTCGCAGAATATGCCTACGAGGGTTGCACGACGAATCGAGGGGGCTCTGGGCTCTATCCCACAACCTCAGAGATGGGACGGCTTCGCCGAGCTGGGGGCCATGCGTCACTGCGCATACGGAGGACAGTGATCCGCCGTGCTAGGGGGCCAGGTTGATATATCAACCGGTCCTTGATGCACATTTGCACTGCACTGCTCAGCGTGACCGGGTATCAGATGCAGACACATGGATTGTTACCACCACCGGTACATACAGGGACGGTCGTCTGGACTTGTACCGGACGTTTGAGGCCCAAGCTCGCCCCGCCCAGCGCCACATCGGGGCGGACAGGACGGACAGGGATCACCTTGGGAGAGCGCGTCGCAATGCCGCGCAATGGGACCATCCGCGAAACCTCTCAACACTTTGGCAACCCCGACATTCCAACACTACCTCCCCCGCCCGTCCCGCATTGGACTTGCCCTTGCCCCTTCGTTCTGCACTGTGTCTCGCACTGTCCCTGTCTGTTCGTTCGGAATTGAAATCTTTCTCTTCGCCTCTGCACCTGTTGTTGACCATGGGACTGCTTTCCATCCTCCCTGCTCAGTTCCTGTCTGTAGAGACATGGCTAACGAGGTTCTTTGTACGCTCTCCGCAGTCCTCAGCTCGCCTGTAGCTAGCTAATCCGACTACAGCTGCTCATGGGCGTCATTCTCATTGGCCCTTGGGTCTGTCTACTCGTCTACGACCTCTTCCTCTACATCGCCCGCTCCATCACCCACGAGATCCCCATCGTCGGCGGCAGAGCCCAGGGCAAGGCGAGACCACGTGCCCCGAGCTTGACAGAACGACCCAGCGGGCACCGTCGGAAGTTTTCCATCGCCCCGCGCCGTGACAGGCCCGAACCCAGCAGCAGCGGCGACGACAACAACAACGTGAGCCTGTCGGACCCCCGCTGGCGCAAGATCCGGGGGGAGTCGGGCGATGATAGTGCAGGGCATACATCAGTCTTCGAGTAGCAGACAGGGCGACGAATAGTCACCGACAAATGACGCGCCAACGCTGCCTCCACATCCGCGTCCACCAGTTTCCACTCTGCTTTGGCTTGTGTGTTTGCTAGCCAATACGTTTTGCAATGGCTTGCCCGGGGAGCTGCTTGATGCGACCTCCCACGGACGAATACAGTTCAAGTGCTGGACGAAAGAGCCGTGAGAACATCCAACCTGGCTCCAAGTATATGTCTTTGGGGCATAAGATAACGGTCGCCATCCTGAGGGCACTGCACTTGGCTACAACAGAAAAGCCCAATTCCAAACCACTTGGGTTCATTGTAAACCAGTTCTGCGTATAGGCGTTATGCAGCGATTCCCATTGCGCCGAGGTTGCGAGCTATCCCGCAACTTGTCGGCAAACTACTCAAGCTTATGAGAACAGCAGCGCTGGTGAAAATACCTTATTAGGGATGATTGACCATTGTTCGACTCGTTACAATGCTGGTGGGACTATCTTTTTACCGCCCTTCTCAGCGTAGTACATGGCACCAATGCAGTCATGAGCGCATGCTCCAGAATTCCAACATTTGCATACCGACCACCTAGTGCAAATGCCACTTCAGCATCGATGCGTACGCTCTTGTCCTCCGTTGGATCTTACCGCGTGTATATTGTTTGCTTGTGTTGTACCTTACTCGTCAGCGGGTGCCACAGCCGGACATACAGTCCTCACCGTTTGGTTGGCAGGTCATACGTAAGGTTGACGCCAACCATTCATTCCATGTCTTGCGGTAACGCTGTCGACGAGGTGTGATGACGCATTGTGATTCCGATCGCATATTTCTCCACCCAGCGCCAGCGTATCTGCACGATCCTGCACCCACACCCCTTCTCGTCTCGGACGCCGCATCCGCTCACACAATCACACTGCAGGTTTGCTGAGCTCACTTCCGGTCAGGCGAAGTTGTCTCAGTACTTAAATCTCCCCAGTCTGCGCGCCAAGGTCTTTCGATTTTGCGGGACCTACGAGGTTGCCTCAACGCCCTCGACAGCAGCGCATTATGGCTAATGGAACTCCCCTTCGTCCCCCGATACCAATGCCCATGGACGATCATTTGCAACGCTCCATGCCGGCATCGCCGTACGATATGGACCCGCGGGATCCACGAGTGATGAGCGCGCCGTTCGAGTCGAAAATGGGGATGGATGGGCCTGATTACTTCTCTGCGATGGGGCTGGGGCCACGAGGGCCACGGGCCGATGGAGTGCGGTTGCAAGGGAGCCCCTTTCCGCCAGGATTTGAGCCAGAGACGATGATGGGCACCCATCAACAGTACATCGACGAGATGGTGCGAAGGTGGTATAACGCGCCAGTTCGTGTCCAACCGTATTGACTGCTCGTAGGACGAACCTTATGGTCCAGTTCGTGAACAGTCAGATCAGGCCTGCAGGGCGATATTGTCAGGTCCAACCGAAGATGTGTGCAGACTCGAAATTTCCGCCTGAATTCAGGGTGCCAAAGATGGTGGATGAGATTAGAGCTATGGATCGTACGTCCCACATCTCGCCATGGCTCCTGTGCACCAGCTAATGATTCGGTAGCATCCTCAGTCGATCGAGTCCTTCGAGCCTACAATCTACCAACGGATCTTCGTTCTCTGCGCGTGACATCGCAGGACACCATTAACCCGAGAATGGCGCATCAAGCGAAACTATGCACGCTCTTCGATTTCCTGGGGGCGACGCAGATCTCGGAGAGGCAGCGAGTGAAACGGGCAATTTGCTTACCATATTGATTGTTTTCTCAAAGAAGCGTGAATAAGCAACATTATATCGCAATGTCATTCGTTGTATGCTGAAGACGTTACCGCAATTAAGCGGCGCTTAGCCCTGATCGGTAAAAGTTGACGGTTGAACCAGACCACCCGTCACTGGCTGCGCGATTACGCTGCGTGTTTCTATACGCCCTAAACGCCATATTGGCTACATAAATCAGTGCTGTTTGATTTACCTTTGATATTCATGAACTTGGTCTTGCAACTTGAAGAGCTGCAGTTTCATCGTAAGCAAGCGCTACATGATGAGCCTCAACTTTGTCGTTTCCCCGCATTCGTATGCGCTCTTCCTCCTCATAGGCGTCGCCTTATACGCCTATAGACGATGGCATCAACGAAGAGGAAAGGTACACCTCTCATGCTCTCACGATAACTTCTTGGATGAGCCCGAATACGGTTATTAACATGATTCCAGCGTGTGCCACAGTCCCCCGCACCACTAAAGATAGCGCAATCGACGTTCTCGGAAGATGCATACTATGAGATCACTCCGCTGTCAAATCTCCAACTGGCGAAGGAAGAGCCGGTCAAGATTCGTCCTTTCAAACCAAAGTATCACTTGACAATGGGTAGGTATCCCCTTGTGGGTTTTCGCCATTCCACTGCTGGTAATAGGGACTGATATAGGACAGCGATCGAGAACATCACAATCAACGATCTCATCGCCATGGACAAGACGTACATCGAGCGCATTGCACTCCGTAAATCCCTTTACGAAGACAAAGGCGAAGACGTGCTAGCAGTGAACGAACCCGCAGTACCAGCAGTCACGGAATTATACGATTACCTCACAACAACCTACCTTCCTACCCGCTTCCCGACCGTATATACATCGACGTGTTCAGGCCTCCACAACAACATTACCAGCGAAACGCTCCCACTGCACCCCAGCTCAGCCCGCGTCGCTCTCCGCCTCCTAGGTTCAAACATCGACACTGACTTCCTCGTCCTCCTACCCACCCGCGAACCAGGACTTGACGAAGGCAAATACCGTCTGGAAGCCTTCAACACCTGCTTCCCCTCCGGCTTCAACACGCGCTCGAAACTAGGCCTTACATTGGCAGGAATACACACCCCCGTTCCCAGCTACGCTGCGAAGCTAGAGAAGAGCATGGACCGCTTCTTTGCCTCGCTACCCGTAGGTAAACTGGTCAAAAGGCACAACTGGAGCATGACAACGAACACGACGCTCTTCAATCTCGCGGGGAACCACATGAGCGAGGACGACATCGACGCGAAAGAAGAGGGCTGGGATGATGTTGACCTTACGCAGACAGTACTGAGATGTGAACGGCAGACGTTGCATCGATTGCCGCAGACCGGAGCTATCGTCTTTGCATTCAAGACATATCAGTATGGGTTGCAAGAGTTGAAAGATGAGGGATGTGGGGAGGAGCTTGCGGCCGCTATTGAAGGGTTGGGGGAGGGCAATGCGCCGGGTATGGTTGTGTATAAACGGCAGATCGTGTGGGGGAAGAAGGTCAATGCCTTTTTGAGGGGGGAGATTGATATATCTGGGAAGGGAGGTGAGAGATGATGGGATCATCAATGGCAGATATGCCGTCGTCTTTCTAATTAGGTCGAGGTTGCGCTAAGTACACTATCTCTTTTCGACTTCTATAATATATATGTCTTACAAGTTACATTTCTAGCATCGCAATGCAGGGTGAAATTAGGCGCACTAATGATTTTTTGTCTCATTGGTCTTCTAGTGGGAACATGCAATTAGCGATATTTAACTCAGTAGTAAAACATTCAATTTATCGCAGCTTGAGGAGCCGTCTAACATGACGGTAGGCACCTTGGGATCAACGATGAACGGCATGTTTCAAAACACTCTGGACATTGATACGCCTTTGTATAGGCTTTGCGGACGACAGAATCGAATTCCATCACGTAGACAACCTGAAACACGTCGCCAAAGACTGACTAATGGACAATCTCGAGCCAGTCCGAGTACATTGTGGCCTGTAACTCTACGCCGATGTGTTTGATGACGATACCCTCAAAGAAATCCTTTAGAGAGTTCCAGCCATGTCCAAAGAATGTGGGCATCAACCTGTGACCGTTCATATCTCTTGTAGTCCAGGCATTTAGACCTAATTGCGTATTCACGGCACCAAAGTCGAGCGACGGAGGGCGTCCGAGTAGCGGCCAGTTGGAAACCATTCGCAGATATACGAGACGCGTTGCCGCAGAGCGTACCAGCAGATTGGGGACCAGATTACATCACCCCTGCCGGAAGCCCGTAGGAGCTACAAACGACTTCGTCAAACGAGTCTAGTAGATGTGAGACACCATGTCAGTCTGTACGTTAGGGGTATGAACGCATCGCAATTGTTCGATAGCTAAGCTTTTGGCAGAACAACAAGCATTGTGACACCTCCAGATGGTATTTTCTAGCTTCATAACTTGGCCTCAGAGACACATTCCGCCCATATCAGATACAAGCCCCCTCCACCCCCGCCGTAGCATTCTTAACAAATCCATTCAAAGGTCCCCCTCCACCACACAGTAACGCCTTCACAAAAGCCCGACTAACCACGTCCGCCCCCATTGGACTCGTGTGCGTGTGGTCCTGGGGGAAAAGCGCATCAACCTTCGCCTTTCCCATCGTCTTGAAGATGTTCGCTGTGTACTGCCCATGATCCACGAATATAGCTCCACTCCCAATCTGCTTTGCCGCACTCTGAGAATACGTTGTGAACCTGCCAGGCGCATAACTGAACGATCCACCCTCCCACGGGTTGTTCGGCGTCGGGCTGCTAATGATGACCTTTGCGCCCTTGGCCACCAATGCCTTGCCTGCATTGACCAAGTACTTTGGGTACGTGAGCACGGTGACGGGCTGTCCGTTGTAGGTACTCTTGCAAGTTTCGTCACCCGCGCCAGGACAGTCGGTGCGGCCGTTGTCGGTGGGGGAGAGGGAGCCGCCGTCGTTATGGCCGAATTCAATGATGACGATGTCGTTGGGTTGGACCAGCTTGATGATTTCGTCGAAGCGGTTTTCGACGGTGAAGGAGCGGGCGCTGCGGCCGCCGATGGCCTTGTTGACCACGGGGAGGGAGACGGAGTAGGGGAAGTAAACGCCCCAGCCTTTCGAGAATGTTAGAGGGTAGAGCTGGGGAGGGGGGCGGTTCGATCGTACCTGTTGTGACGCCAGATGCTTTGGCCATGGTGGAGTCGCCGGCTAGATAGACTGTCTGCGCGCGCTTCGTGTAGGCATTGGGAGCGCTGAGAGCCGTGGCAGATAGCCCCAGCAGGCTCACGACCGTTGGTATCGATAGCATTGCGCTCTTGCTCTTTTCCTTTCTCTTACGAAGACTTTCAAATGCTTGATCAAGTAGATATCCCCGTCAAAGACTGAACAAAACCCAAAAAGGAGCCTTCTCTTCCCGGTTCTATATCTTCCATCTAGCAACCCTGTCCGCTACGTGGCGGATAATTTCATCTTCATCATAGTACCACAGGATTCTTCCGCCTACCAAACCGGAAACTGCGCTGGAGATACAAGCGCCAAGGGATGCGCACCGTTGATTAACGGTACTTGTCTTGCCGAATGTGCGGGGGGGATAGGTAGTATTGGGGTAAACATCCAAATAAGTGCATTATTGCAATATATCCCAAACTAGCTGGTTAGGTATCGGGGTAAATCGCACCGATCGTTGTGCAGAACCTCGGTCTTTGATGATTTCCAGTGTATGTCATGAGATCTAGAGGCAGAGATCATCGACGTATAGCGGTTAGTGGCAGATGTGTCAATGCAGGAACAACGGAGATGGGTGTGGTCGATTGGATGCGGGGTTTCCCCGGACTAGCAATTTGGGCCGTAAACGTAAACGCGCCAATCAGCGCTCACATAGAAGATACCATCTAGAACGTCTTAGGACCAAAGCGTCAACAGATTCCGAAGCCTATGCAGGATATGTCAGTCCGTGATGCCATGTGAATACAACGCAGTTCGTACCTCTTACTTACAACATGTCACATCCCGCCTTGCCCATGCGCTCTTGTTGGCCCTCGAAGCTCCACCACGTCACCCCATCTAACCAGCACGCTTGTTAGTGAATACTCAAAACTTGATATACCGATTCAATGCCTCCCCACTCCTCATCACGTAATTAACCCCCACCTGCCTCTCCGCCATATTCACACCAACAAAAATATCCTGCACCCTTCTGCTGTCTTCAATCTCCTCTCTGCCCTTACACTTCGGATTGAGCGGTAACCAATTACCCGGTCCAAGCTCCGTCGCTTGATCGATGCCTTCCTCCAACTTGATGCACTGCAGCGCCACCATGCCGGCACCAAACGAGTCCCAGGCGCCTTCGCGCCGCCGGCAGTTGAGCAAAACGGTGAGGGCCCGTCTTCGAAGTATGGGATCTCGACAGCGGCAAGCGACGACGAAGAGTGGGATGATGGAGGATAGCTCGAAGGATGGTGTGAAGGAGGAGAGCTTTTGGTGCGGGCCTGTGGGAGGGGATGAGGCTTGTGGTGGGGAGATTGCTGGCTCAGCTTGAAAGACGTGTTGGGTGGCGCCTTGAGGTGGTGATGGTGTCGACTGCATTGGGCTCGGTGCGATCGGACGGTTTCCTGATGGCCCAGAAATTGGGGTGGTAGAAGGCGATGGTGTCTCGGAGCCTGGCGATGCTGGTTTGGTAAGGATGGGCAGTGTCTCGGCCAAGTCGACGATGGTTTTGAACGAATCGATGAGCGGATCCCAAGCCAGTTCCGTCCGTAAACCAGCACCAGCCGCCACAATGGTTCTTGCCAGTATGGCGTACATCTTGAGAAGAGTATTTCCTGCATAGACTCTCGGGTCTCCCTGCTCGTGTAGAGGAATATTTCTTAGGTACGCCTCGAATGACTTGTCCCATGCCGCAACGGCCGCCATCAGTTGCGAATAGACTCGGATCCACGTAGGGTGCTCCGGCGCTTGCGGGTTGATATTGGCCGTTCCAGATATCCACATCATGCATCTAAACAAACCAACTAGATCATCTCGCGCTGAGTCGTTTCTCGCGTACGTGCTCTGTATTTGCGGACACTCGGGGGGAGAATCTAAACCAAATTCGTAAGGGGCGGCGTTGTCGGAGAACGTCATAGCCTGGAGATCGAAGCGGTAGAGGATATTGGCAACAGAATCCTGAGAGGTCGTGGGCTGCAGCGGAGCCAGATTTTTCCTCTGTTGGTTGACAATACGTAATCCATTCCGTAGATGCATGTCTGCCGCTCTGTAATTGCCAGCAAGATTTTCGTAACAGATGAAAATGATGCACGCTATGAGGACCTTTTCGACATCCACTCTACCCTCTTGATGAGCGGTCAGGAGATCGTTCGAATGCCTTACGGCTCGCATGTACTGCACAAACGCAAAGTCGTTAGGTTTGGAACTCGACATTGCCGTTGTGCTTTCGAATCGTTCATGCAGCGTACTGAGAGCGAGGACACCGTGCTTAATCGCAGGCTCACTATGGCTGAGTTGCATGATCTTTTGGCTCCATAGCTCCGAGTCGAAGAACTCAGTCCAATTTGGAAGTGTGCAGTGTTGAAAATAGTGAAAGGATCGGTTCTCCATGGCGTCAGGCGAGAGGCTTCTTGAGGGATTCCGCGGTATCATTCTTGGATAGGAGCGCTGAGGCACGACTAGGAACGATGAATTTCGAATCAAAGCTGCAGCAGATGGCGAACTGGTCTGTTCGTGCTTGTAACCCCCGCATTTTCTACCGGTCCTGGTGCATCGCATGCACTCTGGTTTGGTTTCGTCACATTTTACACGCCGAGTCCTGGTTGTTGGTCATTGAAGGAACTGATCAAGATTCTATCGTTCAGTAATCGATTACCTACCTGCATGTGCTACAGCCAGTCTTGACGCGCAACCTGAGTAGCGACTCAAAATGACGCAGCTTGTTCTCGTCTATGCTTGGTTGATCCTGAGTTTTGGATGCCATTCCTGTCCTCGTCTTTGTCTTCGTCGAGCTACGCGCTACGCGGTGGTAACTATACTACGCTTCGACATGCGTACGACGAGTTCCGCGTGGCTTAGGCGTTCGTCGTTGTCAACTAGGTCAGCTCTTGTGTGAGGTTAATATAACAGGGTGACGGTTTGGCCCTTGCGCTAATGGCCCCACTTACCAAGCCTCCAAATCTCACGCAGTATTGCTCTTGGGGCCAACTTTCGCGTCATTGAATCAGACAGTCCTCTCTCAATCGCATTGATGCGTTCTCGGGTGTAATGTACATTGGCAAACATTGTTAAGCCATAGACCGAGCGTCCGTCTCGCCACAGATCCCATCCCGAACAGTTGTCAGTACCAGAACTTACTCGCGCAGGCCAGGGATGTCTGATGTTAATCAAAGTCTTGATTGGCTGGCGAAGAACAGCGAAGCGAAGCCAGAGGGTACTTTGCCAGCCCGGTAGATCCTCCTGACCCAAGACCACGGCGCGTCGGAGACGTTCCTAACTGTGCATCTAAGTTTTTTGGCTCACACAAATACATTGGATATTATCAACTGAACGCAAGATTCTGTACTTCAACATAAGAATGGTAGGAGGGAGACCGAAGCGTTTTCTTTTATGCTGCCCGTGTCTTATACGATTCCTATCTATTCCACCAGGTTCAGCCTACTTTGAACTTAAAGCCCAAACCCAACATGTGTTTTCAAAAACAACGAAAAGGACAGGAGAGAAACCGAAACTGAAAAGCCCATGCAAGAATGCGCGCACTGCCATGCATGGAAAGGGACATAGTGCCCGTGGTAAAAGATAAAAAAAAAACGCCGTGGGAGCTCGAATAGGACATGCCGATGAGCTTCATATGCAAGACAAGGGAGAAGGGCGCGGAGGCGAGAAGCATGTGGTATCGGGTTTGCTAGAAATCTGGTGATGGCGGAAAAGAGTATGTATCGACGATGATAGTGTGTGGACATCGCGCCGAGAACATCTGTACAGGTATGATGCAGAAACGCGTGAAATGATAAGGAAAAGGCTTATCCAGGACGTCTAAACGCCTCAACAGCGAGTGATGGGTTCTCGACTAGTTTATTAGTAGGAACACCCTCATTCTTCCGGCGGTCGAAGAAGTTCTGGCACTCGTGCGAGACGAATGTCCATTCAGCCAGAGCACGACCCGCATATTTACTGGAGGTGGCTGCATATTTCGGCGGCTGACAGCTCGAGGCAGACATTGTGGTAATGCCTTTCGACTGCAGAAGAACTTGTGCTGATAGAGGAAGACGGGGCGGGGACAAGCGCATGTTTTGGTAAATGCCGAAGCGCTTATCTACCCACTCCAGGGAGAAGCGGAAACTGTAGCTGCGATGAGTCGGCACCGGAGGAGACGGAGTACTGTTGACCTCGCGTTTGCTTTTCGGCGGTGTCTCGGGTGCCCCTTTAGTTGTGCTGCTGCTAGGCGTCTTCGCATTCTCCTTATCTTTGCGAGGAGGATCTGAGCTCCGGGATTTAGAGATTGGTTTTGGTGCGCCACTCATGAAGCTGCGCAACATACTCCAGCGACCTTTAGTAGCGGCCTCGTCGGGAAAATCCTGTGAGTCGGTTGACATCGCTGAGAGGGGTCTTTCTGGAGCCGGAGGACTGTTGGAGATTGAAGACTTTCTCGAAGTCGGAGATTGAACAACGCCATCAAATGAGAGGAAGGGTTGAGTGTTGGTCACTATGGGATTATCATTACGTATGATAAGGAAACGACGGCCGGGGGCGGGATTGCAAGCTTGAGTCGACGGTGGCAGTGCGCGGTTTATCTCGGCTTGTTCGCGTAGCCAGAGATAGTGAGACCACACAGATCGTAAGCGCTCGCTCAATGCTTTCAAAATGCTTCTGTTATGGGTTAGTATTTGCGGTGGCATAAAGTGATCGATCGAACCTACATTTCGACGTCCGATTCGACATCGTCGAACCGCGCCACTCGCCAACACAACAGTCGCATGAAGTATGCACGAACCATTGGACACCAATGGTTGAACCTGCTCTCGAAGAATTCTGGTTCCAGCAGGAAGTCGAGACACAGGCTCTGCTTCCGACCTTGGTCAGATACCAAGATCGACCAAGTGCTGTACAAGAAAGCAAATAATTTGATCTCGGTCGCCGTATTGTGGCTAGAAGTCATTTGCTTGCATACAGAAAGCCAGAAAGGCCAGTCTAAAGCGGAGTGCTGATTATTTTCATGCTGCTCGTAACGGATTAGGATAACGAAGGCTTCTTCCAGGAAATCGCAAAGGGTATAACAGGCGTTGTTGTCGTAAATGGGGACTCTTCGGGCTGCCGCCTTCAGGAGATAACCAAAGCTGACCGCAAACAAGCGCCTCGCTGACGCAATGCCTGAGTTCCGCTCCGAGAGAAAATCGCGTAGCAGCATGATGACGCGGTTTTCTGCCATTTGTCTGGTAGCATTCGCTGGGGGCAGAGGTAGCGCGGAGGCTTGAGCATCCGGGTCCGCCAACACATCGTCGAAAGTGATGGAAGCCGCTCCTCCACTTGATTCATCGGTTTGCTGGGGAGAAGCGTGGCGGTTGACGGTGGCATCCAAATTCACTAGGACCTGTGCATGCACCATGATGAGACCAGGCGCACATATACGTTCTATGTTGGTCGGATCCTTTGGGAGAAATTCGGCCACAAGAACGTGATAGTGTTTCACAAAAACGTAAAACAAATCACTCTCGGCGCCCGACCAGCGCTTAGTCCAGCTGCCATACCAGTCCAGATTGGCGGTCCCAAGCGGCGGAGTCGCTGGACGGCGCAACAGACGTGTAGTCTTGATGAGGGAGTCGAACTTGAGTGATTGAAGCATTGGCGGGAATGCTGGGGCGATGCGATCTGACACGGCGTCAAGTCTTTCCATTCTGGTGATGCCCGATTCTTCCAGGACACGCTTCATGGTATCCAGTGGTGGGTTCCACAGGCGCACAAGAACATCGGCAACCCCAGGGCAAAAGCAAAACGCATAGGCGCACGTCTTTCCGCAGAAGGTCACGAGGCTGGCGGCGGCGTTTCGAAGTGACATCTTGTCGATCACAAAGCTCATTTGCGATAGCAGGTTTTGCGTGAAAATATTTCGGACGTTGTGGTAGACGGATTCGGCCAGAAAGTCGGAAGAGCTGGAATTGTTTGAAGTAGCCGACTTTGTGGTGGTGGTGGAAGCCGTCTCAATGCGGTCTGCGAGTGCGGCAAGGGGTGATGGTGCCATCCGCCACTCTGGTCGCTCCATGATGCCGGCGATTCCTTCCAAAATAGCGGGCCGATCGGTGCCAGATATTGACTGATTGTTGCGCCCCGCAAGAAGCTCCAAAAGGCCGGTCCACCATCCATTCAAAATATTGGCGCGTCGATCGAGATCTTCAGGGCGCAGTCTGTTGTTGGATGGATGTGAAGCATACGAGCGTAAGAACGGCAGTAAAGTAGTCCGTAGCACATTTGCTTTGAGGGAAGTCGATTTCGACTGGAATCTGGAACTAGTTAGCAGAGCAAGCGGACGGCACTGTATATAGCTCACTTGCGAAGGTCCGCGTCGAGCGTCCGGAACACGGTCCAGAGCTCGTCCTTCTTGCGTGGCTCCGTTCTGGGATCTTTGATCTTGTCGGAGGAGAGATTGCGGGGGAGCGGCGGAATGTGTGTGGGACTAGTAGGCGATTGCACATGTGCATAGGAGGGCAGCTTGTCGGTGGAGAAGGATGTGAAAGATGCGGGGACTGGAGGTACGGAAGGCGCATCGGTTGCCGCGGGCTGCTCATCAGCATTGGAAGAGCTGAAGAAGCCGCTGAGGCGCCTGTTCTTTTTCGAAAGAACCCGGCTCTTATGTCTGGTTGGGCTCTCGGCGGCGTCCCTTGCTCTAGACTTGTCAGGAATGCTGGAGGCTCCTGTCAATGTCCTCTGTTTGCTTGCTTCCAGGTTCAATGAATTCTTGCGCGACTCTGGCCCCTCTTTCTTCGGGCTAGCTGTCTCTTTCGTGGGTGAAGATGGCCGCGAGCGTGATCCAACCCAGCTCTTCCTCCGCAGCGCCGACAACGACCGCACCGGCGAGATGGACGGCGCCGACTCTTCCCGCTTTATGCTCTTGCTGCGACTGCGGCTCGAATCCGGCTCTGCGGACGGCTCCCGACTCTTGCTGCTAAAGGGCCGAAATCTCGTCGACCTGCGCGAGTTGTTGGGCCTCAGCTGTGGCTTCTGCTCCATGGGCGGCGGGTCGTCCGAGTCGGCACTCGACCCGTCCGAAGAGCCCGAAGACGTGGCATCCACGTTGGCACCGTTCTTCAGCTCGTCCTCAGATATGGTCCCTCGGAGTCCTAGCACCGCTGGCTCGTCCAGGTCCTTTACGCGAGGAAAGTAAGTGTACGACGCCGCCTTGGGCATTGGCTCGGGCCGCAGGTCTGATTCAGGCGGCGATTGGACCTCTGAGACTGCCCGGTTGCGGCCGCGGTGCAGGCTGGAGAGCACATCGTGGCCGCGGAGTGCGGATATGGCCTGCATTGTACGAGGGAGATGGCGACAGGTTCCGACGTCACTCCTCCACAGGCGTCGGCTCGACGTTTCTTGGACACTCTACGGGCTCATTGCGCAGCGAAGGTGAGATCGGAGTCGACTCGGGCGTGCCAACTCGACAGGGAAGTGAGCTCGAGAATGTACTGGGATCCTGAGGCAGAGGCGCAGGTGTCAGCGGGGCTTTGCTCGAGAGAGGTGCAAAGGGCGGATGCGGGCGGGCGGTGTCGTGACGCGGGGGGCGAGCAGCGAACGTGAAGGGCGAGGTAGCGACCGTCGGGGAGGTTGGAGAGAAGGGAAAGCGGCAGACTGGCTGCGCGGCGGAGAGACGGTCTTGAAGGCAGGCTGAGCAAGCAGTGTGAGCGTTGACAGCCGGCAAATTGGCTGGTGTCGCAGGCGCCGGTGGACTAGCAAGGATGGCCAGCAGGTTTGATCATCGGGTGGCGCGCCGCGCGCAGATCAAGATGTAATTTTATCTGCAAGCGAAAGCGCTGCATATATGTGGAGCGCGCGTCGGGGCTTTCTGTGTGTTCGGATGAAGTTCGAATGAAAGCCACTGTCGCCCACCGCCCGGAGCACACATGCATGCAACGAGTATCCATCTGCAGAGCAGCTGCCAGTCCATGCCGTGTGTCCGTCCAGACGTCTGTAACGGACGGGCGCGAATCCTGCATCTAGCGAGCCTTGGAACCACCCTTCCACCGTTAATCTCCAACATGCACTGTTTGTAGGACATCCCGGACTTACATGCAGCAGATAAGGCTGATTCGAGCATGACGTATTCGAAGGCAAATGTCGGCGCCGACAAGTGTCGCGGCTGCTCGGAAGTGGCTGCTTCACCAAGAGCCTCCCCCTCGCAACAGCACCGTGTGTGGGTGTACATTCGGCTCCACTCGGCCAGCCTCACACCCTGCGCCTCGTCTCGCTCTTTGGCACTGCAGCTGGCCGACACAGTGGCCGGGTCGTGTGGTCTTGCAAGCACAAATGTGACCGGGTCATGGTCAGGAGCCATGCCAGGCTTATCCGCGTGATGCATCTACTACACAATCTTGTGAAACACTCCCGCAGCTGGTCGTCGGCTAGCAAGCTGCACGAGGGAGCCGTCTGGACAGGGCTGCCTCTGGGTTGCTTTGTTGAAGGGCGCTTAAATCAAGCCAAGTACACGGTTCCGCCTTCAATGCCCGACTAGGCCTCGCACGACAGCACTGGCCAGAGAACCACGCATCGCATGTACACATTTGCACATGCACATGGGGGGTTGGTTCTAACGTGCAGCATCAGCCACCGGTATCCCCCGCGCACAATTAGTTTGGAAGATGCTATCTCGTGGTGCAAGTGTGATTACTCGATAGGGATGCTGCATGTGCCCGTTCCAAATGCCTATTGAAGCGCTCCCGACTTGTTGATAACATTCACGTGACATGGCTGGGCGAACATTGGATTGCTGGAGATGAGGAGCTTGCGGACATGGATCTAGCTGTTGTTGCTCATATGGACACATCCGGATGTTTTGGTACAGGTATTGTAGTATATTCCATGCCCGTTCAGTGAGCAGCAGCCGGCGCCTCCTCTTCCTCCTCCACGAACCAGTCCTCCTCAACGGGGGCGGCGCCTGATTCCGATGCGCCCTCGAGCTCCACCTGCTGTGTCTCGTATGCCTTCAACTCGCTGGCGAGGTCGCCCTCTTCGGGGGATTTCGGGGCTTCCGGAATGGTGAACTTCTGGACGTGGCCTTCGGAGTCGGACGCCTTGATTTGCGCGGGCTTGTAGGCCTTGAGTTCCCTGAGGTACATGTCCTGCACAAGATCGGCTGTGACACCCCAATTGCATCAGTAGAGTCCTTCGCTAGGCCATGAGAGATGAATCACCTTGTCGGACGGCCGTGGGGACGATGAAGGTGCGGCGGGCGACGAAGGCAGGCTGCTGCCGGGCGACGCGTACGAGCGTCTGGCGCTGCAATGGGTCAGCAATTGTGTAGCGGCATCGATGGGGAGTGCGCGTACCGAGGCCCTGATGGATTGCGCGAGCATGGTGTCGGTTATGGAGGGGGCGAGGAGCTGTCGATGGAGCTTCGGAGGTGAGAGACGTCGATTTTCCTCGGGCCCTGGCTGGGGGAAGAGCCGCCAGCCCGTGGTCCGTAACAGGCTAAGCGCCAAAGGGGGTGCTCTTGGCGCTTACCTCAGCGCGCTCGCCTTCAAGTTCCCGCCGCCCGTCGCTCGTCGCCCTCCCGCAACCAACTCCCCACCATCGCCTGCGACCCCGTCTTCCAGGCACGGTATACACTCGTTCATAGCAATAGAATCGCACGCTCTCTCGAAACATCGACGGCGCTCAGCCCCCCGGTCAAGAACAAGAAAGCTCGACCCGGCGCGCTCTGTCCCCGTCTGCTGCCTGAATCTGAAAAGGACTGCCCGCAGTTTCCGCTGCCACGTCTACTTCGCCCGCGTCTCGACGCAAACCCTGCCGTGAAATCCCCGTGCAACATGTCGTACGCTCCCGATGGGCGCAAGCTGAGCCCCGGCGAGTTCATCGAAGAGACACTCGTCGAGAAGAAAGAGGAGGCATGGCGTGAGGATCTCAACGTCATTCTCATGTGCCCTGACTGTCGGGAGATGCCGTATGGCCGCCTCTGCGTCTTCTCGTGTGCTGTTGCTAATGCATGGCAGGCCCAACCTGGTCGAGAACTTCAGCGTCGGCGACACCATCTGTGGATCTTGCGGACGCGTCTTGTCTGAACGCAACCTGGACTACCGATCCGAGTGGCGGACCTTCTCAAACGACGACCAGGGTAACGATGACCCCTCGCGTGTCGGAGACGCTGCGAACCCGCTGTTGCACGGCTCGCAGCTGCAGACCGAGATCGCGTTTGGAGATGGCGGCGTCCGTAACCGCGACCTGTCCCGCACCCAGAACAAGAGCAACCACGACAAGACCAACAAGACACTCCAAGCTGCCTACGGTCAGATCTCCGCTCTCTGCGAGTCGTTCCAGATCCCCAAACCCGTTGCCGAAACTGCGAAGCTGCTTTACAAGATTACCGACGATGGCAAGGTCTTCAAGGGCAAATCGCAAGACGCCGTCATTGCTGGCTGCATCTTTATAGCATGTCGTCAGCACGAGATGGGCCGCTCCTTCCGTGAGATTTACAAGCTGACCAAAGTCTCCAAGAAGGAGATTGGCCGCACGTTCAAGGTTCTCGAGGCCTATCTGCAAAAGGAGCTCAAGAAGGACGGCGGTGCACCCAAGGTTGCTGGCAGCGGCGCGGTCCTGAGCAGCAGCTCGTTCAAAGCTACCAAAGCAACGAATGCCTCCGAACTTATTATCCGAGCCTGCAGTAAGCTCAATCTCAACGGCCTGACCAGCCTCATCGCACAGGAGTGTGCCACCAAGGTCACCGAACTGGGCGTTGCTGCCGGACGATCCCCCCTGTCTATCACGGGCGCCTGCATCTATCTCGTTGCTGGGTTCATGGGATTCAACAAGACACCCAAAGAAATCGGTCAAGCTGTCGATGTTAGCGATGGCACTATTCGTACTGCGTACAAGCTCATTCATAGCCAAATCGACAAGGTCATGGATCCCAAGTGGCTTGAGAGGGGCGGCGACGCTAACAAGATCCCGCCTGCCTAGGTGGCGGGCGGATCTTGTATTACGGGAATCTCGTTCGGGATGGCGAACAGCGCATTTCACCCAAAAATTGAACACATGTCGAAGGAGGTCGCGATTCGAGGCTAGTCCTCGTCCAAACTTCAACAACACGATCTGGTTGCGACCGGGTCGTTGCGCAAGTTTGCTCGACGCGCGCAAACAAACGGGAGGGTCGCGTCATTTGATTAATCTGCATTCACGGTTGATATCCTAGCATCTCTTACACGGGTAGCATTGGCTGGCGTTGGTCATCATGGTCACGTCGACGGCGACGTTTATGATTTTGGGTTGGTTTCTTTTATACCCCCACGGCTACTGAAAGTTTCATCAGACTAGATTGTCTTCATGACATATGTATTGGTCGAACAGAAAATATCAAAATAACGCCCCTCGGCGAAAAAATAGGATATCCCTGGCGTTTGCGTGAAAGGTACTTTCAATGCGATTTCGATAATTATCAGTTCTTTGGTTCGGTTCTGAGGTACCGTAGGAGATGATAATTTTAACATGGCCTCAACACCAACCTTGGTTCCTTCGGCAAAGTTTGGTACCTGCACAGAAAAATTGATGGTCCCAGGCGCTACGAGTAATAGATCGCGTCACGAGGTACATTTCCACTTCGGTACTGGGCGCTCGAACGAGCTCAGTGAGACGTTTATCCCACTCGAAATGCTGTTCCTCTCAACACTGCGTCTTCACGTCTGGCTAGTGGCTTCCGGAAAGCTTAAACTGGTCTTACCCTAGCAAAATCTCCTGGGTTCCTGCGTCAAACAAAGTGGTAGACAAATATATCGAAACCAGGACCATACGATGCTCCGTTTCGTCCGAGTGCCGGCTTCTTGGGACTCAATACCACCGCCCATGTACGAGGCACTCAACACTCACCTTCCCACGTAATTTCCGGATTTTCTTTGTCTCCGGCATGTTGATCGTTTACTTGTATAAGTAGAGCTCCCAATCCATATTTTGCCTACTCGATTTTGGCCCGAATGCATCTGCCTTTCGAGTAGGGGGTAGACCACTTCATTCGACCCTATTTCTTGTGCCAGCAATCACTTCTCTTGTTCTACTGCAACCTCTTCTTCGTTGTTCATTATCTCCTTCGGTTTATCATCACGGATTCACGCGTCCACCCATTCAAATAGCACTATGCAACACTTCAGGTTCATAGCAGTCCTCAGCCTCTTCGTCAGCATCGTCTCCGCCGCCCACACACTCAAGGTCGTAAACTACTGTTCGCACAACCTATACTTCTGGACCATTGGCCCATCAATGCTAGGGAAGCAAGAAACCAACGACTTCTACACGGTCGTTCCGGGAAATGGCGGCTCCGTCATTCATGACATGGAACCTTACGCCAGTGTCTCCATCAAGATCCGCGACCGGCCACATTACGTCCCAGCGCCAAAGGGCATCCTGCAGGCCGAGTACTGGTGGGAGCCTGATACGTCGAGCATTTGGTATGACTTCAGTGCTATTGATTGCGGTCGATTCTTGGGGCCGGACGATCCGTGGTGGTGTCCATTTCTGCCTGGTGGGGTTCGGATGTCGGTTCCTGACGCTGATACGAAACTTTGCCCAGTTGCAGAGTGTCAATCTGGGGCAAATTGCGAAGACACGTATACGTATACGAAGCCTGGGAGTTGGAAAGGTGAGCCGACTCTAAGGTGTGATCACAATTACGACGTTATCTTTGAGACTTGTGTGGCAGCGTACTCTCCACAAACCATTGCCGGTCCGGAAGACGACGACTACAATCAGTCACCGTCTGTTGACTACCATCGCCCGCTGCCTGAAGATGCCTACCACCCACCGCCTCCATCGAGGCCCGCCCATCCCGGGCTTTTAGACAGCTGGAATAAGGTTTCCATCTCGCACGCACACCAGCCTGATCCTCCACCACCGACCCCTCCAATCCCCAACGATGACTCCAGCAGTCCAGCTCACTGCCGGAACGCGAGGCCACAAGGAACCTGATATCCCGTCCCACCCAACTATCCCGCCATCACCACATGCTGGAATGTGGAATGCAGCTGTTACACTGCTGGGTCGGAGGATCGATCGGGGCCACCGCCCAATGATCCAAGCGCCTGCCCGAAGGGCATACATCCTTCAGAGTGTGAGGGTCTTGTGAAGCGGCTGTTGGAGAGATAGCAGTCTGTGGAGGGTATTCTTGAGTAGCATAGGAGGTGATGCCCGACTTTGGTCTCGGTTTTCTGGTGATATCCTTTTGTTGTATAGATGAAGCTTGATACCCAATAGTCTCTACAGTACTGGACCTGTCTGTTATCTATTTTCCCTGTTTCTTCGGTTGATATATCGACATACGCCGATTTCGCTGCAAGATCGCATAACACCGCTCCATGTGAGCGAGCAAAAATATTAGGATACCTATCTTCTTTGGAACTTTCATCGACGCTGTTCAGTCACAGGTCTCGGTGGAACCACGCACACTCTAATGTCTCCTCACTCGACCGACCCTGTTTCCAATTACCGTCTTCCATATCGCATCCCTCACATCATCGAGCTCCGAACCCAATCCTTAAAACCCCCGTCGATACTCGCGCTAAACGCAATCCAAAATGCCATCGTCTCGCTCACAGCCCCCGGGCAATGCTCCACCAGTGCCCGCACACTCACGTCCTTCAACCCCTTCACAGAAAACAGCTGCTGCACCCAATCTAAATCCACGCCTCCCATCTCACTCCCCCATTCCCTCTTCATCCGCTGCATAACTTCGAAATCCCCGGCCGTAATCGGTTTAATACCATCCCAACCATCATCCCCCGGCTTGCCCGCCACCATACTAAGATTCAACTTCTGCAGACACATTGCAGAAGAGAGATAGGCGCATAGAGCGGACCACTCTGCGCGGTCAAATTCTTTGGTGTACGGGAAGCCCTTCTTGGTGAGTCCGATACTTCGGATGGAGGAGCGAGAAATGGGAGTAAGGTCGGACAGGAAGGGCACGGCGGCTTCGATGCAGGTGTGGAAACTAAACGAGTAGGCGGAGTAGAGCACCTTGGAGGCTTCGAAGTGGATTTGGCGGCAAAGGGGGATGAGAGAGGGGATGGTGTGGCGGAGGTGGGCCGTATGTGGGGTTAGGAGGACGCGGTAGGTTGTTGGGGTTGTTGTGGTGAGGAAGGGCCCTGTAGTCTCTGTCAGATTATCGATACAAACAATCACGGCGCTCAAGGAAAGGTGCGGTAAAAGAGACGCTTACCAGTGCGCACATAGTACGTCGAGCGTTTCCGCCAGCTGCTCGATGTTTGTGCGCCCAGGTACGGATTAATCGTGCGCACGGCGAGCGTGAAGGGCGAGTCATCCGCCTCGTTGGTGTGGTACGTGTGATAATCCGGCAGTAGATTCGCGACGGACGTCGAGTGCGTGGAAGAAGGTAAGATGGAGGGGAAGAGGAGGTATTCGTAGATGTTCAGTCTGATCTCCAGCGGTAGTCGCAAAAGCAAAGACTGGTGGACCATTGTGTCTGCCATCTGGAAAATCGCGTCTTTCGTCGCCCGTGACGGGGGGAGGAAGTTGAAGGATTATATACACAAATGTTTGGCTCGATAGGGGAATTGGGCTTCTGTCGCAAAGTGTATCGTGTGAATCCTATTCAGCCATTAGTGCAATGCCCCCACGCCCACTCAGCGACTCACCTCTTACCACGCGGCGCAGCTAGGCCTCAACTTTGCCCTATGTGTAAGCTTACTCCAATGCTTCTTCTCGTTGTTCGTAACCTTCTTCTCTTTCACGAAATTGCTGCAGCTTCGAATCGCCCAAGTGACCAGCTCTTTCAAACAAAACCAGCAAAACGAGCGAAATGCATCCAGTCAAAACCCACCGCGGGCCCGTCTTCCCTATAAGTCCACCTTGAACTACCCTGCGGAACCAGCAGGGTCTCCCATCCGTTCACTCATCACAATGATTCAGCGAACACACCCCAGCACCTATCATCCATCACGGTGCTGATAAGCACGAATAAAAAAGTTGAGCACCGAGGTCCTGGGCGGGAGCGCCGACTGTCGGCAGCGTGCTGCATAGCGCAATCGTCTAGGCTAAAGGTAGCTAGAGAGCTGATCGACGTGCGTTGGCGTGCAGTAGCGGCGGCGACAACACGTTTTGGTGGGTTGGGGTGGGGCGCTTTGGATGACGTTTAGATGGGATCTGAAGCGTGTACGCATGGCGGTGAGGTTCAGGACATGTGGATGTGAAGAGTACAGGCGTGAGATGAGCGCAAGCATCGCGTCTGAATATCCATCTCATCTGAATCTCTAGGACCTACCGGGTGTGATTGAAATCCAAAGAGCACACCGTCATCAACCACGCCGCGCTCGTCCAACCTTCCTCCACGACCGTAGTTTCGACGCCGAGATTTCAAAATAACGGCGTCACAAGCGGAGTCGTAGCGGCGATGCGGCCGAGAAACGGGCAAGAGATAATATCTCAGCGAAGAAAAAAGCAAGCAGCCGCTCGGTTTGCTCATCGACGTAAGCGTGCCTGAAAAAAAGGGTGCGTACCTGCATTTGCGACGACTAATCCCTGATGGGACTTTGCCGAGGGCCCACTCGAACGGAATCCTGGATGAGGGCCGCGCATATGGACGTGAGAGGGGCGCTACTCGGAAGCTGTGGATGCGGCGTTTGGTGTCATAATAAGCACAGGCATTCATATCCCAGCAAAGGTGAGATGAAAGATGGTGGTGAAACCCATCGTAGTCGCTCCTGACCAGATACACGCGACCTTGATCTTTCAACTAGAATCAGCATCACAATACACATATACAGCACACAGCAATCCCATTCATGGACATTTTCCATTTGCACCCACTATCAAACTCTGCCATATCCGACCCGTAATTCCACCATCACCCTATCCAGTCTGAATAAGACCCAGAACATCTGAACTCCCAGTCCCCCAATACCATACATAGGCTTTAGACATTCGAGAGTTAGAGACAAGAGACGAGATTTTTGGAGCATGCTTTGAGAACCCTCCCTTGCGATTGCAAAATTGGCAAAACTCCACAAAACACAGGCTGAGCGCCGATTTCGAGATAATGAGAGGATGCAAAGGGAGAAGAGGGGACGAATTGAGGAGAGTGATGAAAAGAAGAGATACCCCGAATTTCGTCATAATACAAGTTGAAAAGAGATGAGGGACTCTAGCACAAAAAATGCTTCGAGCCCGTTGATCAATTCAGAAATACAGAGGAGAGTGGAAGAAGAAAGAGATACCCCTCGCCGAATCATAACCCAACCTGATAGGACTTGGCATCTTTCTCCCTATCCGAGCTACGCACAAAGCATGGCTAGACGTTCGTCACACTCTCCTCCAATTCAACTCGAACCAGACTTGCGCTTGTTGAGAGATGGGGTTTAGTGCTGTCCGTAGTTCGTGCCCCATCCGCCACGGTTGTAGCTACCATATCCTCCACCAAATCCGCCGTAGTTGCCACCATAGGCGTTCTGCTGCTGCTGCTGCTGCTGATGTTGCTGCTGCTGGTGGCTTCCGCCACCCTGGTGCCCCAATCCACCGAGGCCGCCGTACTGGCTGCCTTGACCACCACCCTGCAAGTGACTAGGGTAGCCGCCGAAGCCTTGCTGGTGTGCCTGCTGGGGAGCGCCGCCTTGTCCGCTCTGGCCGGGGCCGTTGTTTGTGGCGGATCCCGGTCGGCCAGGCTGCGCTCCAAGAGCAGAGGGGCTAGGCCCAGCACTCTTGTTGTCGCTGAAAGGCTTCAAAGAATCTTCGTTTCCGCTCTGTTGGCCGGTCTGCTGCTGGCCATACGAGTTCTGGCCTCCGTAACTGCCTTGAGGTCGGGCGAACATATCTGGAAGCCCGCCAAAGCCGCCAGATCCAGCTGTAGCGCTGTGCTGAGTTTGCGATGCACCCGATACTGATCGACCGTACTCGCCAAGACCTCCACCCAACCCGCTCTCACGGCCATGCATCGAGGAAGCAGCAAAGCCTCCAGCGTTGGCAGGAGACGAAGAATGCTGGTCAAACGATGACTGGGGAGACATTCCGTAAGGTTGGTGCTGGGCATACATGCCCTTGCCGAAACCTCCATAGCCTCCTTGACCGTAACCGCCGTATTGGTTCATGTAGTTCGCATAATAGGGGCTGCCGTAATAGGGGTGGTTGTACGGGTAGTTGCCTGTCTGGTTATGCGGTTGGTGCATGTGCTGGCCCTGCTGGCCCTGCTGGGAAGCAGGTCCAGTAGGGTGCTGTCCACCTAATGCGGGGTTCGGGGTATTGTGCCCGCTGTTCTGAGCATCGTTGTACCTGCCCTGCGCCTGTGGTCGTTTGTCAGAGGAGGTTTGCGCGAGCTGGTCGTTCTCTACCCTGTCGACCCTCTTCCGGACTTCTTCAGCGCGGAATTGCTCGAGGTTGGACTCGTGCAACCGCCCCGCAAGAGGAATCGGTTGAGGCCCCATATTCTGGGGTTGTGGATCGCCAGAACTGGAGATGCGCCAATGTGGAAGAGGTCTTACCTGTTGCTGTTGCTGACTCTGGGAGAAAGTCGAGTCGTTGGGGCCGGCACCGAAACCACTACCGGTGCGCTGTTGTGCAGCACCGGCTTCTTGCTGGCTTGGAGTGCCTTGCTGCCCATAGCTTTGGTAGTAGTTCTGGTACGCAGATCGTTGCTGATCTGAAGTAAGGTACTGCGACGCAAAAGCATCAGGCGCAGAAGAGAAGGCGCCCGCTTGTGAGGTCTGCTGGCTATGCTGCTGCGGGTTAGGATAGTCGTACTGGGACGACTGTGGGCCTTGCTGGCCGAAAGCATCGTAAGACGACTTCTGTTGGGGTCCAGTAGCCTCGGCCTGGATGCCCCCTTGACCATAACGGCCAAACTGATCATACGACTGTCTACCCTGCGAGCCTTGAGCCTGCATCGACTGGGCCGCAAGCGAGCTTGACGGCGACTGTTGAGGGAAGGCTTGCTGCTGGGGCGCTGGGGGCAGTCCAGGGGCCTGCTTGGGGGTTGGAATTTCTTGAGGCTGCGTCTCTGTAGGAGGGGCCTGGCGAGGAGCAGGAGGCAGCGCGGCCCTCGGTTGGGCAACGGGCGAGTGCTGTGGAGGCTGGGTCCTCGTCTCAGCTTCCTCGCGGTCTTCGTCCACATCGAGACTATCGTCTACGTCGCCGTTTAGACCCAGGCTCCCAAACTGAACCGCCGCTTGGTTCACCGCATGGTTACCAGGCATGACGACTGCCTCCCGTTGTTCCACAAGCCTCCGCTGGAAGCTAGGGGTACGCTGAGAGCTCGAGGTAGCCTTGAGCGCGGTTGTGGCGAAACCCCCAATACCGGGACGACCGATGGGTGCTTGACCACCTGTGCTTAGTGGCGTAGCCACACTTGCGAGGGTCCCGATGTCTTTGGAGCTGGCGACGGTGCTAGCGGCCGTCTCCGTAGGCGGAGGTTGCGACTCGTCTGGCAGGTGCTCGACATTATCCTTGGTAAGCTCGTCCTTGGAAGGCGTCAGACTGATCTCGGGACCAACTGCTTCCTCCACCTTGTCTGGCGGGGGATGCGACTTCTCCGCGATTGCGGCCGGAAGCTCCTCGGCAATTTCATCGGCAACGGGGGGTATGGACGGCAAGTTCTCTCCTTCCATCAAGGGTTCATGTGCCACTTCGTCGGCTGCTTTCTCGGGCGCATGGACTGGCTCATCCTGGCTTGGGGTGGGCTTCGCGACAGGCTTTGATGCTGCGGGCTTGGGCGCCGGCGCGAACATACTGGCCCATGTCTTCTTCGCAGACGCAGCGACGGCGGCAACCGTAGACTTGGGCTCTTCTGGCTCTGCAGCTGCTGGAGTGCTGGCCTTGGCTTGTGCGTTCTCGGTGTTTTCGGCGGAAGCGGGAACATCCCATGCGGGCGACTCTACAGTGGGCACTGAGGGCGCACCGGCAGCAGGTCGCGTGCCGTTTGTTGCTCCAGCACCGCGACTGCCTCGGAAACCCCCACGACCACGGTCTGTGGCGCGTCCACGGCCGCGAACGCTGTCTCCGCCGCGGCCACGACCAGCTCCTCGCGTCGAAAATGTGCCGTCCGCCGGAGCGCCTGCCTCCTTCGGAACCTTGGATCGGGACCGGTCCTTGCTTTTCTTGACCTCGGCGAATTGAGAAACGTTGCCTGGTAGGTGTGGTTAGCGGAGCTCAATTGGCGCACCAGAAGCGCTTGGCCAGGTGGTAGGGCATCTTACCCTCGGTGATCTTGTCGATGGTGGTCGAGAGGTCGCCGTCAGATTCTTCAAGCGCGAGCACAAGATCGACATCGGCCCAGTCGGGGAACATCTCCTTCAGTGTGCTCAATTCATTGAAGTAGCGCTTCTTCAACTCGCCAAGCTCGCCCTGGTCTGCGGATGGGTCGAGGGCGGAGGCAGCGTCGCCGTTGGCGGGTTTGTTTGGTCGCGGTCCTCGAGCGCCGTGTCCGCCTCTACCGCCGCGAGGGGCAGAGCTCCTGCCACGCGCAGGCCGGGATTGTGCTTCAGACATGTGGGCTGTGGGTTGTGTGTGCGGGCCGCTGGCGGGCTGTGGGTTGAGCGAGGTGTGAGGGTGTGAGACGATGGATTCAGGGAGGTGAGGTCGCGGAAGCTTTAAAAGCAAGCAGACGCTTAGCGCTGTTGCTCAGGCGTGGACGCGGGTTCTGCGCGCTATCGAGGCTATTCGAGGGTGATCAGCATGGGCGTCGGGCGGATTGGGGGCAAGTTGTGAAAGGCAGATGCTTTTGCGGTGCCAGCGTCGACGGAGCGCGAGAGAGAGCCACGCTAAGCCAGGCGAGGCCACGTCACGTGCGCTGCCGTCTCGTCATCGGCGCGAGACCCACGCCTGACCGCCACCACCCGCACCCGCACCCGCACCCCGACCTCGCTGCGCCAACTGCAGTCCATTGCAGCTGCACATGGCAGCCCGCGCAACCATGCAGCCCGCCGGCCAGCGCGCCCTGAGCACACTCGCCTCGAAGCTGCACCCGCAGCTGCCTCTGACCCCGCGGGAGAGCCAGCAGCTCCTGCAGCTGCTGACCACGTCTTTCCGCACCCACCTCGACCGCGAGCATCCTGTCGCTACCCCCGAAGCCCGCAGCAAGACACCGAGCCATGCCGCGACAAAGGACCGCGTCGCATCGTCGCACGGCTTGGCTGCTCAGCACATCGACTCGATCCTAACGAACCCTCTCTTCGCCCGCAAGCCGCAACGGAGAGGATCCGAAGCCGTCGCCGTCGACATTATCAAAGACCCGCTGAGCTGGTTCCTCGACCAGGTAGCCAGCGGCACTGCCGACCTTTCCAAGGCTGCCATATGCCTCCAATTGCTCAGGACCGATCTGGATCGACCCGGGGAACGGTCCAATACCGTGAAAGAGCGCAGACCCGCGTCTTTGATGGCCGAATGGCTACACACAAGCGGCCTTGACACGTCCAAGGAGTTCCTCGACAAGCTGAACCTGTCCACCACCATTGCTCGCAGTTCCATCAGCTCTCTGATACCCATGCTGCTAAATGAAGGCAACGAGGCTCCCCTCTGGCGCTGGTTCACCCGAACGACGGAATTACGAATGGAAGATACGGGCATGGACGTGTATCAGATACAATCCTTCCGGACTCAACTTTTGAGTGATATGACTGCGGTAGCGCGTACCATAAGCCTCGACAGCGCCTTCACCGTCTTCCTACGTGCACACGACATGGTCCTGAAGGGCAACTTCGGCTTGGCCCCCATGGTTATACAGCCTGCTGGTGCCAGACTGGCAAACGTAATCATTTCACAACCCCAGATTGCCAGCTCAGCCAATTGCTCGTCTGATCTATACCATTCCTTCCTGTTGTCCACTTCAAACTGGCTCAACCACTGGAGCAGCGCGGTTCAGGCGATGCTATACTTGCACCACCCAACCGAACCTACCACCCAACCCGGGCTCGCATTCATCAAAGATCCAAAAGGAGCCGTACAATTCGTTAACTCAACAAAAAGTAGAAGACACTTTCTGGTTCAGTTATGTCTGGGTGTCGCGCGCCAGCTCGTCGCCGAAGAGAATTTTCCAGATGCGCAAGTTGCTATGAGTTTCACAAAGGACCACTTCGCCGAGATTGTGTTATCCAAAATCCCGACCACATCACGACACACTTTGATTCGCGCAAAGCAGCAAGAGAAGCGCAATCTCAATATGCTGGATCGACTCTTACCAACATGACTTATCGAGTCAACGCAACAGTAATCTAACCCTAAATAGCAATATCCGGCAAACCTTCTACGACGCGATCGTCGCTGATCAGCCGAGAAGCCTCGCCTTGTGGAGAGAACCACCCCTCCAAATCCTGCATTCTCATCATTCGACGAGCAAACGCCACGAGCCTAGTCTTGAGACTACAGCTCGGTTGAGAGGTTGCATAGAGTACGGAGCGAAAGGACCGCTGTCAGCTAAATTTCAACTCGTCTAAGAATCACTATGTGCATGGTGGAGATGATGTAATAGTTTCAAAAATCGAAATGTTTTTGGTATCATATTTGTATGGAAAATGTTGTGGCTCAAAGCGTGATGCAAGCTATGCAAAAGTCAGACAGAAACTGACTACCAAAATAAAACGCCGAAAATGCTGATCTGAGTAACCAATTTTACACGATAGCTGAAGCGCCGGGGCCGTGAAGCACAGGGTTCATGCGCTCGTCGAACTCAAACTTGAAGTCCTGTCCCAACTCTTTCCTAATCGCAGTCTGCACTGCTCCCAGGACGTTCGTGAAGACACCAAAGTTGGCCGGGTTCTCCTTGTCATTTTCACCACCCTGGAAGACACCAGTTCGTACCAGGCACGTGTTCCAGCCGTAGTTGTTGCCACCAACGATGTCGGACGCAGGGTTGTCACCAACCATGTAGATGTTGGCAGGCAGCTTCTCGTCGTTGTGGATCTGCTCCATCCAGCTAGCGATCACTTCGTCGGCGTACTTGTACGTTGCAAGCTCTGGCTTTCCGTACACGACACGCTCAAGATCCACGCCGGTCAGAGCCTTGTACATGGCCTCGAGGCCGATACGGAAGGTACCCTGGGACATGCGGGGGAAGGGGTGCTCGGTGGGGCACAACATGTCGCCCTGAGAGAAGTAGATTGGGACGCGCTGGGAGACAGGGTCCTTGGCAACGGTCCCGAAACGGCCGTTCTCGCTGCGCAGTAGGTCCATGATGATCTGCATGTCGGTGGCGTAGTCGCGGCTGTCGGAGAAGACCATGATAGCATCGATGTTGATCTTGGAGAAGTCACGTGGCCGGGAGGTGGCACGCTCTGCGTCGGTGAAGACGCGGTAAGGGGCGATGGTAGGATCCCAAGCGATGATGTCGTTGGGGACGACGATGTCCTCGAAACCGTATTGCTCGGCGACTTCGCGGCACTTGTAGCCCTCTCCACCAACGACGAGGACGGTTTTGTAGTATTCAGCCAACGCACGCATGGGTGTGTGCGATTGAATGAACTGGTCTGTGGAGATGGGCGAGTGCAGAATCTTGGCTAGCTGCTCGCAGCGAGGGCCCTCAGGCTTTCCGGAGCCGTTGGTGAGGAAGATGTGGGGAATTCTGATGCCGAGCTCATTGTCTCCGTTGAGAATCTCGAGGACGCGTTGGCCTTCCGGAATCAGACGATCGCCGTGGACAAGCACACCGTCGATATCGAAGACGAAAGCCATGTCCTTTGCGGCGCTGACCTTCTCACCGCTCAGATCTTGCATCTGCGCAGCTAGAATGTCACGCGTAGGCTGGATAGGCGGCATGCCTGGCCTCTGCATCTTGCCATCCGGGTAGTTCACCGAGCTGAGACGGCTCTGCCTCTTCGACCGTGGGATAGGTAGCGAAGTGCCGAAGGAGTTGCGGGACCCGCGACGATCTCTGATAGAGGGCTGTAGGCTCAGCTCGTGCATGTACGATTGAGCATTTGAGATGGCAGATCGAGTTGCGGGGACCTCGACGGTGTTGCTGTTGGAGGGTGTGCCATAGTCGGTGGGGATGCTGAGGTTGCTGGAATAGGAGCCCACGACGGGTTGCTGGTTCTGGTCCTGCGTTGTACGGGATGGCATGCGGTGGAGCTCACGAGACTTGACGGGAGAGAGAGGGGCGGCGGTGCCGAAGTCTGAGTCGTCGAAGGCAGGCATATTGGAAGATATCAAAAGTAAATGTGTATAGGAAGATGAGAGTTGTAGGATGAGTGTGAGAGGAGTCGAATAAAAACGCAGCTGGGGTATCAACTCAGGGTATATATCTTTCCACACCAGCCTAGGCGACCGTCCTCTTCCATCATCTGAAAGCTTCTAATCAGAATCTTCACCCCTCATACCGCTCTCTCTCCGGCCCTTCCCGACCGTCTCCAGTGTTCCCAGTATGTCAAACAGGCCTCACCGGACTTGTCTCGATAACAGACTCCACTCGGCGTACCACATCTCTCCACAAAGCACCCGCAACAATGACGCAAAACCGGCTCGGAACCATCGCGCAGCGGTGAAGTCCCTTATCAGAGATGTCGACACTAGGCACAATCAACCGAGATGGCCGCATTTCAGCACGGTGACCCAGTGTATCGGTGTAGGCGAGCGTTGTGAGTCGCCACTCGTACACAAGGTGGTTGATGCCGTGTCCACTCAGGCGCCCCACTAGTAGATGAGGGTGAGATATGAGGATCGACGACTGGGTGCTTACCGGCCGAGGACAGTATCTAATTTGGTAGATGTCCAACGGTGCAAGGCGCAGCGTGGTCAAAGGCAGCTCGCCGAGAGGTCGGGCCGTTTGGCGTCATCTTGGGAATTTTGGCCGACTGCACGCTTGATTGGCGCTTGACGTGCTGCTGCCCTTTTGTCGTCCGAACATAGAATAGTCCGATCCAACTATGGGAGCACGGCCGTTTCTGAAGAGGGCTTTGGGTGGTGGACGAATGGTGAGGAGAGGAGTGGAGACTAGCACAGGGCTGGGATTTCTCAGGGTCCACAAAGTGATGTCATACATCGACAGTAACGAGAGTAACGCCGAGGCTTTTGAAACTGTTGGATGGAACTTTTATGGAGATGGGAAGAGATTTCCACGGTCTTGGTTGCTATGGATGAGGTTTGCCGTGTGGGACGAGGATGTTTCGGAACCGTAAGGAAGCGTTGGAATTGCGAAGTGCAGGCCGGTGTGACGTTGAATGGCCCGAAATTTTTGTTCGGATCTATCAAATAAACATCGCATGCGGAGACTAGTTTTGTATCGCTGCTACCGTCCTTTTCATAGCACGAACATCATCAGTGTGAGCACAATCTCAATCACTTGTACCCAACACCAATCTTTATCACACTATCAACCCATCTCAACCACCCTCCAACCAAACCACCACCCCCAATAACCAAAATGGGCTCCATCGACGTAACCCCCCACCCCACCGCCTCCAACCAAAAAACCTACACCCTCCAAAATGGTACCAAAATCCCCGCCGTCGGTTTCGGCACCTTCGCCAACGAAGGCTCAAAAGGCGAAACCTACATCGCCGTCACCCACGCCCTGAAGACTGGCTACCGCCATCTCGACTGCGCATGGTTTTACCAAAACGAAGAGGAAGTCGGCGACGCTGTGCACGACTTCCTGTCCTCCAATCCCTCCGTAAAACGCGAGGATCTCTATATCTGCACCAAGGTGTGGAACCATCTCCATGAGCCGGAGGAGGTGAAGTGGAGTCTGCAGAATAGTCTGCAGAAGTTGCGAATGGAGTATGTGGACTTGTTCCTTGTGCATTGGCCGATTGCGGCGGAGAGTGATGGGGAGCACATGCCGAAGATCGGCGAGGATGGGAAGTACATCATCAAGAAAGAGTTGACAGAGAATCCGGAGCCGACGTGGCGCGCAATGGAGAAACTTTACCAGGACGGCAAGGCCCGCGCGATCGGTGTATCCAACTGGACAATTCCTGGCCTCAAAAAGCTCCTTAGCTTCGCACAAGTCAGGCCACAACTCAACCAAATCGAGTGCCATCCCTTCCTGCCGAACGCGGCGCTGGTGGAATTTTGCCTCCAGAACGACATCATGCCCGCGGCATACTCGCCGCTCGGTTCGCAAAACCAAATTCCCAGCACAGGCGAGAAGGTGCGGACAGACCGCACCTTGATCGAGGTGGCCAACCGGAGTGGACACGATCTCGCGCAGGTGCTTCTAGCTTGGGGTCTGAGGCGGGGTTACGTTGTGCTCCCGAAGAGTTCAACGCCTAAACGCATCGAGAGCAACTGGCAAATTCCCGAGTTGAGCGACAAGGATTTTGAGGCTGTGCAGTCTGTTGCAGAGGGCAGACATACACGCTTCGTAAATATGAAGGACACCTTCGGGTACGATGTCTGGGCCGATGAGGAGTAGAGTGGCTACTTCAAGCTCCTTTGAGGAGGATATTTGATTATTCGCGAGTTCTGAAGCCCGGAACCCTCGAGGTTGCGTCGATCGTCGAAGAGCGAGGAATATTGCGAGCTGTTAAAAGGCGCAAAGATGAGTCGACGCGTCCTAGTTGGCGTTTTTAGGTGGACATCTTATACTTTAGTGATACCAAAACAAGAAGACTTTCATTTCCAACGATCGACGAGTACTATCTGCGAGACTTGAGTGAATGTTACAATCGAAGCTTTACAATACTGATTGCACTTTTGAGGTCTTCGAGAGGTGTAAAATGAGCCAGAGCATAAAAGCATTATCAAGACGTGTTCGTATGCGCCGTACGCGGTACGCGGATAATAGTATCAAGATTAGACTAGCAGGGGTATCTGTGGGCTATGCAGTAAAGGAAAAGCGAAGAAAATGCTGAGTGACCGCCAAAGCGACATTGAGAGGGGTAACGAATTGCATCAAAAGAGTGATTCCACCCCCAAAACCCTCCTTCCTGAAACTTCATTGACGTGCCGACATGCACCATACCCTCTCCCTTTGGCATCGTCAGGTCCTCCTCCCATCACATCTTGCACGCCAGTGATCCACTGATTTACACACTCGTTTTCATCGTCCTCTTCATCGTCCCACCAGCACCCATCGGCAGTGACTACCCTATCCCGATCTGGCCGCAAAATGTAAGTAATGCGGCTTCTCAGATCTCCAAGATAACCATTAATTGCTTTCTCGACCCGCAAATCGCCTGCCGGATCTGTCACTTGGAATTCCATGAGCGTCTGCTTGCGTGCAGCGAGGATACGCGATTGTGCCGCGAGACGGGAGCGCGCGGGCGTCAGCGTCGCGATCAGTGGTGTTTCTACGGGTCGTTTATACAAGCCGTCGTCGTTAAAGGACATGCGACATGCGATCATAGGTGAGCCCATAATAGAGTCAGTACGCGTGTCCGGAGGTGCATTCGTCAGAAAGTCTTTCAGCGACACTGTAGTAGCCAGCTCGGACTTAGTATAGACTGATGTGCGTATGAGCGATGGTTGGAGTTCCGAAAGACGAGGGAGGGTCGTGAAAATGGTAGCGTCGGAGGGGATGAGGGCGGTCGCAAGCGGTTTGCAGAGTGCTTGAAGTGTGCCTTGTGGATCGTGCGGCGCGCGTATTCTGCGAAGGGAAGGGAAGTGACCGTCCGCGATGCTGGTGGCGAGTACCAACGTGGCAAGGCATGATATTGGCTCGTCGTTGATGAAGGGAAAAGACGTTTGCGTTGGCGTAGAGAAGGGAGAGAGAAGTGTCGGTGGTGGGCCGGCTTGAGATCGAAGTTCCCAGTGGATGTAAGTTAGTGTAGGCCCCGCGAAGACGGTGGCGTTGGCACCTGGTGGGAGGGTAGGGGCTCGGTGTTGGGCGAGCGTGAAGCGCTTGAGCAGGGCTAAGCGCGAACAGAGAAAATTTGATATCGTTGCGATGTGACTTATTTCGAGGTTGATGAGTGTGATGCTTTCAAGTAAAGTTGCTGCGTGGGAAGTAGCGAAGCGCTGAAGGCCTTTGTCGTTGATACCAGGAAGGTTCTCCAAGCGAAGCGATTGTAAGTATGGCGGAAGCGCGTTCAACGTGACGTTGGAGAAGGATGTGCTCGAGAGACCTGACAAGGAAAGGTGTCGAAGCGTCGGAAACTGTCGTAGTGTGCCAATGATCGCGCGAAATGTTAATTGATTTGCAGTTTGCGCTTCTTCCTGATGGAGAGCAAGTGTCGTCAAACCAAAGTGGCCGGAGTTTAAGTTGAGGAATTGCTCTGTTTTGTCGCAGGCTTCATGGTAGTACCCCTGTGTCGGATCGTCGTCGTCGTCTTCATCAACCTCGAAATCCTTGTCGGCAAAATACCAAAGTCGTTCTTTAAGCGCCGTCCTTGTGGACAGCGCATGCGATAGTCGATCGAACGAGTGCGTGTACGGTATATGAAAACCAACGAGCCGCTCGAGATTCGGACATGCCATCACCAACGAAGCCACTAGGTTCACTATCTCTTCTCGCTCGATAGTCGCGTTTTGGTAGAGCGTCTGGCAGTCCGGCACGTGCAGTTCGCGCACCATACGCGCCAGTATCTTGCGCTCGCGCAGCGTCCTCCGTAATAATTTTAGTCGACTAGCGCCTTCGATCTTGAGCTTCGGGAATCTCGGGTGGTCCTCATTGGCGATGGTGATTTTCCGGTACCTGCAAAGCGCAATCAGTATCTGTCGATCTTAAGAACAGTCTAACTATTAGCCTGCGAAACGAAATTCAAGAAGGAGATGATACAACGAGAAGCCAGATCCTGCCATCCTGACTTGGAAGAAAACAATACTAAGTAGCTCACGCTTATTACCGAGACCCGGGCCAAATGACATGGTGTGGTGTTGTATTGTGTGTGGGGCCAAAGCGTAGCGAGACAAACAGAGAACGGAAGTCATCCTTACATTTTCAGGGTCACAGCGCGATCCCATACTCGACTTGTCAAAGAGAGGCTGTAGAGGTCCTTCATAAAGCACGACGCACAGGAGGCGTCTTGATCCAAATGTAGTTGCTCCAGTTTTTCGATCACGCAGTCGTATACTTCGCGTGGTAGCCTTTTGAAGATGTGCGGCGACAATGCAGGCTCCATAGTCGAGCGTCTCCAGCTTGAGCGATCCGAGTTCCTCTTGTAACGTTCAAGCTCCCATGGGGTCCGCACGAGACGAGGTACTTCAACGCTGTCGTATGCTGGCATGCTGTATCTGGCCTTTGGAGGGGCATCGTGAACGGGTATGGAGGAGTCGTTCTGGGGGTCATCTCTAAGTCCTGGGGGTGAGTTGCTGTTCTCGGTCTGTTTCGCTGGGTATGATCGCCGTGCTTGATGTCTGTAGGCACCATTAACATACAACTTCTCTCGGTGTACGTTTGGACAGGGAGTCAATGAGAAAACAATGGACTCACATGCCAATAGCATCAATTGGAGACAAAAAACGTCTAGGAGTAGACATGAGGTTGAGCATAACCATCGAATCGCGACAGTCCGTCATCATGACAGACGAACTAGAATCTAGTGTGCCTCTAGCGAAGAGAAATGGAAGAAGTTCAGCCCAACAGGTATAACACAGACATCGAGACGAGGGGGAATGACGGCGAAATAAGACAACAAGTCAAGATATGGCCCAGCGCCGCTCAAAGTGGCCCCGCAGGGCGGCAAAATATACTGCACCCTGCCAGCTAAGTAACATACCTAGTATCGGTCCCAGGACCCAGTCGAAGGAAGGGTTGCAAACGCACACATCCCAGCAAGTTGAAGATCGTCGCCAACAAACAGCCTGTAGCCAGAAATGCGAGCAATCAGGTTTCGCATAAAAAGCCTCTGAGCGAATCAGGGCGCGGGTCAAGGCACCAAGGCTGGGGTTTTCTTGCTAGGGCCCAAGGAGAGTTTCACGCCGTGGCTGGTGAGTAGCGACGGGGCGTTCGCCCAATACGCCGGTGGCGCTGTTGGGCGGTACCTGACGGGAAGTGACAGCGAAGGAAGAGCAGCTGAGGGTGCGACTTGGACCACAAGGCTGTGGTGGTTGTCGTTGTGCGGCCACACGAAAAACGTTGCTGTTGGAACGTTGCGAGAGGGTTGCACGAGAGCGATGTGTGGGCTTCGTGGTTCACGACGTCAATGGTCGAGGGTCCCGCAGCCCAGTCAAGGATACAATAGAAGGTTTCGGTCGACAGAGATTGGCGAGAAAAAGCGGCCGATCGACGGCGGTTCGTGTTGATCTCCGCATGCCATCGCTGCAACCAATCGTGTTTGCTGGCCGATGAATGACAGACGACATCCGCTGTCGCCGCCTGCTTCCGCCCAGGTGGTGGAGAGCTGAGCGCTGCTGAGCATCCCGGCCTGCACGGCACCGCGCAAACGCCGAGGTACAGAGGTCCTATCGCGTTCGCAATGTTGTGTCGTTTCTTCTTCGACTTCATCCCACACGGAGCTCATGGAGCTGACAGCATCGTATCGCGAAATCGCATTGATCCTCCCGTGCCGCTCGCTGGGGGCTGCCCTGCAAGCTGCGATATATGCCATGTCATCAGCTTTGACTCGAAGCACAGAGCGTCGTCGCGACGGCGCGACCCCCGCGCCCGCGCCACCGAAATGACCGGACGGGCGAACCAAAGAACGGAGTGGTGTAGCTGTGGTTCAGGGACACTTCCATGGACCGGGTTTAGCGGGCGGCGACATGCTTGGTGTTTGTTTCTTAGCCGATCGGCGACTACCGGTACTTGCGTGGCAGTGTCCCTAAGATTGGCAATATGCGAAAGGTCAGAAGCTTGAGCATGTTGTTTCGAGCGCTATGCAGAAGAGTCAGCTCAACTATGAGCTGAGTTTAAACAACACCGAGCGTGAGCCTAAATGCTCTGAACGACGGCTTGCGATAGTGCTGATCCTACTAACTACAATGGCTGCTCATGAGCACATGTACCAGCGCGTTTTGTTTTTTTGAATCCGATTATATTGACAAAGTATAGAAATAATGCTCTCATTGAACTGCCCTATCTATGTCCGTGAACTATATTCCCTCATTCATCACTCATGAACTGCTAAACCAGACAAATTTACACGACCCAGCCATAACGTGACCAGACCAAACCTCGTCCTTTTCTAAAACAAGAACCTCAAAGTTGTGCACGTTCCTACTGCTTCGGCTTCCCACTCATGGTTTGCACATCTGGCTGCGCATCAGGCACCTGTTGAGGACGTCCACTGAGGATGTTGACAATCTCCTTGAGGTTCATCCAGAACTCGTTCTTCGGGCGACGTCGGTGCCAATCAGTTTCCTTTTGTCAAATGTCAGCACTAGCCTTGAGTCACAAAAATATAGGGAGCATAAATAGAAAATCTCACCTTCTTCTCCACGGTCTCCATGGGCGAGAAGAGCACCTTGGCGCCCTTGATACCGATCACGGCGGTGCTCATAGGATCGTCGCAGATCTCGTCCGGATCCATGCCGGCGTAAACCTCGATGTGTTCTAGGGAGCGGAAGGCGAATCGTACAGCTCGGACACGGTCCATTGGTGATGGCTGCGCAATATTAGCGTCGCGATGACTAAGGATCGATAGAGGAACTTACGGTGGTACCCTGTTGGAAGTGACCTGGAACACCGTGCCGTGACTCAAACTTGCCCTTGCCTTCCTGGGCGATCATCTCTGCGATAATCTGCACACTGTATGTCTTGGATGCTTTCTCGTTGACCAGTATAATCTTTCCTGCACGGTTCTGTCCCTTGTCTGCGAGGAAGAGATCGCGCAAGTAGTCGATGTCGCGGTCAAGCATCTTAAGATTGATACCGTCCTCCGGCGTGTAGACGGCTAGAGCGCCAATGGAAAGACCAGCAACCGTGGCGATGTAACCAGATTCGCCACCTTGAGTCTCGATAACAAAGACTCTTCGCCTTGAGGCGGACGCAGATTGTCGGCAAGCGTCGCAGTACTCGATGAGAGCGTTCAAGCATGTATCGGAGCCGATCGAGTACTCGGTTCCGGGTACGTTGTTCGAAATGGTTGCTGGCAGAATGACCTAATGTTTATTAGAAGGGCGTGAATATCGATCACGCAGTAAATACTTACCATTGGGATTTTGAAGGACTTGTAGTGCTCCCTTCCCTTGCGTAACTCGCTGACAGCTGTGAAAGCCTCGAACCCTCCGACCACGAAGAGAGCCTGAATGTTGTACTTCTTAAACACAAATGCGACTGTCTCGAGATCTTCGCTCGGAAGGCCACGGTTTGTACCAATCTCAGATCCTCCCTTATTTGCCCAGCTCTCAGCATCGAGCCACTCGACCTCTCGCACCGCGCCAAGCGGCTCATCCGAGTGATGTCGGATGAGACCTGGGAAGCCGTTGTGAAGAGCAATAGGTGTGTGTCCCCTGGCCAGGCAGTACGCCACGACGGCACGAGTAGCGGCGTTCATACCGCCTGCCGGTGCTCCGACGTGAATGATGCCAACACGCATCCGCTTCTCCTCTGGCAGCTTGAGCTTCGGCTGGTCTGTTGATGTGGTAATTTGGTATGACTTGTAGTACTCTGCAAACTCAGCGTCTCGCAGGCGCATGGCCATGTCGAAATCCTTCCTCTCGATTGCCTTTGCGACTTCCTGTGTCTGGGCCACTGCTTCAAGCAACGGGCGGCGCACGATCTTGTTCTCGACTATGCAGATGACGGGAGATGGGGTTTCCGGAGTCGCCTCTAGTACCGCTTTGACTGCCTCAACACCCTGAAGGGTTGACAACATCCTGTCATATGCCGCTGGCTGTCCTCCGCGCTGGACATGGCCAAGTGTCGTGATTCTCGTGTCCAGGCCTGCTCCCGAGAGGACATCTTTGATCTCGGTTGGCGTAATCTTGTTCAGGTTTGTGTCGATGGCGCCTTCAGCGACGATCACAATGGTTTTCCGTTTGCCCAGGGCGCGATGTTTCTTGATTATACCAAGCATGTCCTCCTGCCAGCCTTCTTCGGCGGGTTTCTCTGGGATGAAGATGAAGTCACTTCCGGTAGCCACACCAGCCATGAGCGTGAGCCACCCGCAGTGCCTTCCCATTGTTTCCACCACAAAAGCGCGCTGATGGCTCGTAGCGGTCGTGTCGACGGAGTCGATGGCTTCGCAGATGCGGGCAAGGGAGCTGTAGCAGCCAATGGTGGCGTCCGTCATGCTGAGGTCGTTGTCGATTGAGCCAACAAGGCCGACGATGTTCAGATGCTTGAAGGGCTCGATTTGCTCGGCCGTGAGCTCCTTGTTCTCGACCAGCTCTGCCAGCAGGCTTGGCCACTCTGCTCGGAATTTGTCGGCGCCCGTCAGACTGCCATCACCGCCGCAGATGACCAGCGCATCGATGCCCTTTATGATCATGTTCTTGGCGGCTGTTCTCCGGCCTTCCCGCTGCATGAATTCTTTGCAGCGCGCAGTGCCAATCAGCGTGCCTCCCTCCAAGAGGAAGCCACGGACGTCCTGCCAGTGCATTTCTTTGATCATGTCTCCGCCCTTCACCAGGCCGTCGTAGCCCTCGAAGATGGCGAAGGCCTCGCAGTCGTTGTGGATCGCCATACGGACGACGGCTCGTACAGCTCCGTTCATGCCCGGTGCATCGCCTCCGGATGTCATGACACCGATTCGGCGCTTCTTGCCCTCGAGGGGCGGGGGGAGGTCTGTCGGCGCCATGTCGGGCAGGTTCGCACGGTGTAGGTTGTACAATGTGAGGTAGAGGCGCGGCGGACGGGGGAGCAGATTTTTAGGGAAGAGGAATCGATTCTGGGAGTAAAGATAAGGGCGTGGAGGGGCGTGTGAATAGGTAAAGCTAAGTTCTGCGTCGAAGCAATCGGCGTTGGGAAGCTTCGACAGCTAGCTAGTAGCGGGGTAGGTTGGGTCTTGGGATCTTGAGCCCCGAGGTGTGTATCGATGCGGAGTGCAGACAATTGCAGCGAGATAAGACGGAAGGGCGAGGCTGAGGCTCTCTCGTATATAGGCGCCTCAAGATAAGATGTGCGTGGTTTTGTTGACAGAAGATCAGGTGCAATGACGTGGGGTCGTCGAAAAAGAAAACGAAGAGCTCCCCTGCTACGGCCTCTCACCTGGTGGGGCCACCATCGAACCACCGCCGATCACCACCCATATGTGCTGGCACCCCGTGCCTCAATTGCCCTTTGAGTAGGTGGTAGACCCAGTCTGGTTGCTGGACTGAGAGAGCCTCGGACGTGGCATTCGTGGTTGCTGGTCAATACGGCTGTGTGTGCATCTCGGACGCGGCGATGAACCGCAACCCCACGTGCAAGCCGGCCGGCTATATTCAACGTCTCCTGTGCATCAGGCCAAGGGAGAGAGACCCACGTGGAAGCCAAATCCTGCTAATAGCGACATCTAACGCAGTCGCTGCGATCTCGTGCATTGTGGTGGGCCTAGCCACTGCACCCACGAGGAAATTTTCTCACGCCACGCTTTGGAACCCACCGATGATACCATGCCATGCTCCTACGACAGGCACCTGGCGCATCATCACGATCTTTTGACAGAGTGTGTACGGAATACGGTAACATCTGTTAGCAATCAAGGCGGTTTTGAAGCCCAAGGTGGGTTGATTTACTATGTGCATAGCATCGGAGTGACACTACAAATACATGGCCCGCGATATCACGAGGAAGCACGCCTACGACATGAGACATTTCCTGGAGGAGAAGCAAAAAAGTTCCTCGTGTAAAGAAGAAAGCGCAAGAGGTATCATTCAACGACCGGCTCATCCGAGGCACCGCCAACCAGCAAACATGCATCCTTTGCCCCAACTCCATTGCCTCCAAACAGCAACGACGACAGAACGCTCTACAAACATACCCCCCCAAAACGCCAATCATCACTCATTATCCAACAGCAACATCCCATGGCCCTATAGTACTTCACCCCGAAACAGAAGCTCACGATTCAGCGTCATCCTCAGCGTCGCCGAGCTGGTCTTCCTCCTGGCAACTGCGCTCAACTTCATCGGCGATGAACTGCTCGTACTCCTCCAGACTCTTCTGGATGTGCAGCTTGAAGCGCACAATGTCGTCGAGCATGCGCTCAATCTCTGTGTGCAGCTCCTCGCGCAGGGTGTTGGCTCGGAGCTGTAGTTGTTCGTACCTGCATCTCGTTAGCATGTGTATTGTGGAAACGAATCGAGACGACTTACTCAATGTTCACAGCCATTTCTCGCTGCACCATCAACTGTACCGACTCTCCCAGATTACTTCGCATGCGACCGAGTTCCTTCTCCATCTTCTCGATCTGCGCATCGGAGGCCGTTTTCTGCGTGCTTGTAATCTCGCGCAGTTTCTCCAGCTCTTCTTCGGCTTGAGCAACGCGGTGCCCTAGAGCTTCGACCTCGGACTGCTTGTCATCCATTGCCTCTTTGATCTTGTCCAACAGGTCGTGGTTGTTCATATCCGCCTCTAGTGCCGAGTTGCGGCGCTCCGCGATCTCCTTCCTCAGCGTGAGTATGTTTGCTTTGACTGTGCCGCGGAGGTCGAGGTTGACAAGGTGGTGTGGTGAGTACCCGGTCCCCGAGTCCGCGAGCAACCGGTCTGAAGCATCCTGTGTGGAGGCGCCCATCTGTGAGCCTGAGAAATTTGGACCGTCGTTGATGGAGAGCACGAGCTCGTACTCCTGACCCTTTGCATTGACTGCCGTGGAAGGAATCACGCCAATTTGGTAGCCCAGATTGTTGTAACGCTCAATCGTTTGCTCCAGCTCATCCAGTTTCCTCGATGCGGCTAGTTCCTTCTCTGCGACACGCTTCTTCGATTCTTCACCGCGCGTAGAAGTAGCTTGGAGCGCGGTATCCAAGCGCTCCTTCTCGGTCGCCATACGGTCAATGTCGGCAATAGTCATGCCCCGGCCGTCGATGATTGCTTGCAATTCCTGACGCTCCTTGTCGGTCGTCTCAAGCTCTGTGTCAGTTTCTTCAATCGACTTCCCCAGAAAGTCGCATCGATCAGTGTACTTTTTCACTTTGGCGTCCATTGAGTTGTTGTACGTCTCAAACTTGATGCGATCCTCCTCCAGAATCCGAATCTGCTCCTCTAGCTTCTGTATGCGCGGTGCCGATTTGGACAGTTCTTCGATTTGGTCCTGCAGCGCCTTGTATTCTGCTTCTAGCACCTGAACTTGGTCGTGATGCTGCGCATTGGCTTCGTCGAAACGCCTGGCCATTTGTTCGATGTGTGGCTGCATGAGCCGCGCTTGCGACTGCTCCATGGCTGATTCGTCTTGTTCCTCGTCCTCGTCTTCTGCGGATAACCACGTACTGTACGCGCTCGACAAAAACTCGAAGATGATGCGGTCGCCGGACACATCGTGCCCAGCTTCGAAACATGCCTCGTCGTAGCTCCCATACTCATATGCGCCGATCATCTTGGCCAGCTGCATCATCCAGTGGAGCAACCCCAAGAACGTCGCCCAATTGTTTCCGCCGACAGCTGCGATTTGCGACTTCATGATGTTCTTCTCAAACGGATAACGTAACTGCTTCAGAAGAATCGGAACTTCCTGGTCGATGGACTTTTGGAAGCGGTACGAAGGGTCGATCCGGTGATAGAGCCATTGGAACATGCAGTTGAAGTCTTTTTGCGTCGGCGAAGTCATGCATTTGTTCGATAGCACGTGCTTGGACTCCATCTCAAAGTTGTTCTGCGTCAGGTATTCCAATAGCTCCTGGCCCATATGCGATCTGGTGGCCGCGTCTTTCAGTCGCCGTGGATCGGTTGGAACGCCTGCAGGAAGAGGCGCAGTCTGGAAGAACGACTGCTTCACGCCTGCCTGACCAGATCCATGTGACGCGCGCCCCTTGAACACACTGCTCCGCCGCTGGGTGCTTTGTTCGAACGTAGGGCCAGGAGCCGGAGTCTGGAAGATGGACGCGCCGGGTGCGAAGCTTTTCCTGCCTCCCCCAGCGCTGCCCCCGCCGAACATGTTGCTCGTAGAGTTCCGGTGAGCGGACTGGAAACCCTGCTCGGCGAGATTTGTGCCTGAGGATGATCGCTGAAATATGGGCTGGCTAGGGCGACCGGGTGCGAGCGACATGCGCGAGCCAGACTGTGAACGCGCGTGGTTCGCGCCAAACTGGCCGGCCGGTTGCTGCATGTTCGAGATGGAGCTCGAGCGCTTCATGGCTGAGGAGGGCATGGGAATCGCGGAGCCGTTGTTGTTTATGGGCGCCAGTGTCTGCGCAAGTTGTTAGTAGGGACGCGCATAGGTTGCGACGAAAGGCGGGCAACAGCAACTCACTTGGCGGCGGACCGAGAAGAGGCCCGGTTCCTGAGCCATTGCAGGCAGTTGGTGTTTGCGATACGGCGCGGTCAAGATGCTGGGTCCGAAAGAGATATTGGAGCAACGAGGTGCGCGATACGCCGTCGGGGTGTCGTGTTGAAGATGCGGACCGAGCGTGTTTGTTGTCATGGACCGATCGGCTTTAGCGCCATAGCAACGCGACACCTCTCTGATTGGCCAGCCACTTTGCCTTGTTGTCTAACACACGAATGGATAAATTGGCGCATGACACAACAAATAGCGAATGTCCACGACCACAGAGGGGTACTACAGGGGAAAACCCGTGTGCAGGTTAAAAAAACATCTGGTCGCGCACTTGACAAAAGAGACCAACCTGTTTTGCTGCCGCGACGTGCGAGCTCCGGCAGATATACGTGACTAAATATATACGTAGAAGCAGGAATGTAATGACAGCTGGGTGGGAGAGGACCCCCAGAAATTCTCTGCCCTCCAACAGTGAACCTCACCAGTGCTCCTTGTTGCCGCCCTCTCTCTTTCCAGCAATATATACACCTGCGCCAACCGCCCCTCTCCCTTCGTCTCCGTTATCCTGCCTGCTCCGACTGGGGGTATCGTGTGCATCAAGCAAAATGAGGTATCCACAATCTGGCAAACTCCCAACCGAGTCCAGCGTATGCACCAAAATGAAGCGACAAGTGTCATTAAACTCAGTCCGTCAGAATCAATCGTAAACATGCCTCCATCCTCCCTTTTGACCCCTACTTTATGTTCTTGAACATGTCGTCCGCGCCCAGGCTGAGCGTATCCTCGCTGACCCCGAAGCTTTTGAGCTCAGGAAGCGCCGGTGGCGGCGGGCCCTTCTTCTTCGGTGGCGCCGCAAGCTGTGTAGGTTTCGCACCGGTGCCGTTGGATTGAGGTCCTACGTTCTCCTTGCCCTCCGGTACCGACCCGATGACGAATGAGCTCTTCCTCTTGCCGAACCAGCTGACGCTCTTCTTCCTAGTCAGACCTGGCTGACTACCCATGGTTGCCGAGGAACCCGGGCGCACGTTCTCGGACCTGAGGCTATCGTGCGATGATTGAGGGCGGAAGCCTAGAAACTTGCGCACGGAAGAGGGGCGCCTGCTCGTTGGACTCGCTGGTGACAGGGTGCTCGCGTTGTCGTTTGTCGACGTCTTGTGGAAACTCGACTCGATGGAATCGTCGGCAGGCGAGAGCCCGCCGTTCTCGTGGTGGGGAAATACGCCCGACAGGGGCGTGGGATGTGAGGACAGCGGTCCTTTGCCAGGCGTCGGAGGGCGCGGGGTGTCGGGCGGCGAATCGGGCGGCGCGGGAATCGAGGTACCGTCGGTGAGAGAAAAGTTGATGGGCGTCAGCGTCAGCGGCTGGTACTTGTCGGCGGCCATGGTGTTCGGGTGTAGCGATGGTCTTGGGCGAGCTATCAATTGGACGGCAGTGACGTGCAAGAGTGCAGCAGCGAGGAGACGAGCGAATGTTGCTGGTCCGCAGTCGGGCGAAGCTCAGGGGAGTCGTGCCGGGACCCAGGGTCTGACAAGGTTGTTGGCCAGGTGAAGTTTTGCGGAACACGGATGGGTCACTGCGCCTTGTGCCTCTTCTTATAGCACTGCAACTTCACCGCGCAGGATCAACAGGAGGGGAATGCGGCGCGGCAAAAGAAAAGCCCCCGTTGACCAGAGGCAAACGCGACGGGCGCATCGTACGGAGAGGGCTGCAGGCCGCGTGCAGCCCTCTAGCGTGTCCGCCCCGTCGCCAATCGGGAAGCTGCGTGTCGCCATACGAGTCAGGGGTCAGGTACCGTCCGAGTGAATTCACCGTCACATCACGAGGCTCACGTTCGCCATCCGAAATAAAAAAAACTCGCGCCGTGGTGATGCCATTTATAGGATTCGTCTCGTCCACGTCGTCACGCTCCGCCAGCCAGCACCGTTCGCAGACATGCTGGGTGTGCAGAGGGTTCCCTCTTCCAAGGGACAGGAGTGACCAAGTCAGCGCGTCTTGCGTTGCTGCATCTCGTCCAGTTCCGCAATCTCGTCTAGCAGTTGAACCGTTTCTCCCGGATTCGCGATCCACGCTGTCGTGCATGCAAGTCGGGCCTTGAAATCATTGGCCCCAGCCGAGAGAAACTGGTCGCCAACGTGCAGTGTTTTGCCTCCTTCAATGCCACCGAAGAAGCGTTGGGCAGCCAATACGCCCCAGGACTTGTCGCCTATGTCTACAAATACGTCGTTTCCGCCTGTGTCTCGTGTCAGTCTTCGTCTCAAGCCAAGGCCTACGAGGCAGTACCGTTGAACGCGCAGAAAGGCAGTCGATTCCCAACTTCGGACATTTCCTATCAAGTCAGCCCCACGCTGGAACTCCAAGAGTCGCACAGACACATACCAATGTCTTCTGCGCTATTAGCACTGTCTCTTCGAGCGTCTCGCGACTGAACTTGTGGCCCGGTTTCGGGACGATTCCGACCGCCCTCTCTTTGCGGACAACGGCGGCTTCCATCCGCATGTTCTTCACCGTTTCTCTCAGCGACGCTTCGGCGATGTCGAGGAGGGCTGTCACGTCCGATTCTTCCCACAGTACCATCTCTTTGAGGAGCCATTCTTGCCGCGGTACGAGGCTCAGCATGTCTGGGCTATTTCCGGCGAACTTGAAGCAGTAGTTGCTTTCGCCGCCAATCACAACGAGGTTTTGTTTGTTGGCAACTGGTAGATCAGAGGTATAGATTGCGTCTAGCAGTCCGTGTAGTCTCTCGTAGTAGCGACGCGCTTCGGTATAGCCAGCCGCGGTCACGATACCAATCTTGGACCCAGCCCGCATAAGCCTCAAGATGCGTGGGATGACGGGGTTGTCGGGAGTAAGCGATTCGCCATCGTCGTAGAGCGTGACGTCTCCATCGAATGTGACCAGATCAAGGGGCCCGTTTCGGACGAGGCTCATCACTTGCGCTGTGTTCAAGACAAGCCTTATATCGTTGAAGGACGGTGGCACAAAGCGCCGATAGCTGATGAACCGTCGCTGATCCTGCCAAATGAAAGCATCGTGAAGAGCCAAAGGTGTGAAGAAGTTGGCCACCGACGGAACCAGCAACTTGAGTTTGGATCGATTGTGCGTGCCAGCCTTTTGATGGGCAACTAGAGGTAAAGGTCAGCATACCACGGGCTATGGCCAATTGCAAACGTCAACACTAGAGACAACTATGCATAGATGTCGCTCGGGGAAATGGCCACTCACGGTGGTCATTGATTATTTCCTCCACATCACGCATAATCTCACCATAACGCCGCTGGGTCTGCGTCGCCATGTAGTCTACAGACTCGCCAGTGGGCTCAAACACAGCAGTTGGTTGCGAATGCAACACAAAGGGTACCGCCAGGAGACCCTAAGATTAGACTCAGCCTGCCGTTCATAGTTTTGGTAAGCAGAGGAAGTACCTTGATCCATTCGATCTGGACGTATATTAGCGAGGGTTTACGGCCTCAGTGAGGAGCGAGGGAAAATACCAATTGATCTCGGCGATGTGTCTAGGCCGGTAATCAGCGAGGTTGCCAGTACATGGCGATAGACGCACCTTGAGAGCATCTGTTATCAGCTGTGGTCAGTGGGTGTGCTTTGCTTCATGACCTGTCACCTCAACGTGAAGAGCAGACAGAGCGTCCGAGTACATACATTCTACACGATACCTTGTCGTCATGGCGAGGGTGGAAGGCGAAGCAGCGGTCAATCGTACGGACTGCGTGAGGTGTCAATTCTAAGGTATAGGACACGGTGCAGACCGAGACTAACCGAAGCCGGACCAGGACTGCGCACGTGTGTGGTGCTAGGCGCGTCCCCGCAAATGCCGTAGGTACCGTGACCTTAGGTTTGTGTTATAAGTAATTGGTAGAAGGTCAAGTGTCTGTCTGCCCCCACGCACATGACCGGAGAACAGCTGAAGGAGGGGGGTGAGTCCAAGCACTCGCAGGGTATACCATACCATAGCTTAATCGATAACCCTAAGCGAGCCTCTGTTGCCCTGAGCGCCGCCGCGTCAACATTCCCATCAAACCCACACGTCAGTCGCGTCACATCACTCACGCAACCTTTGGCCGCCATGTCGAACCCCGAATCGCTAGCAAACGTCGCGTTGCGCCCATGGCCGGCCCCAGCCAAGGATGCGCTTTCCAAAGAGGAGGTTTCGGCGCAGATACATCAGCTCACAACCGAACGAGGACATCTGCGGGGTATTACCGAGAAAGTCCTCCAGGACGAGATCAATGCAGGCCAAAGCTTTCCAGAGGACGGCATGGAAGGGATTGAGAGCGGGTCGAAGAAGGGCGCCCCTGTGATGGAGGAGAAGCTGAAAGAGATCTATCGAGTGCGGAACGAGATTCACGGCAAGATAGAGTACGTTCTCGGAGAAGTTATGTCAACATTGTTTGGAAGCTGATCAAGTCAGATGGGCGGCTTTTGCTGCCGGGAACGCGCTCAACCTCGTCTCCCTCATTCTCTCTAGAGACCCCGGGAGGGATAATGCGAAAGGCTTCACAAAAGCTTTCGAGGATATGAAGGTGCCAAACGGATCATTCGGCATAGATCGGACCGACGCCGTAGAGGACATTCATCGGCAGGAGGATACTGGAAAGCGGCGGGAGCTTGTGATGAAGGGGTCCCGAATGGAAGCTCTGGACTGGGCTACCGACAGTTTGCTCAAAGCTGCAACCGAACTCGAAACCGGCATTCGCAAAGAGACAAAGTACTGGGAAGAGGTCCTATCAATATCTGAAAAGGGCTGGTCACTTCAGCGGACACGGAGAGATGCGCGGAACGCTCCGTTCGCCGTGCGCTACGGGCTACCAGAAGGTAAGTCTTCTTGCCACTTACTATGAGGACGATGAACTGATTCTTGCGAAGCAAGCAACCATGTCAAGGCTCGTGGTCTCGCACCGCTACGCATGAACAAGGACGGTGGTATCATTCTGGACTCGACACTGTCGCTAAAGCCCAAGACCATGCGCGTAAGAATCAGCGACAATGGTGAGATTGTAGGCACTTCACACCTGCCCTCAAAAGGCAGCCTGGACGATCTTGCTATAGAGCAGTCAATAGAGCTCGCTCGCGACTCGCTATTCGAAGAGGAACTCTTCCACGAGTTGTTGATGGAATCGCGGAATCTGCGCGCATATGGCGTTGTTTTACGAAATTCCGTCATACACATTCCGGCGCCTGCGTTGGGCGGTCAATCGTCGCACCGAAAGGTTCTCATCGACTGTACCGCTCGTGACGGCAATGTACCCACCCAACAAAACCATTCACATCATCGATTAGCTCAGAACATTGCAGAGGGGCTACGTGTTCTGCTAGCGCATGAGCATCGTATGCGTCTACACCGACGATCTCGAACACCACCAGCGCTGACCCAGAGCAAGCGACAGCAGCCTGGCCCACCGCTCTTGCGTACGTTCTTGAGGATGTTTGGCCACTTCCCTACGTAGGTCGGGCAACGCGGTGTTAGCGACGGGGTTGAGACGGATACGAATGAATATATTTATGCTGGCAACATGGAGCAGAACGGGGGTTCCTTTTACAATCCTAATAATGCTAGTATGCCGCTTTTGTGAGGAACCCTAGGATTAATTGGGTGGATACTAGTAAGCTCTCTTCTGTTCTTCGTTGCGTTCAAGTATAGGGCTTAACGTCGAGAGAGTGAGTGTTGTCAGTGATGGGTATTTGTACTTTACAGTCAATCAGCTGTTCTTGACGCCGGGTTCTTCCCAGGAACTAACAGGCGGGAGAAGCCGTTCGTACTATTTAGAGCGAAGCTGCCTAGCAGTAGGACGAGGGTTTCGCTGGTGTAGGTAGAAGGCAAAATATACCCAATATCAACGGAACGAAGGTCACATGTTCAGTGCTCTTCATATGCAGGAATCTAGCCGTTATCTAAAGGTTGGGTTGCAAAGTCAGCAAAGCTCATCGAGAGGGTTGTCAGTAGGTAATGTCTTAGACCAGGGCCGCGCTGTCTTAGATTTACCACGCAGTTTGTACCCTGGGATTACACACCATGCGGGCACGTGATGCACAGTAATGCGGCTAGCGTCTTATTGAGCACAAACCGCTCCGCTCCAGCGTCGACTTTCGAAATACGGAGCACTCGCCAGATACGGAGCGCGCTCGCTTTATCGCATCGCCGTCATGCCCTCTCACCCGTCTCATCACCTCCCCGACCACGGCCCAGTATACGGTACACTCTCTCAAGCAAACCCCAGCTCGACGCCATCATACCCTCAGTTTTCCACGTCGCTCCATCATGTCGAATCCTCCAACGACCGTGATCTTTCCAGCTACGGCATCATATCATCACCCGCAGAGCACCACATAGTGCCTTCGCAGCACGAACAAGTAGAGCCTTCAGACCCAGGTCTTCCGCCTTCGCGAGTAGTCATTGGCCACCGCTTCCAGCCCAGTCCCTCTCCAGACCATCAGCAACATGACTATCCTCCGCCCGCGCCCGACTCCACGAGAACGGTGAGCACACATAACCAGGCTCCGCCGCCGATAATACCAAATTCTGCGCCTCCGGGACACTTCGATATGCAGCCTCCTCCAGCGAGTACGCATGCATCATGGCAAGCTCTACACGACTACGCACAGTCGCACGCGTCGGAGCACGGCTATGCTCTGAGCATTAACACCACCGCAAAGAATCGCTCGCGCATAAAACTTGCTTGCGTGTGCTATGGCAAACCGAAGAACACGCATAAGCTCACGCCGGAAACCCGAGTGAGGAAGAACCGCGTGAGCTACAAGACAGGGTGCAAGATGTGGATCGAGGGCAAGAAGCAGAATGATGGGTTATGGGCGCTGAGGGTCGGCGAGCCGCAACACAACCATCCGGGACGAGCAAGTGAGGGTTGGGCGGTGCAGAGGAAGCGTACGTGGGGCGTCCACGGTGGTCGGGTCGGCGTCGGTGGTGTGACGGCCAAGGAGGAGAAGGAGAGACTGAGGAGTATTGATGATGGGCAGGCTAACAACATGGAGGAGGACCCGCAAGAGGACAACGTAGAGACGTCTACGCAGCCACCGAAAGCTGACCACCTCCACAGCCTCGACACGGGCGGTCTAGTCTGGAGGATTGTGGAGCAGGAGATGCTGGTGGGAGGCCGTCCGGGCGAAGGTCGCGATCGAGGTGTAGGTCGCACGGTCAAGATACTAGAGGAGCGATTGCCGGGCATACACATTTTCAAGCGTGATGTATACAACATCCGAGCACAGATCAAGCGGGCACGAAAAGCTGCGAACCAACCTGTAGGTGCCGGCCTAGACGACAGCGACAATGACGAAGATGCGGATGGCGACGTTGAAGCCGGCGAACAGCGAGCCAGTGCCGGCCACTCTGTAGCACAGGACCCGAATGGTCGTCTTCCTGACCATACTTCGCACCATGATTTTTCGCAGATCGACCCTACGCTAATTGCGCAGTGTAACTCGGCGCTCAAGAACATACCTCCCAAGCAAGAGTCTGAGGTTGAGAGGTTGCGAAGAGAAGTGACAGAGCTGCGGCAGGCGCTTGCACAGCGGTCGAAGGAGCTTGAGGTAAAGAATGGCGAGAACGAGGAGTTGAGAGTGCAGGTTGAGCTTGCGAACATGGCGCTGTACAACGAGAGGGGTGGGTCAGTGCAGTGATAGACAGGATCTCGTCGCGTTCATGTTGCGTAGTAGATCAATGAAGAGCACTGAACATGTGACCTACGTTCCGTTAATATTGGGTATATTTTGCCTTCTACCTACATCAGCGAAACCCTCGTCCTACTGCTAGGCAGCTTCGCTCTAAATAGTACGAACGGCTTCTTCCGCCTGTTAGTTCCTGGGAAGAACCCGGCGTCAAGAACAGCTGATTGACTGTAAAGTACCAATACCCATCACTCCCAACACTCGCTTTCTCGACGTTAAGCCCCATACTTGATGTAGGCAACGATCAACGATGACTTCTGTCTCTGCATCCACGAGCAAAGATGCACTGTGTCCCCAACTCCTTAGCTTTTCAAATACATCGGCTACCAAGTTTAGTGTATATACATGATCCCAACGTCTGTAAGAGGCAAGCTACGATCGCTCTGTCACATTGACCGGCATGTTGTTGATTTCCCACAAGCCCAGCGAGTTGTACGTCTCCCACGGCTTCACAGGATTCGTTATGGCAAAGTCGAAATGCCTCAACAGCTCGAAGAGAGCTTTGTGGACCTCGATCAAAGCGACGACCTTACCGAGACAAACCCATCTACCGTATCCGAACACCAAGTCGTTGACTTTAATCATCCGCGCCAAACGTTCCTTCTCATCCGGATCGTCCTCGCTGAGGATCCATCGTTCGGGCCGGAAAGCCTCTGCATCGTTCCCGTAGACGGCTTTGTTGTTCTTGTGCATGCTCCAGGCGGAGTAGCCGATCATTGTACCACCAGGGATGAAGTATTCTTCTCCTTCTACCGTCACAGCGTCGCCCTCTGGGGGTGCAATGCGGGAGAAGAGGTTGACGGCCGGGGGGTGGATACGCATACCCTCGCGTACTACGGCGGTGAGATACGGCAGACGGCGTGCTTCAGCGTCTGAGATGATTCCTGGGGCTGCCGGCGCGACACCTTCCTGCACTGCTTCATCAATCTCAGCCTGCAGCTTCCTGTACGCCCTTGGATTGCTCATAAGAAATAGTAGGGTGGCCCGTATTGCTCCAGCCGTAGTATCGGCACCGGCAAGAATCTGCTCGAAGACCTCGTGGAACAGATCGTCGCCGGATACACCATTTCGTATGAACGACGCAAGTATGTCGGATTTCTCATCGGTAGGCTTTGCCCGGCGTTCATCAATGATCTTCCGTGTTTCCGCCATCATTCTACCAAAGCCAGAGGCGTCTTTCTCGGACGGACTGATCGCCGGGCCTATGATTGGAATGTCTCGTAGCCACATGGTGCCGAGTGCCCATGATACATTACCGATACGGAGACCTTCTGCTGAAGCTTTGAGGTAGTCATTGACATCTTCATCGGCCTTGAGATCGCCAAATGGCTTTCCTAGGCTGAGTTCGCTAACTACGTCGAGCGTCAAGTACTGTATCGTCACTGCCAAGTTCATGGATTTTGCAGGCTTGACGGATGCGGCCGGAGCGGCGTATTTGGTGTGGATCAGATGCACAAGCTCCTTGATGTGGGTATCAATGTTGGGCTCCAAGGTTGGCGTTTCCTTCCCGGCGTACTAAGACACCTGTTAGTCAAGACTCGGAGGAATTCTTTGTATGCGCCCATCTTACCCCAGAAGCCAACTTCTTCCTCCGGGCATCATGCTTCGCATTGTCGCATTCCGTGAAAACGTTGTCCTTGCCAGGCTCAAAGCGTGCGGCATGGTAATACCAGCTGGCCCGTGTATAAGGCGAGCGCACTGCATTGATCCTGGTCCAGAGCTCCGGAGATGAAGTGATGAGATGGTTCGGCGCTATGCGAGCAATCGGGCCTTGTCTCTGGTGAGCAACTGTGCTGGCGTCACGGAACAAATCTTGCACCCACCATACTTCTCGGTCACAGCTCCGTAGTGTTCATGGGCAGCGCCAGAGATGACAGCTTTAGTATGCCACCACCACGACCACGCCCCAGGGCCCTTGAAATGTCTCAAACGCCAGTTCTGCCGCACTCGGCTGAGTACAGCCCGCGCCAACAGGCCGGAAAGGGCCACGTACAGCCATCGGAGGGCGACACTGGCAGTGCTGGATTCCATGGATGCGGTAGATGTAACGGAGTGGGGGTCACACGACTTTTATATCAGGCGAGCCGACAGAGGCACACCTACCTCATCAACATGCGAGGATGAAAGGCAGCGAGTGAGTGGCGAACAGTCTCCGTCATTGCATGCTGGGGTATGCCGTGTCTGCAAATGAGAATCTGCGTGGCACGCTAGACGAGTGAGGGTACGCAGCGCAGCGACGTGCAGAATGGGGATATGCACCGCGAGAATGAAACCACGCAAGCTGCCGGCGGCTTGTACGGAAGAAGACTAATGGCATAAGTCGCTCGGGTATACCCACCAATCCCTGCTGCGATCATGCCGTGATAACGACGTGGTCACGGCATTATCATCGCGAGTCTTTCCAGATGGAGAAGGCTGCAGCGTGTGGTTTGTGATGAAGCGGTCGGCGCAATGCACGTGGTCTTTGTTCGACGGCTACCTCCGCCGCAAACGACAACGTGTTTGGTGCAATCGTTCACTGCATTTCGTCCCACATCCTCAATGCTTTCTACTCTCTCTTCCTGCCTCTGCTTTGCTCGACGATATCGTCTAGTCTGGGACGCTGATGCAACCTCCAGACGCCAAACCAATCGCTGAGACGCCGTGACAGCTGGCAAACTTTCGTACATGTGCCCACGCTAGCTACACCACCGCCATGTCCGTTCCTTCCCACGAGTTATCAACGACCGCCGACGCTCAGGACCCGTCTGCAGCATCAACGGGATCACCCCAGGGAATCTTTCACACGGACGCAGTGCACGCGGATCCGAACATCCCCATAGATGCAGACCAAGATATCGACTCTGCCTACGGCGATGCAGAGGACTATCTGTCTGACACTACGTCTATTCCTAGCACTATCATGCGACACCGCTGGGAGAATGGTCGCCGCTACAACAAATTTCGCGAGGGCGAATATTATGCGCCCAACGATGAGGAGCACGCTGACATGATGGATATAACACACCACATGTATTTGACAATGTTGCATAACAAGCTACATTTGGCACCTGTTGGTAACCAAGCCGCTATCTCAAGATCAATTCCCCCCTAATATACTCAGACAATCCAAAGCGCATTCTCGACCTAGGCTGCGGTACCGGTGTAAGCTCTCCAAAGCCCTTCACATCTACCTCCTGCATCTTTCTCACATGCAAGAGATCTGGTGCATAGATATGGCCGACGCCCACCCTAGTGCAGAAGTCCTTGGCATCGACCTCTCCCCCATCCAACCCTCCTTCGCCCCTCCAAATTGCAAGTTCGAACTCGACGATATAACAGCCCCGTGGACTACCCGCCCAGGCACCTACGACTTCATCAACGCCCGCGCCCTCTACGGCAGCATAGCGGACTGGCCTACCCTCTACGCCCAGATCTACGATCATCTGCCTCCCGGCGGGTACTTTCACCAATTGGAACCTTCGATACAGTTCAAGTCAGATGATGGTAGTTTATTACCTGATCATGCGTTGAGTCAGTGGAGCGATATCTTCCATCAAGCATCTGAGAAGTTTGGGAAACCATTTCGAGATGTCTATTCGCTGGGCGGATGGATCAAAGAGGCGGGATTTGAAGACTTTCATGAGATTTGGTATAAGCTACCGGCGCGAGGTTGGAGCTCGGACCTGCATATGAAGGAGCTGGGACGGTGGAATTTGGTACACTGCACGCAAGGTGCAGAGGGGTGGGCGTTATTCTTATTGACCAAAATCATGGGGTGGACGGTGGAGGAGACACAGATCTTCGTGGCGAAATTTAGAACTGGATTGAAGGACAAGACAGTGCATGCTTATCTCGAAATGTAAGTGTACCTTGTGCTTTTGAGAAGCTCAGCTGACTTGTGATGTAGCGTTGTGATATACGGACGAAAGCCGTTGGGGCCGAGTGGAGCATAATACAACATCATGGTTTAATGGATGCGGAGTAGTTTGGTGCGGTATGGCCTTGAAGTGTACCAATACGGAGAGAGATATCCAGTCGAAGCGAGACACAGCATCGCATGCATGTGAGCGGTCAAGCGTTTTCTGTATGGTCGGTCTATTCATTCCTCTAGGCATAGAGGAAACAAGGGAGTCTCACATACACGTAAGCTCGCGCACGCTCTAGTTCGACCGCCCTCACGTCTTCCCAAACACAAACACTCCCTTCCCTTCCCGATACCCCTCAAGTGTATCCTTAACCTTAGCAACAAGCTCCTCGCCCTTCGTCTCCCACTCCCACTTGATCTGATCAAAAGGCGTATCCTTGAACTGTCCCTTCCGCGTCAGTTCTAGAACATCCGCTACCGCTTTCTTCTTCTCATCGGGGTTTTGCGCCGACCACTTGCTCACCCAGAACCCATGGAAGTGGATGTCCTTGAAGATGAGCATAGATGCGGGAATGGTGAGGGGCTGTTTCGACATGGCGCCGTACGTAACAAAATGCGATTCCGAGGCGAGCAGCTTGGCCATTGCGGTGGCTGCCTTTCCGTTCACACAGTTTAGCGCGAGGCGGATGGGTTCGCGGCCGCCGTCTGTCCATTCTTTGCTCATGTCTTTTATGCCTTGGGATTGAAGCTCAGAATCTGTGATAACGACATCTGCGCCAATCGCTTTCAGGTCCTCCTTAAGCTTTGCTTCCGCGGCCTTATCATCTCTCCCTCTTATCACGTTAATGCTTTTCAGCCCCCATCTTTTGCCCAGTTGTATCGCGGCCCTTCCCACACCCGAGTTAGCCCCATTCTGTATGAACCACTCGCCCTCTTTCAGATGGGTAAAAGCCGTCAACATCCGATAAGCAGTACACGGATTGATGCTCACAGTCCCAGCCTGTATCGCCGTTATCCCCTCGCGCATCTCCTCATCGAGTCTGACGACCTGTTCTGGTGTAGCGCTCGCGTGTGTCCTCCACGTTCCAAACCCAGGTGCCTTCATGATAACCCAATCGCCCTTCTTGAAGCCTTGTTGTTTCACTTTCTCACCCAACGCGATGATCTCCGCGACACCTTCATTCCCAGCGACGGCGATGGGGTTTGCGGTGCCGAGTGAGGTGGTGAAGGTCGGTTTGGACGGGTAAACGCCCTGGATTTGATTGATGTCGGCTGGGTTGATTGGCGAGGCGAGGAAGCGAAGCGTCATGAGGTCCCCGTGCGGAGGGGATATGGAGTGACTATGAAGGGACAGGACGCTGGGAGGCTCGCCATAATCCGTAAATGTGAGGGCTTTGGCTTGTTCGTAGCCGTAAGCAGAGACGTAGCGGCGCTGTACGATAGCCGTCGCCTGGGTCGGGGCGCGACGGAGGCACTGGAGCGAGGATCTCGATGCGCGCGCGAGACAAGGAGCTGGAGAAAGGAGTTTGGAGGCCATTGTGGCGGTCGTGGCGGTCGTGATGATGTTGGGGTTTGGAATCTGAGGTTTGGGGTGGAAAGTTCTCGCATACGATAAGATGAGAGCTATGACGTGTGACAGGCCGAGGTTGGTGGGCGACGCGAGAACTAGTCCTTGCGATCTGACCACCATATACGCTGCGTCTAACATGATGCAGTAGGTGTGTTGCGGTAGAGTTTGTTCGTGTATCATGTTGCATTCATTATGACGCTACCGCTCGTGAAATATTACAAAACCTACGCAAAAGGGATATCAATCTGAAGCCAAAAGCACCGCACCACGAAATCCTCCTACTTCCTCACTCACACCTTCGCGAAGTCCTCCTTCTGCGTTGAGCTAGGATCAGGCAAATCCTTGACACTCGGCATATCCTCCACCTTCGCCGATGACCCTGCGTCTCCCTCTTTACCATCGCTGATGATCAGCGGGGGTGTGGGCTTCTCGTCCTCTTGCGATTTACTAGATTCCCCTACACCTTTGGAATTGGCTTTTGCCTTGTCTGGGTTGCCGAAGATGGAGTCGCCGTCGTCATCGGTGAAGGAGGAGGCGCTGCTGGCTAGGGCTGGGTCTCCTTCCTTAGCTGCGACGCCTTCTTTCTCCAGGCGGGTTTCGCGACCGCGCTTGTGACAGTACCAGAATACAAACAGTAGGACTGCACATGTCAGTATGCGCGTGCATTGTTACGGTAGATGTGGGTGAAGACTTACTGCACACCGCCAGACTCATGACAACGTTGGTGCCAGTCAACACCATCGGGAACCTCAACTTCAGAAACTGGAGGATGCTCCTCAGCATCGTGGCCACCGCACCCTGGGCCGAGATCAGAGATTTGAGGGAAGGGATAGTGGGTTTTTTGAACTTCATTTTCGATCCACTAGATCCAGCAGCTCGCTGCTTTGCATCAAAGCCTGGCTTTTCCGCTTGCGCAGCTAGAAATTCTGGGCCTAGCGCGGCCGTGAGCTTCGCGGGCAGAGTCTTGACAAGGTTCTGCAGGAACGGTGGCAGACTGCCATACATCTTCTTCAACTGGCCCTCGTAGTCGGTGAAGAGTTTCTCCATGTCATCGTAGGCTGTTGGAACACCGTTGACAACGTCCTTGAGCACGAGGCTGAACTTGTTGAAGAGCTCCTCGGACTCTTTGGAGAAGCTGAAAACGCGATTGTTGACAGCAGAGAGGTTGAGTTGGTCGAGAACTTGCGTTAGTTCCTTCTGCTCCTTCTCAGCCTCCTTTTGTTCCTCCGACTTTGCGGCTTCAGCGACTGAATGAAGATCATCCGCCGCCTTCTGCTTATCTTTGCCCGTAATCTTATCCTTCTTCTTGTCCTTGGTCTCGCCCTCGCTACCTTTCCCTTTCTCCGTCGCCTTCTTGAACTTGGACTGCGCAAGTGAAATGTATGACATGACGCTCTTCTTCCTGTTCAGCCCTCCATCTCCGGCCGTTCCCTTGGCCTTTTCGTTATCGTCAGTGATATCCTCCGATGGGCTCATAGGAAGTGGCACCTGATTCGCGCCATCCATTATCGCCTCTTGTGCGTCCTTGCCGACCTGCTTCTCTCCCGCATCATTGATGACTTCGGCGGGACGTGTAGGCAACGGTGGCGGTGTACCCTCGGGCTCCTGGGCGATGGCAGCGAGGCGCTGGAGAAACTTCTCGTCTTCTTCGTCGAGGACGGGCGATCCGGCGGGCTCCTCGCTAGGCGTGGTAACAGCGGGAGCGGGTGGAGACGCTGTGGTGCTTGCGGTTGTAGTTTCGCTGGTCTCGGGCTGTTTCGACTGGCGGCGCAGCTTCTTCAAACTAAAGTAAGATTGAGACATGGTGTTGAGCTTCTTTGTGCTCGTTGGTCGTGTTGTGTTCACCAGTATGCGTTCAGCTAGGTAGAGGTGCGGCGGATAGATTTTGAGGTTGGAGAGGCAAGAACTGTAGAGAGATCGAGAAATATATGACGGAACTCTATTTCGATCTTCAGCGCATGACGATCGTACTCGTCGCCTTGTTGCTGCGGTTTGTTGATCCTGGAAGGGAGAGGGTTGCGTCATTGGCAGGGGTGGCGGGTTCTCAATGCGCCACAGCAGCCACACATCCCCTCCCTTCGCCTCATCTTTGTTTCTGCTCTCCCTGTGAAGTCTGGAGGATAGAAACGTCGAAAACTTTTGTGCATCTGTTTGTTAAAGCTCACCGTCATACTTGGAGGAGACAAAATATAGCCATACGCTCATCGACACCTCGGGCAGTTGTCTATCCCTCCACGCAGTCGTTGCCGATGCGTAAAGCGTGGAAGACGCGTTGTTGGAACAAAGCCACAAATGGATCAATACAGAAACAAGACGTACAAAGACCCTCTAACCAAGCTTTGAAGGAGGTAGTAACACCCGGGTGCGCATCACTGGTCTACATATCCAAATCGTCTATGTCATGTTCGCTTGCTGTATCACCATCTCCCAATAAGTACAGGCACAACAGTTTCAAAGACACTATTCTAGATGGAACGAAGAATGCGATGAGCGGCTACTTAGGGTATACGAGATATATCACTTCACACAGGCTGCTCGACACCTGTTGACGATCTCTTGAGGACTGGGCAACACCGGACTTGGGAAACCGCACCTTTACTTACCTGTTCATGACGCCCTATGAGCTGTGCTGCCATGTGATCCGTTCAATACTTTCTCTGAGGGCTTTAGCTTCATCTCCGCCCTCGGATTTTCTTCTCCTACTATCCTACATCCTCTGGCGTCTCCCTTACTCCCTTAAAAACTGCCTTGTAAGCCATTGGAAAAGGAACACGCGAGTACACACACAAAGTCCTCTCCCCTGATACTTCCAGTACGTCCTCCCGTTGCACTGATCTTCTTGCGTATCTGCAATTTGCACGCTGAAGGCTTTGCCGCGTCCACCTGGACATCACACTGTCGCTTCATCATACAGCACCTTTTCCTATGTCAAGATCTAGTTGGCCCTCTCTAGTTCTTTAGACTACGCCCTTGTGCAACCTCGAGCATATCCGAGGTTCCCGCTCATTGACATGGTGGACGAAATCTTTGCCTTCGAAAACGGTGGTGAGTGCGTCACAACTCGGTCACTGATCTATAGTGACACTATTAGACAACGACAGCCTCAACGAATCAATGGATGTTGGTGACACCATGGACACTATGAGTGACGGAGACCTAGCTGGCGACGACAACTTCACGCTCGACGCCGATGAGGGGGTGAACGATAACCTGGACGAGGACGGCAACCTCGAGGGCTTCGACGACCTTTTCGTCGGCGATGACGCTCCCCCGCTCCGAGACGAAGACTACCACCAGGGCCCAGCCACCAAACGTGCGCGTCCTGCCTTCTTCGGCCGCAGCACTAAAGCTGCTGAACGTGCTGCCCTCCGCTCCAAGTTCGACGAAGGCGATGCTTTGATTCTTAGGGACGGAGATCTGCTCACCTCTACCGTTCCGTCTAGGGTTCCTGGAACATTTGGCCGCCGCAACCGCGAAAAGGGAAGCACTCTCCCCGCCTACCACAAGAAAGTATCTCATGAGCTCGATTCCGATGACGAGCTCATGATAGACATGCGTGAGAAGGGATATAGCGACCGGCAAATTGCGGACAAACTTGCCAAAGATGGCCGAATCCGGTACGATCAGAAGTCGATTGCTACCCGGATCGGTCGCATTCGTACTGCGCAAGCAGAGCATGTCGATTACCTCCTCAAGGAGGGATACAAGGAATGGCGCTTGGAAGATGTCAGTCAAAATCTCTCCTACCCCGTCTTTGCTCTCTGTATAGTACGTTGCTAAATGTATTAGGATGAACGCTTGATGCGAGCCTACGACCTCGCCGAAATCGAGATCCGCTACGAGATGGAGCGACTCCGCGCCTGGCGTTTTAAGAAGGTATCTGACTACATGCGCCGGCTCAACAAGGAAGCTCTCTTCAGCGCAGATGCCTGTCGTGAGCGCTACATCGCAGTCATCAACGGTACTGCTGTGATCCCCGCCGACCAAGATGACGATCCGGACGCACGTCGCTTGGAGATGGAGATGTACCGCCAGGAACGCGAGGCGGTGCGCGCAGCCGAGCAAGCCGAAAAGGACAAGAAAGAAGCCGAACAGCAGCGGATCAAAGACGAAGCCCGCGCCCGCAGTGCGAAGAAGGCTGCTGAGACAGCCACGAGGAGAAATAAATTGGCACAAGAGAAAGCTGATCGTGCCGTGAAGCGCGCTGCTCAGGCTTCAATCAAGGCTCAAAAGGCGTCGGAGAACGACAAGACGAAGGCCCAACGACACGCATCTCTTAGAAAGAAGAAAAATGATGAACAGCGCAAAGAGCGCGAGAAGGCTAGGGCTAAGGCGTGGAGCCTCACCGCCGTTAAGGACAAGACTGACGATTCTCCCGATCCGCGCGCCGACCTTTCCTTTTCTGATCTCCAGAAGCTGTGCAAGGACCGCAAGTTGTTGACGGAGGCTCGGAGCAAGACGGGGCTCCTCAATCGCCTGAAGGATGCGGATCAGGAGTTGACATCTGCCCAGCTCAAGGCCTTGATCAAGAAGAAGGGTATGGGTCTTGGCGGTAGTAAGGTCCAGATGCGCTATCAGCTTGCCATAGCTGCGGCCATGGACTGTCCTTCTTACCGTGGTCCAGGTGCTGAAGCTAACGATGATGAGGAGATGAGTGATGAATATGGTGATGTGGGCGACGACGGCGACGACATCTTGTCCGACCACGGCTTTGATTTTGACTAGGCTAGGCCAGGTCATCGGCTCCTTACATACGGCATCGATGTTAGCATCGAAGACCGGAGCCTGCTTGGTGTCATCGCATCGGGCGTTTGCGGACATGATATTGTCTAACCGGGCCTGGTTGCATCCAGTGTACTTTGGGTTTTCCGACGTGGACAAGAAATGGCGTTTGGATGCCTAAGGGGCGTTTTACGGTACGGTTTCGAAAAGGTTGTAAAGCATTGGATGGCTTTGGATGGCTTTGCATATGGCATTCTTTCTACGGACAGTTCCCCGGGTCGTGTCAGGCAATTGTATACGATGATCATCGCGATTTGCTGTGTAAAAGGCGCCAACGCCCTTCCTGCTCAAGTGTGTTAGATGCAATTGACATTGTTGAGGACTTCAACGGCCCTCTGGACTGACAAGACGGCGGGCAACAGACAAACTTGAAAGACGAGGCAATTGCATTGGCACGTCTATATCATACAAGACTGCTTTAGACCCTGGACAGGGTGTCCAGAATCTACCCGACAGAAGGGCATGAAGCCTACCCTTGATTACTCCTTATCGTCGTCATCCTCGTCGGCGACGACAGGCACAGCCTCATCGGGTTTTGTGGCCTTGACCGTCCGGTCCTTTTCAGCACCAGGAGCTTTGGTCCCGGCGCCGTTGGCATCTGCATCTTCGTCGTCTTCGGCCTCGGCGACGTCGGCTTCCTCATCTTCAGGCTCAGACTCGTCTTCTTCTTCCTCTTCCTCGTCGTCATCATCCTCGGCCGTCTTCTTGGTGATGCGGGTCTTCTTCTTGGGCGCTGTACGTCCTGCATCAGCTGGAGATGTTTCTGTATCGGGGTACGTTACTCACGAGGAGCTTCCTCGTCGGAGTCTTCGCCACCAAAATCGGAACCAGACTCTTCATATCTGGCGGTGCAACCGTCAGCCTTGCGACACGAGAGGTTCATCAAGCTTCATCAACAAAACGACAGGTATATCCAGCCAACCGGAACCAAATTCAAATCCCAACATGTCAAGAGCACGGCAGGCGGGAAGACAGCAAATAGAAACAGGGTTCGCTTGGGAGCAGCCCGTCGGTAGCTAGGCTGACGCTCGAGAGCCGACAACTGCGCAGCGACAACGAAGCTTGATGGCGCCAAACAAAAACATCAATTGAAGTACGCGGCACACGGCGACGGCAATGAAAGCAGCTGGGCGCATTTGCGACGAAGTGGTGCCATGGGATGACGTCAAGAAGTCGGCGACTTACTCCTCTTCCTCGTCGCTCTCGTCGCTCGGGAGGGCAACAAGCTCCTCGTCCTGCTTTCTCTTGCGGGTGGACATTGTGGGCGGTGTGGATGGGGTAGATTTTCTGGTGGAATGAAGAGGGAGTACGGGAGCGAAGTTGAGACGGGCTGGAGGTAAGCTGGGAGGGGAGGGGAGGACCGGTTGAACGATCCTCCCAGCCACCCAGCCCAGAGCAAGGGACGCCTGTGTGCTAGGACGACGGCATCAGCCGGCCAATGAGATGCGGCAAACCGAAGCCAGGCGCACAGCTGTCTAGGGCTGCAGGAACCGACGAGGACGAGATGATGCTTGATGCGCGGCGATGCGCGGCGCTGTGCGGCCCTGCGCGTCACACCCTCGCGGACCATGGGCCGCCACGTGATGGATGCCGTGGCATGTCTGGTCGCTGCCTTTTGCCTTTGCCTTTGCTTCTGCCTCCACTGTCAGTTTCCCTTTACTTTCACCTCCACTGTCGTCATGGCCAGAGGCGGCCAGGGCACCCAATGCGGCTAGCCTGCTGTCCCGAATAGCACTAGCGCACACCCCGCCTCGCATGGCCGTGCCCTCGAACATCTGAAAGCTCCGACTCGTCGACTCGACCGCAGTATACCACACCACACCACACCACACCACACCACTGCCACCGCCATGCCCGGCCCCATAAACACCGGCCGACGGCCCCGCGAGCGCCTCAGCTCCATCAACGACCCCCGCTCCAAGCACACGTACACGGCCAAACGCGACAGCCCGGCCGCGCCTGCTGCCCCCACCGTCCAAGCTCCCGCCGCGACCTGCTGCGACGCGCCCATCATCAGTTCCGACGAAGGCGCAACCATCTGCTACAACTGCGGCGCGCTCCTGAATGCCAGCAGCCTCTCCGCAGAAGTCACCTTTGGCGAGAATGCCGCCGGCGGTGCCGTGGTCCAGGGTGGCTTCGTCGGCGAGTCACAGCGCTATGCAAACACCATGGGCGCAAACGTGCGGGGCATCAACAGCGTCGAGAGTCGCGTCTTGACACAGAACCGCGGAAACATCGAGATTTCGCAGCTGCGAGGTGCCCTCAACCTGTCCGAAGACATCATGAAGATGGCCCAGCGGATGTACGGGCTCGCCCTGAACCACAATTTCGTGCAGGGCCGCCGCGTCAGGAACGTCGCTGCTGTCGCCCTGTATCTGGCCGCCCGGAAGCAGCCCGAGAACACCCTCATGCTCATGGACCTCTCGGAGAGGGTCATGTGCAATGTCTGGGCCCTAGGCGACACATACAAGCAGTTTTGCAAGACCATCATGGAGTCGGATCCCTTCGAGCTCGCCGGCAACCGGACCGTTCAGGAGATTGAGCCCCTCATGCTCAAGTTCTGTCGCAAACTCGAGTTCGGCACCGACTCGCACAAAGTAGCCAACGATGCCTGCGGGATTCTGAGGCGCATGAAGCGCGACTGGATGGTACAAGGGCGCAATCCCGCAGGTCTGTGCGGAGCGTGCATCATCCTCGCCGCCCGCATGAACAACTTCCGCCGCACGGTTCGAGAGGTCGTCTACGTCGTCAAGGTCGCCGACACCACCATCAACGCACGTCTGCACGAATACAAACGCACGCCCTCCTCCGCCTTGACCGTGGAGCAGTTCCGCAAATTCGGACAGCAGCTGAAAGTCAGAAACCTACCGCCTGCCATTTACAAGCGCGCAGAGAAAGAACAGCGGGAGGAGTACCGGAAGCGCAAAGCCGAGGAACTTGAAGTCGACGCTGAGGCCGAGCATGGACAGACTGACGACCAAGCCGATGGCTCTTCGTCGGAAGCTAGCTCGACCAACAAGAAGATGCGCCCGGCGCGCACTATGAAGAAGCGGAAGCTAGACAAGGGCAAAACCAAGGCAGTCCCGTCCCAGGCTGGGAAGAACGGTCCAGCCGGAGAGCCGGCAGTACCCGACATTGAAGCACTAGCAGGCGATTCCGAGGCTGCTCTCGATGCCCTTGCCCAAGCGAATGGGGCAGTTGACGTGGAATTCAACGACGAGGAGGTTGTCGTTCCCAAGAAAAGAGGTCGGCGACCCAAGAAGGTTGAGCCAATCATCATTCCGGACGAAGAGCTCGAGATCGAAGCAGAGATTGAGCAGGAGATCACCCAAACCGTCACAAACTGGCAGGCCACGTTCAAAGAATTCCAAAACGACGACAACCACGAGGTGCTTGTCCGAGCCGGCGACCGAGCGCGAGAGCTTGTGCAGCTCCACATGCCCGATGCCAACATCAACGATGACGATCTCCATGCAGGAGAATTCGATGATGACCCAGATGTTGCAAACGCCATAATACACGATGAGGCAGAGATTCGCTTCAGAGAAAGGAACTGGATTACCGATAACGAGGACTGGCTCCGCAAGCAACAGCAGAAGATGCTCGCCAAAGCCCTCGAAGAAGCCAAAGGAGAGCAGCCAAAAATCAAGCACAGACGGAAAGTCAATCGTATGGGCGATGGTGCAGTCCTCGAAGGAGAGACTGGTATGAGCGCGGCAGCGGCTGCTCAGAAGATGATCAAGAAGCGCGCCAAACACTTCAGTAACGCAATCGACTATGAGAAGCTCAAGGAGCTGTTTCCGGAGACGCAGACGCAGACGCCGCAAGCAAGCAGTATCGGGGCCAGTCCTGCAGCTTCTGCTGGCCAGCAAGACGTAGTACCAACGCCGCCGGCTACTCATGTCGAAGTGCCGGTTGGAGATGATGACGCCGAGGGCGAGGAGGAAGAGGAACAGCAGACGTACCAGGAGGAGGACGAGGACCTCGAGTACTACTCCGACGAAGATGAAGGGATCAGACCGGAAGATCTTGCTGAAGACTACTGAGTTTGAATTCTCCCGAGCCTCCGGCTTCAGCGTTGCGACAACTTCTGGCTGCTGTCGGTTGCCTATTCGCCACGCGTCTTGCATATGTCACGATACCCATCGTGCATAGCTTAGGTCTTGCATTCTCCGCGATACCCCCCACGCGGTCTAGGATCTTACACATGTCGGTAACTGGAACAGGAAGATAGGGTGGATGGCACCAGCTCAGCTGCCCGGCATTTCTTGGCCAGATGGGATGTAGATGGAGGCAACACTTTTCTTGTATTTCGATTTTCTTTATGGACCGTTACGTAGTGGCGTTTTCGGCACTAGTTGCCTGTCGTTCGTATTTTCGCAGCATCATATACCCCCGGGCATTGGGAACGGAGTTTTGTTTAGCATAGCTTTGTTCTTGTAGCGAAGCGCCCTCAGAAGAGGCAATGGAATAGAAGATATACCATCACACTTGACGTATGCTATCCGTGGTGAGGACGGTGAATCGTTGATGTTTCTTGTCCGTCGTGCATGTTATCATGATTGTGAGTAATGCTGGCCCTCACGGAAGCTAGAGCGGTCTGTCCAGCCCAGCGAACCGGACCACGTCCTCCTCCCAACCCATACTCTCCGCCAAAGCAGCCATATCCTTATCCTCCATCTCGGAAAGCTCACTCCCACTTCCCTCGTTCTCCCTTTGTTTGCCCTTGCCCTTCCCAACCACGTTTTCGATCAAGAACTTGACCCTCTGCTTCCTTCTTGTCTTCTTCGCCGCCACACCCGCAGTAGCAGCACTCCCACTATCCTTCCTCGAGCCAGCCTCCTAAGCCTTACCCGATTCGACACCCTCCATCCCTGTAAAAGTGCCATCGGCCCCAACACCACTCCCGTCACCCTTCCATCCATGGCTGAAGACCTCAAAGTTGTCGTCGACGAGCCAGCCAAGGTCCTCACTATCTGGGCGCAGCGTGCGCGCGAGACCGTGGCCTGCTTTCGGATAGTGCGTTGGTGGGTCAGTATCGTAGCCGTCGTCATAGTCGTCGAGTTGATCGCCGGCATTGTTGGTGGGAGGAGCAGGTACTGAGGTGATTATCTCAGGTTGTATATGGTTGGGATTGATGATTTGAGGCTGGCGTTTTGAAGGAGAGGGGTTGGTGGAGTGATTTATTTCGTGGAGGAGTTGGGCTTCTGCGGGGTCTAAGTCTGATGTTCCGCTTGTGGAGTTGTGGCCGTTGGCTGGGGAAAGGTGGGAGTGTGGTTGTCGTAGCAGAGGTTTGCTAACGACTGTGGCTGTGGCTGTGGCTGTGGCCGTGGATGTTGCTGTAGTGGTTTCTGGGATGAGGCCTTGCATGTTGGGAGGGAAGATGGGGAGTTCCGGGTGGCGAATTGTGGCGTGGAGAAGGAGTGATACTAGACGTGGTTGAGAGAGCGTCGTGAAGTATGCTTGTTTCTAGGCAGTGTTAGCACTTGGAGCGTCATCTGCAATACAGCAACAACGTACTTGGTCAATCGATAAGCCCTCGGCCGCGACCAGGCCGTCCGTACCCTCAATGACGCTCTGCTTCGACCTCTCACAGGGTCCACACAGCCATTCCTTTTCCAGCACGTTTACTACCTCGTTATCGATCGGCGGATCATGACAGTACTGGTGATACGCCGTAGTGCACACATCACAGAAGACTATTCTGTTGTTGCTCGGGTCGGTACCGCGGTGACAGATCTTGCACTGCGCCGCGAGGATCGTTTTGGTGGATCTTCGCCGCTTGACGCTGGTTGTCGGTTCGGGAATTGTAGGCACAAAGGCAACGGGCTTGTTCACGTTGCGACCGGACTTCGTCCGCGTGGGTAGCGGTGTATACGAGGAAGAGATGTCTGACTCGTCCTAATATATGTCAGAATGTTGTTGTGCCGCATCTCTAGGTTGAAGTCACAACTCGCCTCGCTTTCCACACTCTCAGCTCTCTTCCTCTTGCCCCCCCTCCCGCCACCTCTCCCACGCCCCCTTCCCCTCCCAGACCCCCGCCCAGAAGCTGGCGTGCTCCCCGTGGACGAGACCCTCGCCTCGCCCTTGAGCGCATTCGGCGTCCCCACCCTGCCACCTCTACCCCTCCTCCCCGCATTCGCGACCGGCGGAGGCGTAGGCAGCTTGTCGCTCGTGACATAGTTCTGCAGCACCTCTGCTCTCTTCGCCTCGAACGCTGGGGTACCTGTCGCATTGCCCTGGTTCGCCTGCAACCGCTTAAGAATCTCTGCCGTAGCCGCCGAGAACTGGGGGAAGCTGGGACTGTCGCTGTTCGACGCGGGAAATGTCGTGGTCTGCGATGCCCATGGCGAAGGCGGGGCTGGTGCTTTTGGCCCGGACTGCGAGGGAGTGGTGGGAGGGATGGAGTGGGCGCCGCTGCCGGGGTTTGGGGGGCGATTGGATGCCGACGGGTCGTCTGGCTGGGGATTCAAGAGATCCATTGAGTTGGGGGTGTGTTTGCGACAGTGTCTCTATCAATAAACTAGGCTGTTTGCGCTCTGGGGAGCGGTTTGTGGGGAAGGTTGGTTGGCGGAGACGCTGATCTCGAATGTGCCTCTGCCCGATTTTAGCGCGGGCCAATAGGGAAGCGCGATGCATAGCACAACACTGAACCAATCCCTCCGTATTCCAGATGACTTGACTGCACGGTACACGCTAGATTTACGAGATTTACGGTTCTGTTCACATATGTATATCAAAGTCTATGCTACAACACCTTCACTTCGCAGATCTTCAATGTCCGCGTCCGTCAGCTTGAGCGTGTCCCGCAAGATCTCGTCCGTGTGTTGGCCTAGTGTAGGTGGCGGCGTCCTGATGCCTGGCTTCGATACTGAATACTTCACGGGAGTGTTAACGAGCTTTATGGGTCCGCACGACGGGTGCTCAACCTCCTGCACCATTCCTCGAGCAAGTACTATATAAACCGTTAGCACCACAGCTCCTCCTTGATGGCTAGGGGCGGACTATCGTACCATGTTCATGATTTAGGGTTGCTTGGACATCGTTGATAGCGGCATAGGCTTCTGCGCGTCAGTATAGTGGACAAAATACAAGCTCCGCGTCGAGGGACTCACGCATGCCACAGCCCTCGAGGATATCCAGCCACTCTTGGGTAGTCTTCTTCCGCGTCTCATTCTCAATGAGCTCCTCCAACGTGTCTCGATGCTGGACGCGTAAAGCGTTAGTTCTGAACCTCTCGTCTAGTATCCATTCCGGTTTGCCGATGCTTGTGCAGAGAACGCCATATAGCCGGTCATTCCCTCCTCCGAGTAGGACGTCGCCGTCGGCCGTCTTGAAAGCTTTATAAGGCACGATCGATGCTAGCGTAGGTCAGCTTCATCGATCCGACAAAAGATTCGGGAAGCAAACTGACGATGTGACGTGCCCCATCTTCCAGAGTCCTTCTGACCGCTAATAAGGGTCGAGCTAGCAATGTTCGCAAGAGTGGCGACCTGACAATCACTGAGCGCGACATCGATGTGCTGGCCTCTTCCGGACTTTATGCGACTCAGCAGCGCTGCCATAATCGAGTTGGAGGTGTACAACCCAGTTGTTAGATCCGTTACTGCAACACCGACCTTCACTGGTGGACCGTCCCTAGCTCCAGTAATGTGCATGAGGCCGAATTCACTTGCATCGTGTGAGCGCTTGGGACTACAACAGCCCCTGCAGACTTACGCTTCAACCATGACGTCGTAACCGGCTCGATTCCTATACGGCCCTGTCTGTCCGTATCCCGTGATGCTGGCGTAGACCAGCCCAGGGTTGATTTTCGAGACGGTAGCGTAGTCCATGGCGTATTTTGCAAGCGATCCGGGCAGATAGTTCTCGACAAGCACGTCGCATTCTTGTACCAAGCGATGTAGGATATCGACGCCGGCCGGGTGAGCGAAAGAAAGACCCAGAGACCTTTTGTTACGGTTCACCTGCAGTCTGTCAGTTCATCATCTAGACCGGCACCTTTGAAGGCTTACAGCCAGATAATATGCGCTTTCTCCAGGTCCGTCGGAGTGCTCTCCTTGCGTGTATTTGGCATACGGTGGTCCCCATGCTCGAGTGTCGTCTCCGCGGGTAGGATGCTCAATCTTGATAACGTCGGCTCTGCATAGCATTAGCCGATGTCCCCAGTTTGCCAACCCGGAGTGTTGGTCCATACAGGGTTCTCCATTGCATACCCAAGGTCGCCCAGTATTTGGGTACAGTACGGCTGTGCGTGCGTCAGAACCGATGCATCCCGAGCAGATCATGGTGGCTTTCACGTACGCCCGCAAGGACCCGCGTCATGTCAAGCACCTTGATTCCGGCTAGAGGTAGTGAGGCCGCATCCTCGCTTGCTGCTGTCGACAGCCGTCTTGGGGAGGCAGACGCGTGCCAATTGAGTCCGCGGCTGCCCAGTGAGCCCAGAAAGACGCGTCTTGAAGCTCTCATCAATTCCGCCATTGTGGTGTGAAGAGTACAAGCGTACAAGGGGAGCTTCGCAAGACCCCCGCGGTTGTCCGGGCTCCGGGTTCGTCACACCAAGTACCGAGGCTTCTCGTACCCCACCATCTCACCCTCATCCACCATCACCTCACAATGTTTACCGGACTCGTCGAGATCATAGGAAGTAAGCCAGGCGTCGGACAGTCCAGCGTCCATGGTTGAGGCTGACCATAGCCAGCGGTGTCGGCCCTCGAGGAGCTCGACAAGACGGCGAGCGGAGGTGGCGGCACATCTCTGACCATTTCGGACGCGCAACATATTCTGGAAGACGCGAATCTAGGAGACAGCATAAGCGTTAATGGTCGCAATCCCTCGCCGATACCGCCCACGCAGTCCTAACACAAGCGCAGGAACATGTCTGACTGTTACCGAGTTCGACAAGACATCCTTCAAGGTCGGGTGCGCCCCCGAAACACTCCGCAGGACCAACCTAGGCTCCTTGAAGAAAGGATCCAATGTCAATCTCGAACGCGCTGTCTCTGCTTCGACACGAATGGGCGGCCATTTCGTTCAGGGCCATGTCGATACAATTGCCTCCATCGTGTCCGTCACACCCGACGGCAACGCGCTTACGTTCCGCTTCAAGCCGCGAGACTCGGCGGTCCTCCGATACATTGTCGAGAAGGGATACGTCACAATCGATGGAGCGAGCTTGACTGTGACCAACGTGCAGGACGGGCCGGACGGGTGGTGGGAGGTCATGTTGATCGCCTACACGCAGGAGAAGGTGGTGACGGCAGCTAAGAAGTCGGGAGACCATGTCAACGTAGAGGTCGACCAGGTTGGCAAGTACGTGGAGAAGAGCGTGGCCGGATACTTTGAGGGCGCTGCAAACGGCGAGTTTGCCATCCTCGAAAAGATGGTGAACAAGCTGGTGGACGAGAAGCTCAAGTCATTGGGAAAGTGAATGCTCGACCGTTCCGAGTGAGCGGAAGGGGGCCACAAACAGACAGTAATGCTGTTGGCAGTGTGCCGCTGCATGGCAGCAACGCCGGGCAAAGGCGATTCCCAGTGAGAGATAGCCATCTGAGCGACCAGATGATGCGTAGCCCCTGACTTGATTTGATGCCTCGAAATCGATTATCAGGGTGGTTGGGTGACAACCATGGAACCGAAAGTGAGGCAACAGCCTCGCTCTTTCTTTCCTCCCAATATAAAGTTAGGATCCGTCAAGATGCATTGAATCTTCATCCCTCCCGAGGTCTGTTGACCAACTCGTGTTCAATCTCGCACATGGGCTTTTGAAACGTGAGAGACTATTCGGTATCGGCGCAGGTCGGTGCCTAGCGACTGCATTGCGGAACCCACCATTCACCCAACCACGATACCCGTTTGAGATGCAGGACGCATGTCAAATGTCATCGAGCAGCTTTGCTGACTTGTTTCCCGTCTCAGTCCGCTGACCATACAGGACTGAACCACTTGCTGCGTTGGCGGATTAGGCAGACGCTCGATTCTAAGACGACTCTGTGGAACGCAGGACGGCTCGGCGGACATGCAGGCGACCATCCGCCTGTGGCCAGGTTTACGGACATCGATTTGTGATGCAATGCGCGAAGCAACCGTGCCGCCCGCGGTGGGCCGTCCCCCGAGCGTGCTAAATTCATCTCGCTTCCAGGCGTCGGCAAATACTCCCTTTCGGCCTCAACCCAAGACGACTTCGCATTAGGAAACAAGTGGTTTGGTGCAAGGTAAAAGTCGTCGATTTGGGGACCGAGAGATTCTCAAACGACCTGTGAAGAGGAGGAAGGACGGCTGCCGAAGAGGTGCAGATTCGTACAGGGTTTTTCATCGGCACAATCTATTGGTCTGCGGCAGCTTGCACGTTGCTGCTGCTGAACACGTCAAGCCGGCCCTCAGTCAAGGCGCAACGCCGCCAGACCGACAACAGACGCTCGTTATCCAGCCTTGTCGCGGGATTGAATTTTCTTCCCATCTTTTCACGCTTTCCACTCCCAAAGCATGCGTACGCCGTAGCGCGCTCTTTCGGAAGCACACGCGCCAGATCACCAGATCACCATGGATTGGAGGCTTCTCGAGTACGCCAAAGAGGCCCAAGATACGGCCTCGGGCCTCCACATCTTCCTGGGCGAGATCCCACAATATTCCAAAGACATCACCGGAGATATCGCTGAGCTCTTCGCCATCTCGAGCGCTCTCCACGTGCTACACGAGGACCTCGAGTTGGCTCGCTTCGGAAGGCATTCTGGCCGGATTCTACGAGATCTGGAGATATGTCTCCCGAGCTTGGGTTACACGCTCGATCATGTCCGCAATATGTTTAGCAAATCCAAAAATAGTCGACAGGCTCCCGGTGCGTTTCCGGGTACCCCGCCATACGCGCAAATCTGGGAGGATTCTTGTGCGGATATGAACGCTCAAGGGATCAGTCTCCCTGGGCGCTTGGAGATGTACAGGACGTATCTTCAGGGAATGCAGGATATCTTGAAAAGGTATACACGTAAAGGACGTTGGAACACTCGGGTCTAACAATAAGCAGTAACCACGAGGACAATGAGATCGAGATCGTTCGGGTCCGACTATCGAAGCTCTTGAAGAGACAGGAACCCGTGGAGGACTACTTCTCCAGAATCGGAGTATCACACGGTAAGTCCTTTGTTTCTTTAGCATGGTTTACTACGGTCACGTTGCCCTCAACTTCTCTGGGTACCAGCGCCTCTTTTAGCTTCTCGATGTTATACCCTGGTCCAATGCCATTCCTACTTGACACATCAATGACTCTCGAGCAAACCGCTTACGCTTTCGTTCTTTTCGAAAGTGGCGTCTGCAATATCAAAACTGAAAACTGAGTACCGACACTAACGCCCGCAAAGTACCAGCTTGGACACCTCAACCGCATCCTCCATCCGTCCCCAGACCGAACGTCGAACGCTTCCAGACGTACCCCAATGCATATAGCCATCTACCACCACCACCACCACCACCACCACCACCACCGGCTCATCCATTTGCTCCTCCGCCTCCTCCACTGGTCTATGGGCACACCCCTCCTCCCCCAGGTCGAGCTTATCCACCGCCACCTTCTCACTCATACGCGCATCATCCACCTCCTCCTCCGCCACCCCTTCCGCCACGTTCACCGATGCCTTATGGAGACATACCTTACATTCCGCCGACCGTGCCTGAAGCACCCCAGTCACCAACCTTTTCAAATGCATCGTCGCAATCCTATTCGACGCAATCCAACGATTCTGGTGGCCCGGCAGCTCATTGGGCCATGAAGACATTTGATGGTCGGCATTCTTCCACGCCGTTCAAGATCCTCGGTCAACCGTAGGTAACCCAGCTCACGCAACGCATGTGCCTAATAGAGTCCAGGACAAAATGTCTCGGCAGAGATGAGCCGCAAGCAATCGAGCTTTTGGACAGCGACGGCTTCCAGAAGGTGATTGAAATGTGAGCATCACGGATTCTCCTTGGAGATCTCGCTAACCGCCACAGGCCTTTCGAGGCGACCAACGTTTGGGTCAGGCTCTACTGGAGGACGGAAGACAACCGAGCTAGGATACTCTTCTTGACCTTGGACTCTACCGGAAGGAGGATGAGATATTGCTTTCCTCTCACCGGCTTGAAAGTGCTGCGTACCGAGTCCTGCTTGCAGCTATGTCGTGTAAATCGCCAGGACGGTCAGCTCGATCTTTGGGCCAACCTGAGGTTCACGCTTTACGAGAGTATGCTTGCCGAATTGAAAAGATCGTTGTACGAAGCTAACGCGTGCAGGAATGGTACTCTTCTACTGCACCCTGGTGGCACTCAAACGTCAGGACGACATCCAAGCTCCGTCAGGCCTCGATGATTACTTCCAGCCAGGAGAGAAGGAAGAGTTTGGAGGGTGAGCATCAACATGCCATTGACTTGTATAGCTCTGGCGCTAACATGTATACAGTGAGATCCAGGACGACTCGTATCTCCACGCGTTCCGGATCTTCCGCGATAAGGACTCTGGCGGCGTGAGATTCGAAGCTACGCCTCGACGTGGTCCTATGAAGACGATACCGATATGGACCGCTTTCGTCACGCAGTACATTGGAAGGAGGAGTTGGATGAAGCGCGTGGGGAACAGTACAATTCAGTTTCGCGAGCTCCACCCGTACATGTTCTGTGAGGGATACCGAGTGCCAAAGGGTAATTCGGGCAGGTATCAATTGACGTTCACGACACCACAGGGTTTGTGTCCACGTACACGTCCGGAGACTTTCGCTGATCCACGAGAACAGACGCGAGATCTTTCATGGAGATCTTCCATCGAATCAAAACGTGATGACCAACATGACTGGGCGATATTTGACGACTGCTCGCACACGACTTGACGACTTCCTTGTTAGCAGAATGATTCGTAAGATTGAATGACGTTCGCGGTGGAAAATTACTACGACGAAAAATGGACGATAACGACGTTATGCTCTGATGAAGGGAGGGCGGTGTGCATGTCATGATATACCCCTCTCCGCATCATTCTTGGTTCGTCTGGGTGGTATCTGCTTGCTCCTTTGTGGAAAGCACCGTTTTTGGGTTGTTTGGCTCTTCCTGTCCTTGGCGTTATCTAGCAACCATTGTATGCAGCATACCATGTCTCTCATTGGGGCCTGGGTACGTGACTGTCCAGCCATCTAGAGCAAACGACAAGGCCGGATGCGGCTAGGCTCAGATCTGCGACCCTTAGCGGGGCTCCGAAGCCAACGGTCTGTGCGCCTTCTAGGTAAAACCAAAAATTCCGGACAGTCTCGAACTTTGGTACAACTAGCACTTGAGCAAGTCGCAGCGATCGTCTGCCTCGCTCTTTCTGAGTTTTCTTCCTCTCTTACCCTTCCTTCTTCCCATCTTCGACTCGCAATCATGGCGCAAAACTCAGCATCCAAGGACCCGCTGTCCGGCATGGCTCATTCCGAAGCTCATTACTTCAACTCGTACGTCTTCTGGTCCCAAACTGCCTGGTGGCGTGCTTGGGAACGCGCATGGGCAATTCGGATGAACAGAAACTTACAGATGTCTTCTGCAGTTACAACCACCACGGCATACACGAAGAGATGCTGGTACGTACGGCAAAATTGTCCGACGGTTGCCCCGCGAAGAACGCGTTACTGATTGCTCGGCGGTGGGATTAGAAAGACGAAGTCCGGACCAGGAGCTACCGCGACTCGATATACCAGAACGGACACCTGTTCAAGGACAAGGTGGTCCTCGATGTTGGATGCGGTACCGCCATTCTTAGCATGTTCGACTTCCCATTACCCCACAGGCCGCGCGAGCACGCACTGACACACGTACTATTAGGTTCGCCGTCAAGGCCGGCGCAAAACACGTCATCGGTGTGGACATGTCCACCATCATCGACAAGGCGCGGGAGATTGTCGATCGCAACGGCATGAGCGACAAGATCACACTGCTGCAGGGCAAGATGGAGGAGGTCGTGCTGCCATTTGACAAAGTGGATATCATTATATCGGAGTGGATGGGCTACTTTCTGTTGTATGAGAGCATGCTGGATACCGTGCTGTATGCGCGCGACAAGTACCTGGTTAAGGATGGCCTCATCTTCCCGGACAAGGCTACCATCTTCGTGGCTGGTATAGAGGACGGCGACTACAAGGAGGAGAAGATTGGCTGTAAGCACCCTACCAACACATGTATTCGTAAATCAACTAACGCTCTTAGTCTGGGACAACGTGTGGGGCTTCGACTACACACCCCTCAAAGCCACGGCCATGACCGAGCCTCTCGTCGACACCGTCGACATCAAAGCCGTCGTCACAGACCCCTCCCCAGTACTAACCCTCGACCTCTACACCTGCACCGTCGCCGACCTAGCTTTCCGCCTCCCTTACACGCTCAAGGCGCGCCGCAGCGACTTCATCCACGCGGTTATCGCCTGGTTCGATATCGAGTTCTCTGCCTGCCACAAGCCCATTCGCTTCTCCACCGGCCCCCACACAAAGTATACCCACTGGAAACAGACCGTCTTCTACCTGCAGGATGTGTTGACTGTGGAAGAGGGTGAGGAGATCAAGGGCGAGTTGGACACGAGGCCGAGCGAGAAGAATCATCGCGATTTGGATATTAGGATCACGTACAAGCTGGCTACGGATGATATGCATAGGCAGACTACGGGTGAGGGCGTCTACAAGATGTGCTGATGCAGGCATGCTTGCTAGCTAGTCGAGCATCATCGGTGTCATGCACGGGGGGCAGGAATCCACTTCTCGATTAGACTTCTGGGGACAGCGGGGCGTTTTGGCCGGCGGAGTTATACCAAAGGTGGCGGCTCCTGCGACTGCGTACCTGCATTGTGCGGTTGCGAAGGCCCTGGGCGGGTATTATATGAAAAGTATCTAGGGTAGCATGATCTGACTTATGAAGGGACCAAGTCCAACGATTGGGAATTCCTCCCCTACAACTATCACCAACTCGCCTAATTTTCACATCGCAGTGCATATGTCAGTTCGCATCAAGCGTTTGGAATAAGAACATGGCATTCTCCAAGAGTGACGGGCACCTATAAACAACGGACGTAACCAAAACGGCCCAACGCCTCCCATGCGCCCATCATTATCATCATTACAAGGTTCGCAATCAATCAAAGACTGCACTACTAATCGCAGTCAACTCCAAGCCTCGTACTCTCTGGGTCCTCCCACCTCTTCGCCTTGAGAACACGCATCTTCTTCACCGGACTCGCACTCCTCCCATGAGCCTCCCTCTCCATAGCCTCCAGCCTAGCTTTCAGCACCTCGTTCTCCCTTTCCAAATCATCCACCCTATCCCTCAGCTGAGGATCTGGATCCTCATACACCCTAACCTCATCACGCATCTGCGCCTTAGTCGCCTTGATGACGACATCGATCTTGGAGTCGAGATGGGTCTGCTGGTTGTCCTGCTCGTTGTCGAGGGCGAATTGCCAACGGCGGCGTTCAGCAGCTACTGCGTCTTCCATTTCGGTGTAGCATTCGTCGCGAATTTCTTGCTCGAGGTCGGCGGTTTGGTCTTGGAGGGCGCGCCAGGAGGTTTCTGCGGCTTTGCGGCGGGAGGTTTCTTCTGTCAGGCGGAGAGCGAAGACTTCCATTTCTGCGCTTAGTCGTGCAATTTCTGCATTTGCGGCTTCTAACTCTTCGAGCACCGCGGACGGCGTGGTGCGTCCGGAAGATGTGGTGGGGTATTTGTTGGGGTTGCCGGAAAGGATTGTGGATGTGGTAGAGGGAATCCGGGGCACAGTGACTTCACGGGCGAGAGCTGAATAGCGCAGGATCTGCGATGTGGCATTGAAGTCCCCTTGTGGATCAGCCGTCACTATCATGATGGATTTCTGCGGGCTGTGGTGATGGTGATTCTGACGAGCTGTCGTGGGAAAGGAGTTGGAGAAGAGGAGCTCGGTGAGCTTGCACTGGCGGAAGGGAACCACGTTCTTCGAGCCGGCTTGGTGATCAGACTGCATCTGCATGCACTGCCCAAGGTACATGAGAGACTCGTTGATCTTGCCTGCCTCTGCTAACGTTTCGCCGGCCGTTTTTGCGTTACGGGCGCGTTCGGAGCCTGCCAAATCGACGATGGTCAGAGTGCTGCTGAACCACGGGCCTTTCCGCTGTGCATCACGCTTCTTGACTTCGACGCAGAAAAAGCCATGGCTTCGAGAGCTGACTGCGTTGCTGCCCGTTCCGGCGACCTTGCGCTCCACTAGACCCGTCTCAAGGATCATGAGAGCCTCCTCGAAGCTTCCGCAGATGATCTTTGTCAGACCAGCCACAACCTTACGATCCGGGCTCTGCTCGGTGCTCTTGAACAGCAATGCTCGACGCTTCAAGTTGGGGTGTTTGTTCTTCGTTGCGCTTCCACTTAGCAGGTCGAAGATGCGGTCGTTATACACTTCGTACATGGACACCACGATGGCGTACTCGGCGCTTGGGTCGATCGGAATATCGATGTGGCCGACGCTCGGTGTCTGGGGCAGACATGATGGGCGCGGGATCCTGTTCGATCTCGAGCCCCCGGTCGTAATGAACGAGCTGCAATCCTGTGTCTCAGGTAAGTTCGGGTTCGTAAGTGACGGCGTGGTACTCGAGAGAACCAAGAAGAGGGTGTTTGCTAACCGGCATGGGTGTCTGCGCCCGCGACGGAAAGCGCTCAGACTGGTTGTCGCCGTACATGGAGTCGAGGAAGGCGGTTGCAGTGTACATGTGGGCTTCGGATACATCTGCTGCGGCGAGGGATGAGAAGGCCGGCGCGCCGTAGAGAGACTGTACCAGCTGCTCTCCGGTGTTCTGGAAGAGGACATCGAGTGCCATCTGGGTGAGGCCGCGCTGCGACTTCGTCCCCAGGATGGTGTGGCTCTACACCGCGATCAGCGTCCACATCAGACCTCGTTATGGGCCTTGTTGTCTTACCTTGCCGGAACCCGTGACTCCCAGCGTCGCCAACAGCCCATCTCGTCCGTGGTGTCCATTCGCGCCAACCACGCCCTCGATCATGGGCACCACGCCGATGCCCTTGAACAGGTCCAGTTGTTTCGCATCCTCTTCAAACACCTGCGTGAAGGCAAACCGCTCGACGGCCCGTCTCCTGTTATCTATTGTAGGCGGCTTGATGGTGATGTGTGTTGGTTGGCTCGCCTCGGTCTCTTCGACGGTGAGGAAGCGAGCACTCGGATTCGATGGACGTAGGCGCAGGTAGACATCGAAGAGCGAGCTCGACGGTCGCGGCGGAGGAGGATACATGGCCATTGTGTTTGTTCGTCCTGTCTTGGGAGGAGCTGGTAGCGTGCGATCGTGTCCGCGCGCGGATGCTGGGTTATTGACTAACGGCGGGTCGACGGCGGTTGCCATGGCGACAGCACTCCCTCTTGCTCCCACTCTACATCGCCGCACCGCCACCGTGACGCCACATGCATCTGCTACTCGAAGCACATCTAACTTCTACTACCCATGCACACGCGTCGGTGTCTTGCCATTGATCCACCGTTCCGTGTCTCGTTGATAAAAAACCTCCATCATGGTTATCCCCACATCTCAGCCCCCGACGTAGAACTTCCTTCCGGCATACCAGGCATTTCCCGCCCCAGAAGCAGCCTCTTCTGCATGCCGTCCCGGGCTCGTGCACATGACAGCACTGCGGCGATCCAGAAGCGAAGTGAATGTCTCGAATTTGAACTCGAACTCATGCCTCTGCGCAAACTGCCGTTCGCTGTTCCTGCTACCACCCGATGATCCACGCAGCAAGCATAGGCAAACCGGTAGCGATGGCACCCGAGCCCTCCGCATCGGTACGTGGGTCGGAGGTACACGCAGCCTTGAAATCTCAGCATGGCACAGCCACTCAGGCCCGAAAACTTGGTGCCAGCTCTCGACACAGAGCGGACACTGTAATCCCGCCGAAGTCTTCAGAGCATCCATGCTCGAGTGCCAGTCTGAAGATTGGGGTGAGAAGTCAGTAAAGATCTTGCAGAGGGGTCTTGGTACCCAATGTCTTAGGCCAGAGGCCGGCGCACTAGGTTTGGCATCTCATCACGGCTCTCAAGTGCGACATCACCATTGGGAAAGAGCTGTCACATATGAAGGAGCCTATAGAGGATCCTTTGTGATCATTCCAATTCGCAGCTATCGTACACCACAGCAACGAATCGGAAGAGGTGCCTACCAGCATAATGTTTGGGTGACATTTCATGACTCGGTTAAGCCCAAATTCGTCCGATGTGGCCTCAAGTTCTGCAATTACACAGTCGAACTCACGCATGCCAGTGCTCTCGAATACCGGCAGACTGAAACTTGCGAGAGAATGGCTAACGGTCTGCTACAAACAGCACACTGGTTGTGCTCGACGCCGCTTCCGCCCCATAATGCTACCATCGAGACTCATCGAGGTATACCGAGCCGGCACTTCGCGAAAAACTCGACTTGTGGAAGGAAAGGGACTTCGTTCCGAATCACAGCACTTAACATCAAGCCACTGATGAGGGACGAGACAAATGACCACACTCCGGACCGACAATATCGCTCGCTTCAAAAGCGAACTCTCAATTGACGAACTGACTTGTACATTTAAGGATGCCTTCGAGATGACTGAGTATCTAGGTCACAAACATATCTGGATCGATTACTTGTGTAAGAGATCAGATTTCACCTCTTGGGACATGTGCCAATCGTGCCGCCAATCCTTTGGTATATTGCAAGATTCAGCAAGCGACTGGGCGCAAGAGGTGCAGAAGATGGCTGATGTTTACGAAAACGCCACCTGCAACCTTGCCGCCACGGCGCATGCTTCATCAGGAGCAGGGCTATTCGCCCTCGAATCGACTGACCGTGCCAAGCTGACGAAGGTTGCTGCGAACATTGCGTTGGAGAAAGACATTTTGGTGGGGGTCTACCACCTCGTGCCGAAAAAGATTTGGGATTGCCGTGTAGACCAAGCCCCACTGAACGAAAGAGCATGGGTACTTCAGGAGCGATTCCTTTCACCTCGCATCTTGCACTTCGGGAATGATCAACTCTGGTGGGAATGCCAGGAGCTGCAGGCATACGAAATATATGTACATGGGCAAGCCTTCACGGAGGCGTATTTTACACACTCTCCATCGTCGACCTACAGTTGGTTGCCAACGTAGCCTCGGTCATCGTCCGTGCTAGATCGATCACTGCGCCAACTAGCCGAAGCTTTGTCTCCAAGCACCGAAGCGCAAAGCTACATGTCCTCCGTGTCTCTCCTGGTTCAGCAATAATGATATTCACGCACGTCCGCCACATACCCAGATGGGCGTACGTGTCCGTTAAGGATGGTTGTCCGGGAGACTTCGATGGGATCGCGGTTGCAGCAGACCAAGTAACTACACTCGGAGGAAAGCAGGCTGTTACAACAGGTGGGTCGTGAAGCATGGATTTACTTCCTGTTCTTTTCGTTTCATCCAGTTGCGGGCATTCTCCTGAAGCGAAGTACTGATCCAGGGCATTACACGAGAATTGGACATTTTGACGAGTATTTGGGATTTGTTAAACCTGAAAGAGAAAACTGGGCTCTGGAGCCGTATTCGGAGGATTCGTTTGAGATCGCGGAGAATGATTGCAACGAAAGTGACGGAAATGATATCTATACCATTACGATTGTATGAAAGGTTTCTGCTGTGGTCGAGCTGCATGGACTGTGTGCTACGCGGACGTGACACAAGCACTTCAGAAACACAAAGAGAACATGACCTCGGAAGACAGCTGAAAGCTGCCGTTGGCCAGTTGACGTTAACAGTGTCTACGCATTTCCGTTTGCGTACTAGTATGGAGCTAGTGGGACCGCTGTTGTGATTTTTGCCGGACACCCATTAATTAGAGATTGCCTCTAGCTCGCGAGAACTTTCATCTTCGGTATGAGAACTGAACACGACAGCTGCAATACATGGTACTCCGATTACTCTGACATCGTTCTCAAAGGCCTAGCGCTAACGTTGGAGGCATCGCCTCTTCTAGCCATATTGAGTCAGAGCATCCGAAGCTAGCATCAGAAGCTAAGACATGGCTAGCAAGACGAGAATGAAGCCCGAAACACATTTCCAAACCTATACCAGTGCGTAGGAGCAGTGTTGCTTACTCTCACCAAAGTTTGGGGTGGCGCTCTCGCTAAAGCAGAGTTTTCCGCGGCTCGGGCTCGCTCCCAAAAACTTCTTCGTGTAGTATCAGGACCCACTCTTTGTCAACATCATTCCTCCAGGAGCTTTGAATCACAGGCTCATGATGCCACTCGGCACCGAGCCTCCTTCGAGCGATGGTCCAACCGATTTTCGCCACATTCTCTACGTCGACGCATATGACTCGTTCTCGAATAGCATCGTCGGTCTTCTGGAGCAAAATCTAAACGTTCACGTAACGACTGTGCGTATCGATGATCCAGAGGCCTCTAGGAATCTCAAAACGATACTGAAGGCTTTCGATGCCGTCGTTGTCGGACCAGGCCCTGGGCACCCAACAAACGTCAACGATACTGGCCTCATCAACCAACTCTGGACCCTTCATGATGCGGATGTTCTTCCGATTTTGGGTGTATGTCTTGGGTTCCAGTCCCTTGCTTTGGCTTATGGGGCTGAGGTCAAGAGACTTTGTCAAGCGCGTCATGGCATCGTCTCAGAGATTCTCCATTGCGGGTCTGACATCTTTGAGGACATCGTCAGCCTCCACGCGACACAGTATCACTCTTTGCAGGTTGATATCGGCGTCCACGACCCGCTTTCTGAACACGGCCGTTGGCAACCGACTTTGACCTGCCCAAAGCTCAGGCCGTTAGCCTGGGACATTACCGACGCTGTCAATGGGCCCATCCTCATGGCTATCAGACACATTGACAAGCCATTTTCTGGAGTGCAATTTCATCCGGAGTCCATTTGCACATCGAAAGCAGGTGTAGACATGGTTCAAACCTGGTGGAGGCAAAGTAAAGAGTGGCTCACAACACGGGATAGACCTAAGAGCCAAGGTTGCAGCACTTCTTCCCGCTACATCTCCCCTGTCACGACGACCTCAACGTTAAGAGAGATCGTTGCCGTCGATCAACGAAATGGACTGCATCACTTCGGGTCCGAGCTCGCTCAGACCGTACGGAGCATCATTGGACCAGAGCCCGTTGCGCTGAACTGGGAGAAGCATTCTACTGGAGCTTTGAACCTAGTTGCACTCGTCGAATCGCTCGGCTTTGACCGAGGCGATGTAGTACTGCTAGACTCTCAAGGCCATCACAGCGGCAAATACAGTATCCTTGGTATTCTAGTGCCAGACCAAACACTCAAGCTAGCCTACCGGTCCTGGGATCGCACAATTCGCTACCGCACACACTCAGACAACGAACATATTACACGGCTCGGTTCGATCGATCAAGTATGGCCTATCCTACAAGAGGCGCTCGATCTACATAGTCCAAGAACAGGCTACTCAAAACAGAGCCACGGGAGTAGCGACGGTCTGCCTACTGAATGCCCTTTCTGGGGAGGTTTCATGGGCTACATATCATACGAAGCTGGGCTAGAAACTATCAACGTCGAGCTACATGAATCTTCGGCAACCGACAGGATCCCCGATATTAGTTTTGCGTTCGTGAATCGAAGTATCGTCATAGACCATGAGGCTGGTCAAACGTACGTCCAGTCCCTACTTCCGAATGACTGGAACTGGATATCAGAAGCTGGCGGAAGATTGAAAAACTTGAAGCATGCTTCCGAGCTTCGCGATTTTTCAACGGGCCGGTCTGCATTGGACAATCACCTTGATTATTCCCAAATTAGCACTCCTCGGGAAAACCATTACCGCAACAAAGTCCGCAAGTGTCAGGAATCACTAGCAGAAGGAAACTCCTACGAGCTTTGCCTCACAGACGAAACCATCATCACCGTCCCAACCTTGGACGATTCACGCCTAGATCCGTGGTCACTCTACAAGAGACTCCGACGCGAGAATCCCGCACCCTTCGGCGCATTCTTGCGCCTCTCCAACGCTACGGTCGTCGGTACAAGTCCAGAACGATTTTTTAAATGGGAGCGAAACGGGCACTGCGAGTTCAGACCCATCAAAGGCACAGTCAAGAAATCGCCAAATATGACGAGCGAGCTTGCACACGGCATACTCAACTCTTCCAAGGAGCGTGCGGAGAATCTCATGATCGTCGATCTCATCAGGCACGACCTCAGCGGCGTGATCGGTGCGAAGAACTGCAGCGTGTCGAAGTTGATGACGGTGGAAGAGTATGAGCATGTCTATCAACTGGTTTCGGTCATTGAAGGTCAACTACCCAGTGGTGGAAAGGGAAAGGAGAACGGTCCAACCGGTATGGATGTGCTGAAAGCTTCACTGCCACCAGGAAGCATGACCGGCGCACCGAAGAAGAGATCCTGTGAAATCTTACGCGACATCGAGAAAAGACCAAGGGGTATCTACTCCGGTATACTGGGCTACATGGACGTCGGAGGCGGCGGCGATTTTTCGGTCGTGATACGAACTGCTGTTCGCGACCCGGACGTCCCAAGCAATCTCACCAGCAGTTCTACGATGGGCGAGCGAAGTAACGGGTCTAGTCGGTACTCCACCCCTCGGTCTTCCAGTCCTGCCCCGTCCGTGGAAGAAACAAACACCGGTCCGCGCATTCAAACGGAGACGTGGCGAATAGGAGCAGGAGGGGCCGTCACCATTCAGAGCACGGATGAAGAAGAGTTTCTGGAGATGGAGACCAAAGTCATGTCCGCGTTGAGGGCGTTTCAGAAGGCGTAATATCGAGCATTCACGCGTCTGGAGCGAAGGCGTGCTTGGGCATTGATAGTTCTGTAATTGTGTTCGTAGCATTTTCGTAGCATTTTCAGGTAGTCGAGGCGCATGGGGGTGATTTTTTAGTGCTGATGTTCAACACGAAAGGCACACAGCTTGTAGTGTCGTTGGCAATATCAACTTTGGCCGATGAGATCAGTTTGAAACAGTCGTGGATCACGAGTCAGGACACATTCTGAGGCTGCTGTACCTTGAGATTTACCCTGGGTACGTGACAAGGGTCAATCCACACCATCGCCAATGTCCAGCGCGTCCAGACCTGAAAATGGAAGAAGTCACTGGTAGACGTCAGAGTCCTTCAGACCCAAGGCTAGACACCGAAGCGTCGCTATAGCTGCTGCGTCTCACGGTCCAAGAAGCCGTACCCGTTGATCAGAGCAGTGATACGGTTCTACGGAGTCATCTCCTCAGCCACTGATTAGTGTACGTGGAGATAGCTTTTCTCCGAACTCCGCATTCTGACGCACTGTAAATCAGCTAACGGTTTCTGGAAGGGTATCGTCGTGGGGTGTTATCGGAGGGCTCACGTGATGAAGTTTCGGGTTTAATTTCCAGCACCATGATGGTCCATTGCTATGATGGCGTCTTCATCACTACTTGATGCAACACCCGAGCCAGTGTCGATGGCGGTCCAACGGTCAATCAGGTGCCTCATTCGCGGCACTAGCCACTCTACCCACACGCAGACTCTTCCCAAACAAGACGCCAACAAAGAATCTAAACCTTCATACCCGAAAAATTTCCATCCCAGTTTTCTCTGCATGCAGTGCATGCAAGTCACGATGACTCGATCGCGCCATGACACGACACATCAGGGTCTTCGCACTAGCCGCTCATAAAGAAAATCTCGACACCAGAGACTTTGTCCCCATCTCCACTCTAAAAATCAACGTACAGTAGCTACGTCTTGTACCTCGGCGCGGTCCGGCAACGCTTCGCCGACCGTCCGACCCTACGTCCGCACCGCCGCTCGATTCCGTCGGCAACGATTATCGTGAGCCCTAAACGGTTAGCGCAGGGATCTCCTGTGCATGCGCAAGCTGCATGTGATGCGGTGAGGGTGTCAGCGGAAAGTGCGCGGAGGGTGCGCGGAAAAGTATCCACTAGCGAGCGAGCGCGCTTTTGGTCCGAAGTTCGGGATGGGAAGTGCTTGGTCGGAACTCCGCGTTCTGGATATGAGGCTTCCTCGGCCGAGGGTGTTGGGCCGGTGAAGCAGATGGGCTCACATGGTTTGGACTTGAGGGAGATGAGCACCTGCCAGCTGACTTGGTTTTGCACGGGATGAGAAGTTGGCATCATGGCTGGTCCGTAGCGGCATGTGAGGCCTCGTAGTAATTGCATCGAAGAGGACTAATCCATCATGAAGCTCTGCGTGTGAAAGAGTACCTAAAAAGGGTAGCGCTCGAGGATTGGTGTTGCTTGCAAAGCCGGATTGGAAATGGCTGCTTACACACGGCTAAACGGTTTCGAGCATGGCAGGCACCAGGCATGCGCAGATCATGTCTCTGCCTTACGATTCTGCCAAAACACTCTCCTGCCTTGATCGGGTAATGTCTGCGGGCCTGCGATATCGCCTAGGTTGATCCAGGTGCATTTGTGGTCGCCGCAACAACGCATCTAGCTACGCCACGCCATGAGCGCAGTGCAGCGCAACAACAGTGGCATCATCGACATGTACTCGAGCCACGTCAGAGGTCTGGAACGCGCATGGTTGTTGCTGCCCCTGAGCCGCTGCAACGTGTGGGGTCGGACGTGGTGAGCTGGAGACTGAGTTGGGAACTGAGCTGGGGACCGAGCTGGGTATGGAGGCTGCCTGAGGTTTGTGGTGCAATTGCTTCTTTTGGGTGGACAACGGAGCGAGGCTCTTCTCAGCCCTAGATTTCCCAGTGGAGAGGGGCGGGGACGAGTACGAGGGCCTGTTGCTGGGCCGCCCTCAGCTCAGCGAAGGCTATGCCAACGCATCAGCAGAAGCACTCGCATAGTTAGGCGATTGGTAAGTGTTGATTTGATACAACTCAAGTGAGTTAGTTGAGGATGGGAATTGGAATCTCTTGGAAGCGGGTCATCATCGGTGGCGGGTCATCGTCTGATGTCTCGCTGAGCTGTTGGCAGGCCGTCTTGTACCCCTTTACTCGGTGCCTTGCAGTATAGTGATGGCGGCGCCTTGTCGCCGCTTAGGCCATCGACTTTCGCTGCCCGAAAGGCTGCGTCGCTTAGGGCTGAGGTGCCGGGCCCTCTAGTGCTGTGGCACAGTGTGGCACAGGCTGTCACTCGTTACCAAAAGCGATGCAATTTGTATTCCCGAGATGCGGTGAGCGCGACGGAATGCATAGAGAGCACCAAACGAAACACTGGGCTAGCGATGAAACCGCGCCAGGAAGATGGAAACAACTGGAATGAGGTGCTTCCTTTCGACAGAGGCCGCAATCTTGGATGGCAACCCACAAGCCGACCTGTGTTTCGGATAGTTGTCGGAGAGTTTTGTGGCTTCATGCTGGTGGCCTGGAGAACGAAGCCAAAGGACAGGTGTTTGATCCATCCCATGTGTACACGGTTCCAGCACTGCTGTCGCTGGCAGCAGATGTTGGCCCCGGACGCTTTTGCACGGAGCTCTGCCAACGTGACCGGCCAGGACGGCCAGCTCCTACGGCCGAGCGTGGGCGCGGAGCCACAGGAAACCCGAGCGCAGCCTGGCGTCGCTGCCTTTGACCGGCTGGCGGCTGGCGGCTGGCAGTCGTTCCCTTCTGCCTCGAGTGTTGCGTCAGCGCAGTCGTCGCAGTCGTCGCAGTCGAGCCAGGCTGCCGCAACCTTGGTCCTTTTGGTTCCAGTACAAGCGTACGCGGCCGCTCGTATTGCCGTTTAGCGATTGCGACGCTCCGCGTGTTCCGTCGACTCCGTCTTCAGCCTTGTAGGCGGCACGGCGCCGGCGTGTTGGATTCCCGCCAGCCGCCCTGTTGCGCCAGGCACCCATGGCGGGCGCACGGACGCCATCTAAAAAGCGGTCAGATGAGAATTTCCCATCTTCATGCCGCATTGCCAAGGAGGCCCTGCCAGGTGAAGCGGTACGGAAAAGCACGGGGACGAGGTTTGATGGGTATTGTTTGATTGATTGATTGTTTGATTGCTTGCTTGCTTGCTATTGCTAAGGGCGAGTCTCGACCACCTCTGCGTGGGAGATCTCGTACCAGCCTCGGTATCCCACCATGCAGCCATGCAGCTGTACACATCTGAGTAGAGTATCCCGTCCACCTTCATCGCGGCACGCCTATCGTGCCGCGGAATCCAAAAGTCCATCCCATGACAAAGAAAATGTGATATAATGCTAAATCGCTATGCCCAAAAAGACTCGCTCGCTAAAATGCTCAATCAAAAACAAGACGTCAGGTCGGTGCGTGTTGGCCTAGTAGCTTGTGATGAGCGGAGCATTCGATTCGGGCGGGAAGAGGGCGTCTTCCATGTAGATTTGTGACTTGGCGTCGTAGAAGGATGTGGTGAGCATGGCTTCCTTTTCCGAGAATTCCATCGAGAGTGTGGGTGGAGAGACGGGTGGTGACTCGTCGTCCGAGTCTTCATCGTGCACGAGCTCGGGCGGTGATTGTGATGAGACGCGGGTGAGGGCCAGGTCGGCATCGTTCTCCTCGTCGTCGTACTGGTCGTCGTCGTCCATCTCGGTCGTGGTGATTTGCACCGGTGATTGCACCAGGCGGCGGGGCAGCGAGGCCATGTCAAAGTCGCCGTCCTCGTCGTAAAAGTCCGAGTCCGAGTCGTCTTCCGAGTCGTCTTCGGCAGCGTCCTCTTCGATCCTGTCGACCCATTGGATGTGTTGTTGCTGCTTTTGCTGCTTCTCGGCCTTGTTCGCCTTGGCGACGGTGCTGTGGAACCAGGCCTCTTGCTGCCTCTCGGCGTCCTGGAGCTCGATCATGAGCGAGTCGAGGAGGTTGGCGTGGCCGACGAGCAGGCGCAGGTCGTGGTCGGCACGGCAGGCCTCCTTGCCGAGCTTGGAGCGGGCCGAGGCGGCGATGTAGTAGGTCTGGGTCAGAGACATCTTCTGCTTCTTCTGGGGCGGCGAGGCGACGAAGTAGCTGCGCGTGGTCTCGGCAGAAATGGGCTCGAAAGCGGTTTGGATGCGGAGGTGGGATGAAGAAGGCATCTCTGGTTTATGTACGTGTGTACAGAAACGTTGTTGTTGTAGTTGCTGTTGCCTGAGGGGTGAGTCAGGAAATGTTGGTGACTGGAAGGGCGCAGGCTACGTACCCAATGCAGCAGCCAATGGCAGGGGGGGATGGTCCGAGGTGTTGATGTCAGGACTCGTTGTGCAGTAGCCGAGTCTTTTCTGTTCGGTGGAGAAGACGTTGTTTGCGGATGGTGCGAGTGTAAGAGTGTGAGTGGCTGAAGCTGGTGGTGGTGGTGGTGTCGTGAAAGGCGCGGGCGTGTCTTTCTTTATGTTCTCTGACGCTATGAGCATGACCCTGGCTAGCGGCCGGGATGCTCGGGCATTACTGTAATTCCGACTCCCTCTCACCGCACCCGTGCAGACCGCCGGCCATCCATTACCAAGGTGACCGGGGTCTGGTCGTCCGCTAAGGGTTCCGCCCACTTCCACCCTAAGCACGCCCTTTCGTAAGCTCCTGCGTAAACGCCGAGTGGAGATAATCCCAACGCGCGCAGGATGATTCATATCGACCCGGATTTTACTCATGGCAGCCTCTTCCCGCTTGCAGCAGTATTCGTCAGTCGAACAGCCCCGCGACCATGACCATCATGACCATCATGGCCATGTGCTGGCGTGGGCGTGCTGGCCCTCTTCGTCTCAGCCACTCGCATCCCGCAGCCGCAGGTGGTCGTGGTGCAGCCACACACACACACACACACACACACGCGCGCGCAGAGAGAGAGACAGACAGACACACCGCTCGGCCTGCGGGCTGCGGGCTCTCCGCCGGCGTCGGCGTCTCTTGACAGACGAGCCCGTCGGTCGTCCAGTGACCAGCGCATGCATAACTGAGATGGCATCACGCTGAATACGCCAACATTGGCATATGATTCGCAGTGCATTCTTCGGCTCCGAGTCATATGGTAGTCATGCACTGCGCGGACGAATCCAGCAGCGCGCACCACGCCCACGGGCTCTCGGTCAATCGGTCTCGGGCGAACACCACGGAGCCCTTTTGACTCCACCACCACAACATTGGGCTAAACGTCATGCGAACCGTTCGAAACAAGTCCCTGGACGAAAGCGCGCCTCAGGTGCTGGTAGCCCATGAGGATTACTCACTGGTTGCTGCTGCCCGCATTCGTCTGCTTAGCTAGCCCTGCTGAACAATATCCTCTGACAAATGCACCCCAACACCCCCCCTCCCCCCCATCCAATCGTCCAACATGTCCATAACGTTGTCGTCCATCTTCACATGATGACTTATTACACCCACGTCAGGCTCCAGCGATTGCGCCTTACAGTATGCGACGCTCCTCCGAGTTTCCACTCCGTCGGGGCATATCGCGATGCCCGCAGAGGCATTCCATTCCGCGCAACGCTTCCATGTTTCGCAAGGCTGCAGCCTGCTCCCCGCCGGTCCGTGTTTCGTACATAGGCCTTGCATTGCGTTACTGCTTTGCAGCCACACGGTGCCATCGCTATCGTCCCATGTAGCGCCAGCACGCAACAGTCATAGCAAGCGTCCCGCGCGATACCCCATTGGGAGTCGACCAAAGAGTCCTCACCGCCGAAGCCGTGCCCACCGCAGCCTCACCGCCAGGGAACCCCGAGTGCATCCAATATTCTTAACATAGGAGTCGGATGGTGCGCATTGACTGTGTACCGCGTCAACACAATCCTACTTGCTAATGATGGCCTATCTTAGATCACATCATTGCTTCGGTCGTACAAAATGCCAACTTCGGCCTCGGTAATCCACAACACCCTCTCCGCAGCAGCACCTCCGACTCGAAATCCATCGAGACGTTCATGTGGCTTTATTCCACGGTAACATGTGAGCAACATATGTGAAGCAATTGCTATCATATCAGCGCTTCGAACGGGAGGTAAGGTGGTTGATGGGAGCCATCCCTCGTCACTCACCATTAAAAGCTAGACCACTATATTCACGCATCATCTTTGCCTCGCCAAAGCAGCATATTGCGACCGCGAGCTTGACAACCGCGGCGGGAACGGGACTTTCAAACCATCCAACATCAGGACATGACATTAGAGTGGGCACTGCGCGTGTACTTGTAAAGCTACCGTCATCCTTCACTCGTGTACTCATAACACATTACCAATACATACTGAGCACCAAACTAGGGTATACTCAAAACTTGCATCACCACGAAGAGAAATCCGTTCCAATCCCACAACTCGCCCTCACCAGCACTCCCACTTCTGCCCACCCATGGCAACAAGTCGGTTGAAGAGTTCGTCCCTCAAAGGCATAGCAGTGATCTTGATCTTGTCCCCGGCTTGCCCAGCTCGGTCTCTTGTGATAATCTCCAAGCCATCGGCCACCTCCCTACCCATCGCCCATCCGACAACAAGCTTAGCCTTCCATCCATAACCGCCCACCTTCCTCATCTCCTTGATATCGCCAACGGGGATGCTCCACAATGGATGCAGGTCCTCTCGCTCAGCAGACCCAATCTTCTCAATCGTAGAGTCGGTTGAAAAGGCCACACACGGAATCGTGGCTTTAGTAGTGATGTACATATGACCTTTCTTTCCGTTGAACCTCGACTTGAACTCCACCGGGCCCGAAGTCAGATCCACGTCTTTGGGCGGCACAGCACCAAGCCGGTTCTTTGCGTGTTCACTCCCAGCCGCCGCCTTGACCTTGTCTGTGCCGATGGCGGTTTCGACACCACCTTTGACAGTACCTCTGAAGAAGCCGAGGATCTTGGCTCCTTTCTTGCCGTGCTTGGTGTTCTTTGAGGCGTCGATATCGGCGCCCCCTGTTTCGTGGGCAGTAGTGGGGTCGTGGGCCATGGCTTCATCGAGCTCCTCAGCCGTAGCGTTGAGTGGGTAATCTGCGCCGGTTGCTCGCAAGTCTTTTTCGCTGATTTCAGCGGGCTTGTCAGGCGGGGGCCCGGCGATGTGCGGTGGTGGAGGGAGGGGCGCCTTGTTTGCTTCGCCGATGCGAAGGAGAGTGATGGCTAGTTGAGCATTGGTAGGGACGCCTTTGAGAACTGTATTGCGGAGTTCAAGGAGCTTCTGCCAATTGGGGAATTTGCGATTGAGCAGTGCGAGACCGCGTGAGGTGATTGGGTCTCCGAAGAAGCCGAAGCCGACGCCGAAGGTCACGCCTTTCATGAACATGTACGAGGTTACGAAAATGGAGACTATGAGAAGTGGTATAACGAGCCCGGCGAGGCGGAGGCGGTATCGATCGTGAGGGAAAGGAGGCGTCGGGGATAGTGCACTACACTGGAGTCAGCACCTAATGTCTTGAAAGAAAGACGTGGATTGATCATACTTGGCGAATCGTTCCCAAGTATCAGTCAAGTCCGCAAGCCCATGCATGATGGGACGCATCTGGGTCCACATTGCGGTTTCCATGGGAACCTTGGTCTTGTCGTGTTCTTTGCTTGGTGTTTTACCCGATGCTTTATCCTTCGCATCGGCAGCACCGATCGCAATGGCCGTTGGATCCGGGACAGAATCTCCAGGTTCGCCGTCTTCTCCAGGCGGTCCACCCTGGGGATGTTTGCCCGTCGCACTCGACAATGCCACGGATGCAATTCCGTTCACAAAATTGCTCGCCTCTTGTTCTACAGCTTCACCCTTGTGGTTCTCCGGAGCACCAGTCACGCTATCGTGGCTGCCCAGCGTGCCAGCTTTAGGTTTCTGCACACCCCCAGTCTTACTGGAGACCAACGCTATCGGCGCGGGCGGGAACATGAGGGCTCGAGCAGGCGGGTACATGATCAGAGTGATCAAGGTGATGGCCACAAGGGGCATGATGAGATCGAGGGCCCATGCGACAAAGTACGCCGCGCAGAACCAGGCAGTGCGTCGCGTCTCGCGCCAGGAACGTAATCGAACGATGTGCTTTCCGAAACTCATCATACTGATGCCCTATCGTGGTGTCAGCAGCGTCTAGTGCGCTTCCAGGCTCTGAACTTACGATGGTCATGTACAGGCGTTCAATGTTACTCCTCAACTTGTCCGGCGAGAACTCTTCTTCGTCTGCAATGTTCAAGTCTAGGCCACCAGGCGGAGCGTTGGGGATCTCCTTGACGTGGTACATTTGCTATGCACCGTTTCAGCGAAGTCATCTGGTCGGAACCAATAGTCTACTCACCTTATTAAACCGTCTAACCAGAATCCAAAGATCTTCATTGTTCAGACCGCCAACGAGCGGGTTTGCTATGGCCTCTTTCGGCTCATTCCATCCTAGGTTGACGACCTCCTCTGCATGATTGACTTGCGCTGCGCCCTTATGCTCCGCTCTGTTGGCAGCCTCCATAGCCAAGGCATGGCTCTCCGTGGGTGCGTCCGTCATTGTCGTGGTAGTAGCCTCCCCATGGCGAGGATCGTCGTCTGGGATTGGCAATAGGTCTTTGTAGACCGCTCCAGTAGCCATCGCTCGTGATGTAGCAATTGGGGTATTTTGAAGGTAGAGAGTGAAGGATATGGCCGGGTTGTGGGGAGAATGTCTGTCTCTTGTTGCAGGCATGGGGATGCGCCAGTCATTGCGTCATCATGCGCCACAGCATCATCCCAAGATGGGCATCTTGAAAATCGCATGTCTGGAGACATCCTCATCACGCAGGATGCACATCTGGCGATGAAAGCTGCACTCTGCATACAACATGTAAATACAATGCATGCACTAGCTGCACTTGCATACGTAGTCGTCGGACACAGTTCCGGCATGCAGTGTTGAAGGCGGGTTAGGGACCTCATGGTCGCGGTGTCTCGCACCTCGCTTATCGATGCCAAATATAGATCCGCGATCGCTTTTATCTTGTGAGGCCGTACTTGACGTTGATCCACCATTTGCCAGGTAGATATTGCAATACCTAAGCTTTCAAGCCAAGTGAACAAATCGACCATCTCGCACTTACTGTGGATGCTACATGTTCGACGTAGCCTCACGATAGTACGAAGTCTACTATGTGACAGAGCTCGGATTTTCTATAACTCCTCGACCCACTAGTCTACCTAATGCTGGATATTAATACAGTGAACTCGTAAATGCCAAATTTTGACCGAATACCGCTGAAAGATCTATGATACGCGATGAGCGACTCCAAAGTCTACCTTCCAGCAAACATGCCAATCCGCAACATGCAAATAACGCTCTCCGACCCGTTCATAATTTGACCATCGACCATATCTCCTGTAGATCCCAGACCCTATAAATGCAGCCACGCGAGCCGATCGACCTCGCCATTACAGACTCTCACTCCTTTTTCCAAAGAACCTCCCATTAGTCAAACCGCCCACGACATGCTCTTTCCCAAGGGCGTCCACATCCCAGCCTACATCTTCCGTCATTCCGTCACCGGGGTACTCCACCGTTTCGACCACATCTTCGCCCCTGCCGAAACCCATGCCGTTCAACAGCTTCTTTACTTTTTTGTCTAACTTTGGTAGCCAGATGCATTTCCGCATACGATCTAGGATCTCTTCCGTGTTGGACGACTCGTCGAAGCCATGATCAGCGAAGACAAGGCCGCAGCATTGCTTGAAGAAGGGAAAAACTGAATTTGGCTGTTGCCCATGATTCGTGGCCAGGGCGCCCATGAGAAGCGTCCAAACGAAGAGGTCAGGAGCTTTGGTCCAGCGGAAGAGACATTTCGACAGGGATGTTTTGAGTTTATGTGCGGCGGTTTGTACCATGAATTCATCGCTGGGGCTGGTGTTGGCCGCGATGACGATACATATCATCAGTGCGAGGCAGACGCTCTGGTCCAAGGGATTCCTTTCGTTGATGGGTTCTTCTTCCCCGAGCTTGTACCAGTCCAACAGTCGGTAGAGAAGGAGGCTGGCATGCTTTTGGAGTTCCAGTGGGTTCAGTGGTAATCGCCGATCTTCCAAGGAGGTAGCAGTATCGCCAACGAACACTATCGCGTTTGCAATGATGTTGAAAAGTGTCGAGTCAAGTTCGAGTGATCGGAAAAGGCGGAGCGTACGTGTCGAGGAGGGTTGGTTGTGGAGGGATCGAATGTCGTATTGTTGGACTTGACCACTAGCATCGACTAGCGTGGTGTAGGGTCTCTCGAAGGTGATTACGGCGTGAGCAACACTATGCCTGTATAGTCTGTTAGCAGTTTGCAAATCACATACCATGGCAGCGGACATGTCTAGGACGCAGCGCGGTGTGTGCAATAATCATGTAGGTAAGTGTATGACATCCGAGTTCTAAGAGGTTATCTCCAACGATTTACGAGAGTTGAACGATCGATGAGTGCGAAGGCGAGTGCTTGGAGGAGCTTTGCGTTATGCGAGCTGCAACATCATAGCATGGAGGAACAAGGATGGAACAAGGGACAGACCATTGCCTGCCCAAATCATGTGTAGTACAACGAATGAGCTTGAATCTAAAAGGAAAGTTTGGGTGGCTTACATGAGAATGAAAGTCTGCAAATACTGGTTATTGTCCAAGGATGCTAGGCCGCCTCTCAGTTTCATCATCATCTTGAGACCATTTAGATGCGCCGCCATCTGGGCTTGACTCTCCGGCAAACGGTCATGTGCCAGGCTTTCCTCAATGCAAAGAAGCATAAAGACCGCTGCAATATTGTTATCATCGACTCTCGTTTTTGGGTCCATGAGCAGCTTCTGGATATGTCGTATGGCCTCCGTTTTATAGGCCAGCACGTCTCTTGGCGTGATGTCTGGTGTAGGTGTTAAAGCGCCAGAAGTGAGCGCCGCATAGATGAAAGGTGCGCCGGTCGAGCTCAGCATCCCATTCATGACCCACTTCATGGTGGATGTCTTCATTGCTTTGTGGTGGTCCAGGGGTATGAACTTCTCTGCATAATAAGTGGCGACTAGGATTTCGTGTTAGATGAGGCCCCTGTAGATCAGCTCTATCGAGGATACTTACAGTTATGAATCACAATTCTCATCTTTTGGTCCATCTTCACGGGATAACAGTCAATATCAGCCAGGAATGTGACATCCCAGCCAGTCCGGTTCCCCGGTGCAGTGCAGCCTCTGTGTGCCTGACCACAAGAACGTCCATTGCAAAGGGGATTTTCGCACCCACTGCTAGGACTTGACAAGGGGGTAAGATAGGATTGGGAGAGGCTGTGACGAGGGGAGTTGGTGCTAAGGGGGGATTTGTTGTTCGATGAGGCGGACCACGAATCGGGACTGCGCGCACGATCCAGCCAAGAACCCGTAGTGCTCAGAGGAGAGGCGTTCCCAGCTGTAATGTGGGACCCAGTAGGTGATGGTACGGGTTCATGCGGCGACCTAAGGTCGGGATCCACTTCTGATTTGGGACTTTTCTGTCGTGTACTCCAGGGCTTTTTGCTTCGTGCGGATTTCATAACAAAGCTCCGCACAGCTTTGTCGGGTTTTGCGTTCACCCCATGGCTGGTCGAGTCAATGAACATGAACTGCATGGGCTTTTTCCCTGGTCTGCGACTCCCGCTGGCGCTAGGCTGGTTACCGCTGGCGTCCATGGTGCGCGTGCATCTCGTCCCGCGAGGCGATATGCTGGACGTTGCTTGGCGCCAGTGAGGACCGTGAGGCTAAGTAAATTGTGGACAACGGCGGCGTATGCGCTGGGGTGGCGTAAGTACTTGCGCGGTGTTGTAGTTGAGGTTCAAAAGGGAAGCACATAGAGATGGCAATGACCCCGTGCGCAAGCTAGTCCGCATCGGTCTGCTATCTTTACCTCGACATGGGCAAGCCGGCGCGACGGGCGGGATTAGCGTAACAAAGCCCCGTACAAGTATGCGTGGCGGGGTGTCCTGTTGCGTACCATACTCTACTTCGCAATTCTGGGTACCTATGTACGTGCGCAGTTCCCATTTTATGGCCTGATGCGTGAAGACTCAAAAGCGGGGTGTATGACTTCCGTTTCGTCCGGAGTTACACAGCATGGAATCGCCAAACACCAAATCGTGGACGGATCGAGGCAGACCTAATTAATGCAGACTACAACCCGCACTCGTTGCCAAATAGTTATTCTTTCTATGTGACCTTACTTTTGTTGGTTGGGGACCCCACCAGTTGCAGATCAGCAAACGCAGTCAATCATCGTGCGCTTCGCACCCATCCCACAACACCGACGCTGTACCCAACCAACCCGCCTACTCTTTCTCGTTCCCTCTTTGCCTCCTCTTGCCATTTTCTTAGCATCCCCACCAGCGACTCGTCCTTTGTCACAACGTCTCCATGTAGCCTTAAAAAGACGCTCATCCAGGCTTGCACGAGTTCATAGTCTCGTCTCTCTTGGAGCCGAGCTGTAAGACCTTCAATGAAGGCTTGGAGCTCTGTATATGGAGGTGTAGTATCAAGCGTCCTGATCGCCACATCTGCGGCTGAAGGAGGGAGAGAAGCTAGGTACGAGAGCATCGATGTGTAGTCGTATGTTTGGGCAGCGCGAGCAAGATGTCGTGTGAATTCGTTTGTGGATGTCGCAGCAGAAGACCTGGAGCCCAATGCTGAGCTCGATATACGTGACTTTGGTTCAGGATTCAGAGAAGCAAGAGCAGTGGAGTCAGGTTTTGCACCAGGATCTCCAGATACTGAGGGTAAGAAGAACGGCGCTTGTTCAGGCACCTTGGGAGCTTCCTTGGGTTTATTGCGCGCACGTATGATGTCGAGATGGAGAAGTGTCTGCCATCGCGATTTTGGTACGAGACTGAGCGTTGTGATGCCTTCGCTCAATTGGTCCATGATAGGTACGGCCGTTTCATCCGTCTCCTCTTGAGCTTCCTCTTCTGCAGCGACATCGATAAGAGCCTCGCCTCCTTCGCCCGATGCGGTGGGTGCCTTCATTGTAGCGACCTCGTTTTCGGCTATTTGGCGGGTCGAAACATGGGTAAAAAGCGTGCGGTTTGTCCAGATGTGGACGCCGACCTCGCCGTCGAGCGCGGTGGCAAGGTACTCTCCCGATGGCGAGAACGCAACAGCAGTGCATGATCCAGGCAGCTTCATGGCATCGATGAGATGTCCTGTTGGAAGGTCCCAGACCCGAACGGTTGAATCCGATGCTGCAGCAATGATCCACCGGCCATCCGTGGAGAATGTGTAGTCGATTATGTTTAGTTCGGCGTGAGAGCGCGATGCCCAAAGCTCTCGGACCAGCTTCTTCGTTTCAATGTCTAGCACCCGGATTGACCCATCATCACATTTCAGTGCAATCAAGTCACTGTTGCGATGGTGTTGTAGGCCGAGGATCTTCGTCATTGGGTACCAATCAATCTCGTGTTGTAGTAGTCCTGTTGCAAAGTCCCAAAACTGTACGCTCGGTTAGTGCTCGTCTTGATTCTAGAGCCTGCGCACTCACCTTCACTTTGCCATCGTCACTACAACTAATGACAACACGATTCAGACCATCGACAGCAAGGCCTGTAACAGCTCCTTTGTGCCGACCTTGTCCCTTGAAGAACTTTGGCGGCGTCTGCAGCGTAGTTCCATAAGGTTCATGCTCATCTTGTAGCTGCTGAAGCTTCAAGTTTTTTGCCTCAGCTGGAGTCAGACGCGAGGGGAACCTCTGTCGGAGCTGTCCAGACTGAAGATTGTGCATGTCGATAGCTCCACCAGCCGACCCGACCAAAGCGAATGTGCCACAGGGAGACATAGCTACACTCTGTGTGTTGTTAGCGTAAGCATCGTGAAGTCAATTGCGAGGTAACGTACTGTCACATTGGTGCCGTCTCCGGTGTCGAGAGTCCATCTTCCAGCTCGTTTCCGACCCCAAAACCAGGTTCTCGCGCTCTTGTCGCCCGCGTGACCAGTCACGATGCTTTCCCAGCCCGTCATGTTCACTTCTTGAGACTTCTTCTTGTCCCCTTTAGCTTTGGATGAGTTGTTCCATATGCCCATGACGCCAGGCATACCTCCCATGCCACCATCGCGATTAAGAGAGCACGCCATACATGTAATCGCAGGAGCCTTGAGGTCTTCTAACGTGGAATGGAGCCTTGAGCTGGCAGCGTCGCCATTAAGCAGGCCCATCTTCTTAGCCTTCTTCTGAATGGCACCCTGACTGAGCTCTGTGCTTTGGCCGTCACGACGCAAGCTCCAGCCCCACAAGCTTCGATCCTGGCTTGCACTAAGCAGCCATTTCCCAATGTCGTCCGATCCATCCGAATTTGATGGAAGGAATCTAAGCGAAGAAACCGGTGCAGCATGACCACCCCGAGAGTGAAGGATGCGAGGGGTGGGAGAGAAGGGCGTCTCGTCAAATATCCAGCTCTTGAGAGTGTTGTCTAGGCCGCTCGATACGATGACTGCCTGACCTGGCAGGAACTCCACCTTGGTGATACCCCCTCCTACACCTCCGCTTGCGGAGGGAGGCGGATTGTGAGCCCCTCGAAGAGTGCCCATCTTTCGCCCCTTCTTGTTGAGATCCCAAAAGGTAATGTCACTGCTAAGACCGCTCGCCGTTGCCATGACGCCGTCTTCGCGACCATCTTCACCTGCGCCAAGCCCGTCTGTCCTGAACGAGATCGTCGTTATTGGCGCCTTTCTAGCATTGCCCAGATTCAACCGTAGCACCTCTCGATCAGCCCGAATGTCGTGGATGGTCACCGGACCTGATTCGTACGCAATGGCAATGAGTGACAATGCTGGAGTGGGTTGTAATGCGGTGACTGGGCCGAAGTCCGCCGCGGGCGGGAGTAGCGTGTAAAGCAGCTTTGCAGTACTCACGTTCCAAATCTCCACGGAGCCGTCTTGCCTGCCCACGAATACTTTGTTGAGATACGTGGGCATGTTGCAGAGACAGCCTGAAAGAGGACTCGCCGAGGCGCCCTGCAGCGTGGTGTAGTGTTCCAGCGTGGCAGACTTCCATACTTCAATGCTCGTGGCGCTGCACCCTATTATCCACTCTCCAAATGCCAGCAACCGGGTTACGTTCTCTCTAGATCCTCGGGGCAGGTCCAATTCACCAATTTTCTTTCCGCGCTGGAAAACCCAGACGCCTCTTTCAGATTCTGGTCGTGCACCACCCCAGGCTGCGAGCACGACCTTCTTCCATGCTAGAGTCGCGGTGATATCCTCAGGTGTCTGCGGTCTGGTGAGGAATACGAGGTGCAGACCTTTCTTCAAATCATACGTTTGCAGGGACCGGCCAACGGAGGTGGTGATCTGGAAGGTCGCTTTGCCGAGCGGCAGAGAGGTGAAGGGAACATTGGTAGGAGATACTAGGCCAACAGTCTGGAGAGTCTTTAGTGCATTCCTCGAAATCCATCGACCCAGGAAAGCTTACTCTGTATGGAGCGAAAATTCTCGACCTGAGCAAGACAGCGCCTGGCGCCTGCTCGCCGGCGACCTGGAGCTTCTGGCGCTTCGTGACTGGCCCATTGGCAGCATTCGGAGTTAATTTTGGACCTGGCATCGTAAGAACGAGTGAAATCGCGAGTGCACGTTGACGCGACGGCGGTGTCGTTCAAGGCGATGGCTGCGCTCGGCGCAACAAATTCTTTGCGGAGATGCGATAAGATTAGATCTCCCCCGCGCCAAGATGATCGCCGCAGGGTCCCGGCGCGGCCAGGGAAACGGGACGGTATCACTCCATCACCGTGATAGATCTCACTCGTAGCCGACGTGTGCTAAGGAGTCCTCTAGCCGAACTGGTTCACATGATGGGTTCTGTGATCAGAGATGGTCAACTACGTCGCACATGCCAAAAGAGCAAAGTCCATATAGTGTGCACATGAACGTCCCCCACGCGCGCATTGCAAAGGACCGCTATCAGCGCATCTCCAAGGCGACTGTCCCGAGCCCTGTTTCCAACACACGAGCCGCCGGGTATTGGAAGATTTGGATGGAATCTTGCGTGAAATGCCAAACGACGTCATGGCGGGCGCGGTATAACGTCTCTCGCTTGCCGGAAAAAGCACCTCACATCCCACTCTTAAACGCCGTCAGCACGGAATTAAGCGTCATGGAGCTGTCTCGCACCGTCAGCTCAGAGAGTACGCGCTCGTGGACACCACACTTGCTGGCCGCTGGTGATGGCACGCCTCCAACTAACAGAAAGGCGCGGTCCTCGGAACCGGAGACTGGCATTGGAAATGTTGAGCGCTCGAGCGTATCGATGCCGCCACCGGCATCGAAGGCCGTCCCCAAGCAGTTTCCCATGCGCCGGCTGTCGAAGGCGTCCGACAGCGGCATCCTCGACTTCTTGGGCGCCGCCAGGAACGGAAGTGCAGTCGAAGAGACGGACAGTGCCACGCCAACGCTAGAAGCTGCACGCGCCGGCTATCTGGCCTCGACGCTGACGTTACCGGACGCTCACCGTCCAACGCGGTCTGAGGCCGACCTCGACTCTAAACGCATGTCCTTTTCGTCGCTCTACTCGATCGGATCCGCCATATACCCCGCCAACACACGCGCAATGAGTGGGCCCGGCTCCATCGCGGGCTCAGAACCCGAAGGTCAGTCTTCGCCGAGGTGCAGTGTGCCAGATTTTTTTTTGGGAAGAGCTGGGCTAACGATATGACGAACGGAAGGCTCAGCACACGGAACCACGACGGCAACCTCGTCCCTCTCCATCACCACGGCCAGTCAAAATGGCAGTCTCGGCCCCAAAGTGTCACCCACGCAGTTGCTGTTTGGCGATCAAGCGGGCCCGAACCACAATCGCAGCGCAAACCCACCGACCTCAAGCCCACATCCTCCCCATAGCCCTGGCCACCCCGCGCCCTCCCCACAAACCACATCCGTTCCCCAAGCAAATGTTCCCCGCCGTTCACGCAGCCGCACTACAGCCCATAGACGCATCAGTGGAAGCACCGCAGCCAGCAGCAGTCCCGGCGGCCGTGACATGAGAGAGCCTAAGAGGCCCACCAAGGGCATAATCGGCGTGTGTGCCCTTGAGTCCAAGGCCCGCAGCAAACCCGCACGTAATATATTCGGCAAGCTCGTCGACGATTTCGAGGTCAAGATCTTTGGCGACAAAATCATCCTGGATGAGGACGTCGAAAATTGGCCCGTCTGCGACTTTCTGATATCTTTCTTCTCCGACGGCTTTCCGCTGGACAAGGCCATCGCATATGCCCGCTTACGCAAGCCCTTCTGTGTCAATGACCTTCCCATGCAGCAGGTGCTGTGGGATCGCCGCCTCTGCCTTATGATCCTCGACAACATCGATGTGCCGTCACCGAGGCGTGTCGACGTGAGTCGGGACGGTGGCCCGCGCCTACCCAATGCCGAATTTGCTAAGGCCCTCAAGGACCGCACCGGTGTGTCTCTGGTAGGCAATGATGGCACAGGGGGAGCCGCCCCTCCACCGAAGAAGGTCGAGCTTATCGACGATGGCAACACCATTTGGGTCGACGGCCAAACACTCACTAAACCTTTCGTGGAAAAGCCGGTCAGCGGGGAAGACCACAATATCAATGTTTACTATCATTCCAAGGACGGTGGCGGTGGTCGCAGGCTCTTTCGTAAAGTCAACAACAAAAGCTCCGAGAAAGACGACAGCTTGCTCGTCCCGAGGTCTATCACGGAGCCCACGGGCAGTTACATCTATGAAAAATTCCTGCAGGTAGAAAATTCCGAGGACGTCAAAGCTTATACCGTTGGGCCGAACTTCTGCCACGCGGAAACAAGGAAATCGCCTGTCGTCGATGGTCTGGTCAAGCGCAACCCAAGCGGCAAAGAAGTACGATATGTTACGAAGCTCAACGAAGCAGAAGCGGGCATGGCAGCACGGATTTCGAATGGCTTCGGTCAACGCGTATGCGGATTCGATCTCCTGCGGACGGGGGACAAGAGCTTCGTAATTGATGTGAACGGGTGGAGCTTCGTCAAGGACAACCAAGATTACTACGAAAAGGCGTCGAACATACTGAAAGAATTGTTTCTAGATGAGGTCCAGCGGAAGGATCGCAAGAATGCCCAAAATGCTGCCGCCGAAGCTCAGGAGAGTGCTACCGGGTCCAAGAAGAGTTCTTCTACTCACCGTCAGGCGTTGGGCAAAATCTTTCATAAATCTCCCAGTATGTCCAAGTTGGCTAACCACACTCACCTACCACACATCCGCCATTCGAGCACCCAACCATCTTCTCCTGAGGCGTCGCTAAGTACAACTCCCATGACAGCTTCTCCGAGCATTGAAAAGCCCCAGAGTTCGTTGATGCCAAATGCCACTCCGGTCGCAGTGAAGTCGGAGCCGGATCTCCTACAGCCGCCAGCGGTCCGCGACCAAGATCTGCACCCCGAGATAGAAGGATCACATTCGGACGAGCAAGTGAACGTGCCACCTCCCGCTTCGAAAGCGCAGTGGAAGCTCAAGGGCGTAGTATCGGTCATCCGGCATGCCGATCGTACACCTAAGCAGAAGTTCAAGTACACTTTTCATACAAAACCTTTTGTCGATCTTCTCAAAGGACACCAGGAAGAAGTGCTGTTGATCGGCGAGCCCGCATTGTCAAGTGTTAGCGACGCCGTCCGACTGGCTGTGGAAGAGGGCGTCGAGGATCCTAAGAAGCTCCGCGAGCTGCAAATTTACTTGAACAAAAAGGGGGCATGGCCCGGCACCAAGGTCCAGATAAAGCCAATGTTTCGGAAACGGCGCAAGGAGGAGCTCCCCCCCGGACATGCAGCTGAAGAGTCTCCTGAGCCGACCAAGATTGGCTCGCCTACCGGAGACGTGCCTGAGGTTGTTGCGATGGCCCAGAAGCGGAGTGATTCCATGTCAGGGCTCACGCTTTCGCGCATCTCGGCTGCGGAAAATAACCTCGTCCTGGACAAGCTACAGCTGATTATCAAATGGGGAGGTGAGCCAACCCATTCGGCCCGTCACCAAACGCAGGATTTCGGTGGCAACTTCAGGAATGACTTGCTACTGATGAATCGTGACGTCCTTGACGATGTCACCATCTTCAGCAGCTCGGAAAGACGTGTCACTACCAGCGCTCAGATATTTGCCGCATCTTTCCTGGACAGAGACCAGTTTCCTGCCGAGAACATCCATGTCCGTAAGGATCTTTTGGACGACTCGAATGCTGCCAAAGACATCATGGACAAGGTCAAGAAGAAGCTCAAGACGCTTCTGCGAGCTGGCGACAAAGCGCCTCCGCAATTCGCATGGCCGAAAGACGTTCCTGAACCCTACCTTGTGGCCCGACAGATTGTTGATCTGATGAAGTTTCACCAGCGTGTTATGAATCACAACTTCAAGAAGATCGAGTCTGGAGCTGTCTCGTCTCTCGCTGCTATTGCAAGCCAGCCTGGAGAAGTGAGCTCTACAGGAAGCGCTATGGCTCACGTCAACAACGTCAACCAGATACAGGCTCGTTGGTGCTGCAGCGAAGGGCCAGAGCTGTTCAAGGAACGCTGGGAAAAGCTGTTCAAGGAATTTGGTGATGCAGACAAGATCGATCCTAGCAAGATCTCGGAACTCTACGATACAATGAAATTCGACGCCCTGCACAACCGTCAATTTCTTGAATGGGTCTTCACCCCAGACCCCAGCTTCTTGGATGAATTCTCCGTCGTCGATAGCTTGAAGCAACCGGCAACGGACACACAGGCGAAATCCTCAGTGCCTCCATCCGAACCGTCACCAAAGATCGAACCTAAGGATCAGCAAAGCGAGAGGCCCGCAGAGCGAGGCAATATTGCACAGCGCATGGGGTTCAGGCGCAGATCCGAAGTTGCTGTGAAGTCGGTTGCACCACCTTCGTATGTTCATGATTCATATTTCAAGCTCTACACCGGCCTAGGCACTGCTGCGTCGAAAGCCCAAGTTGACGCGCGCCTTGTCAAACTGCGGGAGATGTACCACCTCGGCAAGGTTCTTTTTGACTATATCGGTCCCCAGGAGTACGGCATCGACAACGAGGAGAAGCTCGAGATTGGGCTACTCACTTCGCTTCCTCTGCTCAAGGAGATTGTTGAAGATCTGGAAGAGCTGCAAGCATCGCCTACGCCAAAGTGCTTCTTTTATTTCACCAAGGAGTCACACATCTATACCTTACTGAACTGCATTCTCGAGGGCGGTATCAAGACCAAGATTGAGCGCAACGCCATCCCCGAGTTGGATTACCTGTCTCAGATTGGGTTTGAGTTGTATGAGTCGCAGAATGCGACAACAGACGAAGCGGAGAATCTTTTCAACTACAGCATTCGTATCACGCTCTCGCCGGGCTGTCATACCTTTGCACCGCTCGATGTGTATGTTCGCAGCACGCCTTGAGGGAAAGTCTACTAATATGGGGACAGACAACTCGATTCTCGTCATATGATTGGCTTCTCGCCGCGGCGCAGTCTAACAGCCCATCACGACTGGAAAGAAGTGCTCGAGACTCTCCGCGCAAAGTTCCATACGTGAGTGATTTCCGCGGTGCGGAGGTAGTTCCGAACCAATTGCTAACATGGTGTCTAGTGTTAAACTGCCCAAGAGCTTTGTTGCGATCAACCTGAGCGAGAAGGTACCCGATGCCTTCAGTGATGGAAGCGAAAACAGCAAAAGCGAGACAGGGAACGGGGGGGCGTTACCGGGTGTTATGGAGTCGATTACGCCACCTGGGAGCTTAGATGGTTAGAGTCGCCCGTGATAGGGATGGGGTTTGGTGATGGGGATGGGCGGCCTTTGTGAGCGCTCTCGTTTGGGATATGAGCCAGGTGACAGGTCAGAGGCCATCACTATGCATCAGGCCATTTCTATAGATTAGTCTTTCGCATTGATAATAGCACGCATTCGAGTGCTCTCACGGCTCATCTCGGCGCTCCAATGCGACTGTCCAGCTCGGTACGGTCGCGCTCCTCGGCCAACCAAATGTTTACATTGACCAGCACTATCTTACAAGACGCCCCTTCCGCCCAATGCTTTTGTTTCATGTCATATTTTGATATCGAAACTCGTCCCGCAACCACAGCTGCTGGTGGCTCCCGGTATGCCCGTAACCTTAAACTGGCTGCCTATCAACTCCATGGTGTAGTCAATGGTACTTCCATTCAGCAGCTCCAAACTAGCCTCATCTACCACCAGCTTTGCGCCTCTGTCTCCTTGGAACACGGTATCCTCTTCTGTGGCAGGTGACTTTGAGAGGTCCACCAGGTTCATGAGGTACTGGAAGCCGTGGCACCCGCCGCTTTCGATGGACACGCGGAGCGCGAGGGAAGGGTTGTTGTCTGAGTTGGAGATGGTGGAGAGTCGGTGGGCGGCGCGCGGGGAGAGTGATAAGCGCATGGGTTCGCCGGAATCGGTGGTGCGTGGGTGGAGTATGGCGTGGGCGGGCTCGGGCTGAGCGGGTTGCGAAGTGGAAGAGGCGGCTGTGGCGAGAGGGCGTCGTGTGGTCGGGGTGGCTGTGGGCGGCAGAGTAGTACACCTCAGTAA